>WNFQ01004475.1_pt1 | contig 10535 bp, 11 predicted proteins | sample 5400171 | NCBI WGS metagenome assembly WNFQ01 (sample SAMN13153356, study PRJNA577476) | soil metagenome | isolation source: 20 cm soil under Madrone tree | place: USA:California | collected 2016-06-14 | reverse complement strand
GTTCCGAGCTGAACGCACGGTCAGACTCCGGTAAAGGTTCCGAGCCAACGCTCTGACGCAGTTGCCTGCGGTGTCCCTCGAACGTTTGTCATGGCCTTGTAGCAGCAAGACCGCCTGCTGGCGTGGGCGAGGCCGGATTTGGCGCTGTCGAAGGACGATGGTGGCCGCCCGCACCAGCGGCTGGGTGATGTGGGGACATGGGCCTGCCACGTACATTCTGCGGACTTAGACCAGACGAGGTGGGAGATACAGCCGAAACGGGAGAAGATGGTGATGAGGAGGAAGTGGTTGTCATGCCCATATTACCAGTGCTACGCATTTCATGCGGTTCACGGGTCGAGTTGCTTTTGCTCTGCGGCGTCGCGGTGGTACGCAAGAATGCGAAAGGGGGAGAACCCATGGATGACATGCTCCCTCCTCGAGCCGGGTGTCAGGATGCGAACGGGTAGCGGCTGGGAACAGGATGACCGAGACTCGAGAGCGAGTCGGACGCACGGCCAGAGAATGATGATGGCTCTTTGCTTGAACGAGGATTGAAATCTTCCTCATCTTCCTCCTCCTCTCCCTCTTCCTCAACTTCCACAACAATGCCACCCTCCACTTCCACCACCACCTCATCATCACCACCACCTCCTGCGCTCTCTTGCATTACAGCAGGTGATGGCGGTAACGGGATCTGTTCTTGCTCGCTGCTATCTCGTGGTCCAAAGCCTGGGAAAGGATACGGGAGATTCTTGAGTGGTGCGTTCTTGTCGCCCTCTGCCACCGACTTCTCATGGACAACAGCGTCAGGCGGTAGAGTTATGCCCTCCTGTCCATGCCCGTTCGCTGCACTACTCCTGCGCGACGTAGCGCCATTCGGGGTCTCAAATAGGTCTCGCGAGAGCTTGTCCCTACGAGCAGATTGCGTTTCCGCAGCACCGCCAAGCCCAACGGCAGCAAAACACCTTCTCGATACCTTCAAATCCACGTTCGGAGGGACGCTCGGCCGACTTCTCATTGCGTGGCGCACGAAGCGTGAGACAAAACTCGTATGCCTCATAAGTTACACAGTAGGAGAGTGCATTCCTTCCAGCTCCAGGGAAGTGCATCGGTGGCACTGGCGCCCATAGCCGCGGCCAGGCCCAATTCCGACTTTTCCCTTGGATCCAAGTCGCACGACCGACTTCTTCCTCCTCTCAGCGTGAGCGAGGCCCACTGAGCCCCGCACAGCCGTACCCACTGAATATCCAGAGACCAACCCTGAGATGACATTAGTTTGTCATATGCTTGTCACAAGGAAGTACCCACCAGCTGAGCAGGAGGACGAGGGTCCTCCAGGCCGCCTAGGCAGCGTTGGCAATCAAGACACCATTAGCATAGGATGACAGAGCCCCCGTGTTCTTATCAAAGAACGTTCCATCGCGGCGCGCAATGCTCCGACCAATGTCGGAGAGTAATAACCCACCAGGGAGATTCTCAGGGCTGAAGAACGAGAGCAGCAACGCAAGGGCCAAGCCTGCACGCGGGAGGAGCGTCACGATCGTAGGAAGGTTCTGCGAATAAAAATAACACGTCTCTGCAAACACATCGTGCAGCGAGCCCTCTGTCGAAGGAAGGACCACGCTCGGGCTGACGTGACGGAATGCCGAGGGACGAATATGCTGGGGGAAGCAAAAGTGGTTGTAGGTTGACATGGCGACAAAGTTGAAAAGTCGGAGATGACAGGTAGATGGGAAGGATGAGGGGACGACCTAACAGAGAGCGTTCAGTCTTATCGTTTATGACATCAAGTTTCACACAACTCACGGAAGCGCCAACGACGATAATAAGAGTAGAGAACCTCATAGCCAAGAAAGACACCAAATATCCAAGGACCCAGCATGCAATGTAAGCGAAAGCGTCCAAAACCCAGTTACGACCAGAGCCGGGAACTCCGGGTGCGTCCAGATTCGGGAACTTTGCAACTCTACACAGATAAACTCGATTCAGCAAAACACAACCGTCACAAAAACGCAGAGAAGGCGTGAAACTCACTCGATCAAGGTGTAAATGGCATTGGAGTTGAGGAACGTCTGAAGAGGCACGTGGGCAAGAACGAGTAGAGGAAATGGATGCGTGTCTTCCAGGACGGGTCGCGCAAGAGTTCGAGGTAGCAAATCCGGAGATCGGAACTTTGGCGGGGCCGCTATGGCGGCATGCAAGCGGGCATCTGGTGTCTGGTAAGACGAAAAAAGGGTTGGCGAGATGGTCCTATCACAGACGCTTTCGCATTATGAGACCATACACGGGAGAGGAAGGAAGATGAAGAAGGGAAGGAAGAAGTAGGGGGAGGAGTGGCACCAGCACTGCTGCTTACCCGCGTCGTCATCGCCCGACTCGTCACTGGATCCCGACGCGCTCCACTACCACCACCTGGACCTGTGGCAGAGGCGGCTTTCGAGTAATGCATGCTCACTATGCGTACCGAACGTGGTGTCAGTTTATGCCCTCTTGAGAAAGACACGGGGCTCTGTTATTGACGATCTTCGCTGGCGCTGGCTGCCCCTCCTAGTTGGTTGGCGGGGCCATCGGAGCCAAACGTCATTGCTGTGCTGAGCGAGTAAAGGGTTGAACCTGGGGCTGGAGGTGGAGGTCACTTGGGAAGCCAGGAGGGATAGCCCTCGCTTGAGGTGGACACGGGGGACTGTTGACGTCGTGTTCATGCTGTTCTTCGTCGTCGTCGTTGTGGTCGTCGTCTTGTTGTCTGGTGCATCGCGTAGGGATGTTGACGACGGAGGCGGTGAATTTTGTCTATTTTTTTGTGCGGAATTGAGTGGGTAGAAGGGCGGAGGGTATAAGAGACCCTCAGGCGTATAGTGCGGGGACTGATGGGGGTATGACACACGCCTCCTCGAGGCAAGTCGAAGGACAAAGGCAAAGCGGCAATCCTGTGTCGCTTCATTTTCCTCTCGCTCGCGTCCACTGGTCCTGTAACTCAAAAGGACTAGTTAAGGGTCATGTATTTAGACGGACACCCTATCGATTACAGTCGAATAGATCCCTTTCAGTCTCACTTTCTTTGTGTGCCGGCCATCGCAAAACGATTTCCCTTTTCCATTTCTCCGCCAACCTTCGAAGACGGACGTGTATCGAGCCAACGAGGTATCGTGTGTTCATCCTAGCTGCTTGCGACCCTTCACTTGCTAGATCTTTAATCTCTATCTCACGAACTCCTCCTCTTGTGACCTGCCACACTCATGTGATTCCAGCCTGCTCGTATCTTCAGCTTCATCGTTAAAGAGAAAACAAAAAGAAATCAGGACGGATCAGAGAGAGTAGTCTCGGAAGTGGAGCTTCGCAGCTTCGTGTCGCGAGACTAGCCGGGGAAGAATCAAACTGTACAATAAACGAGGAAGTGCCAAGATGAGAATCGGCACGAATAGGAATGGGACTAAATTAACAGGAGGAAAGCGATGAGGCTGGTGTCATGTTGAAGGGATTCAATAACGTGACAATCGAACCTGAAATAGGTCGGGTCACTATGTGCCGCCGAGCCATAGGAAACTGCCGCGAACTGAATTGATTGAAGCGACTCGGATTGCCTCGGATTGCCTGACTGGGTAACGTGAATCAAGCTCGATACTGTGGACGTGGATCAAAATCATATAGGGCTTCCTGTAGCTACGCCTAAGAGCTTACATGCACGTCTATCCCCACCGCACAAGTCATACTTCCTTCAAGCGGTCCTCTCTGCGTGGTAAATCATTATGGCGGTGTCACGGCGCACAAACTCAGATGCCACCAAGCCTGTCTGCTAGGTTCTCGCATCGTGGTACACCTTCTCTCAGCTGCGGTTACCATCATTATGACTCTGGATACGGCGAAGTTGATATATCACATATGGTCATCTGGTACCCCATCTAGGAAATTAGCAAGGTCAGGAAGAAAGGCACGCGGGTCGGATTAGGAGAGTGAGCAGGAAGGTGTCAGACAGGAGAGTAAGAGGACGAGTAGGACCTAGCCCTGGAGTGGGGGCCACGACGAGCATTATGACACCTGCAGACTGGATTCGGAGAAGCGCCGATACAGTTGATCCGCTCCGTGGCACTGCCGATTCAGAACCCCCTCCGAAGCCGTGTCCGAAGCACACCCTTTATTTCTAAGAGTGATTCGAGGCAGGTGACAAATAGAGCTTAAAAACGGGGCACACAAGTTAACCATGCCGCAGCAACAGAGTGGTGTCTAGAATAATCTCTCAAACTAACATATAAAGTCCAACAAGCTCTTTTACGGGAAAAACTAGAGCTGCTAGAAGCATGGTGTATGCCGAGATGTACTCCAGACCGCGGCGGAGAAAGAAGAGGTAACCCTTGTGGCCAGTATGCTTGACGGTGTCAGATTGTGTGAAAGGATGGTCGTTCAGGTGGTCGTAGTAGGTGCCAAGCGACGAGTGTGAAATTGGTGGCCCGAGGCTCAGTCTGAAATGGCCCACAAGGCAGGCTTCATGGTAGCCACCGCTGGCCACTGCGCCGGCTGGTGGAATGGCCATAGTGTATCCCTCTTGTGCTGCTGCTGGGGCGAGGTTGGGAGGGGCGATTGGCAGGGCCAGAGCACAAGTGTGGTTTGGCAGCCGAGGCGCAAGTTGATGATACTGTATAGGCCGAGGCTCCCCGTTGAAGGGATATGTCGACGACGCTTGTGACTGCAGGAAGTGACTCTTGGCAACTGATACGCAGTGACAATGCCACAGTGTCCCCGCAATCCCTAGGAGGGGAACGCTCTCGACCTGAGGACCTGGCTTCACGAAGGTAGATGGTGACCGTGGCTGCACAAACTTCAACAAGGGTTACCCGAAAGGGCCGAAACACACCTCATACCAGGTCACAACAATCCATTGGGGTGGCAGTGGTGCACCCAGAGCATTCTGTGAACGACCAATATGAGCATGAAGGAAGGTGTACAAACGGAGGAAGAAGTAGGACTTGGAGGGGACGAGGTCAAAAGGCTCATGATGGTGGCGTGGCGGCACAGGCAGAAGCTCCGTCGTGCCTCACTTTCAAGTTGTGCAACATGACGATTCAAAGGACGCTCACAAAATAAGGGCGCAAAAAGTAGAAACGCCAAAATCAAGGGTACAGTTTAAGACACGGTGACGAAGAAGTACGAAAACAAAATGTCGTACCGTGTTAGGACTTGGAAGTCACTTTTCCTCGGGCTGGCCTGGGTCTGAGAAGACTCAGGACTGTCGCTTTTGAGTTCCCTCAGAGTCGGTCGGCTAGCAAATCCTAGACTCTACGACTTTACCATGATCAGAGACCTCAACAAAAGTTATTTAGTCGGTCACAATCGGTCCAGTCCCCACGGCAGGGGAAGTGCTCAGGCGGCTGCTACTGCCGCATCAAGGATTCAAGGCAAAATGCCTCGCACTCATATTTTGCGAGTTGAACGACGGCTGACAGTGAAAGGATACCAGTGTGATAAAGACAACAGACACGAACCGAGGCCACCGCCGCGCCCCCTTCAGTGTTTCACAAGTCAAATAATGCATATGATGGACCTTGTGATGGACTGTAATAACGGTGCCGTATTCCTGCTACTCCAAATCGACCAGAGCCACTGTTCCATGTCATATATCTCTTAACTGGCCCGCCTTTGGTGTCTTTCCAGACAATATTTCACGTTTGACGGTTGCCATCTGGCGCTTATTGATTATCAGCCACCTGCACGTTCATGAGGGTGTTGCTCGTCTCCGAGACTTTCCCCAACCGGTCACCCCACGATCCCTGCTATCCTCCCCTCAATTCCCCACTTCCTCCCTTATGTCTCATACTCACCACGCTTCTACATCCTCCAACTTCCAACAAATATTTGATGATGCCTTGGAAGCGTACAAAAAACGCACGAGGAAGGATCTTCTCACACACCCACTCGCTGCCCAACTCCAGGACTGCGACTCGCCTAGCAGCATTCTAGACCTGCTTCACCAGCAAGTCCAGGACCTCAATCAGTCTCAACGCCTAAATGAAAGATGGACGAGGTGGCTAGATCCAACTGTGAACGTCCTTCATGCGTTTACGAAGATGCTGGAAGGGGGTGTCACCACCCTGGTATGCCTCCGGTCGGGTCTGATATCCGCAATCTCATACATATTTTACAGGCATTTCCACCAGTAAAACCCATCTTTACTGCAGTCGGGGTCCTCCTTTCAGTGCGTATCCTTTCTAATATGTTTGCGCCAGCCGTAATGCGATCACCTCTCAGGCAGCTGAGAATGTCGGTGCAAGTGAAGACGCTCTTTTCGATGTCTTTGAGCGCCTAGAAGTCTTCTTTCAACGACTGGAAATTTACACTGAAGCGGCACTAGATCAAAGAATGGTGGATACGGTCGCAAAAATAATGGCTGAAGTCCTCAATATTCTTTCAATTACAACAAATGAAATCAAGCAAGGCCGAATGAGTAAGCCTTTGCTGTACAAATATGTTGCCGTTAACAGAACCATTTTCAGGGAAATATCTAAAGAAACTATTCGGAAATACCAATAATACGAGCGAAATCGAGGATGCGCTGAAGAGATTAGACAGGCTGACACAAGAGGAGGCTCAAATGGCTGCTACGCAAGTGCTGAAGGCCACGCATACTGTCGATGACACCGGCAGAGTGAGGGGAGTTGCGGATATCGCGGTTGACGTCGACCATAGAGTGACCGGTGTCAGTGACCAGGTTCAGGACGTCGGTGACCGAGTTCAGGATGTCGTTGAACAAGTTCAGGATATCGGTGATCAGGTTCAGGATATCGGTGACCAGGTTCAGGATATCGGTGACCGAGTTCATGGTGTCAGTGACCATATTCAGGGTGTTAGTAACCAAATTCAGGGCCTCGACGACAAGGTAACGGCGGTTATGGATGGTGCGCAATACGTCTTCTATCTATTATCGTGGAATTGTCTAACTAATACGCACCTAGGTGAAAAGGACGCTAGACGTTCGTGGTCTCTAAACCGCATTCACGTTGGACATGCCGGCTCAATCATCCTCACAGGGAATCAGTCACGACAGAATCTCCGTAGATGGCTCTTGCCACCAGATCCATCGATGAACCACAATATTGCGTGTAACGCCCATCACAAGGGAACGGCAACCTGGTTTTTCGAAGGCAGGACGTATAAGGAATGGAAGTCAACAGGTTCTGACTCACTCCTATGGATTCATGGAAAACGTACGTCCCTGTCCCATTCCGCAGCCTGAAGCCACCTAATGACTTCCTTTATTTGTAGCTGGCTCTGGCAAGAGCATACTTTGGTTCGTAGTGCCTTTGCAGTTTTTGTCAAAGATAGCTGATTTGCTCGTCGTTTCCAGTTCCACAATCATCCGAGATATAAAATCCATGTGCGATGCTGGTCAAGCCTCGATGGCCTATTTCTATTTCGATTTCCGGGACATCAGCAAACAGCACTGGCGCGATCTAGTCCCATCCCTTCTCACCCAACTTTCTGCACAATCCGGTCCCTGTTGTGACATTCTCTCACACATTTATTCCGATCATAACAACGGCGCACAACAGCCTAGTGATGACATTCTTACCCAGTGCTTAAAAAAGATGCTCATGCTCCCGGATCAGCGCCCCATCTACCTAATATTGGACGCCCTGGATGAATGTTCCAACGTCTCTGGTATTCCAACACCTCGCAGACGGGTTCTTCAACTTGTGGAGGAGCTCGTAGACCTCTATATACCAAATCTTCGTATATGTGTCACAAGTCGGCCAGAAGTCGACATACGAGGTGTGCTCGAGCCTCTGACCTCTCGCCGAGTGTCACTCCACGATCAAAGTGGACAAAAGAAAGATATCGAGGACTACGTTAGGTCCATTGTTTACTCCAATTCGGAACCGATCATGCGGAGATGGAGGAAGGAAGATAAGGAACTGGTCATTGAGACGCTCTCTGAACGTGCTGATGGCATGTAAGCGAATTGGTCTATGTTTATAATACCTTTCTGAATCATTGGACAGGTTCAGATGGGTTTTTTGTCAGTTGGAAGTCCTACGTGACTGTATTCCGTCAAGCGTCCGACGCACGCTCGGGGAATTACCGGAATCATTGGATGAGACGTATGAGCGGATACTGAAGGAAATCAAGAAGCCGAATAGGGCGCACGCTCGACATTTATTGCAATGCCTGATAGTTGCCGTCCGGCCTCTTCGCGTCGCGGAGCTTGCAGAAGTCCTCGCAATGGACTTTGATGAGGAGGAGATTCCGAAGTTGAGGCCGGATTGGCGGTGGGAAGAACAAGAACTAGCTCTTCAGTTGGCGTGCTCAAGTCTGATTGCAATTGTCCGAGATGGTGATTCGCGGGTCGTTCAATTTTCGCATTTTTCCGTCAAGGAATTCTTGACCTCATCTCGCCTTGCTACTCCAAGTAATGAAGTCTCGAATTATCACGTCGGTTTGGAGCCTGCGCATACGATCCTGGCGCTGGCTTGCCTCGGCGTTTTACTAGAAGTACAAGACAACGTTGAAGGGCATACAGCCGTGGACCATCCGCTGGCTCAATACGCTGCCGAGCACTGGACTACTCATGCGCAATTCGGGGAGGTGTCGTCCCACTTACAGAAAGGGATGGAATATCTTTTCGACCCCGGCAAACCACACTTTAGGGTGTGGCTCACGATATACGATATGGACACAGTACCGAGGTTCGGAACTTTTATCCTGTTCACATCGTCCTCCAAATCTGCTGCAGCTCCCCTTTATTACGCGGCACTCTGTGGATTCCACGATCTCGTAAAGAACCTCATTATCAAGTATCCGCAGGATGTGAATGCTGATGGGGGCTACTATGTGAGTCCACTAGTAGCAGCATTAGCAGGAGAACACTTCAAGACGGCAGATTTACTCCGTCATAACGGCGCAAACCCGGATGTCCAGGGCCATAATAAGAGGACTCCATTGCATTCTGCAGCCCGTTATAAAAATCTTGAGGTGGTCCAGAAATTAATCGAGTACGACGCCGACATCCATGCTGAGGAATGGCTCAGGTGGACCCCGTTACATTGGGCGTTAAATAACCACAAAGACAAAGATGGCTTTATCGTTCGATTACTGCTGGAGCACGGTGCAAATGTAAATGCACTGACAAAGGGTGGCTTGACCCCGTTGCACTTGGCCTCGCAGAGTGGGGTGCCGGAGGTAGTGCGTCTGCTGCTCGAACATGGTGCTGACATAGAGGCGAAGCAGGCTCGTGGCAAGACCGTGTTGCAGGATGCGGCTGAGAGAGGACATGACGAAGTCGCAAAATTACTGCGAGAACATGGAGCCAAGTAGAAACACCTTGTAGCGTTTCGTATTGTACGTATCCAATTTCTAGTCGATAGAGATACCACCTTGACATTTCTCCTTGTCCATTCACTGTATTTTTGTATGTTGGAATACACGAATAGCCACACTATGGACGTCAGTTGTGTCACTCGGAAATTCCACAACATTGAATTCAATAGTAGAGCTGGCGGTGGCATGCCAATACGTATTCGGATTCCAGTTTCTCCGAGTCAGTCTCGGACCCACGATACAATATGTAAACCATAACTACTGTAACCGAATTCGGTTGGGGCACGTTACACTGTGGGAGTATCCGCACACGTGCGTCCTGGTGGTCCGTGCGCAGCTTGCTCCGGCCTATAAAAGCCTCACCCCTCTGTTGTCGAATTCCTTACCACTCTGGCCTTTTGGCTTAGATCAAGTGTAGTATCTGTTCTTAATAGTTTAACCACTATTATGGGGGCACCGCCCTCATTACTGGTTATCTAATTTTTGCCGCCCTTGTTCCCTGGGGCTCTGCTTGCAACCCCGGGACGTGATGACCTTGCCGCTGCACTATTGGCCTGCGTCGTCGGGGGACCACCCTTTGTTTTTTCCTCTGCTGTCTATCCTCCTTGGTGGTGTGTTGGGTCATTTCGCAACGGTAGCAGAAGATTTCATTGGGAGGTCCCTTTTTGCGTCTCAAATTGTACACTGTATACCGTTTTTTTTTGTGTTTTGCGGTAGTGGATTGAGGATTCAATTGTTTCTTTTATCTATTGCTTGGTTTGGTGTTCATAGAATGTGGTAATACACTTACTGTAGTCATGTCTAATCATGTTGTGCGTACATAAAGAATCATTCATTGCGCGATGTCAGTTGGCTGAGCTGCTTCTCACATCTAATGTACGAGCCCAAGATCCACTATTGCGCGTCGCCAGTCTTTTAACGCGTTGAGGTTCATTTTCTCCCCCTGATGTCTTTGTAGAAATGGGATGACTATGTCATCGCATTTATCATGATCGCAGTATACATACATTGAAAGAATCATTGACAAATTTTCACCAATCCTCCTCGACCTCCAAAACCGACCCCCGTACAGCAGCGCACAAATGAGAGCCTCGGCCGACCAGTGAGGTGGGTGGCGGGTGACGAACCAGTTGGCAGTAGGGAATGGATTTCGACGACAAATTGTTCGAACAGAGTGGACCATTTCATGAGCTCTTCGGGAATACAGGAATGATGTGAATTAGCGACGCGTAGCTCCGAGCTGAACG
>WNFQ01015019.1_pt1 | contig 10539 bp, 9 predicted proteins | sample 5400171 | NCBI WGS metagenome assembly WNFQ01 (sample SAMN13153356, study PRJNA577476) | soil metagenome | isolation source: 20 cm soil under Madrone tree | place: USA:California | collected 2016-06-14 | reverse complement strand
AACAGCAGGATTTACTGAGGGAAAATATCCTGCTGCGAGAAGAGTACTCGACGCGTTACGGATTTCCGCGAATAGTGGGGGAACATCCGTCGATCCGGGAAGTGAGCCAGCAGATTCAGAAAGTGGCGGCGACGGATTCAACCTGCCTGCTGCTGGGGGAAAGCGGGACGGGAAAAGAGCTGTTCGCGCTGGCGATCCATCACCTTTCGCCGCGGAGGGAACAGCCGTTTGTGGCACTGAATTGCGCGGCCATCCCGGAAGGGCTAGTGGAGAACGAACTCTTCGGGCACGAGCGCGGAGCGTTTACGGGGGCAGGCGCGCGCAAGGTCGGGAAGATGGATTTGGCACATCGAGGAACGCTTTTTCTGGATGAAATCGGCGAGTTGCCGCTGGCGATTCAGGCCAAGCTGCTGCGCGTGCTGGAAGAGCGACGATTTGAGAGAGTGGGCGGTACGCAGTCGATCGACGTGGACGTGCGAATCGTGGTGGCCACAAATCGCAATTTGCAGAAACTGGCGGAAGAGAAACTGTTCCGCGAAGACTTATACTTCCGGATTTCGGCGGTTCCCATGACGATTCCTCCTTTGCGCGAGCGCGGGAACGACGTGTTGCTGCTCGCAGAGCACTTTCTGGAAAAGTTCAGCCGCGAATTTGGGAAGCCCGGATTGGAATTGTCGGCCGACGCGCGCGACCGGCTGCTGCACTACGCTTGGCGGGGCAACGTGCGGGAGCTGCAGAATACGCTGGAGCGCGCGGTGATCCTTGCGGATGGATTGAGCATTCGCACTGAGAGCTTGCAACTACCTGCCTCGAAGCCGGACGCGGAGAAGCTGCCGGCAGGCATGCTCGCAGAGAGTTTTAATTGGGAAGGATCGCTCGAGGAAGTCACCGGGCGGGCCGCGAGCCACGTGGAGAAAGTCTTGCTCGAAAGCACGATGCGCGAGTGCAAGTGGAACAAAACGCGGGCGGCGGAAAAGTTGGGTGTCTCGTCAAAAACGTTGCTTGCGAAACTGCGGAGTGCTGGGTTGGAAGAATAGCTGGGAGGGCGGCTCGCCGCAGAAGGCGGGCCCTACAAATCACTTTGATCGCAAGGCTGTGTGCAGGGCGACGGTACCGAAGGTCCAGACGCGATAATCAACGGAGCAGAGTCCGACGGCGCTCATAAGGGCGGCGAGTTCGGGCGGGCGGAAAAAACGAGCAACCGATTTGGGGAGATACTTGTAAGCCGCCTTGTCGCCAGAGATAAGCCCGCCGATCTTCGGCAACACATTACAAAAATACCAGCGATATAGGTCGCCTAAGGGTCCTGCCGGCGGCTCCGCGAATTCCAGAATCGCGATGGTGCCACCGGGCTTCAATACGCGATGAATTTCCCGCAGGCCCGCTTCGTAGTTGGCGAGATTGCGAAAACCGAAGGCCGACGTGACAAGATCAAAAGTGCCGTCTGCGAAGGGGAGTCGCAACGCGTCCGCCTCGATATACCTGACTGGACGGAGCTGCTCCAAAGCTTTGCTGCGCAGGGGCACGCTTTTCTTCCTCGCGCGGACGAGCATGCTGTGCGCAAAGTCCACCCCAGTCACGTGCGCCCTATATCTGCCGTTCAGTGCAATGGCCAAGTCGCCCGTTCCGCAACAAAGATCGAGTACCTGAGTCTCCCTTTTGAGAAAGACCGGTCGAAGAAGCTTTGCAGCGCGGGCACGCCAGAGGCGGTCGAGCTCAAGCGACAGAAGATGATTGAGCAAGTCGTAGCGCGGCGCAATTTCTGTAAACATCTCGCGCACTTTTTTGGAAGCATCGGCTTCGGTAACTGCGCCCTCAGGGCGAGTTCCCTTAACCGGCACGGAGGCCTCAGCCACGGCGGCCTCGTAAATGCTTGGCACTCGCGGTGATGAGGCGGGGCGTGAAATGAAGAACGCGCTCCACCACGTGAAGCGGCACGGTGTCGTAGGATCTCGCTTCGCCGATGCGGGGCGAAAGGACAAAGCGAAGGATTCCGGCACGCGTTTTTTTGTCCGACCGCATGGCGTTGAGTAAAGCTGCGGACGGAACGCGCGGCCAGGGCGGAAGAGGGCCCAGGCGGCGAATCAGCGCGACGATGCGGGAAACATCGTCGGCACGCGTCAAGCCCAGCTCGTGGCCGAGGAAAGCGGCGGCCATCATGCCCCAAGCCACGGCTTCGCCGTGCTGATAGCGGCGGTAGTTCGTGACACTTTCGAGGGCATGGGCAAAGGTATGGCCGTAATTGAGGATTTCGCGGAGGCCGGACTCGTGTTCGTCGCGACTTACGACGCGGGCTTTGATCGCGACGTTTCGAGGAATCAGAAGACTCAGCAGATGGCGATCTCGTCGCAGCACTTTCTCTATGTCTTTTTCTAAGAGCGCGAACATTTCCGCGTCCGCAATAATGGCGTGCTTAATCACTTCCGCGAGGCCGCCGCGGAATTCGCGATCGGAAAGGGTGCGCAACAGTTCTGGATCAGTAAGCACCAACTGAGGCGGATAGAACGCTCCGACAAGATTCTTACCTTCGGGAAGATTGACGCCGGTCTTGCCCCCGATGGAGCTGTCCACTTGAGCGACGAGCGTTGTAGGAATGTGCGCAAGTCTCACACCGCGCAGGTAGGCAGCCGCCGCAAAACCGGCTACGTCACCGACTACGCCGCCACCAACCGCGACAATGAGTGACTTGCGGTCAGCGCCGGCGCGGCAAAGAGAACGTGTGATGTGTTCCACACTGCGGAGATTTTTTGCGGATTCTGCGTCATCGAAGAGATGAATGGGGCCGTGTTTCGAAAGGTGTAGGCCACGGTGGACAGTTTTCCCTACGGCGCGCCACACTTTTGGGGAGGACACAATGTGGGCGCTTGAAAATCGTCCGAGTGCAGCAATTTCGCGTGCGGCACGGCGAATCACGCCTGCGCCGGAAACAATTGAGTAGGGACCGGCCGTCGATTTCACGGAAATACGTTTTATTTTCATGGGCGAGACATTTTCAATGCGATTTCACGGAAATACGTTTTATTTTCATGGGCGAGACATTTTCAATGTAACACACGCAATGCCGCCTCGCATGCCGGCCTGGCGCTACTCTTCCACGCAATTTCTTCGTGCTACCATACTGATGCGGCAAACTCCCCTATTCCCATGACGAACTCCCACAAAAATCATCGTGCCGATTACGCGGTGGTGGGCAGCGGAATCGCAGGTTTGCGCGCCGCGATCGAGCTGAGCGCCGCAGGAAGCGTGCTGGTTCTGGCGAAATCCAATTTGAGCTGCCGCCCTGAAGCCGTGGCTCTCTTGGTCGAAGAAGGTCCGAAGTACATCACGCAGCTCATCGAATGGGGGACGGAATTCGACCGGGCGGGAACGAAGCTGGCGTTTACGCGGGAAGCCGCGCACAGCCGTTCACGAATACTGCACGCGCACGGCGACTCGACCGGAAGGGAGATCAGCCGGGCGCTGCTCGCGCGAGCGCATACGATTCCGCACCTGCACCTGCGCGCGCACGCTTTCACTACGGAATTGATTGTGGAGCGGGGGCGCGTCGTGGGCCTTCGCTTCATTGATGAAACTGACGGTTCACAGCACGAGTTGCACGTCGGCGCGGTGCTGCTGGCGACCGGCGGCGTAGGTCAAATTTACCGTGAAACGACGAATCCTGAAGTGGCCACGGGCGACGGCATGGCTATCGCGTACGAGGCGGGAGCAATACTGTCTGACCTGGAGTTTATGCAATTCCATCCGACGGCGCTGGCGGTGAAGGGCGCGCCGCGATTTTTGTTGTCCGAGGCGTTGCGCGGCGAAGGCGGGGTGCTGCGCAATATCGGTCTTGAACGGTTCATGAAACGCTATAGCGAAGCCCAGGAACTGGCTTCTAGGGACATCGTCGCCCGCGCGATAGTCACTGAGATGCATCGCACGCAAAGCACGCACGTCTATCTGGACATGACGAAGAAGAGCGAAGAGTTTCTGAAGAAAAGGTTTCCCCGGATCTTTGAGACGTGTGCGAGCTACGGACTGGACCTGGCGAGCGACATGGCCCCGGTTTGTCCCGCAGCACATTACATGATGGGCGGAGTGAAGACGGATTTGTGGGGCCGGACTTCCCTTCCGGGATTGTATGCCGCTGGCGAGACGGCTGCGACGGGGGTGCACGGAGCGAACCGCCTGGCGAGTAATTCCCTCCTCGAAGGATTGGTGTTTGGCGCGCGCGCGGGACAAGCGATGATCGAGGACGCGCCGGTCGCGAAGCGGAGCGGAGCGGCGCTGCCCGGCGGCCCGGCGCCATTACCGGGAAATTCGTCGGCTGCGCAAAAGGAAGCGCCGAAGGCGGCGAAATTATCGCCAGCTTGCGAGCCATTGACGAAGATTCGCGACGTAATGTGGCGTGAGGTTGGGATTCTGCGTAGCGGGAAAGAATTGGCAGACGCGATCAAACAACTGGAATCTCTGGAACTGCCAAAATCGGAAAAAGCTGCGCGCGAGGCACACGAGCTGCGAAATTTGCATGCGCTGGCGTTGCTGATCGCACGCTCGGGGCTAGCGCGGGAAGAAAGCCGAGGGAGCCATTATCGCTCGGAATTTCCATTCCGGAATGACGAGGATTTTGGGAAACATTCGCTGGCGCAAAGAGGTAAAGACGTGCGATTCGAAGCGTAGAAAAAAGCGTCTGACCCGGCCTTTCGGCCGCGCCCAGAGAAATAAACGGTCCCTACATCATTTGGCTTGAAGCTGCTTGATCGTTTCCAAGAAAACGTGGCCGGTGATGGCGAGCGTTTTGGCACTGATTTTGTCGAGAGCATCCTGCGGAGTGTGCCAGTAACCGTTGTTCACAAAGTCCCCGATGACATCCACTGCGGGAACGCCGCGCTTCAAGAAGGAATCATGGTCGTCCTCGGCCGACGAACTGTCATTTAGAAAAATGTCCGAGTAGCCCAGCTTGGCTGAGGTGTTCCAAATCAAATCGACCAACGCCGGCGTGGAAGAGGATTCACGCAGGAACCGGGCTTTGCGGCCCCCGACAATGTCCGCCAGCAAAAATGCTTTGATCTTCTTGAGGTCACCACTGGTGGATAAGCGCGCGGCCATTTCGCGGCTGCCGTAACGGCTGTCAGTGTCACTCCAGTCATGCATGGCCTCCTCGCCGTCGAAGAAGGTTATCCAGACGGCGTAACGTTCACGCTTTGCACAGAGTGAGCGAGCCAACTCTAGCATCACGCCTGTAGAGGAACCGGCGTCATCAGCGCCGACAAAAGTCGGCATTGGGTGCACTTCTCCTGTACGCGGATCGCGCGCCGACCGGGCGGTATCGTAGTGCGTGGCCAGCACGATCATGCCGGACTTTTCGCCTGGAGTTTTCGCAACGATATTTTTCATGGGGAGACGGCCGATCGGTGTATCGGCATGGAAGTCATCTGCCTCGACCTTGCAACCGTAGCTGGACAGCTCGGACTGAATGTAATCCTGCAGCTTGGCGATCGCCTCAGAGCCGGAAGGACGCGGGCCGAAGCTAACCTGCTTGGCCACGTGAGCGAAGGCGCGCTTGCCATCGAAGCCGCCGGTTTTATCGGACGGGGGCGCGTCATCAGAGGTTTGCGGTGGGGCGGAAGCGACAGCGCTCATGAATGGCGGCTGGCTGGCGGCGCCAGGTGATTCTTTGCCACTGGCCTTGCATCCCGCGAGGCCTGCGGGAAAGATGCAAAGGACTGCAGCTATGTGCTGAATCATCCTAGAAAACGAAGTCATTTAATGAGCCCCCGCGGCAGCTAGACGCCGCTCGCGCCGCCGCACCACAACCCAGGATACTGCGACTCCGACGAAATACAGAGCTACGAGAACGGCCATGAAAACCAGCATGGTAGTAGCATCCGGCGTCGGTGTTAGGATGGCGGCGAGAATGGCGATGACCAAAATGGCGTAACGAAAATTCTTCATCAGGAATTTCGGTGTAACTATTCCAAAGAGGGATAAAAAGAAAATAAGGACCGGCAGTTCAAAAACCAGGCCGAGGCCAAGAAGCACCATCAGGATCAGATCAAAATACTCATCGACGTTGATCAAGGGCACGACCGGCCCCTGAAAGCTGATCAGGAATCGCAAAACATAAGGCAGCGAAATAAAATAGCCGAATGCGATTCCCGCCAGAAACAGAAAGACCGTGGAAAACAAGAACCCGGTGATGGCGCTGCGCTCATGCTTGTAGAGAGCCGGAGCGACGAAGAGCCAGATCTGATAAAGAATCCAGGGCGAGGCGATGACGATCCCGAGATATATGCTCAGAGTGATCAGCAGGTTTAGAAAGCCAGCAGGATGCGAGTAGACCAACTTGGGCTCAAGATGAGCTTTGGTCAGCGCATCGGTCATCGGCTTCACGATCCAATTGACAAAATGGGGCGCCGCAAACCAGCCGATCGCCGCTCCAATCCCAATGGAAATGAGCGAATTGACAATGCGCTTGCGTAGCTCGCTGAGGTGCTCGAAAAAGGTCATTGCGCCGCCGGGCTCTTCGGGAGGTGTGGTGATTTGCGTATTGGATTCAGATTCAGGCACGGATTCAGGCCGGATGCTGGTGGTCATTATGCGGAGTTTCTTGGGAATTGGTGACCGCCGCAGCTTCGGTATTCGCCTCGGCCGGCTCTTCCGAGGAGCGCGGGACCGATTCAGGCACTGGTGAAATTACTGGGTCTTGCGTCGCGCTGGATTCAAGCTGAGCCTCACTCGATGGCGCGGCTGCTACACTGGACTCTTCCGTGATGGCAGGCGGGCTAGTCTCAACAGCTGCGGCAGAAGCGGCGACAGCCCCGGCAGCCTTCTTACGCTCGGCTTGGAGGGCCTGACGCTCCATCTCTCGCATTTCTTCTTCAAAGGCGCTCTTGAAATCAGTGGAGGCCTTGCGGAACTCCGCCATCATCTTGCCCAGCCCGCGAGCAAGCTCCGGCAGCTTCTGTGGCCCGAAAACGACCAGGACCACGATAAACAGCACAATCATGTGGGGAACGCTCAACATTGCCTTTGGGAGCCGTCTAAGGGTCCATGGGCATCATAGAAAGGGTGTCAGCCGCTGTCAAACCTGAGATTACCGCGCTTACGGTATGGTATAATTTTAGACTGAGCTGTCACGCGAGGGAACGATGAATTCAGAGCGTCGCGGACTTGTAGTTGTGGTAGCCGTATTGCTGGTATCTGCCGTATTGGGGGGCATTTACGGCCCCAACGTGCGAGCCACGACCGCCTCGGCGGACGATTATCAAACGGCCGTGCGGGACTTTACCCGGGTTCTGAACGTGGTTCAGAACAACTATGCCGATACGGTCGATGTAGATAAGGCCGTCTATCAAGGCGCCATTCCGGGCATGCTGCGCATGCTCGATCCCCATTCGAGTTTCTTCGATGCCAAGCAGTTTTCCCTGCTGCGTGAAGACCAGCGCGGCAAGTACTACGGCGTTGGGATGATCGTGGCGCCGCGAGAGAACCACACCGTGGTGATGGCTCCGTATGCCGGCGCGCCTGCATATAACGCGGGAATCCGGCCGGGCGACGTGATTGTCAAGGTTGATGACAAGTCCACGGATGGATTAACCACCACCGAAGTGGCGGACATGCTAAAGGGGCCGAAAGGCACGGTTGTCAAGATCACCGTTTCACGAGAAGGCTATGCGGAACAGCTCGTTTTCACTGTGGTTCGCGACGAGATTCCGCGGCATTCCGTGGACATAGCGTTCATGCTAAAGCCGGGGGTTGGCTATATCCGGCTGTCAGGATTTAACGAGACAACCGATCGCGAAATTGCGGATGCCCTGAGGCAACTCAATGCTTCCTCTCTGGATGGCCTGATTCTGGACATGCGCGGGAACCCCGGCGGCTTGCTGAATGAGGCCGTTGCGGTTGGCGACATGTTCCTGGACAAGAACCAGTTGATCGTTTCGCATCACGGGCGGACTTCGCCGGAGCGACGGTATTACGCGGTGCGCGGCAATCAAGGTGTGACTGTGCCGCTGGTTATCCTGGTAAACAACAACTCGGCTTCGGCAACCGAAATTGTATCCGGCGCCGTGCAGGACCACGATCGCGGGTTGATCGTGGGCGAGACCACGTTCGGCAAGGGACTGGTGCAGACAGTAACAGGATTGAGCGAGAACACCGGACTGGCGCTAACGACAGCGAGGTACTACACACCGAGCGGAAGGTTGATTCAGCGGGACTACAAATCGGTTTCGCTCTATGAGTATCACTACGAACGCAAGGTGCCCGATCATCCGACGGAAGTGAAACTGACAGATAGCGGCCGCCAAGTGACGGGCGGTGGCGGCATTACTCCGGACATCGTCGTGCCTGCGCCGAAGCTGACGAAATTTGAACAGTTGCTTTACCGCAACGACGTGTTCTGGCCGGCGGAGACAGGTGTTGGCGGATTTACGCGCTATTTCCTCGGCAACAAGCCCACGATCACCAAGGAATTTGACGCAGACGACAACGTGATGCGGTCGTTCCGCGAGTACCTCAGCAAGCACACCGTCAGGTATACGGAACCCGAAATGGCCGAAAGTCTCGACTGGATCAAGCGAAAGATCAAACAGGAAGTATTCATGTCGGCGTTCAACCAGCAGGAAGGTTTCAAGGTTCTGCTGGAAGCTGATCCTCAGGTACAAAAAGCCGTGGAAGCGATTCCGCAGGCGAGGGCGCTGTATCAGAATGCCAAGAAGATCGTGGCCCAGCGTGTCGGCGGATCCATCGAGCAACCGTAAGAACCACTGGCAAAGTTACGGGCGTTCGCCGCGGCGGACGCCCGATTTGTTTATGAGCTGTGGAACGTATGTTGGCAAGCATCAGCGCGTTTGCTAAAATTGTGTTGCTGCTCGTGGGCGAGTAGCTCAGCTGGGAGAGCGCCTCGTTCGCAACGAGGAGGCCGGGGGTTCGAATCCCCTCTCGTCCACCAACATCTTCTCCAAGCTCAACAACTTACCCAACCCTGCGAAATTCGATCAGTTGGGCGAGTTGGGCATTTCTCGGATTTTTGCGTTCTGGAAGCGAAAATCCCATGCCTGCTCTCTCTGCCCATCCTAATCTCCATTCGCGCTGCTTCAGAAGCTTTTTGTAAACCTCGGACACGTGAGTTCTGGCGTGTCCAGACCAGGTGTGCTGTAGCGCTTGCGGAACCTCAGCTGTCTCCATCGCGGTAATGCGAAAGCGCCGAAAAATGTTGAGCCCGCCCTGTTCGAGTGCGAGTTTTTTCAGGATGGGGTGCATGCTGTATTTCAAGATATCCCGCTGCATGAGTTGGGAGCCGTCGTGTTTGCAAAACACCAAACCACTGCGTCGCGCGCCTACAAACTCGCGCAGCAGGGTGGCCAGTGCCACGGGCAAGTCCACCACACGCCCGTGTTTGCTGTCGGCGTTTTTTGTTTTCATGTAGTCCTGCAGCTCGCCGCGCTTGGCTTTCTGGACAATGTCCAGAGTTCGGAAGTCCTTCTCCGGGCCGCATCGGACCACAACCCGCGAGTAGCGAGTACAACGTGAGGTAAGGTTCTTGCGATTCTCGCAGAATCGCTTCCATTTCTTCCCTGTCCACGGTCGGCTGCTTTTGCTCGTCGATTTCTGGGGCGTCAAGGAAGTCATCGTCCCACTCACGCGGAAACAGCACCTTGCCTTCCGCGTCGCGTGCCGACGCTACCACCGACTTCGCAATGTTCACGTAATCGCGAATGGTCGCAGGCGACAGGTCCGCAATGTGGTTAACGAATTCCTTCATGGCCGCGTTGTGAATATTGGCGAGCAACTTGTCCCGGAAGAAGGGATACATCCACTTGTCGAGCGCATATCGACGGGTGTCGAGGGTGGTTTGTTCAAGCGGACGCTTTTTGCGGTTGGCACACTCTTTGAGCCAGATTTCGGCCTGCTCATTAAAAGTGATGTTCGTCGTGGCTTCGATGAACGTCTGCGTGGAATTGATGCCGAGCTGTTCCAGCTTCTCGGCGGCTGCCCGTTCTGCGATGGTGCGTGTGCGGCAAAGCCCAAGATGCACTGCCTCCTTCGTTGGTTGGTCCTGCCCCGGTACGTCCCTCCAGAACTGTACAAAAGCCGGTGTGCCTCGCCAAAAAGTCGTACACCTGCGAAATCAATGACTTGGCGTACAGCTTGATTCGGTCTTTTCCGCTAAAATTCTTGCCATGATCGTGTCGCTCCGGCATTTCCTCGGCTGGTTGGTCAGTTCGCTCAGTTGCCGGGCGGACCTCGTCCTCGAAAACATGGCTCTCCGTCGGCAATTGCTGGCACTGCGCGCGCAACGACCTCGCCGTCGATTGACTGCCCTACACAAACTGCTCTGGGTTGCGTTGAGAATGTGCTGGTCCGGGTGGAGACAGCCTCTCGTCTTGGTCACTCCTAGAACCGTCGTGAACTGGCACCGAGCGGGATTTCGTTTGTATTGGACGTGGGTCTCCAGAATCCGCCAGGTAGGAGGACGGAAGCGTGTCAGCAAAGAGGTTCGCGCCTTGATCTTCCGTATGGTGGCTGAGAATCCAACTTGGGGAGCGCCGCGCA
>WNFQ01010642.1_pt1 | contig 10541 bp, 9 predicted proteins | sample 5400171 | NCBI WGS metagenome assembly WNFQ01 (sample SAMN13153356, study PRJNA577476) | soil metagenome | isolation source: 20 cm soil under Madrone tree | place: USA:California | collected 2016-06-14 | reverse complement strand
ACCGACTTTTCGTTCGCCAACGACCAACGACCAACAACTAACGACCAACGACTAACGACCAACGACTGTCTTGCTAGCTACTCGCTGCTGCCTTCGTCACAGTCCGTTTTTCGATTCGCTTCTCAAACCGCTCCCCCTGAAAAATTCGTTTCACGAACACGCTGGGCGTATGCACCATATCAGGATCCAGTTCGCCCGGTTCGACCAGGTGTTCAACTTCGGCGATCGTAATCTTGGCCGCGGTCGCCATCATCGGATTGAAATTGCGCGCGGTTTTGCGATAGACGAGGTTGCCCCACCGGTCGCCCTTCCATGCTTTGATGAAGGCGAAGTCGGCTTTCAGCGCGCGCTCCATGATGTAAGTGCGCCCGTCGAACTCGCGCGCCTCTTTTCCCTCAGCGACCAGCGTTCCGACGCCAGTGGGTGTAAAGAACGCGGGTATGCCAGCGCCCCCGGCTCGAATTCGCTCGGAAAACGTTCCCTGCGGAACGAGGTCGAGTTCCACAGTGCCGTTCAGCACCATCTGTTCGAGCAGTTTGTTTTCGCCGACGTAGGTTCCGATGTGCCGCCGGATCTGGCCGTTCGCGAGAAGCAGGCCGACTCCAAAGCCATCGACGCCAGCGTTGTTGCTGATGGTGGTCAGGTTCTTGACACCCCTGTGGACAAGAGCGCGGATCAGGTTCTCAGGATTCCCGCACAAACCGAATCCGCCAATCATGATGGTGGCTCCGTCAAACACGTCCTGGATCGCCTCTTCAGCGCTCGCGACAACTTTGTGCATAGCAGGAGAATTCTACCGGATTTTCAGCGCGGAGTAGTGAGAGCAAAGCCAAGCGAGGAGCAATAGCCCTGCCCGAAGTGTCTTCTAGATCGGGTAGTTGGCCAAAAATCTTTTGGCAAAATCTAAAGCGATGGAATCAGAAGGGTCTTTCATACGATACTGGCTCTTCATGTAGCCTGAAATCTCTGAAGCATCCATGCATCGAAAACCGCTAATTGTCGGAACGTCGACACTATCCGAAACAGCAATGACAGCCATTTCCGATGAGATTCTATCGCAAGATATTCCCCATTTCAGTGAGGATCCCCAAAATGCCCCAACGTCCCCGCCACGATATAGAAATGAATCAACATCTTTCTCTCGCGACATTACAGGTAGATATCTTTCCACTAAGCTCGGAGGGTCAAAAGAAGCCAAACCGAACAAGGAATAGTGCCGGTAGTAGTAATCGACAGGATGAGGGACGATCGTCATGTAATTGACGGATTCGTCATTGAAGATATTCGACATCTTAAAAAGAAATAACCCAAATTCCTTTCTGCCAATGTGCGAATGCTCAATCGCGAAATATCTGGCGAACGAGCGTTGAAAAACGAAATCCGGCAAACATTTCCGAGTGTTGATAATCTTTTCGCATTCATCGCTCAAAGCGGAAAATACCTCTTTATCGATAATTAACTCACGGGCTGTCATCTTTTGTTTTTCTTCGCGCCCTCGTTTCTCCGTGGCGGGCTTTTTCTCAACTGGTGCGCGCGCTCGAATTCCGCTGCCAGTTCGCGCGAGTCCAGATTCTCGCGAATATGCGCCAGACGTTGTTCCAGCTTCTGCAGCGCGTCGCTCAGGTTTTTGCGATTGGTGATGGCAATGTCGCGCCACATCGAGTACGGACTGCCCGAGATCCGAGTCATCTCGCGCAGAGCGCGACCGCCAATGTCGAGGACGGGCGCGTCAGGCCCGAATTCGTCGACCAGAGTTGCTGCCAGGGCGGTCGAGATCATCTGCGGCAGATGGCTGATCCAGGCACAAAAGCGATCGTGATCGGCCGGATCGACAACGGCGACCTTCGCGCCCATCTTTTCCGCGCAGTGGATAAATTCGCCGCATTGTCCAGCATGAACGTTCTGGCGGGGAAGCGGCGTGAAAAGCCAGGCCGCGCCTTCGAAAAGATCGGCATCGGCAAACTCCACGCCGGCGTTTTCCTTGCCCGCCATAGGATGCCCGGCGAGGAATCTTTGTCCGGCGTTACGCCCGAACGATTTCGCGGCGTGCTGCACAACTTCAACCTTTGTGCTGCCGACATCGGTTACGAGGGTCTTGGCCGGCAGCATTGGCCCGAGCCGCCCGATCAGATCGAGGATTGCTATCACAGGTGTTGCCAGTATCACCAGATCGCTGCCGCGCACGGCGTCCGCGGGATCAGTGATTCCAGCTTCGATCGCGCCGCAGTCATGGGCCCGCTCCAAAACTGGAGCGCGGTCACACCCAACAATTCGTCCGGCGAGCCGGCGTTTCTTTAGCGCTAGGCCCAGCGAGCCTCCGATCAAGCCGGTTCCGATGATGGTGACTTGCTTGAAGGCCATGTGTAATTTGTAATTTGCAATTAGTAATTTGTAATTTGTGATTTTGATTTTCAATTACAAATTACAAATCACCAATCACAAATTGGTTCTACGCGATCTCGCGTCCCACCGCAGGCGCGATCATGCGGATCTCGTCCATCAACTTGGCAAACTGATCCGGATAGAGCGACTGCGCACCGTCGGAGAGCGCTTTATCCGGCTGGTGATGAACTTCGATGAGCATAGCATCGGCGCCGGCGGCCACGGATGCGCGCGCCATGGGAGCCACTTTGTCGCGGCGCCCCGTGCCATGCGACGGATCGGCGGTCATCGGCAGGTGCGAGAGTTTATGAATGATCGGGATCGCGGAAATGTCCATCGTGTTGCGCGTGTAAGTTTCGAACGTGCGAATGCCGCGCTCGCAAAGAATGATTTCGTAGTTGCCCCCGGCAAGCAGATATTCAGCGGAGCACAGCAGTTCTTCGAAGGTGGCGGCGATGCCGCGCTTGAGCAGCACAGGTTTGCGAACCTTGCCCAATTCGCGCAGGAGATTAAAGTTCTGCATGTTGCGCGCGCCCACCTGGAAGATATCGACATAAGGCAGCATCAGCTCGATCTGCGAAATCTCCATGACCTCGCTGATCACCAGCAGTTTAAAACGGTCGCCCGCTTCGCGCAGCAATTTCAGGCCCTCAAGGCCGAGTCCTTGAAAGGAATACGGAGAGGACCGAGGCTTGAATGCGCCGCCGCGGAGAACGCGCGCTCCAGCTTTAGCGATCAGATCGCTAACGGTGAATAGTTGCTCGCGGGATTCCACCGAGCAGGGCCCGGCCATCACGACAATTTTCCTGCCGCCGATTTCAATGCCATTTGCAAACTTGACTACCGTGCCCTCAGGACGAAAGCTGCGCCCGGCCAGTTTGTAAGGAGAAGTAATGCGGTGAACTTCCTGCACTCCCGCCATGATTTCGACCACGCCGGTATCGAAATCACGGGGAACTCCGACGCCGCCAAGCACCGTCTGATGCGCACCGGTGGAGCGGTGAACTTCGAATCCGAACTGAACCAGTCGATCGATCACCTGCTGGATCTGATCTTCGCTGGCCGAATCTTGCATTGCGACAATCATGATTAAGTTCGTTTTGCCGGCCGGTTCACGCTAAAAACCGCTAAGAGTAAAGAATGAAGCACAGCGTCCGCGGTGTACCCGGGTAGTTCCTCAATTCTTGAATCTTGAATCGATCTCGGCGTCGCGAGCTGTCTGCTCGTCGTCGGGAACGATTTCGTGCTTCTGTATGGTGCGCATCACGTCCATGATTCGTTCGTAGACCTGCGCTAGATCGCGTTCAGTCAAAGGACCGGTATTGCTACGCTGCACATTGGCGATCACCTCGCGCTCGCGCTCGGGTTCGTAAATGGGCAGGCTGGTATTGCGTTTCAATCGTCCAATTTCAACGGCAGCGGCCGCCCGCTCGTTGAGCAGCGCCGCCAGTTTGCGGTCCAGTTCGTCGATTTTCTTGCGCCAGTCGGCAATAACTGCCACGTGGTGCCTTGAATGCCGAAGCCCCACGAATCTCAAGCTCACCAGATTCAATCATCCTGCACGCCCAGCTGATGGCTGATGGCTGACGGCTGAGAGCTGCCTCACAAATTCTGCCACAGTTGCGGCTTCCCGTCCGGGATTTTGTTCGATGGCGTGGACGATGGCGCTGCCGACAACCGCGCCATCAGCGAATTTTCCGACGGCCACGAATTGTTCGGGAGTTGAGATCCCGAAACCGACGGCAATCGGAAGCTTGGTGAAACGGCGGATGCGCTTGACGAGAGTCTTGGCGTCTCCAGTCATTTGTTGGCGCGCGCCGGTGACGCCGGTGCGGGAGATCGCGTAAATAAAGCCTGTCGAAACCTGAGCGATTAACTTCAAACGCTGGTCGGTGCTGGTGGGCGCGGCCAGAAAGATAGTTGCCAGGTCATTCTTGTGTGCCTCGCGCAGATACTCGGCTGATTCTTCGACAGGCAGATCGGTGATCAGCGTTCCGTCAATCCCAGCAAGCCGTGCCACTTGGCAAAACTTCGGGAGTCCCATGCGCAAGATGGGATTGAGGTAGGAAAAGATCACCAGGCCGACGGATTGGGAATGTTCGCGAATTTCGGAGGCAAGCGTGAGCACGTGCTGCAGCGACACTCCTTGTTTAAGCGCCCGCTCGCTGGCGCGCTGGATGACCGGCCCATCGGCAAGCGGATCGCTGAAGGGCACGCCCAGTTCAATCACACTCGCACCCGCGTCGATGGCTGCCAGGATGACCTGACGCGTTGTGGCGAGGTCAGGGTCGCCGCAGGTTAGGTAGGCGATGAGGGAGGGCTTATTCTCGAAATGAAAGGGCATTAGAGAGGGAGATCAGTTTGAATCGTCGATAATCGCCTGCATATCATCTACAACTCTTCCCGCAACCTGAACGTAGCGTTGCGCGTATTTTATGGCCTTGTCTCGATCAGGAATAATAACGTCATAAAAGTGAGCTGCCTCTTCGAGAGCTTCCAGATGCTCGGGTTCTAATTCGAGGGCTTGGAGTATGCATCTTTCAATCTCATCGAGCCCTGAGGGCTCATGATCTTCGGGGTGATCGTCCAGCATCATCAATCGTGCCTTGGTCACCCATAGCTCCGGACAGTCGGGAACGAGATCGAGCCGTTTCGTGTTCTCCCTAAATAGCTCCTCCCATTCCTTCGTGGAAATTTGTTCTTCGTTTGCCATGTCGTCAATCACAATCAACAATCACAAATCATCAATCTAGTTTCAGATTCTCCCGCAAAATCCCGACATCCTTATCTCCCCGCCCCGAGATGTTGACAATCACGACTTCCGACTTCTTCATCTTCGGCGCCCGCTTGATAACCTCGGCCACAGCGTGCGCGGATTCCAGCGCCGGGATAATGCCTTCCGTCCGAGCAAGCAGCACAGTTGCCTCAAGTGCCTCAGCGTCGGACGCAGGAACATATTCAGCCCGCCCCGTATCTTTGAGCATGGCATGCTCGGGCCCGATCGACGGGTAGTCCAACCCAGCGGAGACAGAATGCGTAAGCGCAATCTGCCCTGCCGCGTCCTGCAGCACGTAGGAATAAGTTCCCTGTAGAACGCCCGGCGAACCGCCACGAAAACGCGCCGCATGTTCGCCCAGCGCCGAGCCGCGGCCACCAGCCTCAGCTCCGATGAGTTCCACTTTCTTGTCTTTCAAAAAATCGTAGAAGATACCGATAGAGTTCGATCCTTCCCCGTCGCAAGCGATGATGGCGTTGGGAAGTTTGCCTTCAGCCTTCCGAATCTGGACGCGAGCTTCGCGTCCGATGACGCGATGAAAATCGCGCACCATGGTCGGATAGGGATGCGCGCCGAGAACGCTGCCCAACAGGTAGTGCGTGGTGCGAACGTTGGTGACCCAGTCGCGCATGGCTTCGTTGATGGCGTCCTTGAGGGTGCGCGAACCGGAATTGACGCCGCGAACTTCGGCTCCGAGCAAACGCATGCGGAAGACGTTAAGCTCCTGGCGGCGCATATCCTCGGTGCCCATGTAGACCACGCACTCGAATCCAAGCAGCGCGCAGACAGTAGCCGTCGCGACGCCGTGCTGTCCGGCGCCGGTTTCCGCGATGACGCGGTGCTTGCCCATCCGTTCGACAAGCAAGGCCTGCCCGAGGCAGTTATTGATCTTGTGTGCGCCGGTGTGGAGAAGGTCTTCGCGCTTGAGATAAATTTTCGCGCCGCCAAGTTTTGCGGTCAGGCGGCGCGCGAAGAACAGCGGCGTGGGGCGTCCGGCGTATGTCTTCAGCAGTAGATCGAGGCGTTGTTGAAACTTGCGATCGCGCTTTGCTTTTTCGTATTCGCGCTCCAGTTCATCGAGCGCGGCCATCAGAGTTTCCGGAACATAGCGCCCACCGTAAGCGCCGAACCGCCCGGCAGTGGCGGCTTTTGGCGGAAGTTTGCCGGTCGTTTGGTTACGGGACTTTTTGGTTACGGTCGCAGTCGCCATCGTCAACTAGCCTCTTCCATAGCCCGCACGGCTTGAACAAAGGCGCGGACTTTTCGGGGATCTTTTTTGCCGGGTTCGTGCTCGACGCCGGAGGAAACGTCTACGCCCCAGGGATGGAGGATGTGGATCGCCTCCTGCACATTGCCGGGACGCAGGCCGCCCGCGACGATCAGCTTGCTGATGCTGTTAATGATTCCCGCCCAGGGTTGGACGCGTTCCCAGTCGAACTTTTGCCCGGTGCCCCCACGTCTTTCATCATTTGAGGAATCGAGCAGGACGCCCGAGACCACGCCGGGACGGAAGCCGTGGGTTTCGAGGAAGAGGTCTCCGTTTTTGGCGACGTGGATTTTGTGAACGCGTTTCCCTTTGTAGGCCTGGTCGGGCTCTACCAGGCCGGCTTCAACCGGATCCCATCCGACACTTTGTTCAGCGGGCGCGTCGAAAATCTTTGCCGGCCAGGCGCGGAAAATCATGGGACGGGGAGAGCCGTTGGCGAGCTCCTGGAAGAGGGCGCGGCTGAATTCCGTACTCTCGTCGCCGTGCAATTGTACGGCTGTAAGACCTAACTGTTGGGCAGTGTCACGTACGTGGTCCACGGTCTCGTTGACGAAGAGACCGACTCTCTCGACTCGCTGCGGTAGCTTGGCGACGATCGAGCGCGCGCCTTCTAAAGTGACATAGCGCGGACTCTTCTTATAGAAGACGAAGCCTAACGCGTTCGCGCCCGCATCGGTGGCGGCGAGCGCGTCGTCGAGGTTCGTGATCCCGCAGATCTTGATCCAAGTCATAGGAACAGCTGTCAGCTATCAGTTGTCAGTCGTCAGTAAAGTCAACTAACTACGGACCACCATTCTTGCTTCTTCCTTCAATTTTGCCAGCGCTTCGCCGGGGCGCTCTGCTTTCATCAACGATTCGCCGATCAGGAACGCTTCGTAGCCGGCGGATCTCAGACGCGCTATATCAGCGCCGGATTGGATGCCGCTTTCGGCTACACAAACGCACGTGGCGGGCATTTTTTCCACGAGCCGGAATGCGGTTTCGAGATTGACTTCGAAAGTGCGCAGGTTGCGGCTGTTGATCCCGATCAGGTCGCAGCCGGCATCGAGGGCGCGTTGCAGTTCCTGTTCGTCATGAGCTTCGCACAGAACGTCGAGGCTGTGAGATCGCGCGATCCCGGCCAGCGAGACCAGTTCTTTCTGATCGAGCGCGGCCACAATCAGCAGGATGGCGTCGGCTTGATTTGCTCTGGCTTCCACGATCTGGATTTCATCGACGATGAAATCTTTGCGCAAGCAGGGAAGAGAACTGCTGGAGGCGGCCTGGCGCAGATAGTCCAGCGAGCCTTGAAAAAATTGTTCGTCGGTCAACACCGACAGCGCGGCGGCGCCACCCTGCTCAAGCTCCAGCGCGAGTTCGGATGGTCTGAAATCCGCGCGAATCAAGCCTTTTGAAGGCGAGGTTTTTTTCAGTTCGGCGATAACGGCGATTCCATCTTGAGCGACTCGCCGCAGCTGATTCCGAAATCCCCGCGGAGTGTGCTCGGCAGCCGCCCGTTCCAGCGCCTCCCGTCCGGATTTTCGTCGGGCCGAGGATATCTGCTCGGACGCGCGCTCGGATAGGCGCTGGCGCGTGGCGGCGACGATGGAGTCAAGAGAAGCGCGCATGACAGATTGTTAATTATACGGAAGCGGCCCAATTCACGTGACCTGCAGCACGGGTGATGCAATCTGACAGCATCATTGACCCGCCTTCCAGCAAGATGCTATAAACGACTGTTTTGTGCAGAGGTGTGTAGTCCGACTCTGGGACTACAGACCGACGGCACAAATTTTCGGACGCGGCCAAATCGGCACTCCTCTTTATTTCGATATGCCTGGCGGTGGAAGCGTGTTCGGAGCGTGCTCGGAACTCCGGTGGCAGCCGTACCCGCGGCGGATGGAATCCTCCAGCGGGTGGTTAAACGTGGCGGAGCAAATCAAACGTTGCAACCCCTGAATACTTAGGAGGATTTTGATGCGCACTTGGAACGCCAGTCTTGCGTCTGTGGGACGCCGATTTGCCGAGAATCTGTTTGCGAAGAGACGACTCGCGAAGAAAAGATTTGCGAAGACTTCGGCAACGCTTGCCACCCTGCTCCTTCTGACCGCCGGCTACGCGGTGGCCCAACCCGCCGAACAAACTACGGAATCGGGCGGCGAGGCGGCCTTGAAACTGCCTGACCTTTCCTCGGTTTCGTTCCTCGGCATGGATGGCCATCGTCTGCTGATGATCGGACTGCTGTTCTGCGTCTTCGGCCTCGGCTTCGGCATGGTCATCTTCATGCGGCTGAAGAACCTGCCCGTGCATCGTTCCATGCGCGAAATCTCCGAACTGATTTACGAAACCTGCAAGACCTACCTGATCACGCAGGGCAAGTTCCTGATGTTGCTGTGGGCCTTCATTGCCGCCATCATCGTGCTCTACTTTGGCGTGCTGCGGCATTTCGAAGTGCCTCGCGTTGTCATCATTCTGGTATTCAGCCTGGTCGGAATCGCGGGCAGCTACGGGGTGGCGTGGTTTGGAATTCGCGTCAACACCTTCGCGAATTCGCGGACTGCCTTCGCTTCGCTCCCCGGCAAACCGTATCCGGTGTATCAGATCCCGCTTGAGGCCGGAATGTCGATCGGCATGATGCTCATTTCGGTCGAACTGCTGATCATGCTCTTCATCCTCCTGTTCATACCGGGCGATTATGCCGGCCCGTGCTTCATCGGATTTGCGATCGGCGAGTCGCTGGGTGCGGCGGCGCTGCGTATCGCGGGTGGCATCTTCACCAAGATTGCAGATATCGGCGCCGACCTGATGAAGATCGTCTTCAAGATTAAAGAAGACGACGCCCGCAACCCCGGCGTGATCGCCGATTGCACCGGCGACAATGCCGGCGACTCGGTTGGCCCGTCGGCCGATGGCTTCGAAACCTACGGTGTGACCGGCGTCGCGCTGATTACCTTCATTCTACTGGGGGTGAAGGATCCAATGATCCAGGTCCAGTTGCTGGTGTGGATCTTCGTGATGCGCATCATGATGCTGATCGCAAGCGCATTGGCATATTTCATCAATAGCGCCATTGCAAAAGGGCGTTTTGGCAACGCCGACAAAATGAATTTTGAGACTCCGCTAACTTCGTTGGTCTGGATCACTTCAATTGTTTCGATCGTTGCCACATACTTTGTTTCATACAAAATCATTCCCAACCTCGGCGGAGACACGACGCAATGGTGGAAGCTGGCTTCGATCATCTCCTGCGGAACGCTGGCGGGAGCGCTGATTCCTGAACTGGTCAAGGCCTTCACTTCGGTGGAGTCTCGCCACGTGAACGAAGTGGTGACCTCGGCAAAAGAAGGCGGCGCTTCGCTCGGAATCCTCTCGGGTTTTGTCGCCGGAAATTTTTCCGCCTATTGGCTGGGACTTTCGATGGTCGCTCTGATGTCGGTTGCCTATTTCTTCAGCGGGATGGGGCTGGCGGCGGCGGCCACCATGATTGCCGCACCAGTCTTCGCTTTCGGCCTGGTCGCCTTCGGCTTCCTCGGTATGGGTCCGGTGACGATCGCGGTCGATTCCTACGGCCCGGTTACCGATAACGCGCAGTCCGTCTATGAGCTTTCGTTGATCGAGCAGGTGCCCAACGTGAAGGCGGAGCTCAAGAAGGACTTCAACATCGACGTGAATTTTGAACGCTCCAAGGACTTGCTGGAAGAAAACGACGGCGCAGGCAACACCTTCAAGGCGACCGCCAAACCGGTGCTGATTGGAACCGCGGTAGTCGGCGCAACGACGATGATTTTCTCCATCATTATGGCGCTGACCAACGGACTGACCACGAATGTGGATAAGCTCTCGCTCTTGCACGCTCCATTCTTTTTGGGCCTGATTACGGGCGGTGCGATGATCTATTGGTTTACCGGCGCATCCACCCAGGCCGTCACTACGGGCGCCTACCGCGCCGTGGAGTTCATCAAAGCCAACATCAAACTCGACAGCGCGGAGAAGGCTTCCGTCGCCGACAGCAAGAAGGTGGTTGAGATCTGCACCAAGTACGCGCAGAAGGGCATGTTCAACATCTTTCTCGCGGTCTTCTTCGGGACCCTGACGTTTGCCTTCGTCGAACCCTTTTTCTTTATCGGATACCTGATC
>WNFQ01022187.1_pt1 | contig 10545 bp, 10 predicted proteins | sample 5400171 | NCBI WGS metagenome assembly WNFQ01 (sample SAMN13153356, study PRJNA577476) | soil metagenome | isolation source: 20 cm soil under Madrone tree | place: USA:California | collected 2016-06-14 | reverse complement strand
TCCCACGTCATCGTAAACGCGAATCACAGCTTGATGTGATCAACTGCGAAACTTTGTGTAGCTGATTGCGTCCGGCTCGCGCTACCACCAGGCGACGGAATGGGAACAGATCGGAAATTGAGGAGTGGTGTCCTAATTTGGATAGGATTGGCCCGTCGTCGTCGCGAGCGTCTGCGAAAGCTCGTGAAACAAACCGCCGGAAGTAGTCGCTTGAAAGTTCCCAGAATGCGGCGAGACGGTTAGCGGGCCCGTTACCGAGAAACCGATCGAATTGCTTGGCGGTTCAGAGACTACGTGGAGCCTACGGCACCCGCTCCCGCTTGAGTTGGAGTTCGGCGTTGGATGTTCGGCCTTAGACGTTTTCCATTTTCGCAAGCAAACGCGACGCCAAAGTAGAGGCCCCCTATCAAAGGCCGGCCAACCTTTTTCTAGCTCTCATGCGAATTCATATACAATGACCAGAGAATCGGGGGACCTTTTTCAATTCGAAGCCGATGGATCAAACGAACTTTCAGTTTTCGGCCATCCTGAGACGCGCCGAAAATTTATTAAGCAGGTTGCTGGAACCAGCGTAGCAATCGCGATTGGCCCAAATCTGCTTGGTTCCGCTCCACTCGATCCGATCGACTCGACAAGCGGAGCTGGGGCAGCGGACGTATCGGTAAATGCGCACCTAAAGATTAATGGCAAGAATTACGCACTCGACGTCGATCCGCGCGAGACGTTGCTCGATGCGTTGCGGGAACGTCTGCACCTCACCGGATCGAAAAAGGGTTGCGATCACGGGCAATGTGGCGCGTGCACGGTTTTAGTAAATGGGCGACGCGTCAATTCCTGTCTCACGCTGGCGGTGATGCACGAAGGCGATGAAATCACAACTATCGAAGGGCTCGCCAATGGCGAGGATCTGCATCCCATGCAAGCCGCATTCATCCAGCAGGACGGATTTCAATGCGGTTACTGCACGCCCGGACAAATTTGCTCTGCGGTCGCACTTTTGAAAGAAAATCACGCCAACAGCGATGACGAAATTCGCGAGTGGATGAGCGGCAACATCTGCCGTTGCGGCGCGTATCCGAACATTCTTGCAGCCATTAAAGAGGCAAAAACGAAAGTTCGCGCATGAACCCGTTTAGTTATTCGAGGGCCACCGATGCGAACCAGGCTGTCACAACTATTTCCGGGAAGCCGAATGGAAAATTTCTCGGAGGCGGGACAAATTTGATCGACCTGATGAAAATGGGCGTGGAGACGCCCAGCGCGTTGGTCGATATCAACCGCTTACCACTCGCGCAAATCGAGGAACTCCCAGACAAACGCGTGCGCATCGGCGCGCTGGCGCGCAATTCCGAAGTTGCAGAGCACGAACTCATCAAAACGCGTTACCCCTTTTTAACCGAAGCGCTCCTTTCCGGCGCCAGTCCACAGTTGCGCAACATGGCAACCGTGGGCGGCAATCTTTTGCAGCGGACGCGTTGTTATTATTTTTACGATCCTGCGTTTCCAGCATGCAATAAACGCAACCACGGCAGCGGCTGCGGCGCTCTTGATGGTTACAATCGTATTCACGCGATTCTCGGTCAGAGTGACGCGTGCACGGACCGAATGGCGAACGGGAGATCGCGTTCGGCGATTTTCATCGTTTGCCTGGCGACACGCCTGAGCGGGATACGAATCTCGCACCCGGCGAATTGATCATTGCGGTTGATCTTCCAGCAATGCCATTTGCGGCGCGATCGCATTATTTGAAAGTGCGCGACCGCGCCAGCTACGCCTTCGCGCTGGTCAGCGTCGCCGCCGCGCTGGATCTCGGTCCAAGTAAAAGAATCAACGATGCCCGTATCGCGCTTGGCGGTGTTGCCCATAAACCGTGGCGCGCACATACAGCGGAGAAAAAACTGACTGGCCAAGAGGCGAACGAAAAAACTTTCCGCGATGCGGCAGAAGCGGAGTTGGCACCGGCAAAGGGCTACAAGTACAACTCCTTCAAGATTGAATTGGCCAAGCGCGGCATCGTTCAGGCTTTGAGCATCGTCACGGCGTCATGAACGCGACAATTGGTCAGCCGCTTACCCGCATTGACGGCAAACTAAAGGTTACCGGCACGGCGACTTACGCGGCGGAATTTCAGCGACCAAAACTTGCATACGGCGCGCTGATTCAGAGCACAATAGCTAACGGTCGCGTCGAAAAGATCGATCTCTCGACCGCGAAATCCGCGCCAGGTGTCATCGGGATTCTTACCCGGGAAAATGCGCCGCGATTCAAACCGTACCCCGATAACCTGACAAAAAACGGCGCGCCGGGCGAATCGCGCGTGCCGCTGCAGGATGATAATGTCTATTGGATTGGGCAACATCTCGGCATCGTCGTTGCCGAAACTTTCGAACAGGCGACACATGCCGCGTCGTTGGTGCGGGTCCAATACGAACAGAAACCGCCACTTGTTAGTCTGGCAGGCGCGAACCCCCTTCAGCCGGACAAATTTATCGGCCGCGAAAAATTACAGGCGAAACGCGGTGATGTGAATGGTGGGCTCGCGACTGCTGCTCATAAGATTGACGTTGTCTATTCGACACCAATCGAAAACCACAATCCCATCGAGACGACTTCGACGACGGCCGAATGGGAGGCGTCGGACCGAGTGCTTATCCACGAATCGACTCGCGGCATTAAACAGTTACAGAAGATCGTCGCAAACGCGTTCGGACTACCGCCCGAAAATGTGCATATTGTTTGCAAATTCATCGGCGGCGCATTCGGCTCTAAAGGATTTCAATGGAGCCACACCCTGCTCGCAGCAGCGGCGGCGCAACTTGTGCAGCGACCCGTGAAGCTCACCTTCAACCGGTCGCAAATGTTTGATTCTGCCGGGCAACGCGCGCACACGGAACAACGCTTTTCGTTAGGCGCTGATAACACCGGGAAACTCCTGGCGCTACGTCACGCTACGACCACGCATTGTTCACCCGTTTCCGAATTCACCGAGCCGTGCGGAAACATGTCGCGCATGTTGTACTCGTGTCCGAACGTCGAGGTTTCGCACCAGCTCGTCAGGCTGAATTTGACTACGCCTTGCCCGATGCGCGCACCCGGTGAGGCACCGGGCGTTTTTGCGTTGGAGTGCGCTCTGGACGAGCTGGCACACAAGGCTGACATCGATCCGGTCGACTTTCGGCTGCACAACTACGCGGAATTCAACGAATACGAAAACAAACCATGGTCGAATAAGAAGCTGCGCGAATGCTACCGACGCGGTGCGGAAAAGTTCGGTTGGTCGAAACGAAGTAGCAAACCAGGAGCTCTGTCTGCGACCGATGGATCGCACATCGGCTTCGGAATGGCGACGGCAATTTATCCCGCCGGCCAACAAAAGGCCGGTGCGACAGCAATTCTGAACAAGGATGGAACGGTGACTGTGCGCAGTGCCACACACGAGATCGGCACAGGAACCTACACGGCGATGTCGCAATTCGCGGCCGATACGCTGGGCATTCCAATCGACAAGGTCCACTTCGAACTTGGGGACTCGCAATTTCCTGAAGCGCCGAACAACGGCGGGTCGTGGCTCACGGCGAGCGTGGCACCAGCGGTGATGGGCGCCTGCCGCGAATTGAAAAGGAAAGTGGTCGATCTCGCAGGCGGCTGGCCTAACGACTCGGCGCAACTCGCCAATTTGTTCGCGCGCCCCGGTCAGGAACAAATTCAGGCCGAGTTCGCCTCCGAACCGAACAAGGAGGAGCGCGAAAAGTTCTCGTTCTTTTCGTACGGTGCGCTTTTCGTCGAGCTGCGCGTCGATCTTCTTGGCCAGGTGCGGGTGAAGCGTGCAGTCGGTGTATACGACGTGGGGCGAATGATCAATCCGCGCCTGGCGCGCAGCCAGATCGTGGGCGGAATGTTGTTTGGTTTCAGCATGGCGTTGATGGAGGATACCGTTCCCGATCAGAAGACCGGCCGTATCGTTAATGCCAATCTCGCGGACTATCACGTCGCAGTGCACGCCGACACACCGGAATTCGACATCGATTTTATCAACGAACCTGATCCGCACATGCCCGATCTCGGCGCGCGCGGCATTGGTGAAATCGGAATCGTTGGCGCCCCCGCCGCAATCGCGAACGCAGTTTTTAACGCAACTGGAAAACGAGTGCGCAATCTGCCGATCACGCCGGATAAGTTGATTTAAATCGACAACGTGACTCGTTAGGCGACGCCGTGTTTGAGTCGCTCTGGCCGAAACGGCAGTCGTCGAATCCGTGTTCCGGTTGCTGCAAAAATCGCGTTCGCGATCGCGGGAACAATCGGCGGCACTGGTGGCTCGCCCATTCCGAAGGGTTGCGGCCCGTCCGAATCGATGATGTGTATTTCCATTGCCGGAGTATCGCGCATCCGTGCAACAGCAAAATCAGCGAAACTGCTTTGTTGTGCCGTGCCCGCATGGAAGGTGATCTCACCTTTTAGCGCCGATGAAATACCCCAGATGATTCCACCTTCCATTTGTTGCTCGACGCCAACCGGATTAACAACGAGGCCGCAATCAACGGCAGCCACGACACGCTCGACGTGGATGTTATTTTCTTGATCGACCGAGACATCGACAACATAGGCGATGTAAGTGCGTCCGGCGTACGCATTGCACGCGACTCCGCGGCCGTGGCCCTGGGTAATTGAAGCCCTATTCCAGTCAGATTTATCGCGAACAGTTTCAACGACACGACGCAACCGCCGACGATCGACAGTGGTGGAGCCGGCCTTAATCACGTCGGCGCCGTTCAACATTTCCAAACGAAACGCGAGCGGGTCTGCGCCCCGCACTTGTGCCACTTCGTCGATAAAACATTCGCGGGCAAATACACTTGATGGCGCGAAGACTGATCGCCACGGCCCATGTTTTACTGGAAGATCGACCGCGACGTAGGCCGTTTGGATCGCTGGAAATGCATAGGGAACATCATAGCACCCCCACGACCAGTCCTGATACCACGCTGCGTCACGCATTTCTTTGGGATCGAGCGGCGAAATATTATGAAACGATCCAGCCTTGGTGTGTTTCCACGCGAGAGGGGCTCCTAGCGCGTGAAATCCAGCCGAAAGGTAATGGACGGATGCTGCCCGAAAATGTCCCTGCTTCATGTCGTCAGCGCGCGACCAGACAAGTTGGATCGGAGCTTTGGCGGCGCGCGAAATGTCCGCGGCTTCAACTCCATAATCCACTCCGAGGCGTCGGCCAAATCCACCACCAATCAACGTGATGTTCACATCCACATCGGCCGGCGCGATCCCTAGCAGTTGGGCAACTTGCTTTTGCAATCTTTCCGGCGCCTGCGTGGGAGCCCAAATCGTGCAGCGATTCTCTCGAACGTCCGCCACGCAGTTCATTGTTTCGACCGGCGCGTGGGCATAGAACGGGTAATAATACGTCGCGTCGATTGTTCGTGTTATCGCGCCTGTTCCGGGCGGAGATTCTTCATTGCGGGTAACAAATCCCGTTTCGCGCGACGCCGTTTCGAGCTTTTTCCAATGGGCGTCCGAATCGAAAGCGTCCTTTGGTGGCTCACTCCATTCCACCGCGAGTGCGGTCCGGCCTTTGATCGCCGCCCAGGTAGAATTCGCGAGGACAGCGATTCCACGCGGCAATTTGATTACCGACTTCACACCAGTAACAGCGCGAGCCTTATCTTCCTGAAGGTTCCGCACTTTCGCGCCTGAGAACGGTGGCCGTTCGAGCGAAGCGTACAACATTCCCGGAACCTTGATGTCAATTCCATAGCGCGTTTTGCCGGAGACAACGTCCGGTCCGTCGATCCGCGCGGTGCGGCGACCGATAATTTTGAAATCGCTCGGTTTCTTCAACGGCGGATTCTCCGGCAATGGCACCTTAGCTGCCTCCGCGACCAACGAACTGTACGCGAGGCGCTGCCCAGTCTCGTGTGGCCGCGGCGGTGATTAGCATTTCGCGCGCGGCAGCTCCCGCCTGTCGCAATGGTTTCCAACTACTCGCCAAACTGTCGCTTCCGCCGGTTCCGAGATCGGAGTCAGCTGACGGTTTTGCCTGCACTAATTTGATCCGCGTCCACTCTGCTTCGAGTTCCTCCGCCAAAATCATGGCCAATGATGTGCGGACGCCCTGACCCATCTCGCATTTGCCAATCGTCAGAATGACATTGCCATCGGAATTGATGCAGACCCATCCGTTCGGTCTAAATGAGCCGACCGCACTCGCGTTGGACGCCTGAAGCAACCTTCGTCCGTCAAAACCGATCACGAGCGATGCGCTACTAAGGGCAGCTGTTTTCAAAAATGTGCGACGCGAAGTGATCATGGGGGTTTCGTTCGCATTTCATTCGCCGCACGTCGTATCGCTTTGCGCATCCGGGGATATGTGCCGCAGCGGCAAACTGAGTCGGACATCACGTTATCGATCTGTTCGTCGCTGGGATCGGGATGTTGCTGCAACAACCCACACGCGGTCATAATCATTCCAGGCTGACAATATCCGCATTGCGCGACCTCCTCCTGAAGCCACGCGCGCTGACATGGATGACTCACGTCCGGCGACAAACCTTCAATCGTGACAAAACTGCGAGACGCCGCCGCCGACGCGGGAATCTGACAGGCGCGCACTGCCTTCCCATTTTCGAGCACGGCGCATGCGCCGCAAACGCCAACTCCGCAGCCAAATTTCGTGCCGGTCAATCCGAGATTGTCACGGATGAGCCAAAGCAATGGAGTATCGTTGTCAGCTTCGACAACGTGCCTGGCCCCATTAACCGTGAAATCGACTTTGCTCACGACAATGATGGTGACTCCGACTCGGTTTAAGACACAAGCGCACACAAGCGTGTTCAAAGTTCGCTCTGACATTATCCGACAAATCGAGTCGGACGGAGTCCGCCGGATCACAGCCGAACATTGATATGATGCTTCTGGTAATCGTCGGGCGCGACGTAAAATTAGGAGACGGCCGCCGATCCGTCTCTACCATGTGAAGGACAGCTACGACATACTACGGGAATGGAAGAAACGGCCCGGGGATAATTGGCGCTCGCCGCGCTGCTGCAGGTCAAACGTTCCAGTTATGCCGGTCAGTGCGCGAATCTTGATTTTGGATCGCGGGTACGACCAGCTCATCTCCCGCCAAAAAGCTTGCGAAATGATTTGAAGACACGACCAGGGAAGGAGAACGCTTTTTGGGGCGCCCCTTGGAACTGTTGAGCAAACGGCCATTGTTGGCCACCATGGACCTGGCAAGCGCCGGCTGGCACCTTATCGGCGGGCAAATCGATGTCATACGCCGACCCGGCCGACATGCATCCCGTCGTGGCGAGCTGATTCGAGATTGAACAGACCGTGGCATGCTGTAGCGGCATGGTCGGTCGCAACTCCTCGGCTGGATAATGTTGCGCCGCTTTGTTCATTACCTGTGTCCAGACCGGGAGCGCGAGCGCAGCACCGTAGCCGCGTGAAATAATTGTCGTCGGCTGATCGAATCCGACCCATACACCGCAGGTCAGAGTGCTGGTATAACCGAGAAACCACGCATCCTTGTAATCGTTCGTCGTACCGGTTTTGCCGGCTGCAGGAAGTCGGAACCCCAGTGACCGCGAGTTGGCAGCGGTCCCGCGCGTCAAGACGTCCTCCATCAATTGCGAGGTCATCCACGCCGCGCTCGGATCGAGCGCCGGCACGGTGATATGCGCGGACCGATAAATTGGTTTGTGGTTCGCATCATCAATTCGCTCGATAATGTAAGACTGCTTGCGCACTCCCGCATTTGGAAAAACCGAGTACGCAGCAGTCAAATCTTTCAGGTCAGTCTCAAACGAACCGATGTAGATGGCTGGACCATGCGGAATATTTTGAGAAATGCCGAGAGTGTTCGCGACTTTTTGCACAGCATCCAACCCGGCGAATTGCCCAACGCGCACGCTCATGGTGTTGCGTGAATGAATCAGGCCGTAGGAGCAAGGAAGAATCCCGCCGTACGTTCCATCGGAATTTCCCGGTGACCAATTCCCAGCTCCTTCGATTTCACCTGGGCGAATTGGACCGTCGCTGATCGCAGCGCCCGGCAATAGCCCGTGAGTGAATGCGATCGTGTAGACGAATGGCTTAAATGCGGACCCAATCTGCCGGTTTGCCGGGGCCAGCGCGCGATTGAATTTGCTTTGCGCGTAATCACGGCCACCGACGAGCGCGCGAATTCCGCCGCTGGCATTATCAATTAAAACCACCGCGCCTTCCAAATAAGGCATGGCCGAATCCCCTTCCCCACTTTCAGGGGGATGATAATTCGCTTTTACCGGATGATGAAAATTGGATTGATGCTCGATTTTCGCGAGCTGAGTCTCGAGCGCGTCTTGTGCGGTGTTTTGCACTGCCGGATCGAGCGTGGTGTAGATCGACATACCACCGTCATCGATCTGGTCCTGTGTTAACAACAAATTCAAATCACGTTGCACCGCGTCCATCGCGTAATTCTCCTGGACGAAAGGCATACGCCTGGGATGCGCGGCGACCTTCGCCTGTTTGGCGGCTTCCGCATCCACGGACGAAAGTTTTTTCAATGCCACCATGCGATCCAAAACAGCGTTGCGTTGGATCTTCGCGCCTTCCGGATTTTTCAGCGGCGACAGCCGATTCGGGCTCCTGATTAATCCCGCCAGGAGCGCTGCTTCAGGGAGATTCAGTTTTGAAGCGCTCTTGCCGAAATACGCTTGGGAAGCGGTCTCAACTCCATAACAACCGTTGCCGAAATAAATCCTGTTTACGTAGAGCTCGAGAATCTGCTGTTTCGTAAACTGGCGCTCGATTCGCAGCGCCACCATTGCTTCGAGCAATTTCCGGCTGAGTGTGCGACCACCGAGCGGAAGACTGTTTCGGGCGAGCTGCTGCGTGATACTGCTCGCACCTTCTTTGGCTGAGCCGCTCGTAATATCGCGAACCAAAGCGCGCATGATCCCGCGCCAATCAATCCCCTTGTGATCGTAAAAGCGACTGTCCTCGCGTGCCAGCACCGCAGTGATAAAGAACGGCGATACCTCGCTAAGAGAAACCTTCAGCCGGTTTGCGCCCGCCAGGCGGCTATAAATTTTCCCATCGACGTCGTAAACGGTATTTCGCTCCGGCATTTCACCGACATTCTTCATGTCGAAGGTTGACGCCCAGGTTCCGTAAAAGAGGAAGACCGCGAAACCAGCTCCCGCTATCAGAATGAGGAGCGTGACTTTCCAGCCGTACCGGAAAAGACGGCTTCCGCTTTTCTTTTTCCTCGATCGGAGACGAGCGAGCAATTTCATCGTTGAAGCGTTAAACGGTTAAAGCGTTGAAGCGGAAAATCGCTGTAACGCTTCAACTCTTCAACGTTCAACGACTCACAAATTCAGCTTCACAACGCCCTCGTGCTGCTCGGTGGCACACGGCGCATTGGTCGGCACGTCCGTGACCGCGTTGCTGGGTTGCACGACGTTGTTGTCGATTAAGTACTTCTCGACTTCTTCGCCACTAACATCCGTCAGCATATGTCCGTTAATTTCTACGCAGGGCGAAAGCGGCTGCCCGCTCTTGGTTTCCATCTCCCAGCGGAACGCGGGGTTCTGGATAATGTCCTTCTCTGTGTAGGGAAGATTGTATTTGGTCAGCACGGCGCGCACCCCGGCGCTCCAACCACAGTAGGTCTTCAAATAAGCGGTGATTTCAGGCGTTTGCATTGGAGGAATATATCACAACTTCGAAAATTGTAACCCCGGTGTTGCGGGATCTTACTCATGCTCCTGCTCGTGCTCGTCTTTTCGCCATCAAGGATCTTTAAAAAACGGCGGAGCACCGGCGACCTTTGCCGCATTAGGAAAGCCACGCAGAAATCCCTAGTGCATCACAAAAGTCTGGGCAAGGGTCTCGAATAATTACAGATCGCCGATCTCTTTTCGCAAATCTTCCTTGGATTTACCGAGTTTTTGTTGAAGTCGCCCGAGCAACTCTTCGTCTTTCCCTTCCGCAAACGTGAGGTCGTCATCGGTCAACTGCGCATACTTCTGTTTCAGTTTGCCTTTCACTTCGTTCCAACCGCCTTTGAATTCTAGTTTCGTCATAGTGATAAAGATTACGCATGCGGACCGGAGATCAGTCGTCTTGGGCCAGATAAATCGATGTACACGCGAGTGACGATTCGAGCGTGAATCCCTTCGTGAACGCGCGATCCTGCCCCGCGCGCAGGCCGTCATCTCTGTGACTGATCGTCAATTGGGAACGGCTAGCGCGCTTCGAAGACGAAACGGTCGACGCTGAGCCAGCCAGGGCCGGAAAGAAAAAGCCAGAAAAGAATTACCAAATAGAGTACTTCGGGGAGGTATAAGAATTCTGAGAGCCAACCGAGCAGTGGCGGTGTTTTGATATTTTTGGTCGCGGACGTAACGATGGCTACGACCATTACGCCGCCAAGCATGATACATGCAAGCGGCGTTAGCGCGCCGAGAATGACGAGAAGACCAAAGACGAATTCGACCATAGAAACAAAGATTGCGTTGATGCTGGCAAATGGGATTC
>WNFQ01004138.1_pt1 | contig 10547 bp, 8 predicted proteins | sample 5400171 | NCBI WGS metagenome assembly WNFQ01 (sample SAMN13153356, study PRJNA577476) | soil metagenome | isolation source: 20 cm soil under Madrone tree | place: USA:California | collected 2016-06-14 | reverse complement strand
GAAAACAAGCGAGCGTGGCTTGGCTGCTGCTGGCGTTTACGCTGCCTACCAAGCGAGCGAGTCAGCGCGTGGAGGTATGGCGGAAATTGCAGCGCTACGGAACCGTGCCGCTGGGAAACTCCGGGTACCTGCTGCCTAGCAGTCCCGTGAACGAAGAACGGTTTCAGTGGCTGGCCACGGCCATTCGGAAATACGGGGGCGATGCTTCCATCGTTCACGTGCAGGGGATTGACAATATCTCGACCCCGCAATTGATCGCACGTTTTGCGGAAGCCCGCGGGCGGGAATACCAGGAGTTGATACGGCAACTTGATGAGTTTTCGGCTCTGCCCCTGCAAAAGCGGGCCATCGGCCGTCTCAGCCGGCTGCGAAGCCGCTTCCAGGAGATTGTCGAGGTGGATTTCTTCGATAGCCCGCTGCAGAAGCGCGCAGGGGAGCTGCTGGCGAAGGCCGATGCCGCGCGGGTGGCAACGCGGAAGCTGGAGACGCCAAAGATCGACCCGCGAGATTACAAGAGCAGGGTCTGGGTGACGCGGCCGAGACCCGGTGTGGACCGCTCCGCATCCGCCTGGCTGATCCGGCGATTCATCGATGCCAAGGCGCGATTTGCCTTTGCTCCGGAAGAAAAAGTTCCCGAAGCATCCGTGCCATTTGACATGTTTCACGAGAGGGGGTTCGGGCACCGCGGCGACGACTGCACCTTCGAGAGACTAACGAAAGAATTCCGGATTCGCGACCGAAGGGTGAAGGTGATTTCCGAGATCATTCACGACGCGGACCTGGCGGATCAAAAGTTCGGCCGCAAAGAGGGTTATGGAATCGACGAGGTCCTGAAGGGTTGGGCACGGCAAGGAGTCTCGGATCAGGACCTGCTAAATCGGGGAATGCAGTTGATGGAAGGGCTGTATCACTCGCTCGCCTGAGGGAGTGGTCAGCCGAGGTTTGCAATGAGGAACAGAAAAATGATGTTTGGCAGGTATCGCGCGAACCTGAAATGGATTGCGGTGGCTTTTGTTTTGGTCCTGGCTCTCGGGCCGATGGCGGTGGCGCAATCCTCCAAGGTGCTTACGTTGGAAGAGGCGGTGGACTTCGCCCTCAAGAACTATCCGGCGGTGCGCGCTTCGCTGGAGCGGGTTAACGCGGCGCAGGCGGGCGTTGGCTTGGCACGCACGACCTATTTGCCTCGCGCCGATATGCTGTGGCAAACGAATCGTACGACCGACAACAACATCACGGGACTGCTCCTTCCGCAATCCGTCATTGCTCCCATTACCGGTGCCGTGACACTCTCGCCCTCGAATCAAAGCGCATGGGGCAGTGCAGCGGGACTCCTGTTCTCCTGGGAACCCTTCGATTTTGGATACCGCGGGGCAAGGGTGGACGCGGCGTGTGCTGTTCGGAATCGTGCTAACGCCGAGTCTTCTCTGACGCGCCTCGACGTAGCCGTCGCCACGGTGAATGCTTACCTAACGGTGCTGGCGGCCGAACAAATCGTGCACGCCGCCGAGGCGGATATTGACCGGCGCGAGACCTTCCAGAAGGCCGTTCGGGTGTTGGTCGACAATCAGCTTCGTGCAGGAGCAGACGCTTCCCGTGCGGACGCGGAATTGGCTCGCGCCAAAGTCAACCTAGCGCGAGCCCAGCAGCAAGAGCAAATCAGCAAGGCAGCTCTCGCGGACATTCTCGGAATCGCCGATACGGCGGTAGAGGTTAGCGCCGGGTCTGTACTTGGACCACCGCCCGATGCATCTATCCAGGCGACCGCATTGAATGCCCATCCCGCCGCACAAGTTGAGCAAGCGCGGATCGGCGAAGCAAACGCCCAGATTCATGCGCTAGATCGCGCCTACTATCCAAAATTCTATTTCCAATCGGCGGTGTTCGGACGGGGCAGCGGCTTCGGAACGGCGGGCAACTTCCTGGGTGGCACAAACGGGTTAGGCCTGGACCGCTCCAACTGGGCTGTCGGCGTTACAGTTACTTTTCCGCTCTTCGATATATTTACGATCCGGTCCAGAAAGGCAATCGAATCCGCGAATGAACGCGTTGAAGCGGCTCGCTACGATCAGACGCTACAAGATTTGACCGGCCAATTCCGGAAGGCACAGGCTTCTCTCGAAGGGGCCCGTCATGTGGCCGAGAACACGCCCTTGGAACTCGACGCGGCGCGCACGGCCGAAAACCAGGAACGCGCACGTTACCAAGCAGGGCTGGCGACACTGGTTGACGTTGCGGACGCGCAAAGCCTGCTAGTGCAAGCGGAAACTGACGAGGCTCTTGCGCGGCTCGCCGTCTGGCAAAACCTGGCCTCCGTCGCCGCGGCGGAGGGTGATCTCCAGCCGTTCCTCCAGTTTCTCCACGGTAAGACGCAAGGAGGGCCATAGCACATGTGGCTCCTTCGCGCCGCACTTCGTCGTCCTCTTACGATCATCGTATTCGTGATCGCCGTGGCGCTCTGTTCGATTCTCGCTCTGGTGCGAATGCCTATCGACATATTCCCGAACCTGAACCTGCCGGTCATTTATGTGGCGCAGCCGTACGGGGGTATGTCGCCAGCGCAGATGGAGGGCTACCTCGTCTACTACTACGAATACCACTTCCTGTACATCACCGGGATTGAATCCGTTGAATCGAAATCCATTCAAAACGTGGGGTTGGTAAAGCTGACGTTCCATCCTGGGACGGAAATGAGTCAAGCGGTGGCACAGACGGTAGGCTACGTGGATCGCGCTCGTGCGTTCATGCCGCCCGGCACCGTGTCGCCGTTCATCTTGCGTTTTGACGCCGGTAGCGTGCCGGTGGGCTATCTCGTATTCTCGAGTCCGACGCGCACCGTGGGAGAAATTCAAGACGTTGCGCTCAACCGTGTGCGGCCGTTATTTGCGACTCTGCCCGGAGTTTCGGCGCCTCCTCCCTTTGGCGGAGCTGCTCGAACGATTGTGGTCAGCGTCGATCCGGATCGCCTCCGTGCCTACCGCATGGCGCCCGACGAAGTCATCCAAGCTCTGAATTCGGGCAACGCGATCGTACCGGCGGGGAATGTGCGAACCGGCGACTTACTCCGGCTCGCGCCGATCAATTCAGTGGTGTCGAATATCAAGGACCTGCAGAATCTCCCCATTCGAACTGGTGCTGGCCCAACGGTTTTTCTGCGCGACATCGGCACGATCGACGACTCAAGCGACATCGTCACCGGCTACGCGGAGGTGAACGGGCGTCGGACCGTATACATTCCGGTGACCAAGCGGGCGGATGCCTCCACGCTCGCCGTCGTCAACGAGGTGAAAGCGAACCTCGCGCAATTCCAATCGGCTGTTCCTTCCGACGTCAAGATCGATTACGAATTTGATCAGTCTTCGTATGTGCGAAATTCACTGCTTTCCGTCGTAAAAGAGGGCCTGCTGGGAGCCTTGCTCACCGGACTGATGGTATTGCTGTTCCTACGCGATTGGCGCAGCGCCCTCATCGTGGTCACCACCATTCCCTTCGCGCTGCTTGCCGCCGTCGTGGTGCTCTGGGGCGCAGGGCAGACCATCAACATCATGACGCTCGGCGGATTGGCGCTGGCCGTGGGCATTCTTGTTGATGAGTCCACAGTGGTGATGGAAAACATTCACAGTCATCTCGGTGAAGGGCGAGGACGAGCGGTTGCTGTCTTGGAAGCAAGCAAAGAGGTGCAGATTCCGCGCCTGCTCGCAATGCTTTGCGTCCTTGCTGTGTTTGTGCCGTCTTTCTTTATGGTTGGTGTTGCCCGCTCTCTGTTCGTTCCTCTCTCGTTAGCGGTGGGATTCGCCATGGCCGCTTCGTACTTGCTGTCCAGCTCCCTTGTGCCGGTTCTCTCGACGTGGATTCTCCGGGAGCATCGGGCTGAGGGGGTGAAAAAGGGGCCGACGCTACTGACCCGATTGCGGGAGAAGCTGGGAAAGATTCTGGACAAATTAACGCGGCATCGCGGACTCGTCGTTTCCGTGTATCTCGCAGCCGCCGTGCTCATCATCGTGTTGCTAGGCCCGTATATCGGACGAGAGATTTTTCCGCGCGTTTCCTCCGATCAATTGTTGCTGCGATTCCGCGCACCGATTGGAACGCGAGTGGAAACAACGGAACGACTATCACTCGACGTCCTACGCTCCATTGAAAAGGCCGCCGGGCCGGGGAATGTGACCCTCACTTTGGGGTATGTTGGAGCGCCGCCTCCGAATTACCCCATCAATACGATCTACCTGTGGACCAGCGGCCAGCACGAAGCCGTTTTGCGAGTTGCCCTGAATCCAAAATCCGGCATTCGTTCGGATGAATTCGAAGAACGTTTGCGGAAGATCCTGCCGCCCGAATTTCCAGGATGTCAATTTTCGTTTGAAGCTGCGGACATCGTTACGCAGATAATGAATTTTGGAGCCCCGACTCCGGTGGAAATCAATGTAATTGGGCCGGACTTGGCCGCGGATCGAGGCTTCGCGGAAAAGGTGCGGGCGGAGCTTGGTAAGATTCGCGCTCTTCGCGATCTCCAGTATGACGAACCATTGGACTACCCCAGCATGGACATCAACGTGGACCGCGAGCGCGCCGGGCAACTTGGAGTTACGGCCGCAGGGGTTGGCCGCTCCTTCCTAGCCGCGACATCGTCCAGCCGCTTCGTAGTGCCGAATTACTGGGCGGACCCGAAGTCCGGGGTGGCCTACCAGGTTCAAGTGCAGGTACCGCAGGCCGAGATGACCTCCATCCAGGACCTTGAGCATGTCCCAGTGACACTAGGCAGCTCCGCGCATCCGCTGTTGGGGGATGTGGCCCAGGTTACCTATGGCAAAGCTGTGGGCGAATATCACCGCTTGAATGGGCAGAGAATGGTCACGCTCACCGCAAACGTTTCGGGTGAGGACCTTGGGCGCGTGGCGAGCCGATTGGACGAAGCGATCAAAAACGCCGGTACGCCCCCTCGCGGTGTAAAAGTCACCGTGCGCGGACAGATAGGTCCCATGAAGCAGACTCTGACCAACCTCGGCGTCGGCCTCCTGCTCGCCGTATTGGTCATCTATCTCCTCCTTTCCGCGAATTTCCAGTCCGTGCGACTGGCTTTCATTGTTCTGTCCACCATTCCTGCCGTTATCTGCGGTGTGATATTTGCTCTGCTGCTCACCCGCACGACCTTGAACATTCAGTCGTTCATGGGCGCCATCATGGCGATCGGTGTCGCTGTCGCGAACGCCATTCTGCTTATCATTTTTGCCGAGGAGCACCGGCGGGCGGGGAACTCTTCAAACGTCTCCGCCGTCCGCGGTGCGCAAACGCGCATGCGACCCATCTTGATGACGAGCATGGCCATGATCGCCGGAATGATTCCCATGGCGCTCGGAATCGGTGAGGGCGCCCAACAAACGGCGCCCCTCGGACGCGCGGTGATCGGCGGTTTGTTTTTTGCCACGGGAGCGACGCTCCTGATCCTGCCCCTGGTGTTTTCGTTGGTCCAAGAGCGAGCGGGAGTGAAATCTCCCTCGCTTGATCCTGAGGATCCGCGAAGCGCGTTTGCAGAGCAGCACGTCGGAAATCAGAGTCCTCAAGCTGGAGAAGCTATATGAGTCGAACTGTTCTATGTGGTCTTGCCTTGGCAGGTAGCATCTGTGCTTGCGTCTCGTGCAGCTCGAACTCGGGTTCCTCCACAACTGCTGCGAGCGCACAAAGCTCTGCCGCTCCTACTGTAGAGGTGACGAAGGTCCTATCTAAGAAGCTGGTCATCGCCGTTCGTTTACCGGGAGAGCTACAGGCATATGAGGTGGTCGCAGTTTTCCCCAAGGTTACTGGGTTCGTGGATTCGATCAGCGTGGATCGCGGGTCGGTCGTGAAGACCGGGCAACTTATGGCACGCCTGGTTGCTCCTGAACTTGCCGCCCAGCGCGCCGAGGCGCAATCGAAACTCCAGGGAGCCGAGTCTCAGCGCGCCGAATCCGAGGCGAAATTAGCGTCCGACGAGAACACGTATCAAAGACTGAAAGCGGCTTCCGCGACGCCCGGAGTGGTCGCGCAAAATGACTTGGAGGTCGCCCAGAGGACCGTGGACGCCGATCGCGCACGTCTGCAATCCGTCCGCGAAAGTGTGGAAGCCGCCAGGGCAGCGTTGAAATCAGTCACGGAGATTGAGGGATACCTGCAAGTGCGAGCTCCCTTTGATGGAGTAGTGACCGAAAGGAATGTCCATCCTGGGGCGCTCGTAGGGCCTGCCAGTGGCTCCGGCACAAACGTCCCGTTACTGAGAATCGAGCAGACAGCCCGGCTGCGTCTGGTGGTGCCAGTTCCGGAGAAATACGTCGCAGGCATGACGGAGGGTGCGAAAGTCGAATTCAGTGTCCCGGCATTTCCGAGTCAGATGTTTTCCGGGACCGTCGCGCGAATCGCTCATTCGGTGGATACGAAAACCCGAACGATGCCCGTCGAACTGGACGTCAGCAACCCTAGCCGACGTTTGGCTTCCGGTATGTTTCCGGAAGTGCTCTGGCCCGTTCGCCGATCGGGGCCCACTCTTTTCGTTCCGACATCAGCAGTTGCTCGTACCACAGAAGCTACCTTCGTCGTTCGCATCCGTGAAGGGAATGCGGAATGGGTCAATGTGCAAACCGGCGAACTGGACGGAAAGCTGATAGAGGTTTTCGGAGACCTGCACGAGGGAGACGACGTTGCGGCTCGGGGCACGGATGAATTGCGTCCTGGGGCTCATGTGACTGCCAAACAGAGCTCACCGGATTCGAAAAGTTCAGGGAAGTGATCTTTGAGGCGTCCCATCGGCGTTTCGAGGAGGTCCTTTCGATGAAATGGATAACGCGGAGCAACGTCAAGGTAGACAGAGTGGCTTGCCCTTGGCTCATTCGGCGCTTTATCGATCCGGATGCCGAGTTCCTCTTTGTGCCTGAAGACCAGCTTCTTCAGACGGCTCACAGGGAAAGCGCGATCCCCTTCGATGCAAACCGCTTTTCGGAAATAAAACTCAATCATCGAGGAGAACGCTGTACGTTCGAAGCAATTCTCGAAGACTTCAAACTCGTTGACCCCGCGCTTCACCGTTTGGCGCTGATTGTCCGCGGGGCGGATGTCAAAGGACAGGAGCAGGTCTGCTCCGAAAGTCTTGGATTGCGCGCGATCGCTCAGGGTTTCGCGCTATCTGGGATCAGTGACGAGGAGCGCCTGGAGCGGGAGTTCCCGCTCTACGACGCGCTATACGAATTCGTTCGCCACCAGCCGAACTGAACGTTGAACGTTAGACCCTGGAAAAGGAGAGCTCACATGGACCGTTTTGTTAGGAAGGCCGGGATGTTTCTGTTGGGTTGTTTGTCTTCGACGTTGCTCGGCTTCGGAACTCGCGCGCAGGAGATGTCGGCCGACTATCAGGAAGTGCTGAAATCCCTCGATCGAAAAGGAGATTTCAAGGCAGGGGTGCTCAAGGTCAACATCCCGCGCAGCGACCTGAAAATGACGATTCAAGGCCTATCCACCCCGACGCCTTTTGGTTTCGGAGGATGGGTTGCGTTGACGAAAGGGGCAGACGGGGCCGAGGTGATGATGGGCGACTTGGTGTTGCTCCAAGAAGAAGTAAATCCGGTCATGTCCGCGCTCTTGGACAACGGCATCGAAGTGACCGCGCTACACAACCATTTCTTTTGGGATGACCCGCACGTCTATTTTATGCACGTTCATGGGATGGGAAAAGCGGCGGATCTTGCCAAGCGGATTAAACCAGGCTTGGACCTGATCGGGCATGGGCCGGCAGCTGCGCCCGCCGCAGCAAGCAGTGGTGCTGCGCCAACTCTGGACACAGCCCAGATCGCGAAGATCGTGGGACATGAAGGCGAGCAATCGGGCGCGGTGTACAAAATTACCGTGGGCCGAGACGACCTCCATATGAAGGAACACGGCGCGGCCATCAATGCGCGGATGGGCCTCAACACCTGGGCCGCTTTCGTAGGTACCGACCAGGACGCCGCTATCGCTGGCGATGTGGCTATGCTCGAAAACGAAGTGACTCCCGTTTTGAAGGCTCTTCGCAAGAACGGCATCGACGTGGTGGCAATCCATAATCACATGATCGAAGCTCGGCCCGTGGTGATCTTCCTGCATTACTGGGGAAAAGGCCCAGCGGAAAAGCTAGCCACCAGCTTCAAAGCGGCTCTCGACGAACTCGGCAAAGGAAAAGCGTCGAACGCGATGGCGCATTAGCGAGCGCGACTTCTAAACGAGATCAGCGGAGGGTGAGCATGCGAAATCAACGGATGGTGATGATCGGACTAATTGCCCTTTCCGGAGCGCTGGGACTTACCGCTATGCCAACTGCTCCTACGCTGAAAAAGGTGACCGAGTTCGATTTGCCGGGACCGTTGGGAAAGCGTTTCGACTATCTCACCATTGACCCGGACGATCACTACCTGCTCTCCGCTCATCTCGCCGCCGGGCAAATGTATGTCATCGATTTACGCTCCAACAAAATCATAGCGACTGTGACCGGCACTCCAGGTGCCGAAGGTGTTGAATACGTCCCCGAATTGAAGAAGGCCTACACATCGAACGCCTACGACAACACCATTGGCGTGGTGGACCTTCGCCAGATGAAAGTGATCAAGAAGATCCCTACGGAAGCCAAGCCGGACGGCAGCGCCTACGGTGCGCCGTTTCATAAGCTCTATGTTTCCGATGAAAGAGGCAAAGCCGAAGCCATCGTGGATGTCCGTACCGACACGCTGATCAAGACGCTTCACTTCAAGAGCGAGACCGGGATGCCGCAATACGATCCCGTCGCCAAGAAGGTGTATGTGAATTTGCAGGACGAGAACATTTTGCCGTCATCGATCCTGCGAGCGACGAAGTAATCGGCCGCTATCCAGTGGGCCGCTGCCAGGGAAACCACGGAATGACGCTGGACCCGGAACATCACCGCGCATTCCTTGCGTGCGAGGGGAACGATCTCATGACCGTGTTCGATGTAGAGAAGAACCGGCCCATCGCATTTCTGACGATGGCCGGCGGCCCTGACGTCATCAAATTCGATCCCGGCCTGAGATGAATCTATGTCGCCTGTTCGAGTGGAGCGATCTCCGTCTTCCAAATGGATGATCCCGACCACTACCGGAAGCTCGAAGACTTTCCCGTTCAAAAGAAGGTCCACAGTCTCGCCGTCGACCCGGAAACCCACCGGGTGTATGCGCCCGAACAGGAAGCAGACGGCAAGCCGGTTGCGCGAATGAGTGTTTACGAAGCTGTTCTCCGGTGAATGGAGAGTCTATTAGCGCGTGTCGTCAAGAGTTTCCCGGCCCATATTTCGAGAGAGAGAGGTGCTGGGTATGATGCTGAAAAGTTCATGGGCTAGAAACATCGTTGCGCTTGTCCTGGCTTTGGGCATTGGCTCGATCGTATGGACAGCGCGGGCAAATCAAGCAAAGACAACCAACCGCGAGGCTGTAACTGTAACCGGCTGCTTGCAAAAGGGCGATGAAGCGGGCGAGTATTCGATTACATCCCGAGACGGCAAGCGGTACGGGCTTCGCAGCAAAGCCGTCGATCTCTCAAAGCATCTCGGGCACAAAGTTACGGTGACGGGCACGAAGATGTGTGAAGAGAATGAGGAAAAGGAAGAGAAACAATCCGGAGGAGGCGAGTACGCCGATCTCCGGGTTACCAATCTGAAGATGATCAGCCAAAGCTGCCAGTAGTGTATTGAGGGAGGGGCTGAATCGGCCGGGGCGATTCGGCCCCCTTTTCTCGACGGAGGGACGCAATCGCTCCAATCGAACTAACAGGGGGCTGCCTCGGAAGAGTTGCTTCCGCCGCCCTGTTGCTGTTCGTCCCTGTTTGTGTCGAAGCCCATTCGTTACGGGCAGACCCCAAAACTTCCGAAGAAGCTATCCAGAATGCACAGGCCACTCCTGTGGAGCGTTCTCCAAAGCTGGATGGAACGCTGGATGACCCGCTCTGGCAATCCGCCACACCTATAACCGATTTTCGGCAGCGTGAACCGCACGAGGGCCAACCGGCCACGGAAAAAACAGAAGTTCGCATTCTCTACACGCGACATGCCGTCTATTTTGGAATTCATTGTTACGACTCGGAGCCGTCTCGAATCATTGCCACAGAACTGCGCCGCGACGTCAGCCAGGATCTGGACGATCACTTCGAAATCCTAATCGATGCAAACCATAATCGGCGTGGTGGGTACGTGTTTGAGGTGAATCCGCTGGGCACGCAGGTAGACGGGCTGATCGTCGAAGAACAGGGTAGTAGTTTTGGCACGGATTTTGATCCGGGATGGGATGGCGTTTGGGCGTCCGACGCGCACATCGCGGCGGATGGATGGTTCGCAACCATAGAGATTCCCTTCACGACACTGAACTTCACCCATTCCATGGATGTTCTCTGGGGCGTGAATTTCAAACGTTTCCTTCGCAGAAAGAATGAAGAAGATTTGTGGCGCGCCTTCCGGCGAACCTTTGGCATCACCAAGGTATCCGAGGCTGGCGACTTGCGGGGCATTAAAGATATTGGGAGCGGAAGACTCTTCATCGTAAAGCCGT
>WNFQ01008401.1_pt1 | contig 10548 bp, 9 predicted proteins | sample 5400171 | NCBI WGS metagenome assembly WNFQ01 (sample SAMN13153356, study PRJNA577476) | soil metagenome | isolation source: 20 cm soil under Madrone tree | place: USA:California | collected 2016-06-14 | reverse complement strand
CGCGATGAGCACCAGCGTCGAGACCGGCAGCCAGTTATCCCTGAGGTCGCGCACCGAGGTGTCATACGCGGCATCCACCAGCACGGGCGCCACGAACAGCGCCAGCGCCAGATCGGGCTCCAATGTCCAGGACGGGCCTGATGGCACAAAGGCCAGCAGCATGCCACCAATGGCGAGGAAAGTCGGATAGGGCACCTTTAGCCGGCGGGACAGCGCCGACAGCAGCACTGCGGCAAGCAATAAACCGATAAGCCATTCGAATGTCGTCAAGCCAAGGGTCCCGTCAATCTCGGTCGCGATTAATATTGCGGTCAATCTAGCATCAAAATCCGCGGCAGCACGATACGGCACGCGCCAAGTGCAAGCTGTTGCCACAGGAGCTGGCAGCGGCTTGGTGCGCAAATAGTGTCTGGGGCAGGCCAATTGCCCGTGCGAAATCAAGTCCTCTCTTGAAATGCTGCCGCTTCCGGTGACAATGGCCTCGCCCGGCCTTGCGTCGGGCATCCACGTCTTTCTTCCCTGGGGTTGCAAAGACGTCGGATGGCTGGGAGCGCAGACAAGTCTACGTCGTCTGCGCAGGGCAGACTACTATGCCCGGCCACGACGAATGGATGGGGCGAATTCTGCTCCGCGGAGAAACGCCAAATGAACATCCAGGACAACAGCCGCTATCATCAGGTCCACGCCCGCTCGCTCGCCGACCCCGAAGGGTTCTGGAGCGAGGCGGCGCGCGAGATCGACTGGATCGAGCCCGCGAAGAAGATATTCGATCCCGCGCTGGGGCCCTACGGCCGCTGGTTTGCCGGTGGTGTGGTCAACACCTGCTACAACGCGCTCGACCGCCACGTCGCGGGCGGACGCGCCGACCAGGTGGCACTGATCCACGATTCGCCGCTCGCAGGCCGCGTCACCAAATTCACTTATGCGCAGCTGCTCGATGAAGTAAAAACCCTCGCCGCGGTCATGCAGGATTTCGGGGTGGCAAAAGGCGACCGCGTCATCCTCTATATGCCGATGGTGCCGGAAGCCGTGGTTGCGATGCTGGCCTGCGCGCGGATCGGCGCGGTGCACTCGGTGGTATTCGGCGGCTTTGCCGCGAAGGAACTCGCTACCCGGATCGAGGACGCCAAGCCAAAACTGATCTTTTCGGCGAGCTGCGGGCTCGAGCCCGGCCGCATCGTGCAGTACAAGCCGCTGCTTGACGAGGCGATCAAACTTTCGAGCGTCAAGCCGGAGGCCTGCATCATCCTGCAGCGGCCGCAGCAATCATGCGAGCTCGCCGCGGGCCGCGATCACGACTGGACGGAGCTGCGCAGCCAAGCCATCGCGGCGAAAAAATCCGCCGACTGCATGCCGGTCAGCGCGACCGACCCGCTCTATATCCTCTACACCTCGGGCACCACGGGCATCCCCAAAGGCGTGGTGCGCGACAATGGCGGCCATCTGGTCGCGCTGAAATGGTCGATGTTCAACCTCTACGGCGTCAAGCCCGGCGAGGTCTGGTGGTGCGGCTCCGACATCGGCTGGGTGGTCGGCCACTGCTACATCGTCTACGGGCCGCTGTTTCATGGCGCGACCTCAATCATGTATGAGGGCAAGCCGGTCGGCACGCCGGATGCAGGCGCGTTCTGGCGCGTCATTTCCGAGCACAAGGCGGTTGCCTTCTTCACCGCGCCGACCGCGTTCCGGGCCATCAAGAAGGAAGACCCGGACGGAAACTTCATCCGCCAGTACGACCTTTCAAAATTCCGCACGCTGTTTCTCGCCGGCGAGCGCGCCGATCCGCCGACGCTGGAGTGGGCGGAAGCGCAATTGAAGGTGCCGGTGATCGATCACTGGTGGCAGACCGAAACCGGCTGGTGCATCGCCGGCAACCCGATAGGGCTAGGCCAGCTGCCGGTGAAGCACGGCTCGCCGACGGTGGCGATGCCGGGTTATCAGGTCGACGTGGTTGATGATGCGGCAAAGCCCTTGCCCGCGGGCACCATGGGCTCGATCGTCATAAAACTGCCGATGCCGCCGGCCTGTCTGCCGACGCTGTGGGAGCAGGACGAGCGTTTCAGGGAGGCGTACCTCACCGAATTCCCCGGTTATTACAAAACCTCCGACGCCGGCTACAAGGACGAGGACGGCTATATCTTTGTGATGGGGCGTACCGACGACATCATCAACGTCGCCGGCCACCGGCTCTCGACCGGAGGCATGGAGGAGATTCTCGCTTCCCATCCCGACGTCGCCGAATGCGCGGTGCTCGGCGTCAGGGATGCGATCAAGGGCGAGGTGCCCTGCGGCTTTCTGGTGCTGAAGGCCGGTGTGACGCGAGGCCATGCCGAGATCGAAAAGGACATCGTGGCGCTGGTGCGCGACAAGCTCGGTCCCGTGGCGGCGTTCAAGCTCGCGATCACGGTGGCGCGGCTGCCGAAGACACGCTCCGGCAAGATCCTGCGCGGCACCATCAAGAAGATCGCCGACGGCGAGCCCTGGACAATGCCCGCCACCATCGAGGATCCCAAGGTGCTGGACGAAATCAGCGCCGCGCTGAAGGGGAGGGTGTGAGGGAGAATGCCGTCATTGCGAGCCACCGGGTCGCGCGAATGCGCCGATGACAGGCTCCGCGAAGCAATCCATCTCACCATACGAAGAAAAAATGGATTGCTTCGTCGCTAGCGCTGCTCGCAATGACGAAGGAGGGCCCTTATTCCTCGGCTATCGGCAATTGCCTTTATTTTGATGGATTGCGCCGTCAAGCCCAGCAATGACGAAACGAAAACAACGATGGAATTGGCATATGCGGTGCAAATCTGCACAATTGCTCATCGCGCTCGTGCTCGCCGCACCTCTGCTCGCAGGCTGCCTTGAGCGGGGAAAGCCAATAGTGGTCGACTCCAGCGGCGACGACGACGCGATCTGCCGCGCCAACAATGTCGCGGTCGGCTCGAGCGAATATGTCGCCTGCCGCAGGGATCGCGACGTCTTGCGCAGCAACGCCACCGCGCGCGCCGACCGCCGCCAGCGCGATCTCGGCGAATACATGCTGAACCATCCGGACCACCTTTAAACTTCAAGGAGGCTTTCATGAATGAAGACGTTTTCAACGCCAGCCTGCGCAGATTTTTGAAGAAAGTCGGCATCACCTCTCAGCGCGAGATCGAAAAGGCGGTGCGCGACGCGCTCGAAGCCGGCCGCCTCAAGGGCAATGAAAAACTGCCCGCCAAAATCGTTCTCACCCTCGGCGGCGTCAATCTTACACATGAGGTCAAGGACGAGATCGAACTGGGGTAGCTCGAAGCGAACCGCGATATTTCTCTCCCCTTGTGGGAGAGGGTGCCTTCGCGAAGCGAAGCCGGGTGAGCGCTATGTCTCCGCGGCGAAAGTCAACTGTTTTTGAGCATCATTACGAAGTGAGTCAGCGCGATGGACGCGGCTCAACAACCGAGACATAGTAAGCGGCTATTGCGGTCATGAGCTAAGGGGAGTCGGGGATGGACATGCCGACCTCTGGTCAGGAAATTCAAACGGCGTCCGAGGCGCCAACTGACGAAATGGAGAAGAAAACGCGCACCGCGACGCGCGCTCCTTCCATTATCGTCGGCACCGTCGCGGCCATCGTCGTCGCGCTTTCCGTCTTTTATCTCTTGCGGCGGGAGCCACTGCTGGTGCAGGGCGAAGCCGATGCGACACGGCTCGATATCGCCGCGCGTGTCGACGGGCGGGTCAAGGAAATACCCGTCGAACGTGGCCAGAACGTTCCTGCAGGGGCTGTGCTCGTACGGATCGACAATCCCGAAACTCTCGCCAAACACGGACAAATGAAGGCGGCGATGGCTGTTGCCGAGGCCCAGCTTGCCAACGTGCTCGTTGGAACCCGGGCGGAGACCATCGCGGCGCGGAAAGCAGAGCTGGAGCGGGCGCAAGCGGCCCTGATCCTGGCGCAGAAGACGTTTGACCGAACTAACACTTTGACCGAGCAGGGCAATGCGCCGCAAGCCCGCCTCGACCAGGTGACCGACACGCTGCACGAAAGCGAACGGGGGGTCGATCAAGCCAAATCGGCCTACGACCAGGCGGTCAATGGCTACACGAAGGAGGAGAGGGACATCGCCAGGACGAATGTCGAAAAGGCCAATGCCGACATCCAGGCCGTTCAATCCCTCATTGATCAGCTGGTGGTCTATGCCCCCGTCGCCTCGCAAGTCTATCAGCGCAATGTGGAGCCGGGCGAATATGTATCGCCGGGCGTGCCGCTCGTTACCTTGATCGATTTGGCCGATGTCTGGATCCACTTCGATCTTCGCGAGGATCTCGTAAAGAGCTTGAAGGTCGGCGATCGATTTGACGTACGTATTCCGGCTCTCGATGACCGCCTTGTCACGGTCGAGGTCAAGCTTATTGCAACCAAGGGCGAATATGCGAGCTGGCGTGCCACGCGTGCTTCGGGCGATTTCGACTTGCGGACGTTTTCGATCCGCGCCTACCCGGTTCAGACGGTGCCCGAACTGCGACCGGGGATGAGCGCCTATCTCGACTGGCGGTCACGGCAATGAGGCTGGCGTCGAAGCCCGGCTTTCTAATGGTCGCGCGGCGCGAGTGCCAGTGGCTGTTTCACGATCGTGTGGCGCTGCTTTTGATCTTCGGCGTGCCGCTTTTTGCGTTCGTGGTTCTCACGACCGTCTTCAGCCGTCCGGTCATCCGGGACCTCGGGGTGACGGTCGTCGATGAGGACAGGTCGGATGCTTCGCATGCCCTGGTGGAATACGTCGCGGCGTCTCCGAGCCTGCAAATCGTGGACCGCTCCGGTACGCTGTCCACGGCCGTGCGGGATATACGGTCGGGCAAGGCGATCTCGGCAATCTATATCCCGCCGGATTTCGAGCGCGACCTGAAGGCCGATCGCCGCCCGCAGGTCGTCGGGTTCTACAACCAGCAGTTTCTGACTGCGGCCGGCATTGCGTCCTCAGGCCTGAGCGACACGCTTTCCGCGGCGGCGGCGGCAGCCCCCGCCAGGCTCGCAGCGCCGACGCCAGCTTCAATCGGGACGCTGTCCGGCGAGACCATCGCGCTTGTCAATCCGCAAAAAAACTATGCGCAGTTCCTGCTGCGCGCGCTGCTGCCGATGATTATCCATGTGGTGATCACCTTGGCCGGAGGCTACGCGGTCGGATCCGAATTTCGCCGTCGCAACGCGCGGGAATGGCTTGAAAGCGCCGGAGGCGATCCGGTCGTCGCGCTGGTCGGCAAGCTCGCGCCGCTGTTCGGCATCTTCTTGCTGATCATGTTGGCTGAGCCGTTCGTCCTGGAGGGAGTGCTGCAAGTCCCCTTCAGGGGTGACGTGCCGTTGATGGTGGCCGCAGGCTCACTCCTTATTGTTGCTTACCTGTCGCTGGGAGCCTTGCTGCAGCTCCTGGCTGGCGACCTTGCGACGGGGCTGGGACTTGCGGGTCTCTTTGTCTCCCCTGCGTTCGGCTACGCCGGCGTCGGCTTTCCCACGGTCGGCATGAATGCGTTTGCGCAAGTCTGGAGCGCGATTCTGCCGCTGCGCTGGTACATGGCTGTATTGCTTGGACAGGCGGCGCGGGGATTGCCGGTCTCGGAATCCGCCGTTCCCTTCGCGGCACTCGCGGGCCTGACGGTGCTCTATGCCGGGCTCGCCTTGCTGCGCATGTCGAGCCTCAAGCGCAACGGCCGGTTTGAGATGGCGGGACCTCCCGAGCCGCCCGAGATCGGCGGCACACCGCGGGGGATCGGCGGCGCCTTTACGGCGGAGTGGCGCCGCGTGCTCGGAACGCGGAGTGCTTTCAGCCTGCTGTTCCTGGCTCCGTTGGTCTACGGCCTTTATTATCCGCAGCCCTATCTCAATCAGATTCTTCGTAAACTTCCCATCGCGGTCGTCGACAATGACCTCAGCGATCTCAGCCGCCAGATTGTCGAGACGCTAGATGCGAGCGGAGCATTGAGCGTAGCGGTTCGCGCCCGCACCCTTGCCGAAGCGCGCACCGCAATCGACCGTGGGAGGGCTTTTGCCGCCGTCGAAATTCCGCCAGACACCGAACGCGACGTGCTCAAGGGCATCACCGCTCACATCCCGGTCTATGCGGATGCCACCTACCTGTTCATTTTCAGGTCGACCGCAAGCGGAGTCGCCGCGGCTGTCGGAGCATTGACGTCCGAGCTGGTTTCGCGAGGCGCACGATCCGACGGAAGCCTTGTCAAAGCGAAATTGGCCAGCTCGAGCCCGGCCGTCGTTCTGCTGCAGCCGATCTTCAACCCGGTGGGCGGCTACGCGAGCTACATCGTCCCGGCGGCGTTTGTGCTGATCCTGCAGCAAACCCTTCTGATCGGTGCGGCGATGTTGACCGGCACAGCGCTGGCGAAAGGCGGCGGAGCGTTTGCCGGCGTGTTCGGCCGCGGCGTTGCCCACCTGACCATTTACCTGCCTGCGCTCGCGCTTTATCTCATCGTGCTGCCGCGTATCTACGGTTTTTCGGCGCTCGGCAATCTCGCACAGCTCTTCGCGCTGGCTTCGGTCTTCTTGCTGGCGACCAGCTTCATGGGACAGGCCATCGGGGCCTGGTTCACGCGGCCGGAAAACGCAACCATTCTCCTCCTTGCAACCAGTCTGCCTCAGTTCTTCACCACAGGTTTCGCATGGCCGCGCGAGGCAATCCCCGATGCGGTCATCGCGCTGGGTCGGATATTTCCGGCCGACTCCGCGATAGACGGCCTCGTGCGCACCAACCAGCTGGGTGCCAGCATCTGGGAGGTCGCGCATGACTGGCTCGCACTGTGGTGTCTGGCGCTGGTCTATTTCGCGCTCGCCGTGATCTCGGCACTTGCCGTCAAGAGAGGACAGCGACATGCGCAGGGCTAAACGTGCAACCATCGTTGCAATCGTATTCGTGCTCGTCGCGGGCGTTCTGATCTATTCCGTGCGCCGTTCCGAATCGCCAGCCACAATCGTCGGCGTCGTCCGTGCAACCGAAATCAGGGTGGAGCCTGAGGTGAACGGCCAGCTCGTGTCGATTGCCGTCGAGAAAGGCGCGCATGTGCGCGCGGGCGATGTCCTGGCGCGGCTCTCCGCGGTGGAGCTGACGGCGCAGGTAGACCAGGCGCGTGCCGCCCTTGCCTCGGCAATAGCGAGCCGCAACAATGTCTATGCCGGTGTTCGTCGTGAACAGGTCGACGCTCTGAAGGCCGCGATCGCCAAGGCAAAAGCTCGCCTCGAATATGTGCAGGCCCAGTTGACGCGAACCAGCACGCTGGCACGCCAGAGCTTTGAGCCCCAGCAGGCGCTGGACCAGGCCGAAAACGCGGCCGTGGCGGGCCCGACCCGGGAGGAACGCGCGATCGCCGACGCGCAGGTGCAGGCCGCGGCGGCCGCGGTCGCGGTGCTTGAGCGGCGTCTTGAAAAGATGATCCTGCGTGCTCCAGCCGACGGTGTGGTCAGCGTCGTCGCTGCAGAGGTGGGCGAGAATGTTCGCGCGGGTCAACCGATCCTGATGGTTGAGGCGGCAGGCAGGCAATGGCTATCGTTCAATGTGCGCGAAGACTATCTCAGTGGTCTTGCGGTCGGAGAAGCAGTGAGCGTGAAGCGGAACGGCGCCGATGGCGCGATCAAAAGCATCATCACCGAACTGCGGCCGCTCGGAGTCTTTGCCGTCTGGCAGGCCGAGCGGGTCATTGGCGATCATGACCGCAATACGCTGCGCTTGCGCCTCGACCCGCAGGGCGAGTCGGCAGGCCTCGAGCCGGGTATGACTGTTTGGATCGAGCATTGACGAGCGTCGTCCAATTTGAGCTGTGCGCCCGCCTGGTCACTTGGTAGTTTGAGGATTCATGCAACGCATCTTGCCGCCGCCGCGGCGATCGCGCCGGTGTGGGCACGGTTCGCATCCACCTATCCAGACGTCCATCTCGAGATTTGATGGAGACGGGACCGATTGATATCGTCGCGAGCAGTTTTGACGCGGGGATCGGGCGCAGGGATTAGACGGCCGCCGACATGATTGCGGTGCGCGTGATGGGACCGATGAGAGTCGCTGTCGTCGGGTCTTCCGAATATTTCGAGCGGCGCCGTCCCCCGCGCACGTTCGACGACCTTGCCTCCCATAGCTGCATCCAATATCGCTTTGCGCCGAATGAAGCCGTTCTACCATGGTCTTTCGAGCGGAACGGCAAGACCAAGCGGATGACCCTGGCCGGCGCAGTGACGGTCAACGATCCCTATCTCGCCATTCGCGCAGCCGTCGATGGGCTCGGAATTGCGTATACCGTCGAGGCGCTGGCTGAGCCGTTCCTGCAGACGGGTCAACTGGTGCGCGTGCTGGAGAGATCTTCACCCTGCCTGGAAGGCCTCTTTCTGTATTATCCCGGACACCGGCAGGTCCCGGCCGCACTGCGGGCATTCATTGACATGATCCGCGCCCCCAAATCGGTGCAGGGCATGCGGTCACTCAAGAATCCCTTCTTCACAGATTGAGCGCTTCGCTCAATTCCTGAATTTGTCTCAACAGAGAATGAAATGAAGCGCCGGTTTTCATTTGGAGGAATCGGCGATAACCCCGCGCAGCTGTCCATTAGCCAAGGCCGGAGTGTCCGGTCACGGGCGCTGATGGGAAGGCTTTGAACAGGAGGACTCCATGACGGAGGTTGCCTTGAAACGGGAAATCACCCTCGAATACATTCTGCTCCACGAGCTGATCCATGGGATCAACAACGAATTTTCTTCTCTCATCGGCGCCGTGTCTCGGACCGCCGCACGTTCTGTCAATCACGAAGTCAAGGTCGCTCTGGCGCACATTATTGAAATCCTGTCCCATTATGCAGAGCTGCACAGCGCATTGCAGATGCCAGAACGCGGCACACACATCGACGCGGCGGCATATCTTGAAAACCTCTGCCAGTCGATCAGCCGATCGAAGCTCGATGACATGAAAATAGATCTCGTCGTGGCGGCATCGCCTTTGCAGCTGCAATCGGATCGGTGTTGGCGATTGGGAATGATTGTGTACGAACTCATAACAAATGCGGCGCGGCACGCATTTGCCAACGGGAGTGGACAGGTTCGCGTAGAGCTATGGCGCGCTCGCAAGTTTGTCGAATGCAGAGTGACAGACAATGGCTCGGCTCTGGCATATGTTCAGCGGGGACGCGGGCTCACAATCGTCCAGGAACTGGTCAAGGGTCTCGATGGACGCATTTACCAGAAGTTTGGATGCACGGGCTCGTGCTCGATATTGACCTTCCCGTACAACGCCGAACCTTGAACCAAAACAGCCAGTTCGGACCGAGCGGAATTTCGCACTAACCAAGGGCATCGAACTGCAGGCTGCCCACCGCTGCGCGACCTTATGCACTGAGCCAGTGCCGAAGGGTCAACATGAAGTCTGCGTTACCTAGGATCATTCCGGCTGGCCAATCATCTTTAGTCGTATTCGGTAAGCGGTAACGCGCATACCCACTCGTGGCGCATGGTTTTGATATCGGAGCATGAAAAGTGGCCGTTTTCTTCTCGTACGAACGACAGCCAATTTCAGCACACGTCATCGGCCTTGCGAACGCGAGTGTGCTGCCGAGCACAACGAATACAAAGCACAAAGTTATCGGCTTGCAACTGATGTTCATGCCTCCTCCTCTGGCCGTTCAATCGACGATTGACCTTGAGGCGCCCGATGCGACAGCCGCGAGAACCGAACGTCAAATCGTCTGAATCTTCACCAAGGTCGGAAGACGACTGGATGCGTCGTAGGTGATGTGATTTTGCGACAATTTTTCCCTCGCCAACGACTCCAAAGAAACTGGCGTCGCTGCAGAGGAGACTTGGTGGAAAACATTTTATTCCACCTTTCCGGCTCGATCACGTGGAAGCGTTCACCGAGTAGCGAAAGATCACGGTAGCCGGACGAATTCGCGTTGACGCTGGACCCGCCGCCCAGGACCTCGCCCATGGACATCGACAGGGAACGCCCGTTGAGTTCGGGATTGGGCTCGGCCCTAGAGCCCCAGTCGCGCTCGCCATGCAGGTTGTCCGCAAGGACCTCAGCATTACCTCTCTCGCCGAGCTTGAGGCGGCGGTAATACTCACGGTCAGTTTACTGCGAGCGTTCTTTGACCACCGAATAAATCCCGCTGCGAAAGTGTCCCCTCCTTGGGAGCGACCTCGTCCAGGGGAGGAGGCATGATGCGGAAAACGACTATAGCCTTGTTCGCACCGGCAGCGGTCGGCTTGACTCAGCCAACTGCGGCATTCGCTCGTGGTGGTGGTGGTCACGGAGGTGGTGGCGGTGGACACGGAGGCGGCATGGGAGGATTTCACCGAGGGGATTTCACCGACGTGAGTTTGTAGGGTTCGGCCTCGGATCCTACGGCTACTATAACGGATGCTATCCCTACGCATACAATGACGACTACTACGATGACGGCGGTTGCTACGGTGTCCGTCGCCGCGTGCATCGACGAGCCGAAGATTGCGGTTGAGCAAAGCTCAACGACCTCAGATGAGGGCGGCGGCAGCGCCTCAATTAAATTGGAATGTTTAAGTCGACCTAGTGT
>WNFQ01006159.1_pt1 | contig 10548 bp, 8 predicted proteins | sample 5400171 | NCBI WGS metagenome assembly WNFQ01 (sample SAMN13153356, study PRJNA577476) | soil metagenome | isolation source: 20 cm soil under Madrone tree | place: USA:California | collected 2016-06-14 | reverse complement strand
TTCTCGTCGTGCTTGGCCATTATTTGGTCGGCATAGAAGACCCCGTCCGCACCCACCTTGCCCTGAGCTACACAACCGCGCCCTTCCTTGAAAAGATCGGGCAGGATTCCTTTATAGACGACCGGCAGAGTGGTAGCAGTATCCGTGACGGAAAACCGAATAGTCAGTCCATCGGTATCGCGTTTCAAAGTACCGGCTTCAACCAGACCGCCAATCCGAAACGTGCGCCCCACCGGCGCTTCTTTTGCAGCGACTTGCGTGGGGCTGAAAAAGAAGACGAGATTATTCCGAAAGGCGCCCAAGACGAGCCACGCAGCTAGGCCAAGCGCGGCCAGGCTGGTAACGATAAAGACAATTCTCTTGTGACGCTTCTTCATTGAATCTCCTGGAATGAGTTTTCCAGTTGCGAGTTATGATCTGAACGTTCCCGAGGATGCTCTCTTCGGGCGAGATCTCGTTTTCGCTTCAGCAGCATTAGTATTTCGCCGCCCAGCAAAACGAAGGTCACGCCGTAGGATCCCCAGACATAAAGTCCGTAACCACCCATCCAAAAAAACTTTGACCAGTTCATAAGCTAAGACGGGCAGGGACAAGCCCTGCCCCTACGCTAAGGCTTCGGCCAACCATGGCGATTCGCGTTCTCTCTCTCGAATAATGTAGCGCACGCGCACCAGAATCACAGTGATCGAATACATCCAGCACGCCGCCAACAGAATCAACATCGCCGCGAGCATACTGGGCGCCATTTTAAAACTCCTGGCGGTGATCGTTGCGCCCTGATGCAGGCTGTTCCACCATTGCACCGAAAAATAAATGATAGGGACATTGATCACTCCCACGAGTGCCAGAACGGCTCCGGCGCGATCGGCCCGCCGCGGATCGTCAATGGACGATTGCAGCGAAATGAATCCGATGTATAGAAACATCAGAATCAGGGTCGAGGTCAGCCGTGCGTCCCAGACCCACCACACTCCCCACGCCGGCCGGCCCCAGAGCGATCCTGTCACCAGCGAGATAAAGGTGAAGATCGCGCCAGTCGTGGAAATGGCCGTCGCCATCATCGATGCCAGCCGCGCGTTGAAGGCCCAGCCGACACCGGCGTAAATAGCCATCAGCACATACAGGAACATTCCCATCCAGGCGGCGGGTACGTGAACAAAAATTATTCGGTAAGCTTCGCCCTGTTGAAAATCAGTCGGTGCGACAAAAAATCCAACGTACAAGCCGGCGATGAAAAGCAGAGTTGTCAGAACGGCGAACCAGGGGATCATTTTGCCCGCGAGCGGATAGAAATTCGCAGGAGCTGCGTATTTGTACCAGTTTATGTTTCGGTTGGACATTGGATCTAGTGTTCGACAATTTTTACTTTGTTGCCTGACTTCGAAAATGACCGTTGTAATGTCATCGACAAACTTCATGAAGCTCTGATCAAGTTACTGCGAGCTTCCTTTTCCAAACCCGCGTAGCGGGTGCAAGCATAAAGCCTGGGGTGGAGCGAAGCCGGAACCCCAGGTTGACGACCCGGAAAAACCGAGCGCGGGAAGTGTGCGACAGCCCAAAACCTGGGAGTTGCTCATGATCAACCGCTGTCGCCGCGCTTCGCGGGCTCTTTCCTTCTACTCAGATGATCCTGGGGTTTCGCTTCGCTCCACCCCAGGCTTTATGCTATCGCCGCGCTTCGCGGGCTTATAGACAAACCTTTCACCAACTTGATCAGAGCTTCCTGAAGTTTGTCGTTCACCCATCATTCCACAGATATCCTTAAGGCTGCACTCGTCGCCCATGGTGCAAAAACCAATGTCAGCACCAGCGTCGCCCAACACTGGCCTGGACTGCGCCAGCTCCGAAGATCAGGACCGGGATGTAAAGAGGCAAGACGAGCAAAGCAACTAAAACATTCGCGGCGCGCAAGCCCAGAGTGAGTGCCGCGCCAATCGATCCGATCAAACTCAGGGCCGGCGTCCCCAGCAAAAGAGACACAACCACTATCGCCAGGCTATTCTGCGACAAACCGAACTGAAGTCCAAGTACCGGCGCGATTATTACCAGAGGCAGTTCAGAAACCAGCCACTGCGCCAAAATTTTCCCCAGAACTATCAGGTAAGTTGATTGCGGCGTCAAAAGTATTTGCTCGAGTGTTCCATCCTGATAATCATTGCCAAAAATCCTACCCAACGAAAGCATTGACGCGAGCAATGCTGCAACCCAAACGACTCCCGGCGCAATCGTCCGCAGGGTTTCCCTTTCTGGTCCAATACCCAGCGGAAACAGGCTAACCACGATTACAAAGAAGAAGACCGTGGCCAGGACATCTGCGCGCCGACGCCAGGCGAGCGTCAAATCCCGCCAGACCAGCCAGCCAAACATCGAGTGCAGGGAATATGCGGTCACTGGGAAAGTTTCATCCGCTGGACCCGTGCCGCGGCCAAATCGAGTTCCTGATGCGTGGCGATAATTGCCAGGCCGCCCTTGCTCAAGTGATCACTGATAACCTGGCGCGAAAGTTTTATCGCAGTATCGTCAAGCGAAGTTAAAACTTCGTCCAGAATCCAGACGGTGGCCACGGATGTCAGCAATCGGGCCAGCGCCACTCTTCGTCTTTGTCCAGCGGACAACGAACGGGCCGGCAAATTCTGTTGGCGACTCAATCCAACGCGCTCTAGAATCTTTTGCGCATTTACTGTGCTTAGGGTGTTACCAGCGACCCCGCACGAAATGCGCAGATTCTCAATTGCGCTTAGTTCGTCCTTTACGCCGTTTTGATGCGCCAGATAAGAAACAACGCGGGAATATTCTTCGCCCAGCGATCGTATGTTGGTGCCCTGCCAGCGAACTTCACCTTCGGCTGGTGTCGCCAATCCGCAGAGAATACGCAGTAAGCTGGTCTTCCCGCTACCATTCGCGCCGCGGAGTTCGATCAGCTCGCCGGGCTTGATAGAAAAATTGAGTCCCTTGAATAGCCGGCGATCTCCGCGAGTGCATCCCAGGTTCACAGCCTCTAACATCGATTGTGCTCGTCGGTTGAAGTCTTGGCGGAAACGCCACGTAGAAAAGTAGCGCTAACGAACCGGCATCATAGCCGAGATACCGCGAGCTTGTCATCGTGAGGGAACGAACATTTGAGGTCTGCTTTGCCCGGGCGGATTACAGGCGTGTTGTCCTCTCCGTCTTCATTCGGGCGATGTGGAGAACCAACCATATTTTGCGCCCGTCCAAAAGACGAACCCGGATCTGCCACCGATTGTTTCATTGAGGACGTCGCCTCTAAGCGTCGGTACTTTCTGGCGGGCTTTTCGTGCTGCTGCAGAAGATTGCGTCTGCAACTGTGATCCGGCTCCGTTCTTGAGTACGTATGTTTGTTTTGCTTCCGCCGCCCGCCATCCCTCGGCGCCCACGCCATGAATAATAGCCAACAGCGTGTCTCCTTTTTCGGCGCGCGCTCGTTTGTTTGGAGGAACTCGATTGGCTAAGGTGGGATTGGGAATGCTCCGCGGATCTTCCAGGGACCAGTTCGCCAATTCGTTGTTGATGTCTCCCAACGAGCCCTCATTGGCCTTGATAGCAACCGCCAGATCCTCCGAGCCGTCGCCATTGAAGTCGCCGATAGCGAAGTTCGGCTCACGAGACATGTCCGGAGTCGCCGCTTTGTCGAAGACTCGAGCGACAGTGTCGCGGATCTCTGTTGGGTTGGGCGGCGCCGACGATTTGCTTGCGGGACTGGGGCTAGGCGTAGGCGAGGCCAACGCGAGCACGCGGGCAGCCGGTTCGATCGTAGAAGCAACCCGCGGCGCGGGTTCAACGCTTTTGGCTTCTTCGTTCCGTTTGGCACAGCCCGGTAATAAGAATACGGTCACCAGCAAGACCAAGCTGAAGCCCAAGACATTTGTTCTCCTGCAAAACACCGGAAAAGCCCTCCCTGCCTGACTGCTTAACAACAAGTTTTCTCTGGGAGAATTCTATGAGCGAAGGCCAGTGAAGCTGAACCTCAAAGTGAGTCCAGCCTCACTGACCATTTTGTGGTTTGGAACCGCGGCCAATCATATCGAATTCAGAAACGTGATTAGCTGGTTCTTTTGTGTCGTGCTCAGCCCGCGATAGCTGTTGATAACGCCGGTGGCCTCTCCTGCGTGGCGGAGGATGGCGTCGTTGCGCGTATAGTTCTCGAGATCGTGCATTAACTCATTGCGAGTGCGCACTCCCCAAAGTGGGGCCGTACGTACCTTGTTCCTGGTTGACTGGTCAAGATTGTTGGTGCCAGCGACGTTAGTCTGGACAATTCCATCGCCAGTTCCAACATCGTGCAGCAGGAAATCGCTGTACGGGTGAATTAACTTGTTGCCAAGAGCTGGCGGAACCGTAAACGCCCCGCCGTTTATCAGAGTGCCAGCGGGAGAGGTCGTAAAGGTTGCGATGTGACAGATGTCGCATCCAACCGAATGAAACAGGGAAGCGCCGGTTTGCGCGTCCGCTGTGGCCGCCAGCCTCGTATCACGGCCAGGCACTTTGCTGGCTCTCATGAACTCCGCGAAGGTGTTGATGTCGCCATCAGGGTCCTCTCCACAGTTCACGCTCGTGTTGGCTACGCAGGGGGCGTTGTCGGGAACATCATCACAAAGAGCCCTTCCGCCGACACCTGTTCCGGCTGGGACGGGCTCCTGAAGATTGAACTGGTTGGTGATGCCCTGTTCGTTGAGATAAGCGTCACTCGAAAAGCTCAGCAGGCTGGCCTGTTGATTTTTCCACCCAAACCGGCCGACGCGAAATTGGCCCGGCGCCTCGAATACCGGCACCGTGATAACCTGGCCCTTCATACCAGTGGGCTGAGTGTTGGGGATGTTCTGCAACGTGGTGTTCGAGATGGCCTCAACAAAACCGAGCCCCAGAACATTGGTCGCTGCGCGGCGCGTGCGAATATCATCGGCGCTCGACAGGCGCTCTTCACCCTGGTCATTCGGGTGGTTATAGATAATCGTGCCGTCTGGAACGTTGTTGGTTGGATCGTTGTCCGTTACCACACCAGGGCAGGTGGCGCGCTGGTTGATAAGTGATCGGTTGGCAATGGTCACACCACCGTTCGGACCGCCGACGTTTATGGTTACGGTGGCCGGCACAAAGTTACCCGACCCGTCGAGATGACCGGCTCGCAGTTCCGAAATCTGGCTGATGCCGCCGCTGACCGGGTTTTGGTGGCATTCAGCGCAGGACTGCGCATTGTAGATCGGGCCGAGGCCTTTAGTGACATCATCCCGTTCCTCGAAGGTTGCTCGATCGGTATCGTGTACTGCCTGGGTAGTCATCCCGTTGGTTAAAGTATCGAAGCCCGCCGGGGCTTCTGTTGCTGCCTGACCTTCAACGGTTCTCGAGGTCCAGATTGGGACTGCGAGAGCCGTCACGAATAAGAGAAAGACAAAAACTCTGACAAATGTTGTCATATTTCCTCCTGCAGACTGGTAGGCACACTTGTGCAAAACACAACCTACAACTTGCTTATGGCAAATTGCTCTGTGGTTTTACCCTTTGGAAACCCTTGGATCTGTACTCGTAAGGCTGGCCGAAAAAGTAGAGTGAGCGCGCCGCTACCGCGGCCAGAAAAAGAACGGGGGAAACTCCCGTCCAAAGCAAAAAAACTCAAGTCTCAAAAAACTACGACGCGCAAATTCTGGCAAGTCGCGCGAACTCTAATACGAGTAGACGTTTGTGTTAACACAAAATTTTGCATAGTGATCGTAAAAAAATTTCATAGCGGTCGAAGGCAGTCGGCGACGGACCTCTAATCCGAGAGCGGAATCGATGACCGGCGACGATGAGATTTGGCTTCTCACTTTACTGGCGGAAACGATTCGGCGGGTAACGCAGTCTTGCCGCTGGCGGCTTTTTCAGATAAAAGAAGTTCAGCGCAGAATAAGGACATATTCGGTGGCAGACAAGCGTCGTAGTTCCAAATCTAAGTCCAGCAAAATCAAAATCGATGACAGGCAGCGTGCATTTAAAGCTTTCTGCGTCTAAGCGACTTTCCTTATGAACCATAATGATCGCGATGCCGGTGTGATGCGGATCTACGAGCAGCTCGTGGAAATCGAGCAGAGGCTGATCCCCACGGGCCTGCACGTATTTGGCCGGCCAGCTGAACTCAAAGAAAAAGCCGATCTCCTGCGGATGGTCGCTTCGTTCGACCGGCCAGAGTTTGGCGCCCTCGCCCTGCCTAGACTGATAGCGGAAGCGCTCGGCATCAATAGTTATGACTCCTTGCTACAAGAAACATCAGCTAGTGAAACAAAGGAATTGATTGACTCAATTGTCGGGGAATCGGTGCGCCAGTTTTGCCATGGAGGATCTGACTCGGCCGCCAAGTGGCTGAGTACCAGGGCGAATGTTGAGGTTCAAAAATCGCTTCCGGTTTTTTTGCTGCTGGCAAACATTGCCGAACAACTTGATTCCAATCACGAGATTGACTCGCTGCTGCGCTCGTTGCGCGGCGAGTACATCGAGCCTGGACCAGGCGCTGACATCGTGCAGAATCCGCAAGTCCTGCCCACCGGCCGCAATACTCATGCGGTCAATCCTTATTCTGTTCCTTCGCACCTGGCTTTCACCCGAGCAAAACTCACGACCGACGCTCTGCTGCGTCGCCATTTCGAAGAGCACGGCCGTTATCCGCGCGCGATGGCTCTAGTGCTTTGGGGCCTGGACAATATCAAGACGCAAGGCGAGGGCGTCGCGCAGGCGCTTCATTTACTCGGGGTGCGTCCTGTGCGGGACGGGCTAAATCGCGCGACGGAAATCGAGGTAATCCCTCTGGAAGAGCTGAAGCGGCCACGCATGGATCTGGTCATGACGGTATCGGGCATCTTTCGTGATTTGTTTGCGCCGACGATGGCTTTACTCGATAAGGCTGTGCGACGAGTTGCCGCGCTTGACGAACCCCTCGACATGAATTACGTGCGGCGGAACGTCTCTGAGAAGATCGACGGGGACGGTGGGGTTTTTGACGATGCAGTCGCTCGCGTGTTCTCAAATGCTCCCGGCAACTACGGCACCAACGTGAATTTTATGGTGATGGAATCCCAGTGGGAAACGAGTGACGCGCTTGGTGATCTTTTCGTCACGCGCAAGTGCTTTGCGTATACCCGCGACTCGAAAGGCCAGACGATCGAAGGTCGGGAAGCGCGCGCGTTGATGGATCATGCGCTGTCACGTGTCGAAGCGACTTACCAGAACATTGATTCATTCGAAGTAGGCATTACCGACGTCGATCATTATTTCGAATACCTCGGCGGCATTTCCAAGGCCGTGGAAAAACGCGCGCAAGCACGGCCGGCGATCTATTTGTCGGATTCGCTTTCGCCGCAAACCAGGATCCGTTCATTGGCAGAAACCATTCGGCTCGAGACGCGCGCCAAGACCCTGAATCCCAAGTGGTACGAAGGAATGCTGAGCCATGGTTTCCGCGGTGTCGCCGAAATCGAAAACCACGTGGCTAATACTTTCGGATGGAGTGCAACGACGGATGCGGTCGATCCGTGGATCTATACAGACATCGCTAAGACCTTCTTGTTGGATTCGATAATGTTCGATCGCCTACACGAACTGAATCCGTATTCCGTCCGTTCGCTGACGAAGCGCCTGCTTGAGGCGCATGATCGTGGATACTGGAATCCGGACGAGGAGATCTTGGAAAAGTTGCTGAACATCATAGAGGATCTTCCAGGAGCATGAGGGGCTACCTCAGGATCGGCTTTTTGCTTGATTAGTGCGGATTCGTGGATCGTCCTTAGTGGATGCGAGGGGAAGCGATCCACGAACTCACACGGAATGACACGAAACCCTTGTTTGGGTTTTTCTCAAACATAGATTTGAGATAAAAAGAGAATTCGTATTTAAAGCACAATGAAGATTACCGTCCTTTATGTAGGTTCCAGTCTGCTCGCACCGCTGCGTAACGCCGAGCGCGAGATTAGCCGGCAGCACGGCCTCGATCTGCGTGTAGCGACTTACAATTTTGGCGCTTCGTTTACCGACGACCAGTGGCGCGCGATTGAAAATGATCTGCGTGAGTCAGAGATCTTATTTGTCATTCACGTGATGGATAGCGAAAACGCTACGCGGCTCCTGGCCTTCCTTGATCGAAATGGCGATCGACATCGAGCGGTGGTGGTCATCAACTGCATGCCTGAATTGATGAAGCGCACGCGGATGGGGAAGTTGGACGTTGAGCGACTTTCGGGAATTGGCTCACGCAAAGGCGCAAAGGCGCAAAGCAAGGCGCCAAAGCAAAGCAGAGAAAGGCAAAGCTCAAAGCCAGAGGACGACGAGGCATCTAGGGCAACCAGTTTGCTCGGATCTATCGGCTCATGGATTGGACGTCAGGCGCGGGGCAAGGGCGACAACAAGCAGAACGGCCATGGCCGCGCGCAATATCTCAAGTTCGCCAATCGTCTGCCGTCTCTGCTGCGATTTGTTCCGGGCGCGGGACCGTTACGCGACGCGAAGAACTATCTCATGATGTTCTGTTACTTCCTCCAGCCCACCCCGGCGAACATTCGCTCGATGCTGCTCTACGCGTTAAAGCATTATGTGGACGACGAAAGACTCAGGCAGATCAAGATACCGCCGCCTGAGTCAATGCCTTCGGTCGCCATCTATCATCCTGATGCGCCGGAGCTGTTTGAATCGTTCGGCGCTTATGCGACCTGGTACGCGAAGCAAAGGCAAAAGGAAAAAGTAAAAAGGCAAAAAGAGAACGAAGCACTGGATCCGAAATCCACCATTGGCTTGTTATTGCTGCGTCCTCAGATCGTCAGCAACGCCCGGAAGCATTACGACGGTTTGATTCGAGCGATTGAAGCGGAAGGGCTGAGCGTGGTTCCGGCTATTTCGACACTGATGGATAATCGAGAAGCGTGCGAGCGGTTCTTTATCAAACCCGCGGCCAAAGTCCAGAGCCCAAAGTCCAAAGCCGGCCGCACCGATTTGGAGCCAACTAACGACGGACACCTGACCACTGACAAGAACACTCGATCTCGTGTCAGCCAGATCGTCTCCCTTACGGGCTTCAGTTTCGTGGGTGGTCCGGCGATGAACGACAGTGAAGCGGCGGCGGAATTCTTGCGCGAACTAAATCTTCCCTACCGATCGATGGTAAGTCTCGACACGCAAACCATCGAATCGTGGCAGGAGTCTTTCAGTGGCTTGAACCCGGTGCAGACCGGGATGCAGATCGCGATACCGGAGATAGACGGTGCAACTGAGCCGTTCGTGTTTGGCGGATTAACGGCGCACGGAGTTGAGCCGGCGCCGCTTGAAGATCGCTGCCGGCGCATCGCGCGACGCCTGAAGCGTTGGCATCGGCTGCAAACAACTGATCGCGCTCAACTGAAGATTGCGCTGACGCTGTATTGCTTCCCACCCAATAAAGGGAACATCGGCACGGCTGCTGACCTCGACGTCTTCGCCAGTCTCTTCGATATTCTCAAACGCTTTAAGGACGAAGGGTATCAGGTAGATATTCCTGGAAGTGTCGATGCTTTGCGCAACAAGTTACTAGGCGGAAATTCTGAAGGCCTGGGCGCCACCGCCAACGTCGCTTATCGAATGAAAGTCGATGAGTATCTGCGGGTTTGTCCATGGGCAAGTGAAATCGAGGCTGAATGGGGGCCGGCACCCGGCGCGATCAATTCGTTCGGCGGCGATTTGTTGATTCAGGGAATCACACTCGGGAACGTGTTCATCGGGCTCCAACCAACATTCGGATTTGAAGGTGATCCCATGCGGCTCCTGATGGCGAAGGGCGGCACACCGCATCATGGCTTCGCGGCCTTTTATGCCTACCTGGAAAAGGTGTTTCAGGCGGATGCGGTAGTTCACGTGGGAACTCATGGTGCGACGGAGTTCATGCCGGGAAAACAGGTAGGTCTGTCAGGATCATGCTGGCCGGATCGCTTAATCGGCGAACTGCCAAACATCTATATCTATAGCGTAAACAATCCGTCTGAAGGCACGATCGCCAAACGCCGTTCGTACGCGGAATTGATCTCGTATCTGACTCCTCCGATTGAAAACGCCGGACTTTATAGAGGACTTGCGTCGCTTAAGGATCTGATAGGCAGTTACCGCCAGGCGACTGACGAAGGGGATCGCGAGAGCCTGTTTGCTGCAATTCAACAGCAGAGTCAGGAATTGAATTTCAATTTTGTCGAGACTGAAAAGAACGCGCGAGCGCGGACGTCCCGTCCGCATTGAGCGCAAAGCGCGAAAGAATGTTGGTCTGAACGCTCTATGAGGACGAAACGGTCGCGCCTTCGACGCGGTGCGGACGGACGTCCGCGCTCCCGGCAGGTCACTCGCCTCAAGGCTCGTTCCGCTTATCGAGCAGCGCAGTCACATATGCTTTGAACTCATCTGCTCGCACACTGTGCCGAAAGGCTTCGACGCCGTTGATGAACAGGACCGGTATTTCAAACTGATACCGGGCGAACAACTCAGGCTCGCTTTCGATGTCGACTTCTTCCAGCGCATAGAGTTCGGCGCAGCCGGAGCTGCGCATAACTT
>WNFQ01004135.1_pt1 | contig 10549 bp, 12 predicted proteins | sample 5400171 | NCBI WGS metagenome assembly WNFQ01 (sample SAMN13153356, study PRJNA577476) | soil metagenome | isolation source: 20 cm soil under Madrone tree | place: USA:California | collected 2016-06-14 | reverse complement strand
ATTTATTCTCAGTCCTGGGCTTACCAAGTCTATTGAATATTTTTATTTCTTTCAAATCGCCGATATCGCCCACTTTAAGAGAGCGCTCAGGACCTTTGTGCTGCCAAAAATTACGACTGCTAAACAGATCGCGCTCACAAAGGTCCAGCGCTCTGGGCTTCCCGTTTCTGGCGAGCCATTTGTAGGACTCTCTGTAGGATTTTCTTCCACTGGTCTCAAAATCCTGGGCCTCCACGACAGTCTATTGGATGAGTCATTTGAAATGGGGCAGCTGCGAGACGCCCAAAGTTTAGGTGATAGCGGGACTGAACGATCAGGCACTTTCTATCCCGACTGGGACGTGGAATTCAAAGCTGACATACACGGCATCTTCCAAATCACCGCTCACGATCAAACTATCGTCACGGCATTTATCAACGACCTGGATTTTGCTTTCGTAGCAGGACCGCGTCGTTCTGCCATCAGGAAAATTCTTCTCTTCCGCGCGGCTTTCAGACCCCAACCTCACCATCCGAATGAGCATTTCGGATATCGAGATGGTATTTCCAAACCCGAGATTGAGTGGGTAACTTTTAACGGGGTAGATAACCCGATGAGATTTCCTGGATCGCCTATCGTCGATATGGGGCTTATTGTCATGGGGTACGACGGTGATGAGGATCGACACAATAGACCACCGTGGGCAGTAGACGGATCGTTCCTAGTCTTCCGCAAGCTGAAGAGTCTCGTTCCCGAGTTTAATGATTTCGTGCGCAGAGAAGGCCAAAAGATATTCCCCAACCTTACGGCGGACAAGGCAGCGGACCGTTTTGGAGCTCGGTTGTTTGGAAGATGGAAGAGCGGTATGACCATCATTACGTTCATGCCATTCTCAACTTTCCGACTATTTTATAGGCACGCCGGTTGTCCTTGCACCGAACGAGGATGATCCGAGTATTGCAGCAGACGACAATCAAATTAATAACTTTGATTATCCGGCGAAGGACCAGACAACGTGCCCATTCAGTGCTCACACAAGGAAATCCTTCCCTCGAGGCGACCCTCGCGGCGACCTTGCTAGTAACAAGAGGCACCTGTCAGTTCTTTCACCTTACTCGATTCGGCGCACGTTCGCTCGTTAATTCCCCAGTCGTCGGATTTTACAGGTTCAGGCGGGCGGGCATCACCTATGGGCCCGAACTCCAACCAGACGAGCAACAGGAGACCATCGATGACAGAGGCTTGGTCTTCATCTGCTACCAGAGCAGCATCGTCCGTGGTTTCAAGTTCGTCCAGCAAAGTAATAATTTCAATGATACCATTTTTTTCGCGATCCGGTGTCTAACAGTATACTTTTATTATCTCCAGGTTTCAGCGATACTAACTTCCCGCCTTCCAACCCTATCGAACCTGGGTACGACCCGATCCTTGGACGAACTCGCCTCGAAAACCAATCCGTACACCGCTATATGAGCGGGACGAACCCCAATTCTACGACTCAAAAGCTGACCTTCCCCGTCCAGTTCATCCATTCCAGCGGTGGAGAGTATTTCTTCCTACCTTCAATTTCCACTCTCACCATGATTGCGAATTAAACCGTGTACTTGTGCCATATGTAACGTACGTAGGTTGTGAAAGTCCCCGAATATCACGCGTTTCAGGATACATCTACGATGACCAAGGTGGAGAGAAATCGTTTTGGACTGCTAGTACGAACTCATTTACCTACTTTACGAAAGATCCCAGTAAATTTCAAAGTCAAAGGCACCGCTTTTCGACAAGTCCGGAGACTGCGAGCGCTTGATTTATGATCTTTGCATTTTTGGCCACATGTGCATCGTGAAAGGCCTCATACATCGTGCATTCCAAGAGATCTCCGTAACGTTTAAAGTGGAATGAATGCGCCCTGGAACGAGGCTACCCCGCATACCCAAAGATCAAGTTCAATCAGTAATGTGGCCGTAGCAATCATGAAGCCGCGACCAGCTATACTTACATCTCCACCAGTGTCGAGTAAACTTTTGTCCTTGCCAAATCTGAATTTCAGATTCCGTTCACGCCCGATTGACGCCTCAGATGGAGAATAAAATAGGGGGTCCAGTGCGCCGGGCCATACTTGAAGCACCCCAGAAACAGGGTATGCGTCAATATGGCTTGGTTGATTGCTGCGAACCATTTTAAATAATATATAGTAGGGTATTCTTGTCCAATAAACAGCCTCAGACCGTGTTCACTCAGGACAACTGCACCACATACAAAGAAACGATATTTTATTAAACTTGCCTAAATGCGAGGCGGAACTAAATACATGTCTACTAAAAAACCGTGGCCACATGTCGTGTTGTGAGCGAGCCAGGGATGACAAGGTAATGAAAAACAAAAACAAAAAAATCTTCATATCTGTGCGCGGCCGTTGGTGTGAACATCGGTGCGGGTATTGGGACAATGTTCTGTCCCGCCACTGTCGTCTCAACGGCCCCATGCCCAATGCATCCTCGTGTCCTGGTCCCTACCGTTGTTGTCCTATGGATGCCACATGACCATTGCCACCCATGCGACTCCCCACTTACCAGTAATGTCTCCCCCCAACTCCTGTATCGTTGTCCGTAGCACCCGCGGTCTACCCTACAAGCAGCTGCTCGCAGCAGTAGGGGTGGCCGCTGGGCCATCCGTCATTAACGTTGGGGTGTCGTCCTCGTCATCCCTGCCATTGTCCTCATCGTCCCTGTCATTGTCCTCTTCCCCGTCGTTTGCTCCTGACCATCGTCACCATCGTCCTCTTCCTCATCCTAGTCATTGTCTCCCCCTTGTTGTCCTCCGTCATTGTCCCCGTCGTTGCCGTCTGCTTCCTCATCGGGCCCCTCCTTCCACCCTGCGAGAAGTTGCTCGCGGCGGTGGTTGGGGGGTGCCTCTATGGTGTGGTGGCGTTATTGTCGTTCCCTCGCCATTTCACCCCACGAGCAGTGGCTCACGGCAGCTGCTGTGGTGGCGGCGTCGTTGAGCGTGGGCTTGTTATTTTGGCGTCGTCGTGTCGTTGTAACACAGTTATATCCCTTAGATTAATGAAAGCATATGTTAGTTAAACAAAAAACAAACTTAGCTGGGGCCCAAACGACATAGACGTCGTTTGGTCCCATTTCGTGTGCAGCTGCGGTTCCATGGTTCAAGGCGCCGGTATGGCGGCGTCGGGCCGTGTCTTCCTGGAGCACGTTGACGTGAAGAAGATGGAGGGTCAATTAAGTAAACGGGTACCGTCTCAGTTCGCGTCGCGTAGCCAGCTGGTGGTTGACTTTAAAGCGACCGGATCCGAACCGTTCCTTTCTCTCTTTGTGTTGGATCGCGTGTGTTTTTATTTTGTTGTTACTGGTCAGCCCACTCCAGTCTTTGGACAACACACCACATACGATGCCACACACCCTGCTCGTCTCCTTCTCTCTTCTGGCGCTGGTCGTTACCGCCCGTCCTATAGCTCCCGTTTCGTACGTGTCAAATCGTGAGCTGTGTCATTCACAACGTGTTCACATCACACAGTGATTACTCGCAGCCCGCCGAAGTTCAAAACGCCATCAAAGCTATCTTCGAGGAACGCACCGAGTTCGGCTTCACAAAGGGCGAGGTCGATATCCATTTGATTTCCGATGAAGGCCAGCAAGCGGTTCTTTCCCAGCTCGACGGCAGCGCAGTCAAAGCGCTCGTGCCTCTTGAAGGCGCCGAGAGTAATGTGCCTCCAGAGGTCCAGAGGTTGCGAGAAATGTTGGGCGGCTCGAAACACCTCGATGACATTGAGGGCGTTTCCGTGGGTGAACCCGAAAATGATGTCCAAGCCACTGCGCACGAACTTGATGAATTGGGGCCTTCCGGGTTGACCGATGCCATCCCTTCGTCACCTGGGCAGTCGGCACGCGTCTTGACCGAGCTCTCGCTTACGTCCCTCCTCGCTGTGTACACTCTCATCAGCTTGGCCGCGGTACTCTACGCCTTTTACCTTATCCGAGGGTTACTCCCCCAAAGCCAAGGTGAAGATGAGAAACAGCCTCCACGCCCTGGGGATATGGAATCGGGTTACGCTGATGAAAAGAGTACGACCATGCGGGAAAAGGCATCGGACCTCGGCACTGTCCCTGGTACGGAAGCTCCACGCACATCCCATCCACCCGTAGGTGTCCTGGTGAACAACGACGAGGATATTGTCATGGCAGATGACGAATCCCGCGGTGCAGTCGGAATCAACTCCAGTCCATCAGCGCCTTGTGTTGCACAACCGGAACTGCGACTGGTCATCGAGAAGCCCTGGCTCATCCCTCTTCCCCCGTCTCCGACCTCGTCACCGCTTCGGCGGACTGCTCAGCTCCATGAGGACGTGCCTGTGAATAAGAATTCACAAGTCGCCTTGGCCATGGTTGCTCCGGATGAACAGCAGCATCGACCGGATGCGCGCCCAAGTAATGCAGCTGGGGCCGTCGACATTGCTCTGGCGATGCAGCTAAGGACAGGGTTTGGAGCAACTGCGGATGCAGCGTGGTTGGTACATTTCATAATGGCACTGTTCGGTTGGATTGCTGTACTGGTCGGAGGTGGAGGGGAGAGACAGACCAGAGGAAGAAGGCTGCTCGAATCGTAAGGCTTGTCCGCCTTTGCCTCTGGCTTTGGGGTTTTGTCGGTATCGGTGTTTCACGCTTTCCATGCATTCATTTCACCCCGCATTTGTTTTCACAACGATTCTGACATTCATTAGCAACACCATGAACAATCGTAATGCACTGCTTCTTGTCTCTACGCTGTCTCCGTAAATAGCACGGTAGTCATCCGGGTCGCGTCTTACGTCATGTAAGGATCTGGCGCCAATGTAAAGCCGCCGCAAAGCCGCGGGTGGAGGAACTCAACATTTCCTTCGGCGTCTTCGCCACCAACACAGTCGCGCTACAACGACAACATGACGGGCTTCAGTGCCCTTCCCGTGGCCGATGAGGCTGCGTCTGAGAGCTCTGCACAATGGGCAGGCGTCGCTAAAGTCCTCGGACCCCCTTGGGCGCGCTTCCCGACCATTACAGTTGGTCTCGTAGGTGTGCAGGTGACGTGGTCCATAGAAATGGCCTACGGTGAGCAATCACAACAAAGCGATCCCAGACACGGACATTGTGTAACACAGTAAAAATCCTGTAGCCTCGCCATACCTCATCTCCCTCGGCCTCTCGAAATCACTAATGGCCCTCGTCTTTATCGCTGGGCCCCTTTCTGGCCTCATCGTCCAACCCCTCATCGGTCTGTCTCACAAGTCTCCTTTCGCCATCGCCTTTATTGACTGATCGCGGCGCAGGTGTCATGGCCGACAACTCCAGGTCCCGCTTTGGCCGTAGAAGACCATACATTGCTGCGGGTGTAGCCCTCTGCTCCATGGCGATCATCCTCCTCGGTTTCACTCGAAACTTCGCCTCGATCATCACAACATGGGGATCTTCTGCTGTATCCATCACTCCTTTCCGACACTCGATTTCGGACGCTTACCAAAGTTTCAGAACAACGTTTTGACCATCTGGCTCGCTGTCTTGTCGATATACTGCATCGACTTTAGCATCAATGCCGGTGAGTTCCCCCGTGTTTGGTTTATACATTACTGTTGGGAAAACTGACAGGACCTTTAGTGCAAGCCGCTGACCGTGCGCTTCTCGTGGATATCCTTCCTCGCGCCGAACAAGCAAAAGGAAACGCCTGGGCTGCTATCATGTTGGGCATTGGTAGTGTGGGTGGGTTCTTTCTGTGAGTGCCATGTCCAAAAGTTATTTGCGCTGGTCATTTGAGCTAAACTAAGGCAGCGGTGGCATCGACATACCGTCGTTGTTACCATTCTTTGGACGGACCCAGTTACAAGTCCTATCCGCCATTGGCTCCATCATTCTCATAGGGACGCATATCACTACTCTCACTGCTGTAAAGGAGCGGGTCCTTATCATGTCAGGGTGCGCTCAGATTTTCATTTAGTTTTCGTGAATCGAATTCAGCTTTGTTTCAGTAAAAACAAGAAATCTTTTTTTCAAGAACTAAACGATCTCTGGGTCAACGCCCGAAATTTACCACCAATAATCCGTCAGATTGTTCGTCTTATAACCTTCTTGCAAATGGGTTACTCATTAAACTTATGATATTGCAGTGCATAGTCCAATTCTTGTGCGCATACTATCACATATTTTTAACACGACTCCTTATTCATCGCTTCAGCGCATGGTTAGCATGGTTTCCCATCCTCTTTTTTACAACGCTCTACGTCAGCGACTTGTACAAACGTTCACTTCCTCCATCCGCTTTCGAAGGAAACCTTGAAGACATCGATGCGGAAGGCACACGACTGGGCTCTCGAGCGCAATTATTGCTATCTATGCTCGCACTTACTACCAACTTCCTAGCCCCGCTTATTGTACGAAATGGGAATTCCTCGTCAGGCCCTATGCACGTGGGCACTCCAAAGCCCTGGTGGCAACGTAAAGTACATTTAGCGACCTTGTGGGCCGTGTCTCACCTGGTTTTTGCTTTCTGTATGTTCGGCACTTTGTGAGTCTGCTCTTTGCGAGAGTTCGGGGCAGCGTCGTCATGTGGCCACATCGACGGTTTTGATAACGCTTCTCTTATGCAGTTTAACGAGCAGTGCCACCGGTGCTACGACACTTGTGACCCTTCTCGGATTCCCTTGGGCAATCGCACAATGGGCGCCGTTCTCCCTGGTGTGTCTGTCCCATCTTATCTAGGCCCTCCGCCTGCTGCTCACGGAGTAAAACAGCTTGCCGAAGCAATTCACACGACGGCAGATTCCGATTATGGGGAACCAGATATCGATGATAATCAGTCTATCCTTCTCACAGATACCAGCACGCACCGCCCACTACAACGAAACGATGAATTGTTCGCAGTCGAAGGCGAAGATTCCGATGACGACCACGACCACGACGAGGGAGCAGTCACTAGCGAGCGGGTGAAGCATGGAGTGAATGACCAAGAAGGCTGGGATGATGGTCTTGATGATGGTGTACAACCAGATGACGATCGACAAGGCCTCATGGGAAACATACATGCGCGCCGCAGCTGGGTAGATCTCCCAGATGTCGGAGAGAACGGGGTTCAGAACGGGGTAGGCACTGACAGGCCTAGTAGAGGAAGTTTGAGCGCCAAAGCAGGGATCATCCTGGTTCGTTCAATCCAATATATATATATCGTCCTCGAAGCAATTCACTCACATATTATGCTTCTTCCATATATGTGTGCGACGTCTAGGGTATACACAACATATTCCTCGTCATCCCGCAGTTCCTCGTGACGGGCTTGACTTCGCTCATATTTGCAATTCTGGAGCCACAAAGGTCCGTGCTCCATGGAAGCCACCCTGGCTCAATACCGCCTAGTCTGAATACCACTACCTCTTCTTCCTCTTCCATCGCCGACAATAGCGCTAGCACTGCCGCCCTGTCAACGTCCCGTCAAGACAACGAGAACATCGCCGACGCTCCTAGCGGTCCGAATTCCATCGCAATAATCTTCCGGTGTGCTTTCTCATGCTTTGTCTAATCCCGGTACAAGTCTTTCTCACACATCGCGTTCACAGAATTGGAGGCATATGGGCCATTGTTGCCTTTGTCCTCTCTTGGAGACTGACCAAGGAATTACAGCGGCGTGTTTGATCGCGTACTTACTGTATTACTGCACGTGGCGTTAACACTGTGATGTGATACGTCGCGGCATCGCATAAGTATATTCGCTCACACTACAGTACTGTACATTACACTAGAGAGAATGCTAATCCCTCATCTACACCTCATCTACGCACAGGGGCCAAGTGGTGAATATTGAAGTGAACACTTCCTTCCTGACGCCAACCGCCTGATATTGGGATCACATTGACTGTTCGAAATCAAATCAATACTTGTTCCGAATTTGCGATTCTTCAGTTGTGAACCATACCCTATGGGTCTAAGTTACTCTTACACTTTTACAACTCAGCTATCACACTACACGTACAGTACTGCTACGCCTCATGAAACCGACAGGCCTCGCATCTACCACGCGCTGCCCGGATCCGGATCCGGAACGGTCCTTCCGGTGCATTGGCACTCAGAACACGGTACCATCGCTGACAATCTCAATCGGCGGACCACCTGACTCCGGTCTCTTTTCCTTGGCGATCTCCCGACCCCCTTTCCAAGTCGCGCTTTCGAGTACCTGTGCGAGGCTAAGCTGTTCCTTGGACAGGTTGAGTTTGTCTCGAATCTGCTCGGCGATTCGATCCCTGATTCGGGTGTTCGGGTGCCGACGGTGCACGCGGGTGCGCAGTGCGGTAGAATGACGGGGGAGAGGGAGGGAGAGGGAAAGAGAGGGGGTTTCAGCGAGCGCCAGCCAGGAAAAATCCATGGAAACGGGCTGTGAGACTTACAGTTCTATGACTGTCATTGCGCGCCACTCCACTATGGCTGGATGCGAGGCCGGAAGCCGGGGAATTGGGGAGGACGCAGAGGGGTAATAAGATGCGGGGATGGCCTGGGGCTTGAGGGATATCACACCGAGATCCAGGAGAAGACCACCTTTGTTTCACGATCACCCATCGTATACACACGCCCATCCAGCCAAAAAGAAGAGAGACGACCAAGAACATGAACGAGTGAGTGAGCAATAGCTCCACAAAACCGCGGGGCGCGGGGCGAAAGCACCACGCGATCACATGCACGCACCGTTTCTATATTCAGGAAGACCCGTCATGTCCTCGAGGCCGTCAAATTTCCATCCTAATATCTCCTCGATCGGTTCTATAAGGCTGTACGTCGTCCAGCCGGTCAGCTTGTGAAACGGCACGAGCTCATCTCCCTCTCCCACTACCGTCGCCGCATGAATTTTTAATGCTTCGCATGGCCAGACGTCGCCCAGTGGGACGCCACCAAGTGTAGTGCGATCTGTAGGCCAGATCGGCGTGAGGCCAGAGATGAGGACATGCCAGAGGGCTGCAAGGGGAACGCGACGACTTGATCCGTCTGCGATTGATTCCGATTCGAGGAAATCTGTAGCAGTAGTACCGTGCTCTCAAGGTCAGACGGGCAAGACGGAATATACAGGTCCCAAAAGCGGGACAGAGAGAAGAAGAGAGACATGTATCGTTACCTATCATGTTGCCTGGCCTCCCTTCAGCTCCGAAAAACGTTGGGTTGCTCTTGAGCGCATGGCTCAAGTTGACTAGGAGAGAAGCGCGGCCCTCGAGGCCAACCATCGGGTTAATAGAGCTTACTTGCATAGCCTGTGCTGTCTTCTCAGCGGTTATTTGCTCCAGCCCCTTTGCTTTCAGCACGAACGATCAGATGTGAACCCGTTAGAGAAAAAAGGTCGCGTGATCAACATACCGTCAACTCGGTGAGGCTGGTGAACATCACCCGAGAAAAACCCTTCCTTAAACATGTTGAAGCTGGCCACGCCTAGTCCCTCAGACCGGCTGAATAACTGGCCAGAAGTCCCATCACGGTATGTCCAGTCGTTTCCAGCCCCCGCATCAAGGAGCACGGAGACTAGGAAAAGGTCGAGCAGGCGCTTGGTCTTCTCTTTGCGGTCAGGAGGTGACTTTGAGGTGTCCCAATGAGCGATTAATGGTGTGACTCGAGAGATGCCAGCGTCGAGATGCCTCCACCGGCCATGAGGCGGTATCTAGAACAGGTTGGCTTTGTATGCGTGCATATGCGTGCGTGTCCGTGAGATGAGCGTACGGTTGAAAACCCACCCCCATAGTCACGCTATCCTCATGCAAATTGTCATCAGCGGGAGTGGAAGAGTACGGTAAGGAAAGGGTAGACAGACACGTATGATTTTGATGCAATAGTTGCTGACGTCCTCCTCCTTTTCAGGGTGATAGTCGAAGTATTGCAGCTTGCCCTGCTTAGCGAGGTCATGAACACGCCCACAGCGCTCACGGATGGATGGAAGGGTGCGCAGGTACTCGATTGTCTGCTCTGTCGACGAATTGGAGGCGCCAACGAACATAGTGACGGTGAAGATGATGGAGGAGACGAGGTAAAAGCTTATAGCTAACGGTCACACGACAAGTCTGAGTCGTAGACGCTTGTCCGAGATCTCCCCAAGATCGACATCATCGTACCCATCCACGTCCTCCAGGACCCCTTCATTCTCTACCTTTCGTTCATTGGACCAGCGATCGCTCCAGACAGTCCAGATTCTCGTTTCCTTCCCCTCAACTTTAAAGTTCCCCCACACCCTGGGGTTCACACATTCTGTACACCGCAATAGGGCGTGGAGCTTCCCATCATTCCTTTAGATTAAACACTCCTTCACTCAGGACTCGAATTGGAAGGAACAATTAAATTGATGGACAGCTGGCACACGACCATGACAAGGCTAATACGGTAAATAAATGTTTCCTATTGGTTCCTCAGTGCCGACGAGAGGGGCATGGCCCAGGGCGAGGAGAACCCTGCACAGTCACAGGGGGCATCTTCCTATACGGAAATAAGTCAGCAAGCAGGAGTTGGAAGGGGGTGAGGATCACCATTTTTTGCAATCATCACAGTTATGGTCGCTCTGAATGTGATTC
>WNFQ01008847.1_pt1 | contig 10555 bp, 7 predicted proteins | sample 5400171 | NCBI WGS metagenome assembly WNFQ01 (sample SAMN13153356, study PRJNA577476) | soil metagenome | isolation source: 20 cm soil under Madrone tree | place: USA:California | collected 2016-06-14 | reverse complement strand
CGGCGTTCAGCCGGGCACGTGGGCCATCCTCCGAGTCGCTACGCGGCAAGCCTGGTCCCAGATGGTGGTTAGTTCACTATACGATAACTGGCGGCATCGCGGACGGAGAAGAGATCGAGCTTCCGTGAATCTCGATCTAGTGCCGCGTCCGGCGTGGAGCTGTATTTTATCCTTTACAGGCGGTTGTGATCGGCGCGCCAGTTCTTGACGGCCCGTTTGATGGCGTCCTGAGAAAGGCCTTCATAGGCCGCTTTCCTCGCCAATTCGACAAACTCGGCATCAGATGCAAAACGGAGACCGATGATCTGCTTGATCGTCAGCCGAGAATCCAGCAACTTTCCGGTAAGTGCAAAGTGCCGAAGATTCTCCTCCGCGCGAATTGCGCGATCCTGAGCTTTGAGGGGGAACACGCGGACGAAGAAAAACAGTAGCAGCATCGCGACCGCGAGCGCCATCACAAGCGACGCATTGTAGAGTCGCGAATGATCACCGATCGAATAGTAAAGATTAACAAGCGAACCAATCAGCGTTACAACGATCAATCCGAATGTCGCGAGATGGTACATCGGGACGAACTTGGCATGTTTTGCGTAGCTCTGCTCTTCCACAAAAAGTCTCCTCAGTCAGCCGGTATTTCTGGTGACCTCTCAACCTGCGTTTCTTTCTTCTCTTCGCTCAACGTCCACGCATCCGCCTTCCTGCGCGAATCATGGCAAAGACTCCGGACAGTCGCAAGGGCAGTGTCTCGGAGTAGGACGGCCGGCTACCTTTCAATGTGTCAAACAAGCCGACACAGCTATCGCAAAGTACCGGCATAGTCATTGCCTCCATTAAGCCTCGTGAAACCGTCATGTCGTAATTTGGATTAGAGGTCAAGGAGATACTTCGCAACATCTCCGATTCGAAGTGGACGTATAACCAATATGTCGTATTCTGACCGACGGGGAACAATGCCAGTTTCAACAGTCCGGTTTGCCGACTACAGTGTGCCACGAGCACTCGAGCGCCTGCTTCGTCGAGCAGCTTCCTCGCCACCCATGACAGGCCTGGAGTGTGTAAGGTTCCCTCTTTTACGCTCCATCCTTCCGGCCCACACCAAACCACAAATCGATGATGGATTCGTTCACTCCGGCAATTGTGGCGCGGCGACTCTCGGCGCCGGCGCGAAGACGCCCGAGCACTGGCTGAATTGCTTTGCAATGAGTCATAATGGGCACCGCCGGCATCGTTTCGCATGGAATCACCTTTGGCGCCGGCGCCGGACTGAGTGTTGAGGTGGAGCACGTGTTGCAAGTGTCTTATTCCCTGGTAACAAATCCATTCGTATGAACCCCCGCGGCTGCAGGGTATTTCTCACCAGTGAGGCGGAATGACAGCCGGCGATCGTTTAGGTCCTTACGAGATCCTCTCCCTGATTGGCGCCGGGGGTATGGGCGAGGTCTATAAGGCACGCGACACGCGCCTGGACCGAGTGGTCGCCATCAAGATCTCCCGCGAGAAATTCTCCGAAAGGTTCGAGCGCGAAGCGCGCGCCGTCGCGGCTTTGAATCACCCCAACATCTGTCATCTTTATGATGTCGGTCCTGATTATCTGGTCATGGAGTACATCGATGGCGCATCGCTCAGGGGACCAGTCGCGGCCGACAAGGCGGTGCCCATAGCGTTGCAGATCGCGGCGGCCCTTGAAGCAGCCCATGCACACGGCATTGTCCATCGAGACCTCAAACCCGCGAACATTCTGATAGGCTCGTCCGGTGCCAAGCTGCTCGACTTCGGATTGGCCAAGCGCGACGTGCCCGTCGGTGAGTCGGATCCCACGGTCAACCACACCCAGCTTGGAGCAGTGCTCGGCACGGCTGCTTACATGTCGCCGGAACAGGTGTCGGGAAAAACGGTGGACGCGCGCTCCGACATCTTCTCTTTCGGAGCCGTACTGTACGAAATGCTGTGTGGGCAGCGCGCATTCAACGCGAATAGCAACATTGCGATGATGGCGGCCGTATTACGTGACGAACCGCACCCGCTTCATTCGCCCCTCGAACTCGTGCAGATCGTTAGACGCTGCCTCAGTAAATCTCCCGCTGATCGTTTCCAGACTATGACCGAAGTAAAGGCGTCACTTGCCGCGGTCAAATTGGGCGAGCCTGCTCCCTCCATTGCTGTTTTGCCTTTTGCCAACATGAGTGATGACAAAGAACAGGAGTATTTCAGCGATGGCCTGGCGGAGGAGATCATCAATGCACTGGCCCAAATTCCGGGGCTTAAGGTCACAGCGCGTACGTCCGCATTTGCATTTCGTGGAAAGGAACAGGACATCACGAAAATCGCGGAGGCACTGCACGTGAGCTCCGTCCTGGAGGGCAGTGTCCGCAAGTCCGGCAACCGGCTTCGCGTGACGGCGCAACTGATAAACGCCGCCGACGGCTATCACCTGTGGTCACAACGCTATGATCGGGAGCTGGCGGAGGTGTTTGCGATGCAGGATGAGATCGCCGCTGCTATTGCCTCCGCACTACAGCTGAAGCTGGTTGGAAAACCAGCCGATCGACGGGCACATCAGCCGAATCTTCAAGCGTACGAGGCGTTCTTGCGGGGACGTCACCTGGTCTTCGTTAACACAGCCGAATCCATCGTCCTTGCGAAAGAAGCCTTCGAGCAGGCGATTGCGCTGGACCCGGAATATGCAGAAGCTTATGCCGAACTCGCGACATGGCATTTCGTTCAAGTGGCGGCCGGCCTGCGCCGGCCCGCAGAAGCAATGCCGATGGCGCGCAGATATGCGCAGCAAGCCCTGGAGCTCACTCCGGCTGAGCCGCGGGCCAATGCGGTGCTGGGTGCGGTGGCGGCGCTGTATGAGCGCGATTGGAATAAAGCGGGTGAGCGGTTCCAACTCGCGCTGGCAGCCGAGCAGGTGCCGCCCGAAGTCCGATTTCGCTGTGCAGTGTTTTATCTCCTTCCTTTAGGCCGGGTCCGGGAAGCATTGGACTACATCGAGAGTGCAGTCAAACAGGACCCGCTTAATGTTCTGTTCCGCGGGATGTTTGCGCTGATCCTGGGCTCGGAATCGCCTGATCGTGCCGCGGTCGAGGCACGAAAGGCGATAGAGATCGATGAGAGACATTGGCTGCCATACTACGCGATGAGTATGAACCACTTCCGTCGCGGAGAACTGCCGCAGGCGCTCCCGTTTGCGGACCGGAGCGTCCAGGCGATGGCCTCCATACCATTACCGGCCGGACTGCTGGCGGGGCTTTTCCGGCGGCTGGGGGAGAACGATCGCGCGGACGAGCTCTTATCCAGGCTCAGAGGGCCGAGTGGCATGTTTATCTATTACATGGTCTGTTCGGAAATCGACGCGGCCGCCGATTCGTTTGCGAAAGCGATTGCTCAAGGGGAGGTGCAACCATTGATGTGGTTTGCTGCCTGCGATTTCTTGAAGCCGCTGCGCTCCAGTCCGCACTGGCCGGCCCTCGCAAAGACGATGAATCTTCCGCCGGAAACCGCATAGTTGTCTTCAATCGGTGCGCACCGTGAATTCCAAGCCTCCTTCGAACGGCAGCGTCATTGTACGAAAATGGTTTGCAGGGTCATCGACGAACTCAAAATACTCGCGATAAGCCTCCCGAAATTGCTCCGTGTTGTCGCAGATCACGACTGCGCCGGTTCGCAACCGAGGCGCCACCATTTCAAGCGCGGGGCGGGCCATCGGCGCCCAGATATCGACCAGCATAAAATCGACTGGAAAGGCCATATCAACTAATGTGTCGCGTATATCGCCCTCGCGCAAGTCGATGAGCTCGGATAGGCTGGCTTCAGCAAAAGTGGCGCGTGCCATCCGCGCCTTCTGTGGTTCATATTCCGTGCCAATCACCACGCCGTCTCCGCAGTTCTGCCGCCGGTTATCGCGGACGGCCGCTGCGAGAAAGAGAGTGGACACGCCGAACGATGTTCCTGCTTCGACGATGCGTCTGGCGCCCAGAGCGCGGCAAATCTGATAACAGAACTCCCCTTTGTCGCGATCGATTGCGACGAGCTTGTCGCTCAGAAATTGATTCGTTCGCGCGTCGAACCGCCGGTCCCTATTGAATGAAGGCTCTTCAGCCCAGGCTGAGAAATAAGATGTCAGCTCCTGGCTTTGGCCGGCGCTCTTTGCATAGAGCCGATCAAGGAGTTCATCAATCGGCGAGCCCAGAATCAGGCGTTTGTTCATCGTGCGACATTGTATCCATCAACATCACACTGTCGTCCAAAAATAGCTTCGGAAATGTGATGAAGAGCAGCTTCGCAGCGTTGTATTGGTGAAGGTTCAATGGTGGGCTACCGTTCTCCAGCCTCCTCCCGCGAATGTGCCGGACAATCCGACCTGTAGCGGCGGTCTATGACCGCCGGCATTTCGTTGATTCCAGGAAAAAGCCGGCGCTCATAGAGCGCCGCTACAGTCGCTCGATCCGAGTTATTCCGCGCCTTGCTAAGGTCGATATTATGCAACAGCCAACCCATCAGGAAACTACACAGGTTGCAGGAAATGATGAAGTTGCTGACGCACCTTGTGAGAATAGTTGTTCCTGGCACTGCTCAACGCTATAGAATCCGCCTTTGCCCCGGGGGTCATATGAAAGCTCGAACATTTCTCTTTGCGATCGTTGTCGCGCTGCTGGCGGGCTGCAACTCTTCAGCTCCGCCGGCGGCCGCGGACGTAAACAGCCGTCCTGCCGCCCCCGCTTTTGCCGAACAGGCACTGGTGGAAGAGCTCGTACTTGCGAACCGGATTCTTGCTTCGAAGGAACTGGGCGTCCTGGACAGTTACGGCCACATCAGTGTTCGCAGCAAGGCAAATCCCAACCACTATTACATCGCGCGATGGGTTGCCCCCGCGCTCGTAACGTTGAGCGACATTATAGAAAACGACCTCGACAGCAAATCCGTCTCCGGCGGGCGGACCGACCAGTATCCGGAGAACATCCTGCACGGCGAAATCTATAAGGCGCGGCCGGATGTGATGGCGGTCGTGCACCTGCACACACCTGAAGTCGTCGCTTTCTCTGTGAGCTCGGTTCCGCTGGGCAATAATCCGCCGCCGATCTTCCCGCGCAGCGGCGTCCTTAATACTCCGGAGATTGTAAAAGCTCTCATCGAGCAACTCGGGAAGAGAAACTCGATTCTGGCCCAGGGCCACGGCGCCGTCGTCGTGGGCACCTCGTTAGCCGGAGTTGTGGGCGGCGCCAGCGGCCTGCGATCGAGCGCGCGGCTGATCACGCAGACGATTGCGCTCGGCGGCACGGTGATTTCGAATCCGCGGGGGAGGCGGCCCCAACCGCAAGATGCGCCGCCCCCGGCACCTGTCGAGGGAGCCAGTGGGCGAAGCGGCCGCAATCGCTCATGGGATTACCAGAAACGCATGATCCTTACGGAGAACGGCGGCCGCGTTCCGGCTGCTCCGCCGGCCGACCAGAAGACCGCGCCGCGCTCGGCCGAAACCATCATCGAGGATCTCGTCCTTGCCAGCCGCATGCTGGCTTCACAGGAACTCGGAGTCCTGAACGCGCTGGGACACGTAAGCGTTCGCAATCCGAAAAATCCGAATCACTACTTCATCTCACGCGCGGTTGCGCCCGGCAGCGTGACCGCAGCGGACATTATCGAGAATGATCTCGACAGCAACGCTGTGGGCGGCCCGCGCGATGACGAGTTCCAGGAAATCTATATCCATGGCGAGATATATAAGGCGCGGCCGGATGTCATGGCAGTCGTTCATTCGCACACGCCGGAGCTTGTCGCTTTCAGCCAAAGCTCGGTGCCGTTGCGGCTTGTGTACAACGGAGCGAATTTCATCGGGAATGGGATCAAGTCATGGGTTGTCGGAAATTACGATCCCGACAAGAACGTCGTCAGTAATCCGACCCTCGGCCATGCGCTCGCGGAAACTCTCGGCAACGACACTGTTGTTCTTCTTGCGGGACACGGCATCGCCCTCGCGTCGCCGTCGCTCTATGACCTCGTCAGCGATGTCCATGATCTTCGCATCAACGCCGAGATCCAGATGCAGGCCATCCTGCTCGGCGGACGTATCAATTATCTTAAGCTGCCGGCGCCCCAGTCCGGCAATGCCGGTCCCGGTTTGCTGGCGCCCGACGGGTCGGGTGGCGGCCGCCGCGGCGGCGAACGCGCCTGGGAGTACTGGCGGCAGACTATCAAGGTGAACTAGTTTCCGGTCAGCATATGGAAGGCGTACTTCGAGAGGCAGCAATTTCAATGAAGGCGTTATGGAAAGACCGTGGTTTCTCCACGACTGCCATCCTGACGCTTGCGGTGTGCCTCGGCGCGAACGTTGCGATTTTCACCATCGTGAATTCGGTTTTGCTGAGGCCTTTGCCGGTGCCGGAATCGGAGCGAATCGTGTTCATCTCCAATCAGTATCCCGGTGCAGGCGTCCCCGAAATCTGGTCCGTAGGTATCCCGGATTACCTCGATCGACGGCGGCAAATGACGAACGTGTTCGAAGAGGAAGCAATGTTTCGTTCGGAAGACCAGACTGTAGATGTGAATGGGACTCCGGAACGTGTGAAAGGCATGCGGATCACCCCTTCAATGTTTCCGTTATTAAGGATTTCACCTGCGCTTGGTCATGCATTCAGCGAAGCCGACGGAGAGCCTGGCAATGAACAAAAAGTCATTTTGAGTTATGGCTTGTGGCAACAGCTGTATGGCGGCAACAAGGATGTCGTGGGAAAAGATCTCCGTATCAATGGCCGGCCGAAAACCATCGTCGGAATCATGCCTCGTGATTTCACCTTTGATGCCAAGGTCCGGCTATGGCTGCCGTACGCTTTCACCGAAAGAGAAAAATCCGACGATTCGCGTCACAGCAACAATTCGTCAGAAATCGCGCGCTTGAGGCCCGGCGCCACCATTCAGCAGGCGCAGGCACAGGTGGACGCGATGAACGCCGCCAATCTCGAAAGATTTCCAAAGTCCAAACCATTCTTGATCAATGCCGGATTCCATACACAAGTCCGTTGGCTTCAAGATGTCCTGGTTCGGGATGTTAAGAGCACGCTCTACCTGTTATGGGCAGGCGCAGCCTTCGTGCTGCTCATTGGTGGCGTGAATATCGCGAACCTCGCTCTCGCCCGCGCGAACGTTCGCCGGAAAGAGATTGCGACGAAGCTCGCTTTGGGTAGTTCGCGCCTTCAGGTCGCGCGGTCTCTCCTCGTCGAGAGTGTGATCCTCGCTCTAGCAGGTGGCGCAGGCGGGTTTGTTTTTGGTGCTGCTGTTTTGCGCTCGCTTGGAGCGATCGGCCTGGACGAAATTCCACGCGCATCAGAAATCCATTTCAGCCTGGCCGTCATCTTATTTGCGCTCGCCACATCGGTTGTGGCCGGCATCCTGATCGGCCTTGTACCGGTTGCGCATCTGTCGCAAATCAAATTGTCTACGGTCCTGCGAGAGGAAACGCGCACCGGTAGCGGTGGTACACGTTATCGCGCGATGCGGCGTGGACTCGTGGTGGCGCAAGTTGGTCTCGCGTGTGTGTTGCTGATCGGTGCGGGACTGTTGCTCGCCAGCTTCCGGAAACTCCTCGCCGTGGATCCAGGTTTCAAAAGCGACGGCGTCATTACCATTTCGACGGCCCTTCCGCAGGTGAAATACCCTGACGACAAATGGCGGCCATTCATGAATCGAACGTTCGAAGCCCTTCGCTCCATCCCAGGTGTCCGCTCCGCTGGAGCAACCACGAGCATTCCGTTCGGCGGCCGCTTCGATAAAAACGTCATTCTCGCTGAAGGCTACACGATGAAGCCTGGAGAATCCGTGATTGCTCCCATGCAAGTCGAGGTTTCACCGGGATATTTTGAAACTATGGCAACACCATTGAAGCGCGGCCGTTACTTCAATGAACACGATTCTTCTGATGCACCACCCGTGGCCATCATTGATGAGCGGCTGGCTCAAAAGTTCTGGCCGGGAGCGGATCCCATCGGCAAGAGAATGTATGAGCCCGGTGATGACGATCTTACGAAGATCACCACCAAGACGAAATTCTGGACGGTCGTGGGCGTTGTTGCCGATGTTCAGCTGGCCGACCTTACCGGCGAGAAACAGCCCGTAGGAACCTACTACTTTTCGCTGGATCAGTCGCCCTCACCGCGCTTCACATTGGCGGTAAAAACAATGATGAATCCGGCGGCGCTTACCAAAACGCTACGCGCCGAGATGGCGAAGATCGACTCGGACGTTCCTCTCTTCGAGATCCGCACGATGGACGAACGAACCCAGCTTTCTCTGACACGGCGCCGCGCAGCGATGATCCTCGGGTTGGCCTTCGCGAGTGTGGCGCTGTTCTTATCGGCGATCGGCATCTATGGTGTTCTAACGTATCTCGTCACGCAACGGACGCGTGGTGCCGGCTCCGTTTTCAAGCTTGTGATCCGCGAAGGAATGCTTTTGGTGGCGATCGGCCTGGTAGTGGGGCTCTCGGGAGCGGCCGGCATGCGCAGTTTCATTCAAAGCCAAATCTTCGGCGTTGGCGCCATGGAACCCTCTGTCATTTCGTTGGTGGTTGCAGGTCTTACTGCGGTCGCGCTCGCAGCTTGCGTATTGCCGGCCCGCCGCGCCACGCGCGTAGACCCCGCGTCGGTATTGAATTCCTGATTGAGCTTGAGCCCGCGTTAGATCTGGTAGACCGTATTGCCTCCCACTACCGTCCGGACTATTTGCAGATCCTTGATCTTCTGTTTGTCCACCGTGAACAGATCGTCCGAAAGGACGACAAAGTCCGCCAGCTTGCCCGGCGTAATCGACCCCTTGATCGCTTCTTCGTGTGAGTTGTAAGCGCCGTTGATCGTGTTTACCCGCAGTGCCTCTTCCACGCTGATCCTCTGGTTGGCTCCCCACGTCTGTCCATCCCAGCCGGTGCGCGTGACCATTCCCTGAATCGCCATCCGCGGGTCGAACGGCCCCGGACTGAAATCCGAACCCGCAGCCGCCATAATCCCGGCATCCAGGAAAGAGCGGTAAGCCATGCAGCGTTTCATCATCTCTTCGCCGTAGTATCTGAACTTGTCGCTGTTGTAATACGCATACGATGTGAACGCAGCAGGGACGGTACCGGTCGCCTTCATACGTCGCAACAAATCATCGTTAATCAGCGTACAGTGCGTTATTTTCGGGCGCGTGTCGGCTCGCGGGGACAGCTTCTGCGCCCGCTCCACCGCTGTCAGCACCATATCGATCGCCACGTCTCCATTCGCGTGGCAGTTCACCTGGATACCCGCCCGATGCACCCGCTCGATCCACGCGTTCAAATCTGCCTGCGTTTCCGTCACGTTACCCTTGTAGGCCGGCGTGACATTCGGATACGGTGTGCTCAACGCCATTGTTCGCTCGGAGAACGACCCGTCAACCGTATGCTCGGCAGTCGCTCCGAAGCGAATCCATTCGTCGCCGAAGCCGCTTTTGATGCCACCTGCGATCATAGCCTCCAGCACTTTGCCGTTCGCCTCATAACTCACACGGTGCAGAAGCTCTCCGCGCGCCCGCACTTCCTGCAGCGTGGAAAGATCGCCGCCCTCATGGTGTACGCTCGTCACGCCGTAGCGGACAAACTGCCTGGAAATGAATGCCAGCCCTTCACGGCTGCGCTGCAGCGTCTGTTCCGGGGTGTAGGCCGGCCGAGTACCGACCCCGTTGAATGGGTTCCGTGCACGGTCGGTAACCCGTCCGTTGAGGTCACCGTTCGAATCGCGATCATAGGTTCCGCCCGGCGGATCCGGTGTTGTCTTATTGATGTCCGCCATTGCCAGAGCTTTGCTGTTGTAGAACGACGTGTGGCCGCCGCGATGATGCACTACCACCGGATGATCCTTAGACACTTTGTCGAGGTCGTGAACGTTGAGCAGCCGATTGTCCTTCACCTTGGTGTCGTCGAAGAAATATCCGTCAATCCACATGCCGGGAGGCGTTTGGGCCGCTTTCGCGCGCAGCTTTTCAACGATGCTGTCGATCGTCACAAACTCCACGACGTAGGGATTACCCACGAGCACTTCGAACAGCAATACCTCGCCCGGGGCATGGTTGTGGCAATCGATGAACCCGGGCACTATGGTCATTTGCCTGGCGTCGAACGTTTCGGTTTCCTTGCCGCCGAGGGCCCTCATCTCCACGGTGCTCCCCACGGCTGTGAAGCGGCCGGCTTTGATCGCGAACGCCTCCACCTTCGGCGTGCGGGGATCGACCGTGTAAACCCTGGCATTGAACACAACCAGATCGGCGTCCGGACCTTCGACAGGGGCTGTGGCGCCCGGCAATGCTCCGGCCGGCAATGTCCCGCCTATCAGGGCGGCCATGCCGGCTCCGGTCAGATTCAGGAAATCTCTACGGGTTCTTCCGGCGTTCATGGTCGTTCGTCCTCCAGGTTCCCAATTGGCTACCAGCCGGCGATAATTCGGGGACAGACGTATAAATCACCTAAATTCTTCTAACGTTTTCACTGCGAATTCAGGTGATTTATACGTCTGTCCCCGAATTATCGCCGGCTGATACTGTAGTGTATACT
>WNFQ01023380.1_pt1 | contig 10557 bp, 14 predicted proteins | sample 5400171 | NCBI WGS metagenome assembly WNFQ01 (sample SAMN13153356, study PRJNA577476) | soil metagenome | isolation source: 20 cm soil under Madrone tree | place: USA:California | collected 2016-06-14 | reverse complement strand
CTTGGGGGTCGCGACCGACCTCATTCGCGGCGACATCTTCTACTGGGGCGAACTGATGGCCGCGGCGCTGATCGCGAGCGTCCCGGTGGCAATCGCGTATAATCTTTTCCTCGACCGCTTCATCAGCGGCATCACGGGAGGCGCCGTGAAATAACAGGAGCGATGATGTTTCGCGGTCCGGGCTTGTGATCCGCGGCGCGGTTGTGCGCGACGATGCCGGCATGGCCCGCCCCGGCTTCGCCCCAAGGCTATCCGGCGCGGCCGATCAAGCTCGTCGTGCCGTTTCCCGCCCGGGGAATCAGAACCCCTTCGGCAAATCCTTCGCCCACTTTTGTCGTATGCGGTCGTCGAGCGCCTTGCTCGAACGGGCGATAACCGGGAAGGTCTTCTTGCGCCGGAACGGGATGCAGGCGTCGATAATCACCCGCGAATTGCGCCGGTCGGTCTCGGTGTCGTAGCACATCGGGTCGAGCGCCGAGCTAGTAACCCGGATTGAGCGTAGCGGAATCCGGGATTCCGCCACTTCTTGTTCTGGCATGCCGCCAGTTGAGCCAGACCTGCGGCGTAACGACGAAGGAGACCTTTCATGATCCGTGGTTACAGTGACCATGCTGCCAATGAGCGGACGTTCCTGGCGTGGGTTCGCACGGCCATCGCCATCATGGCTTTCGGATTCCTCGTGGAAAAGTTCGACCTGTTCCTTGAGGTTGCCGCTCCCTCGCTGGTCGACCGTGCGCTCTCATTGCCGGGCCAGAGATTCGGCAACTTGGCCGGTCTAGCGCTTATCGTTCTTGGCACTGCCATAGTCGCAATAGCAGCGATCCGCTTTCTAATCACTGCGAAGAACATCGACAGCGAAGAGCTACACCGGGGTCCGGGATCGCGGATTGATGTGGCGCTTGCCCTCTTATTAGTCTCTCTCGGCTGTGCCCTATTCCTTTATCTATCTCATGCTCTTGTCGCCACGCAGTGAGGACGATCACCCGCCCCAACAAAGTGCCTGATGCCCCATCGCTTGGAGATTTAGGGTACTCGCTGTCGTTTAGCTATTGTAGCCGATCACTGGCCGATGTCCGCTTCACCCCGAAAGCGGACAAAATGGCATGCGCTTCTGTAGATCTGCTTTGTGCCTGCCAATCGCGATACCGTCCTCGAGTACCCTCGCTAAGAGAGATTATCTCCTCAGCAGGGCGGCTCGGAGCTCAATCAGCTTAGAGAGCTCCTGCTGTTGCTGTTCGATCCGGTCTGCATTTCTGTTTTCATCTTCGGCGCCGGAGTAGGCAGCCGCCTGTTCAATCAACTCATTGATATTCTGCCGGATGATGGCGATACGCTGATCAAGTTCGGTAAGGGATTGCTCGGTCATGTCTCCCTCCTGGCAAAATCAATTGAGCCGCAGAACGGCAGGATTGCGACAGACATCATGCACCACCGGGCGGATCAGTGTTCGAATTTGGCGGCACGTCGGTCAGGGAGTGTTGCGGCCGAATGGCGGTTCGGGACCGAGCCGGCGGACCAGGTCCGGCGTGACCTCGGCAATGCTGCGCACGCCGAGCAATGCCATGTCGCGATCCACCTCATCCTTCAGCAGGGTAAGCGCGCGCTGCACGCCCGACTCGCCAGCAGCCACCGCCGCGAAGAGGAACGGCCGGCCGACAAACACGAACTGCGCGCCAAGCGCGAGCGCCTTGAGCACGTCGGTGCCGCGCCGCACGCCCCCGTCCAGTATCACGGTCATGCCCTTCGCCTCGGCTGCGATCTCGGGCAGCGTGCGTAGCGGCGACACCGTATGGTCAAGCTGCCGGCCGCCATGATTGGAGACCATCACTCCATCGACGCCGCATTCGCGCGCGATGCGGGCATCCTGCGGGGCGATCAGGCCCTTCACCACGAGCTTTCCCTTCCAGCGCCGGCGTATCAATTCGACATGCTTCCAGGCGAGTTGGTCGCGATTGCCGATATTGCGCACGAGATTCTTGGACAGGACGGGTGGACCGCGCGTCGCGTCCATATTCTCGAAATGCGGCATGCCGTGATTTTTCAGCGTGCGCATCCAGGTGCCGAGCAGCCAATGCGGATGCGTCGCTACATCCCAGGCGACCCGCGGTGTGATCAGGAGCGGGACCTGGAAGCCGGTGCGAATGTTGTGCTCGCGGTTCGAGGGAACCGGCACGTCGGCGGTCACCACGAAGGTGTCGTAGCCGGCGGCGGCGACCCGATCGACGAGCGGCTCGATGCGCGACGCATCGCCCGCCAAATAGGCCTGGTACCAGGCGGCCGGGTTTGCCCGCCTAACGTCCTCGAGCTTGATCAAGGAGGCCGCGCTGAGAATCATCGGCACATTCGCCGCCGCGGCCGCGCGCGCGAGCACGATGTCGCCGCGATACGCGCACAGCGCGGCGGACCCGAACGGCGGGATGCCGAACGGCGCGGCGTAGGTCACGCCGAATAGCGTCGTCATCTGGTTGCGGCTCGAGACATCGTTGAGCACGCGCGGAACGAAGCCGTATTCGTCGAAAGCGCGGCGGTTATCGCGCAGCGCCGCGTCGGTCTCGACGGCTCCGGCGATGAAGCCGTAGATCATCCTCGGAAGGCGCCGGCGGGCCGTTTTCTCAAAATCCGCAAGCGATAGGTAACGCCGCAGGCGGCGCGGAACCGCGGTTTGCGAACGTTGCGCCGTCGCGAGCGGTCGGTCCGCGCTTGTGGTCTGGGGGGATGCGCTGCCGGGCGGTCGAGCGCCAAGCGATGTGTCCCGGGGCGCCTCGGCAGCGATGGTCTGATGCGGAGAAACGACGGACATGCAGGAGCCCTTTCGCGCGGTGTGCGAGACAATTCACGTTCGCGAAGGCGAGGATGCCGGTGCTGCGCCGCAACTGCAATGACCGCTCGGGGTCATTCGCGTCGGATTGATGCGGCGCCGCCGGTCGCGGCATGTCCGCTTCGCCCCGAAAGCGACGGTCTGACGTAAAGATGCCATGCCGTCGCTGAGTGCCATTCGCGTCGGATTGATGGGGCCGCCGGGTAACGGCACACCGCGTCGATTCGTTGCGAGGCTAAGTGGACATACCGCGACGGGCAGTAACCCACTTTAGACGGCGGCTCGGGTGTCCTTAAGCAGAAACGCGCATGGAATCGTGGCCAGCGTCAGCGTGGATACGATGAGGACGGTGCCGGGGATGCCGATGGCGTCGCTGAGGAATCCTGCAGCGGGCGGCGCGACGGCGGCCGCCCCGATCGCGATCGTGTAGAACACGCTGAGAAGATGTGTGCGCCGTTCCGGCGCGGCATAGTTTGGCACAGAGCCGTAGATCACGGTCGTGACGCCGTTAAGCACAACACCGACGAACGGAAGGATGATTAGCGTCAGTTGCAGCGGCAGCAGCAAGATCACGGCAATTCCCACTGACGCGAGCGCCTGGCAAATAGCGATGGTAGCGACGTTGCCGAGCCAATTGGCGATCCATCCGCAGGCAAGCTTGCCGGCGGCGCCGCCGACAAACACTAGCGTCAAAGCGAATCCAGCGGTCGTGACGGCCGCCCCCTTTCCGATCAGCAGGAACGGCAGGCACACAAAAAAGCTGCTTCGCACGACGCTGTCGGTGATGCCGAACAGCACGAGAACGCGAAAACCGAAGCGCTTTGCGGACGCACCTTCACCGTCCTCGCCGAGGACAAGCTCCGCAGACGCCGATCGCGGCTCCGGCGTGATCCTCGGGGTCAAAATGGCAATCACAATCGCCGCGACGACGCCGACGAGCCCAAGCAATGTGTAGGCCGGCCGCCACGGCAGGATCAGCAACAAACTTGTTGCCGTCGCTGGCAACAAAACCTTACCGACGTCGCCGGCGAAATTGTAAGCGCTGAAAGCCTTGAGCGACCGCGCCCCGCTGAACGCGCGCGTCACCAGCGCCGAGCCGATCGGATGCTGCGTCGCTGCGCCAATTCCGCCCAGCAGTAGCGCGAAAACCAGTAACGCAAATCCCGAGCTGAGGCCGGCCAAGCAGTAACACAGGCCGGCCAAGGCGGTCCCCGCTGCAAGCACAGTACCGGAACCGATCCGCGCAGCGACCACCGCGGCAGGGATCTGTAGACTTGCCAGGGTGCCGCTGTAGGTCGTCCGCAGTAAGCCAACCACCGCATAGTTCAATTCGAACTCGGCTTGCCAGATCGGGAGGGCGACCCAGACAAGATCGGTATATCCGTCATGCAGGATATGCGCGCCACAGGCGACGCCCAGTGCGCGCCGTTCGTCTCGCTTTGTCCCAGCCTCGTCGGAGGGCCGGACGGCCTCGACTGCTCCACTGACTGCCATGCTTGCTCCAATCGCGACGATTTTCCGCCTCGGCTCCCCCGACCGGACAACAAGCGCATGCTTGCCGCGGCCTTTTTCGCTTATGCGGATGAATATCTCCTCGATGTCAAGTTCGGCAGTCCGAAGGTAGGGCGAGACTTTCAGCGCTGGAGCTGCGACAAGAAATCGTCCATAAGTCGTCGCGTATCAGAACCCCTCCGGCAAATCCTTCGCCCACTTTTCTCGTATGCGGTCGTCGAGCGCCTTGCTCGAACGGGCGATGACCGGGAAGGTCTTCTTGCGCCGGAACGGAATGCAGGCGTCGATAATCACCCGCGAATTGCGCCGGTCGGTCTCGGTGTCGTAGCACATCGGGTCGAGCGCCGAGCTCCATCCGCCGTGACAGGCATGCACCGATTTGGTTCCGATAACGGAGTTTATCGGTAACTATCTCCTGGTTCTGGACTCCTGCCTCCAGCGGTCACGACAAAACAAGAAGGATCGAAAAGGCCCGCGATCGAGCTCGAGCGTTCCTCGGTGCGCCCATGGCTGTCACACCAGCCAAATCTTGGTGATCGCCAGTTTCTTTATTTGCTTTCGCTATGCTTCGGTGTGTTCATGACTGCAGTGCTAAGGCGACGCTCTATTTTGACGATGCTGCGGTTCTTTCGCTTCTGAGGTGAGTCCACGCTTTAGCAGCTCACGCACTGCGGCCGCGCGAATTAGCGGGGAGCTTAACCGCTCCGAGAATTTGAGGTGTTCCTTGCGGTGGTGGTGATTTCTGCTGGTCGCTTCATACTAGCCCCATCGATCTTGATGATGGTGATGTTCGAATCAGCCATCGAAATTACCGCCCAGTGGGCAGTCCAGGTTGAAATGCAAAATCGTCGAAGTGGTCATTTTTATACAGACCGCATATATGCGGCAGCCTAAGGTGAAACGCTGAGTTAGCCGCTGGGGTCTCGATGAAAACGTTCCTTCCTGCAATGCTGCTGATGATCGCTGTGTCGCCGGCGGTTGCGCAAACGACTACGCCATCGTCTCACGATGCTTCTGCCCACGATGTCTATCTGAATACCAAGGATCTCAAGTGGGACAGACTCGTCCCAGAGTTGGGAGCCGGTTCGCCTGAAATAACAATCCTGCACAAGGATCCAAAATCAGGAGCTACACAGCTCATGATTCGGAGCCCCGCGAATTATCATGCGCCAAGGCATTGGCACACAGCCAACGAAACGCACACCGTTATCTACGGCACCTGGATCATGAAGCATGATGGCGGAGAGAAGGAGAAAGAATTAGGTCCTGGTGGCTACAATTACATGCCGAGCAAGATGGTTCACGAGGCCTGGGTTGGACCCGACGGAAACCTACTTTTTATCACGGTCGACGGCCCATGGGATCTCAACATGATGGATGGCCCGAACGCAAAAATGCCCCCAATCAACTAGGAGGAATTCCTTAGGACATCCGCGGCTGCGAATCGGCCGATATCGGCGACCTTCCAGTCGGGCCGAGCACGTAATCAATAAGGACGGAGTTCTCGGTACACACCGGGGCGGCTCCTGAAAGAAGGGGCGCGCCGACGCGACAATGCACTGCGATAGCCAAGAATTATGTTGTCGAACAATGGCTTGGCGTTATTGTATCCGCTCCCGGGATGGCTATATTATCGCTGCGGGCGAAATCCAGGTGATCGAGCCCCCATCTTTGTCAGGCCCGTCACGAACGGCGGGCCGTCATCTTTTCTAAGGACTTGCAGTGACTCGTTCCAATCGCACCGACCATATCCGCCTGACCTCCCATCCGGACCCGGGCGCGAAGCAACGATTCCCGATCCACTGGGGCGCGTCGACTGCGCGCGAACGCGGAGCGATTATTGGCACCGTGTCGCGGCCCCACGATCGTAACGTCATCGGCACCTATGGCGGCTCGTATACAGTATATCGCGCGCTTGCGGTTTCGGCGGGAGCGCTCGATCCCATTCGGCGTCCAGACCTCACGAACACGCATCCGGCCGCGAAAATTGGTCCGTTTGCGCAATGGACAGACGCGCGGCGCATTGTGTCGCTCGATCCCTGGGGCCATCTGGTTGCGGAAACTTTCGGCTCGGAGATGGCGGAAGGGCTCGACGTGCGGCCGACGATTGCGATCACCAAGGCGCGCCTGGATATCCACGAGATTCAGGACGCGCTGGCGGGCGGACGGCTGCTCAATGACGGAGATGTCGTGCATAACAACGGCGCGGTCTCGGTGGTAAAGATCGCCGTCGATCCGGTTTGGCATTTACCTGGAATCGCGGAACGTTTTGGCACAACCGAGATAGGCCTACGCCGCGCGCTGTTCGAACAGACCGCCGGCATGTTTCCCGAACTCGTGACCCGGCTTGATCTGCATGTTTTCCTGCCGCCGATCGGGGGCACCACGGTTTACCTTTTTGGTGACGTTGCAAAGCTTTCCGACGCGCGCACGCGCATCACCTGCCGCGTCCACGATGAATGCAACGGTTCCGACGTCTTCGGCTCCGATATCTGCACCTGCCGGCCTTATCTAATCCACGGCATTGAGGAATGCGCGCGCGGTGCCCAGTCCGGCGGATTGGGCATTATTGTCTACAACCGCAAGGAAGGCCGTGCGCTCGGCGAGGTGACGAAGTTCCTCGTCTATAATGCACGCAAGCGGCAAGAAGGCGGGGATGCGGCCGCGACCTACTTCGAACGTACTGAATGCGTGGCCGGTGTCCAAGATGCACGCTTTCAGCAGCTCATGCCGGACGTGATCCACTGGCTGGGGTTGCGGCGGATCGACCGGCTATTATTCGCCCGAGACACCGGAACCCGACGACTCGCTGGATTCGCTCGGTCGATCGCTCAACAAGTACTGACACGGACATATGGGCAGTTCCTGAAGTGCAAATCGACCGCTGCCGTTTTGTCTTTTGAACTCTGAAGCTGCCCTACTGGCGCGCATATCCTCACGAGGACCAATTTCCGCATTTTCGCATCAACGCGGCCAGTCACCCACACGCAAGTTCCCGTGAGGCGGCTCGCCTCGGGAGGGTCAACGGCGGTGCGGGGTTCTGAACAAAGAAGCCGCACACTGGTAGGGAAGAAATCATGGAAGGCGTCACCGTCGTCGACCATCCGTTGGTGCAGCACAAACTCACGCTCATCCGAGACAAAAACCGTTCCACTAAGTCTTTTCGGGAGCTTCTCAAAGAGATAGGGATGCTGCTGTGCTACGAGGTAACGCGCGATCTGCCGCTGACCGATGTCGAGATCGAGACGCCGCTCGCACGTATGATCGCTCGACGCATCGCCGGCAAGAAGCTTGTATTTGCCCCTGTCCTTCGTGCTGGCATGACGTTTGCGGAAGGAATGCTCGATCTCGTTCCAGCTGCGCGAGTGGCGCATATCGGCCTTTATCGCGAGCCTGAGACTTTCGTTGCGATCGAGTATTTCTTCAAGGCGCCATCCGATCTCAGCGAACGGCTCGTAATTGTGGTTGTTCCCATCCTTGCTACTGCGAATACTGCGGTCGCGGCGGTGGACCGGCTGAAAGAACGAGGGGGAAAGGAGATACGGCTTGTCTGCCTGATCAGCGCGCCTCAAGGCATCGAGCGGATGCGTGGAGCCCATCCCGACGTACCGATCTGGACGGCTGCAATCGACGAATCCCTCGACGAGCGCGCGTTCATCGTGCCCGGTCTCGGCGACGCCGGCGATCGAGCGTACGGGACGAGGTAAGGGTGAGGTAACAGAGCTTTGCGAGCCAGGCCTTCTGCCCGCCTGCGATTTAGGTGATGCAAAAAAAAGATCCCCCAATCCCATCGACAAACACGTCAGCAGTCGTGTGCGTAGGCGCCGAATTATGTTGGACATGAGCCAGACGACGCTCGACGATAGGCTCGGTGTTTCGGGACGCGATCAAGGTAGTCCGTGAATGCAGTTCGTGCGTGATCTCCGCGCGTCAGCTTCACATGCCACGTCGCTTTGATGGCCATCGTCTTCCCCCCCGGAGCCGACGCGTATAGGCGTCTCAATCGCCGTGAGTGCCGTACCGCTATCGCACGTTGTGGAAACGTCCCGTTTGGCACACCATATTAGACGGATGAGCAGAAAAGAACGAAAGCGTTCTGGCGGGTCAGATCAGAACAAGGCCATCGCCCGCTGGGATAACGAGGGCGGCGCTCCAAAGGGGGCACCGCAAGAAGATCGCAGTGAACTGGCACCCCTCACTAACGAAGAGGAGCATATTTTGCGGTGCCTCGGCGCCGCAGTCATCATGCAATGGAACGATCTTCCCACAAAAATCCAGCGCGAACTTTTTGAACATGCGAGTTCCATGGGTGAGCTGAATCACACAGCTGAGCTGAAGGGTCAGGTCGCTCGATTCCTTCACCAGCACAAAGACGACGGGCGGGAGTCAGCTTAGGCACGCTGGTTCAGAATCGAACGCATCCTTGCAGCCGCTAAGGTAGTTAGCGGCGAGCTTGTCATGGGGCCGCGCCCAAAACAGCCAGTTGTGATCTGTCCGCGCTGTCGGCGCCGGATGGCGACAAAAGAATACAAACCGATGGAACCGAAAGCACGCAAGGCGATCAAATTCACCGATAGCCTGGTTGAGGTGGTTTACATCTGTGAGAGCTGCGGCACAGAAATCAAACGCACGATAAGAGAGACGTGAGGCCGCCTCAGTTGGCGGCCTTGTCATCCTCTTTTTTGGTACTGGCCGGGTTTAACCCCTTGTGGCTGGATTTGAATTTCGGAGTGCCCGGATTTGGGTAGGGGTCAGTTTGATTAAGGCGTGGATTTCCGTCCGTTTCCCGTCCGACTGAGCAATTTTGAACAGACTGCCGCTGGCAACGGGCGCAGGCTCCGCAGCTATGGAGGTGACGACACAAGGAGTCTCGTAATCAGGAGGCTGCCAATGTCGAAGGCTGACCAGTTCCGGCAATATGCCGAGGAAGCGCTACGTTGGGCTCGCCAATCCAAAACCGAAAAAGAGAAGCAAGCCTATACCGACCTTTCGCTCACATGGATGCAAGCTGCGGTGCAGAGCGAGCACATTTTCGGCGTCAACGACAGTGCGCCAGGCCGCCAACTGACGGCGGGAGGGAGATAGATGCAAGTCTATCGGTTAGGGCCCAAGAGCGGCGACACTAGCGACCGAAATTGGGAAGCGACGACACTCAACAACAAATGTTGGGTGTTAGCCGAATCTGAGGCCGACGCACGCCAAAAAGTTGCGCTTGCCACAGGTATTGGGCCCCGTCTCCAACGCGGCGCGACCATTCCAAAAAGTCCATGGATAAACCGAGAGCTGACCGATTGTGTGCCGGACAATGCTGCGGAGCGACAACCGCCACCGGGATTCATACTTGCGGCCAACAGAAAGATACCAGTGCAGACCAGCTAGGCGGCTCTCTTTAGTCTGCCTTAATTGGCTGGCCCACTACCCAGAGCCGCGTGCGGGCACTAGTGACCCGGCTCTTGATCGTCCCCACCGCGCTCTCGCAGATCGCAGTCGCTTCCTCGTAGGAGAAGCCCGTCGGCATGGGTTGCTCCGTGCCCGGTCCACGCCCTTGCCCAACAAACCGGCCGCAGGACTGATCGTTCGCTGGCTGAATTGTCTAGACGTTGACGTGGGCCAAACCCCAGCACAATGCTGCCGCGACGATCAGAATCATGGCGATCACGCCGAAGTATCCGGCCTTTTGTCGAGCCGGCGAATGCTGCCGCATTTCAGTATCCATCTAGAACTCTCATTGAAATTGCTTCGGCATAATCTCCAGCCCATGCTACTCGCACGACCGTCCGCCGTCTGACCAAAATTGATCAATTCACCAATTTCATTTCGTCCATTAGATCGATCGGAAATCGGGAAGCGGCGGTTCATGCATCAGTTCGCTCGCGCCAATCCAGGACGCCGCCTTTCAGGTGCATGACCCGCAGCAATAGGCAAGCCACCCTGGTCTTGTTCTTTATTCTGAATGATAAGCTAACTGATTGATTGGCAATGCGCACGTAGCGCGTTGAGCACGACGCTTTCGATCTCTGGCGCCGGGACGCGCGGCACGCTGCCGGCCTCGTCGGGGCGCTTTTGTAGCAGTGCGTGGGACACATAGTAGCGGTATCGCGCACCGTGCTTGTTCGTGTGCGTCGGGGTCATCCGGTTGCCGCGGTCGTCGAAAATGCGGCCTGCGAGGATCGCGGGTGAGCTCCGAAGACGCAGCTGCCTGGCCGTCGCGCTCGCCGTCAGTTTTG
>WNFQ01004130.1_pt2 | contig 10558 bp, 14 predicted proteins | sample 5400171 | NCBI WGS metagenome assembly WNFQ01 (sample SAMN13153356, study PRJNA577476) | soil metagenome | isolation source: 20 cm soil under Madrone tree | place: USA:California | collected 2016-06-14 | reverse complement strand
GATTCAGACGATCAGGAACTAGCGGAAGGCAGCGATCCACAGGGAATTGGTGGTAACGATAGGGATCGAGAGCACCTGGCAACTGCGGTGCTGCCAGAGAATCGTATGCGGCGATGAGACACAGTCCCGTCCAAATGCGAGCGTGCTGGCGATGGTGTACATCCACCAGGATGCCCAGCAAGCCCAACAGTCCTGCAACCTGGTACCACTCGCTCTCAAGGGTAGAGCGATAAAGGCTTATCGGGTTCGTAGCCATATCACGGCTGGTGGTGCGTCGCCAGGCACAGCGGTACTTGCCCTGCTTTGCCGCTCGCGCAGTACTCTCAGCCTATACTCGCCGCCGCCGTCGCTTGACATGAAGTTGCGCCAGCGATCGAGCTAAGGATGCATTAACCGAAGCTATTTCTTCGTCTGAGATCTTTTCGCGAAGACGTGCAGCGGCCCGTTGACGCGCTTCTTCTGCCTTTGCCTCATCGATACTTGCAGCAGCAATGGCCATGTCCGTAGCGATTGATACGCGGTCGCCGGTGACTTCCACAAGACCCTCGCCTACGGCCAGGAATTCATCATGTCCATCTTTGCGCACCATCATTTCACCCGGCAACATTTGTGTCATCAGGCAGATGTGATGAGGGAGAATCCCGATCTGTCCGTCGACTCCTCGCAATCCAACCATTTCTACATCATCGGAGTAAGCGATGCCCTCGGGCGTCACGATTTGAAGTTTTAGAGTCTTAGCCATGTGGTCCCTTGTCTCTGGATACCCATCCGAGCGTCACCCGGCCCTGATTTCCTCAATAGCGCCTTTCATGTAAAAGTTGCCTTCGGGGACATCGTCGTGCTTTCCTTCAAGGATCTCTTTGAAGCCACGAACGGTGTCAGCAACCGGGACCTGTTTGCCTTCGCGTCCGGTGAAAACTTGCGCAACGCTAAACGGTTGACTTAGAAAACGCTGAATCTTGCGTGCCCGCAACACTGTCAACTTGTCATCCGGCGAAAGTTCGTCCATGCCGAGAATCGCAATGATGTCCTGCAGGTCTTTGAAGCGTTGCAGCACTGCCTGAACTCGACGCGCTACGTCATAGTGGTCCTGGCCCACAATCTCGGGCTCGAGTGCTCGTGAGGTTGAGGCCAAAGGATCCACCGCGGGATATATTCCTAATTCGGCAATTGCCCGCTCCAGAACGATGGTTGCATCCAGGTGAGCGAAAGTTGTCGCCGGCGCCGGATCGGTCAAGTCGTCTGCGGGAACATACACTGCCTGGAAGGATGTAATTGAACCTTTCTTAGTAGAGGTAATCCGCTCCTGGAGAGTGCCCATCTCGGCAGCGAGCGTCGGCTGATAGCCAACGGCACTGGCGGTGCGCCCGAGCAGCGACGATACCTCGGAGCCAGCCTGGGAAAACCTGAAAATGTTGTCGATGAAGAGCAGCACATCCTGGTTTTTCTCGTCGCGAAAGTACTCGGTGATCGCAAGACCGGACAGAGCCACGCGCAGTCGAGCGCCTGGCGGCTCATTCATCTGCCCGTAGACCAGGGCGATTTTGGAGGCCGACAGGTCTTTCTGGTTGATGACTCCCGCTTCGGACATTTCGTTGTAGAGGTCGTTCCCTTCTCTCGTGCGTTCTCCGACGCCGGCAAATACCGAAACTCCACCGTGCAGTTTGGCAATATTGTTTATCAACTCCATGATGACCACTGTTTTGCCAACGCCCGCCCCGCCGAATGCACCGACCTTGCCGCCTTTTAAGAAGGGGCAGAGGAGATCAATAACTTTGATTCCAGTGCGCAGCACTTGCGGCGAAGTCGATTGGTCCACAAGCAGCGGCGCTGGTCGATGGATCGGATAGTATTTTTCTGCCTTAACCGGTCCACGCTCGTCCACCGGGTTTCCCGTCACGTCGAACACGCGGCCCATGACCCCTTCGCCGACGGGCATCATCATTGGCCCACCAGTATCCTCGACCTCATAGCCACGTTTGAGACCTTCGGTGCCAGACATGGAAATCGTGCGGACCTGCTTGTCGCCAAGATGCTGCTGCACCTCAAGTATGAGCTTTACCGCCTGCTCCCCGACTGTGTATTGAACGGACAATGCGTTGTAGATCCCAGGTAGCGCGTCTGGAAATTCCACGTCTACTACCGGACCGGCGACCTGAACGACTTTTCCTTTACCCATTTCGAAACCTGCTTTCAATCTGGTTGCCCAAATGTTCCTGGATCAGCCTGCCTGGCCGCCGGCGATTTCCAGCAACTCCTTCGTAATATTTCCTTGCCGCAGCTTGTTGTACTCAAGGCTCAAATCATCTATCAGACTCTCGGCGTTATCTGTGGCGTTCTTCATCGACACCATCCGAGCGCTTTGCTCGCTGGCTTTGGCATTTAGCAAAACTTGATAGACATAAATATTGAGATAAATTCGTAGCATATAGCCAAGGAATGCCTCCGGGCTCGGCTCGAATAGACACTCTTTACGGGATGCCAGTTCCTCTTTGGGCTCGGCACCCGGGATATTAAGACCTTTGATTTCGCCCACTGGAAGATACTCGAGCGAAACAGGTTGCTGAGTCAGTGTATTGACAAAGCGGGTGGCCAATATTCGAATTTCGTCGACCTCTTTGTTCAAGAAGAGGTCGCGTGCAAACGCGGCAATTGCCCTAGCTTCGGGAAATCGCGGCGAGTCGCCATAAGCGAATTCGGCAATGAGTTGGCGCTGGGTGGCAGCGACAAATTGAGCGGCTTTGCGCCCGGCCGTAATGAAAACAGTGGACTCCGGGTCGAATTGCGCAGCCATTCGAAACAGGTTGCTGTTGAGCGCTCCACATAACCCTTTATCCGCGGCGATCAGGATCACAGCGCGTTTACGGATCGGGCGGACGTCGAGCAAGGGATGGGCAAACTCGTGCATGTGGCTGGTTGCTGCGCGTTGGAAACGGTAAATCTGCTGCGCAAAAGGTCGTCCAGCGAGCGCGGCTTCCTGGGACTTGCGCATTTTTGACGCCGCCACCATCTGCATTGCTTTGGTGATCTGCGCCGTGCTTCCGACTGAACGGATACGGTTTCGAATATCACGAGTACTAGGCATGCGCTCATTCCCAGGTCTGTTTGAAAGCGTCGGTGGCGGCCGACAGCTCAGCTACCAACCCTTCGCTAAGCGTCTTCTCGCTAGCAATTTTTTGGAGTAGCTCGGCGTTGCGTAGGCTCAGGAACTCCGTCAGTCTGGTCTGGAAATCTTTAATCCGCTCAACAGGTATATCGTCCATGTATCCGTTTTGGACGGCCCAGAGCACCGCCACCTGCACCTCAACCGGTATCGGGCTGTACTGTGGCTGCTTGAAGACCTCCACGATGCGTTTACCGCGATCGATCTGCGCTTGGGTTTTGGCATCCAACTCCGAGCCGAATTGCGCGAAGGCAGCGAGATCGCGAAACTGCGCGAGATCACCTTTGAGTTGTCCGGCGACTTGTTTCATGGCTTTGAGTTGCGCCGCTGATCCCACACGAGAAACCGACAGTCCCACGGAAATGGCAGGGCGCACGCCTTGATAGAACAAATCCGTTTCCAAATAGATCTGTCCGTCCGTGATCGATATGACGTTCGTGGGGATGTAAGCCGAAACATCTCCCGCCTGTGTTTCGATGATAGGTAATGCCGTAAGGGAACCGTTGCCGTAAGCTTCTCCAACACGTGCGGCTCGCTCAAGCAACCGGCTATGAAGATAGAACACGTCGCCCGGATATGCTTCGCGGCCGGATGGCCGCTTCAATACCAGACATACTTGCCTGTAGGCCACTGCGTGCTTGGACAAATCGTCGAAAATAATCAATGCGTCCATGCCGTTGTCCATAAACCACTCGCCGATTGCTGCCCCTGCAAAGGGCGCCAGATATTGGTTCGTGGCCGAGTCTGAAGCCGGGGAAGCAACAATTATCGTGTACGGCATAGCACCAGCTTCTTCGAGCACGGTGATTATCCGGGCGATGCTGGATTGTTTTTGTCCAATCGCGACGTAAATGGAATACAACGGACGAAAATCTTTATCGCCTGTAGCCCCGGGGGCCTGGTTTAGCCGAGCTTGATTGATAATCGTGTCGATACAGATGGTCGTCTTGCCCGTCGAACGGTCTCCGATAATCAACTCTCGCTGACCTCGGCCAATCGGAATCATTGCGTCAATGGGCATGATGCCCGTTTGCACCGGTTGTCTGACTGGCCTGCGCCTGATGATGCCGGGAGCGAGTTTCTCGACCGGGTAGGCGACGCTACTCTGGACGGGTCCCTTGCCATCTAGTGGTTCGCCAAGCGTATTCACCACACGGCCCAGTAGTCCCATTCCGACTGGCACTTGCAGAAGCTTTCCTGTAGCGCGAACCTCATCCCCCTCTTCAAGCTTCGTGTAGTCGCCGAGAATCACCACTCCGACTTCGGTCGCGTCGAGATTCAGTGCGAGTCCCGTGAGGCCGTGGCCGAGGTCAATCATCTCGTTGAGCATTGCATCGCTAAGGCCTTCAATTCGAGCGACGCCATCGCCGACCTCGCGAATGACACCTACATTTTGCTTGGCTGCGGTAGCTTTGGCCCCCGCGAGTTGAGCTTCAATTTCCATTAATAGGTTAGCCATCTGTTTTTCCCTCAACTCGCCAGCCGGGCTGTAATCTAAAAGCTATTCTCCAATGCAGACAACCCGGCCTTAACACTGCCGTCGTAGACATCGCTGCCTACTTTTATGCGCATACCACCGATTAGCTCCGGGCTCACGGCGAATGAAGTGCTTATTCCGGGACCATTCAATCTGACCAAATCCGCCGCCACGGTCGCCTGCAGCTCAGGAGACAGCGGTGTGGCGCTTTCGACCCTGGCCGTATGGCGCATCAGCTCAAGCTTTACCAGGCGCTCAAACTCCGTCGCCAGAGTCAGGTAGCCACGGCGTTTGGATCCGATCACGCTCTGCGTAACCTGTCGAACATGACCCTCATCCAGAGATCCATTGACGAGACATAGCCGAAACAGGTGTTTGGCGTCGCGTTTGATTTGTCTGATCGTCTTCATCTAGTTAGCCCTACTATCGCGTAGTCAATTCTCTGGCGGTCTCCTCGGCCAGGCGACGCTGGTCTTCCGTTGTCAAAATCTTACCGGTGATAGCCGCGGTGGTCTGCACAACTAACCTTCCTACTTCCTGTTTGAGCTGGGCAAGCATGCGCGTGTGATCCTGAGCGGCGGCCTCCCGTGCCTTGACCATAATCTGTTCGGCGGCAGAGATGGCCTTCTTGGTTTCCTGCTCTCGCAGTTGGGCAGCCACCCTGCGTGCTTCTTCTATAAACTGATTTGCCTGAGTATTTGCCTGCGCGATCACATCCTTGCGTTGCGTTTCGGTCTTCGCCAGCTCGGCGCTTATTTTCTCGCTGTTCGCCAGGCCCTGGGTGATGAGTTTTTGCCGCTCAGTTAACATCCTGAGAACCGGCTTGTAGGCAAATAGATAAAGAAGGCCGCAAACGATTGAAAAGCTGATTATCTGAGCAATCAGATGCGGCCAGTTCACGCCGAAAGTCCTGGCAATTTGTTCGATCTGCCCGCCGTTCTCTGCTTGAGCAAACAAGACAATAATATTCATGGTCTTACACTCCTGGATTTCAAGACACCCAAACGATGGCCTCAGCTTTCGGTGTCGCTTACTTCACAAGGAACAGGGTGTAGAACACGATCGCCTCGGCGAAAGCAATGGCCAGGATTGATTGAACCAGGACCTTTGTCGACGCCTCGGGGTTGCGACCAACTGCTTCCGAGGCCTTCATGCCGATAATACCCACAGCGATCGCCGCTCCGATCGCCGCCATGCCTACGTGCAAGTTTCCGCTCATAACTATCGTTCCTTTCTGACTCATCAGTTCGTTCGTGTCTCACTTATCAGTTCGTTGCAGCCTTAGGTGTCTCCTCGTGTTGACAAATCAGCAGCGTAAAGACCGCCGTCAACAGCATGAAGACCAACGCCTGAACGACGCCAACAAGCAGCTCCAGAAAATAAAAAGGGACTGGCAGCAACCAGCCCAGGTTGGGTGACACATTAGCCATAGTTTCTAACATGTTCTCACCGGCAAACGTATTGCCATAGAGGCGAAAACTCAGGGAGATTGGCCGGAACAAAATCGAAACGACTTCCAAACAACCAACAATGAAGAAGACCACCGCAAGGACTATCTTCAGTAGACCGGTACTCTCACCCTTGGGCGCAAACAGTTCCTTTAGAAATCCTCCTGGCCCAATTTCCCGAAGGGCCCATACAACCCAGCAGGCGAAGAAGACCAGGGCCATCGCAAGCGTCATGTTGACATCGGCATTGGCGCCACGTAACAAGGGCTGATCGATCTTAAAACCGTGAGACGTTGCATGCCCCCACCCGATCGTACCCACCCCGGGAATGAGACCCATCCAATTCGCAGAAAGTATGAAGATGAAAACGGTGGCGAAATACCAGAACGTCCGATCGACCAAATGTTTTCCAAGAAGACTTTCGAGAAAACCGTAGAGGCTTTCAATGAGCCACTCCAGAAAATTCTGCGCCCCACTGGGGACCTTATCCATGCGCCGCGTCGCAAAGCGAGCAAAAATGATTAGACCGAAAGCAACGATCCAGCTAACGACCATGGAATTGCTGACGGGGAAGCCGAAAACCCGGCCGATTTCAACCGCCCCTTGCGACAAACCATGCTCCTGTTTTTCCGAGTTAGTTGCTGGCGCGCTTTGTTTGGCGTTACTGGTAGATATCGAATGATCTGCGCCGGATTCGGCGCTCAACGCTAAAGCCACCTGTACGCTTAGGCCCAGGAACAATGCGACTAAGAGCAACCGGAGCCATTGAGTCTTTGGCTTAGACATGATTTTGGTATTCTCGACAGCGGGACGCTGTGCCGAGCCAGTCGAGATTATCGATCTTCACAGCACTCTCAACACCGCGCTTATCGCCGATAGCCAGCCCCGGCAAGCCAACATTGCGCGATCGAATTCCCGTATTGTGACTCACGACCATCCTCCCTCGGCGTAGTGCAGTAACTCTCGCAATCATGTGAACATCGATGGTCATTTCAAACTCAATTTCTCTCCCAGCTCGTACTTCAAGTCCGAGCCGCAGATCCAGTTGCACAGAAGATACGATCTATTCACATTGATCTTAGCTTGGAGCTGGAATGCCTACTACTGTCAAAACTTACAGTGCTCAGGAAACGATGAATAGTTATTCAGGGACGAGAGGTTGAGCATCAATAATCTCTCCACTCGTCAACGCAGTTATTTCGATCCAATTAATTGTTGGACAAAGCGCTGGCGCCCAGCTGTCGAAAACCGACTGAAGGCATGACGGAAGCGCAAGCCCTCTCCACCACGCACTGAATAAAAGCCCACTCGAAGGGGTTCATAGACCTACCTGAGGGACGCATACCTCCTGTAAGAAGTGACAGTTACCGTGGGCTTTCCACCTCGATATACTCTGACCTCGCCTTGTGGTTACGAGTCCAACAATTCTTAGAGGAACACGATGTCACCCAATCCAAACAAAACGAGCGCCCTCGGCGCGATCATCATACTGGTGACAGCGTGTTCAACCAGTATCTCCGCTCAAACACCTGCCGTGGTCAATGGTTTTACTGCCAAGCCAGACCTAATACGGGAGACCAAAGAAACAGCTTTGAAAAAGAAATCTGTACCGCTCGCAGAAGGCACGGGCCCAACCTCTGGACCAGCGGCGGCGTCAGAGGTCAGTCCCCGGACGCAAGGTTCCGATCTGGTTAGGGTTAACGCCAACACGAAGGTGGCAGCCGGAGATGAAGGACGAGAGGCGATTAGGAAGGCGCCCCCAGCAAGTAGGAAGGCGCCCCCAGTAAGCCCACAAACAGCGTCATCCGACGAGTGGCAGTTTCAGGTTAGTCCGTACTTCTGGCTAGCCAGTCTTCACGGCACCGGCGGAGTCGGGAACCGCACCGCTCAGGTTGACGAGAGCTTCAGCGATATCTTTCATTCGTTGGACTTCGCCTTAATGGGATTGTTTGAAGCGCGCAAAGGCAAGTTGTTTGTGCTGACGGACCTGGAGTATGTAGCTGTCTCCGACGATAAAGCCACGCCTGGTCCACTGTTCTCCAACGTCAACGCTAAGTTCAAGACCTTCATTTTTGATCCCGAGGTGGGCTACCGCGTTTACTACGACCCGGACAAAGGCGCCTCTGTGGACATTTTGGGCGGCATTCGCGTCTGGCATGTGAGTACGGATCTCGCTTTCGGTGCTGGAATCTTACCGGCAATCGAGGTTCAGGGCAGCCGGAACTGGGTGGATGCTGTGGGCGGACTGCGCGGCAAAGCACCTCTTTCACAGAAAATATTCCTTACCGGCAAATTTGATCTGGGCGGTGGTGGCTCGAAGTTTACCTATCAGCTATTCGGCGGTGCGGGCTACGGCATAAACGAGAAAGTTGCCCTGATATTTGGCTACCGCGTCCTTGATGTAAATTACAACAAAAATAACTTTGTGTACGACATGAACCAGCGAGGGCCGATAGTGGGTCTGGGATTCAAGTTCTGAAAAATTCGGAACGCTCAAACAGTTGTTGGTGGTTGGATATGTATTTCACCCCCGATTCCCTGCTACCTGAGAACCAGCAACCGTTGATGATCACGGTGGCCCCGTTTGGTCCGCAGTGGATGCCGTCGGACTATCCGGAGGACATTGCAGTCTCCTGGAAGGATCAGGTCCAAAAGGCGGTCGACTGCTATAACGCCGGTGCCGCGGTCTTACACGTCCATGTGCGTGATCCAAAGACCGGTCACATTTCAAAGAACTTCGCGGAGTACTGTGATTTCATCGGGATGCTGCGTCAGGCAGTGCCGAAGATGATTCTGCAAATCGGCGGCTCGATCTCGTTTGCGCTCGAACCAGAAAGAGAAGCGCAGTGGCATGGCTATGACACCCGGCACATGCTGGCCGAGATCGTTCCCAAGCCGGATCAGGTGACGGTCGCTCTCGGCACGACACTGATCAATCCTCTTTCCCTGACCACGGCAGATGACGCGCAGGGGACTCAGTTCGACAATCCTGTGATCCAAAACGCGTATCAAAACATGGTGGTCGACGCCTCACCGGCGTTCTACATCGAACAACTGAAGCGCCTCCGCGCACACGGAATCCAGCCCTACTTCCAAACGGCCCACATCCATCAACTTGATGAACTCGAGCACCTTATTCGCACGGGTGTTTATATGGGACCAGCAAATCATACCCTGACCGCGATTGGCGGTTCCGGCTTCTGCGGACGTAATCCGCTTGACTTCATGGAGTACGTCCGCCGATCCCCGGATGGTTCAGTGATGACCATGGAATCTATCTGGCGAACAGTGGCTCCCTTTGCGGCCATGTCGATTGCTCTTGGCGTCCACGTCCGTTGCGGCATCGAGGACAATATGTGGCATCGGAAGGGCGAGCGCATGAGCTCCGTTCAACAAGTGGATCAAATTGTTCGACTCGCGAAGGAACTCAAGCGGCCGGTGGCGACGGCCGCTCAGGCAAGAGAGATTTCAAAACTCGGCGTCTGGTACAACAGCGTCGATGAAACGCTCGACGCTCTCGGCTTACCGCCAAACCGGAAGGATGGTCAACTCGGTTTGTCATCAGTGAGACGGATGGAAAACTTAGAGCGGCAATGACTGGATCAGATGGTCACTCCCTCGCCTGGCAAGTGACCGCAGCAACTTCGGGCTAGAGGCTCGTTGAGTTATTCGAAAAACTAGCAATGCCAGAGAAGAAAACAATTCGAATAGTCAAAAAGGGTGAGACTACTCGTCCGATTGCCAAGCCAAAGGTCAATTCAGCTCGTGAAGCGACGCGCCACGTGGTCGGAACGGTGACCAATTGGGTTACTGAGTTTCAGCAGAAGCGTCGTAATGAAACTGCTAACGCGCTGAGAATCCTCTCCAGCATCGGTCAGGAGGATAGCGGCTCCAATGTTGACGTTCTTCAGCCCCTCCACAATCTTCCAGATTCGTATCCGCGGCCGTAGCGTCTTTACACTCGACTTGTTCATATTATTTGCTCGTAATGCCAAGCCAGAAAGCGAAGTCTGGCGGGAAAGAGTTTCGAGGGGAGTTCAACTATGGCCGGGTTTCTGGGTGTTGTCCTGTTCATGATTGTGATCAACGACCGGCCATTCATCGGACGAACAGTATTCGTCCTGACTTTTATCGGTGATTCTGGACCACCTGATAGAGTTGCGCGCTAAGTCCGACCTGTCTTCTCTTTCCCGGCAAGACTGTTACAACTGACAGTTACCTTTCCGCCAAGTCAATCATAAATTCTATCTTGGAAAACGCTGACGGATATTCAGTAGGACCAGATCCTCTGTTTCGTCGCAACAGCTAAGGAGAAGAAGCAATGCGGAATTTCAGCAAGACCATCACGATAGCAGCGGTTGCGATGCTGGTCGTCTTGTTACTGCTTGGCGGGACCTCTGCCCAAGGCCCGGGAACGACTGCGACCAGAAACAAGCCCATTCATATTCAGGCGCAAGCCTTCGGTCAGGC
>WNFQ01014079.1_pt1 | contig 10560 bp, 9 predicted proteins | sample 5400171 | NCBI WGS metagenome assembly WNFQ01 (sample SAMN13153356, study PRJNA577476) | soil metagenome | isolation source: 20 cm soil under Madrone tree | place: USA:California | collected 2016-06-14 | reverse complement strand
GACGCTCGGGATTTGATCGGCGCCGGAGCCGAAGCAACGGAGGAGGCGATGGAAAAACGCACACTCGGCCGGACTGGGCTCAACGTGTCGCTCCTCGGGTTTGGTTGCGGTGCCGTCGGCGGGCTGATGGTACGCGGCAATCCCTCCGACCAGGAGCGGGCGGTGGCTCGCGCGATCGAGCTCGGCATTAACTATTTCGATACCGCCGCGATGTATGGTAATGGCGAATCCGAGCGTAATCTCGGACGCGTCATCAAGAGTTTGAAGCCCGACATCGTGGTCGGCACTAAAGTGCGCGTTCCGGACGGCGAACGCAGCCGGGCCGGCGCGGCGATCGCGGCCTCGCTGGAGGCGAGCCTGCAGCGCCTGCAGCTCGATCGCGTCGATCTGTTCCAACTGCACAATCATATTACTGCAGATGGCAGCGACGGCGGCTTTACCCCCGAGACTGTGCTCGGTGAGATCGTCCCGGCCTTCGAGCGATTGCGGCAAGAGGGCAAGATCCGCTTCTTTGGCATCACTGCGGTCGGCGACACCGCCGCGCTTCACCGGGTCGTCGATGCGCGCGCCTTCGACACCGCACAGGTCAGCTATAATATCCTCAATCCAAGCGCCGGCGCGGCGGTTCCACCGGGCTATCCCGCGCATGACTACGGCAATCTGCTAGCGCACACGAAGGCCGCCGATATGGGCGTCATCAACATCCGGGTGCTCGCCGCCGGGGCGTTGAGCGGGACGGAAGACCGCCACCCGCTCGGCTCGCCGAGCGTCGAGCCGATCGGTTCCGGCGGCAGCTACCGCACCGATGCCGAGCGCGCGCGCCGGCTCGAGCCGGTGATCCGCGAGGGCCATGCCGAGAGCCTGATCGACGCGGGGCTGCGTTTTGCGATTGCCAATGAGGCCGTGTCGACCGTGCTGGTCGGCTACTCGACACTCGACCATCTCGAAGACGCCGCACGCTCGATCAACAAAGGCCCGCTATCGCGAGCCGCCCTCGATCGGCTTGCCGAGTTGCAGCGCTCCTTTGTCGGCGAGCCGCGGTGATCCAAGAGGGAGCAGCCTGAGGGCGCGACGTGAGGATCCGCTACCGCTATCGGGACGGCGAAAAGCTGTTCGATCAGCCATGCCAATCGGTCGTTCTCGGGCGCCCGCGGCACGGTGTCCACATAGATATCGATTTGACCCCGGATCTACGGGTTTCGCGGCCGCATGCGCGGATCTCGATTGCTGAAGGTCACTATTGGATCGAGGATCTCAACAGCGCCAACGGAACGGAACTAGCCGGCGAGCAGATCAAAGGCAAAGGTAAGCTGCGAGTCGACCCAGGCCAGACGATCCGGGTCAGCGACACGACGGTCGAGGTCGAGATCCCGGTCACCCGGACCAGCCTCGACGACCGCCTCTGCTTTGACGACCGGACGATCGTCACGGCCCCGGACACGCGCCTCGATATCGGTGCGATCATCGACGCAGGTGCGCCGGTGCTCGAGCTCGGCCAAGCCGTCGATCCGGCTCGGGCGGAGGCGCTCGCGCTCCTCTACGAGCTGCCGCTGCGGTTCGGCGAGGCAACCGGCCTTGACGCGCTGTTCCAAACGATCATCGAGCGGCTCGTCGCAATTATCCCGGCCGCCAGCCGGGGCGCTTTGCTTCTGGAAGATGCAGAGAGCCGGGCGCTATTGCTGAAGGCACATGTGCCGGTAGGGCGCCCTTCGGTCAGCACGACCCTGGCATCGCAGGCGATGGCAACACGGCAGGGGTTTATTTGGCACGAGAGCACGGACCCCAGTCAAAGCCAGGTTCTCAATCGCATCAGGGCCGGAATGTATGTGCCGCTGATTTGGCGGGGGCGGGCACTGGGGGCAGCATGCGTTGACAACAGCGAAGGCGGGACGCTCTTTACCGCAGACGATTTGCGCTTGATGCTCGCGGTTGCCCACTACGCCGCGATGGCCACGACACAGACCAAACTGCAGGACGACCTTCGCCGCAACGCAGCCCTGCTCAGCAGGCTGCTGACGAACTTCTCGCCCAAAATCCGCGACAAGCTGTTGTCGAGGGCTGCTCACGGCCGACTGCGTCCGGGCGGCGAAAAATCCGAAGTGGTAATTCTCGAATCGGATATCCGCGGCTTCACGCTATTGACTGCAGGCATGGACACCGACGATGTGGTGGACATGCTCAACGACTATTTTGCCGCACTGGTCGATGCCATTTTCGAACACGACGGCACCGTGGACAAGATCAGCGGAGACGCCATCCTCGCCGTCTTTGGTTCCCCCGAACCTGATGCTCTGCGGCATGAGAAGGCCGTGCGCGCGGCATTGGCGATGCAATCGGTGATGACCGAAGTCAGCGAACGGCGCAAGCGTCGCGGCCAAGTCACCTGCACGATCGGCATTGGTGTCCATTGCGGAGAGGTGCTGCACGGGTTCATCGGCTCCAATGACCGCATGGAGCTGACGATCATCGGCGAAGCCGCCAACTGGACGGCTCGATATTGTGCCGGTGCGAAAAGCGGCGAGATCCTGATCAGCCCCGCCTTACACCAGCGACTGTGGCGCTATGTCGACGCCGAATTGACCAGCATCGAGACGAAACACGAGGGAGTGCTCAGCGCCTACCGGCTCATGCGCATCACCGGTACGGCGGCGTGAAGCCCTTTCGGCTATGGGGGGCCAGGCACCGGGTCATGCCTGGCAGGCAACGACGACCACACTGACATTGTCTCGGGCGCCACGCGACAGCGCGCTCTCCACCAGCCGATCGGCGACTCTTTCCACTGGATCATCGTGCAAAATGGCGGCGATGTCGCGGTCGGCGAGCTCGCGACACAGTCCATCCGAGCAGAGCAGCAGAATGTCGCCGGAGGCGAGCGGGTTCCACCTTTCTTCGAGCGCCAGCCTGTCCGACGCTCCCAGCAGGTTGGTGACGACATGAGCCAGCGGATGGTCAGCCGCGGCTTCAGGTCGGATTTCGCCGCGGTCGACAAGGTTTTGAACGTAGCTGTGGTCGCGGCTTACCTGCCGCAGCGCACCGGCCCGCAGCAGGTAGCAGCGGCTGTCGCCGGCCCACAGGCAGCAACTGCGACCCTCGACAATCAGCAGAACGACGACAGTGCTGCAGATCACGGCTCGCGGCCCGATGTCGGCAGCTTTTTCCCGCAGCTCCTGGTTGACCCCGCTGAGACGGGTTCTGACATCGTCGATCAGCTGAACGGTCGATGGCGGCGGGGACACTTTGCCGAGCGCGGTGATTATGCTCTCGCTCGCGTAATCGCCGCACTGATGGCCGCCGGCGCCATCGGCAACCGCCCACAGCCCGATCTCCGGCCGTTCGAGCACGGCGTCCTCGTTGCGTTGGCGCACCGCGCCGGCGTGGGTTCGCACCGCCGACCGGTAGCGGAGCTTGTGATTGATCGCGGTCATGGTCCCCTCGGCGTGCAGCGGCTCTATTTCTTGGCGTCCGAACCCTGCTCGATTTTCAGCCGGCAGCTGAAATATGCCAAAATTCGCGCCTGCCGCTGCACTTCGCCGAGGGCCGATCCGCCAATGCTTCCGGCGATCTGGCGCGCTTCGTCGAGCCGTGTAGTCAGGCTCGCCACGGCGCGCGCCGTCGACCCGTCGAAGCCGACTTGCAGAAATTTGTCCGGGGTGTACTCGGTCGCGCCGATTCGGAAGTCCCCCGGATTGAACGTGCATGCAGCAAACGGATCGGGTGCGGGAGCGGTCGGCTGGGGCGGGGTTACAGCAACGGGTGAGGGAGAAGCTGCCTGAGGCTCCGGAGCTTCGCCCGGCCTTTTTTCTCGACCGAGAATAGCGCGCGATGCTTCGCTGCGTAAGCGCTCTAGAAAGGCAGCCGAGATTTTCCCGCCGCTAACCAGATCTCCCGCCGGCAAACCGGACTGCGCTTGGAATTTGCCGACGGCCCTGAGGGTCTGCTGACCAGCGATTCCATCAATCGGTCCGGGATCGATTCCGAGCCGACTCAGCATAAATTGGATTTCACGAATGAGTGCTGCATTGACCTCGACGTCCCGGGCCTCCGCCGCGACGCTGACCGCGTGGAAGGGAGCTGAGATCGACATGAGCATTGCCAGCGCAACCGCAATGCCGCCGAGCAACCCCGCGACGAGATCACGCCTCCTCATCTACGCGCCCCACAACTCAGTTTCCTCCGTGGATCCTCAGAAACGCCTCTCGGTCGCGTTCATTCGGGATATGGGCCGCCAGTGCGCGATAGAATTTGTCCAGCGTTTCGTATTTTTCGAGCTCTCTCTTGACCAGGATTCTGGCGATCGGGCCAATGTAGCGAATGAGATTCGATTCGATAGAGGCAATGTTCGCCGGCGTGGGCGAGGTGGCTGCCCGATCGCGGTTTCGCCGATCCTCGGTCACCGGCTTTGACGGCGCCGTCGGGCGCAGCCCGCCGGCCGCGCCTGCCGCCGCACGCCGCCTGCCTTTCGCGAGGAATTCGGCATGCTCCCGCGGGTTGTCGACATGCTTGCCCAGCAACTCGTAGAGGGCTGTGAGGTCATTGGTCTGCCGCGCCGCACGCCGCAGGGCGATGGCAGCCATCGGACCGATGCACGTCGCTAGATCGCGCTCGATTTCGCGCAGCAGGTCGGGATGCCAAGTTGGTTCCGCCGGTGCGGTTTTCTCGACCGCGACGCGCGCCATCGAGTTGTCGGAGGGTTGAGGTTGCAGCAGCGGCGGCAGTTCCGAGGAAGCCGGGAAAGACTCGAGGGGCCTTGTTGATGACCTGCTTGAGCGAATCGGGCACGCTGGGGTTCAATGTGAGTATATCCTCGGGGCCGCGGGTCTCCATCAACGACATGATCTCGGTAATGCTCTTTCCGCGGAACGGCTTCACACCTGTCAGCATCTCGAACAGGATGACCCCGGCCGCGAACAGGTCGGTGCGGGTATCGACTGGCGAGCCGGAAAACTGCTCGGGAGCCATATAGGCCGGCGTGCCGAGCAGATCGCCGACGATGGTGAATTCGGACGCGTCGATGCGGGCGATGCCAAAATCAGCTACCTTAACCTCGCCGCTGTTCAAGATCATGATGTTGGAGGGTTTGACGTCGCGGTGAATGATCCCGTTCTGATGGGCAAACCCAAGGGCACTGAGCACCTGCGTAATAATCGCCACGCCGCGGCTGGGGTCGAGTGGGCCGGATGATTTGAGGAAGGCATCGAGACTGTTTCCCTCGACATATTCCATGGCGAGGAACGGCATCCCATGATCTTCGCCAAAGTCGAGGATGGCGATGATATTGGGATGAAAGCGCCGCCCCGCCGCTCTCGCCTCGCGGCGGAAGCGCTGCAGCCATTGATCAGAGCCGCTACCCGTCGCCAGATCGGGACGCACGACTTTTATTGCCACCATTCTGTCGATAAGAGGATCGTAGGCGCGATAAACTTCGCCCATTGCGCCGGCGCCGAGCAATCCCTCGACGCGATAACGGCCGATGCTGTGGATCGCCTTCACGGCCCGTCCCTCGCAGCCTCCTCAATTGGCCGTTATGCCACCCATGACAATCTCAAATGGAAGGACGCCGCACAACTCGCAAGTGAATCCATTGTTCCACCCGAATTTTCAGCTTTGCTCGTCCAGCATCTTCATCGCGTTCTGCAGGCTGCGCCGCATGCGGTTGAACGACATGGACAATGATCCGACTTCGTCGTTGGTGTTGCGGACATATTCGGGCGTATCGAGATTCCCCATGCTGACACTGTTTGCCATTTCTGAAATCTCGACGACCGGCTTGACCACAACCGCGCGCAACAGCAGATCGACGATAATGATGATGACGAGGAAAGTAACGGCCAAAGCTACCATAAACCAGAACAAAGCCTTGTAGGCCCGGCCGAGCGGTATGCCGAGCGGAATGGAAACGACTTGGGCGCCGACAATCTCACCCTGCTTCCAGCCAAACCCGTTCTGCGAGCCGTAGAGGGCCACCATCGTGGCTGGCGCGGCCTCCGGCGTGCTGTGGCAAGTCAAGCAGGCTGGGCTGCCGATCTTGAGCGGGCGGGCGAGGACGATATATTGGCCCCCCGAGGTGTCGCGGGTGATCACCGCTTCTTGCTTGGTGGCGTCGTCGCGAAAGCCGTTGATGATGTCAGCTTCCCAATCCACGGCTCGATCGTTGAGATTGGTTGGATTTAAAGTCGGCTCGCGATAAGTGTATTCCGGTAATTTTTGTCGTACTAACTTAAAGTTACTTTGTGCAGCAAACGAAGGTATCGAATGCGGTAAAAATTGCACTTTCATTTGTTGCTCTAGAAGTGGCCTTATGCTTTCTGCAGTATACGTGCGGATAGCTGATGCTTCCTCCATTATGATTCGTGCATTCTGAAGACTGTCTTCCTGAGCATTCTTACTGAGGATCTCGTACGCGACAAATCCCGCCAATCCGAGACCCACCAGAAACGCACCGGACATTGCCAGATCTATTTTCCACCGGATTTTCATGAGCCTGCGCTTCTGCTGGTGCTTGCGATTCGCCAGCTAATACGTGATCTTACGATGCTGATGAATATTTGCAAGCACCGCGCGCCGAAACCCGACACCCGATCCGTTCCGGTCCGCACCACTTGCAGCTAGTGCCGGGCCGCCCGCGAACAATACTTCTGAATAGATAGAAACCTCCGGTCGAGGCTACTGAACGGGTTCGTCCAGGTAAACGCCCCAGACTTCGCCGCGCTGGACCCAGCCGGTAATCTCGGCCGCTTCGATGCGGCACCAGGCACCGCGGCACTCGACCAGACGGGCGAAGACACCAGGCTCGGCGCGGGCAACAACCTCGGAAGCCGGATCGGGCTGCCGATGCAGTGCTCGGACGCCCCCTTTGATGACGACACCGCGCTTGCGCGACACCATGCGCTCATGCACCCAGCCTTCGGTTCCTTGCCAGTCACGAATCATCCGCCAGTGTTCGAATTCTCGGATGATCTCGACGGGCATCTCCTTTCGGGTGAGCACCCACTGAATGGGGTAGGTCTCGCCGGGACCGACCCGCAGGTTCACCAGATCCGAGCGCAGGCTGACGAAACGTGGCAGCTTTCCGCCTGGCTCGCTTTCTGCTGCCGCAGCGGGCGGCACTACCGCAAATACAGCGACCGCCAGCGCTAGGAATCCCATGAGGCAACGATCCGCGTGTCGCCTGGACATCCCGCCCCGCCCCTTGCTAATCCAAGGGTCCCTTTTCTCGAGCATCGCCCCATGCGATCGTCACTCGCAAGCCCCCGGATCCGATCGAGACACGAATGATGGAGCGTTTCGCCTACCGTCTCAACCGCGACGATAAACCCCTAGGCAAGTCCGAGCTGATCGCCGCAGTCGGCGATCCCGATGTTCTCGTACCGACGGTCGACGACCGAATCGATGGCGAGGTGGTCGCCGCCATCGGGCCCGGGGCACGATCGAGGGCTGCATCGCGATGGGCGAGAAGGCGATCATCAACATCAAGACGTTTTGCCGGCGAGCACCGCGCGCCCGATCGGGTGATCGGCTCCATGCTCTGATCCATATGGAGTCGATGACGCTGTATGGTCTCGCTCTCGGTCCATTCGCCGAGTTTGGCTTCATGCGCCGCGCACTGGTCGCTTGCCTGGTGCTGGCGCTGAGCTGCGGGCCGATCGGCACGATCCTGGTGATCCGTCGCATGAGCTTGATGGGCGATGCTCTGTCCCATGCGGTGCTCCCGGGTGCCGCCCTCGGCTTTATGATGGCTGGGCTGTCGCTGCCGGCGATGAGCCTCGGCGGGCTTGCGGCCGGCCTTGCCGCGGCGTTGTCATCCGGGGTGGTGACCCGGCTGACGCCGTTGCGCGAAGATGCGAGCTTTGCCGCCTTCTATCTGATCGCGCTGGCGCTCGGCGTGCTGCTGGTGTCGACCCACGGCAGCAATCTCGATCTGCTTCACCTGCTGTTCGGTTCGATCCTGGCGGTCGACAACATGGCGCTGATCCTGATGGGCGGGATCGCCACCTCGAGCCTGCTGTTGTTGGCCGTCATCTACCGACCGCTCGTCGTCGAGTGCTTCGATCCCGGCTTCTTGCGCGCTGTCAGCGGTCGCGGCGGGCTCGTCCACACGCTGTTTCTGGCACTCGTCGTCCTCAACCTCGTCGCAGGGTTTCAAGCGCTCGGCACGTTGATGGCCGTGGGGCTGATGATGCTGCCAGCCGCCGCGGCGCGCTTCTGGGTGCGGGAGTTGTGGTCGCTGAGTGCCACGAGCAGCGGGCTAGCGCTCGCCTCGGGCTTTCTCGGCCTGCTCGTATCCTATCACCTCGACCTGCCGTCGGGTCCGGCGATCGTGCTCGTCGCGGGGCTCGCCTACTTGGCCTCGGTTGCCCTCGGCCCGCGAGACAGCTTGCGCGCGCTCTACGTTCGGCGCGCCCACCTCGAAGCGTGAGCCGTCGCTAACGGTCGATTGTGCCGCAACATCCTCTGAACCCTGTCACCTATCGCGCCTGGCACGATAAGATGCTGGGTTCTTCTAGGTTTTGAACATCATCAAGGGAGGTCGCTGATGGGTAAGCTCGAGGGGAAGGTCGCGCTGGTCACCGGGTCGGGGCGCAATATCGGCCGTGCGACGGTGTTGAAGCTGGCGGGCGAAGGCGCTCACGTCGTTGTCAACGCCCGCAGCAATCAGGGCGAGGCCGACGCGGTCGCGGGCGAGGCCCGCGAGCGGGGGGTCAAGGCGCTCTCCATTATCGCCGACGTCGCCAAGCAAGATCAGGTCGACGCGATGGTGGCGCGGGCGCTCTCGGAGTTCGGGCGCATCGACATCCTGATCAACAACGCGGCGATCCGGCCTCACAAGCCCTTCACCGAGGTGACGACCCGGGACTGGGAGGAGGTCAGGGGCGTCGTCCTCGACGGGGCGATGCACTGTACGCGGGCGGTTATCGATTCGATGGTTAATAACCGCTATGGGCGCATCCTGTTCTTTACCGGCGAGGGCGCCTTCACCGGTGGCAGCGGACGGGTTCATGTGTCGGCGGCGAAAATGGGCCTGGTCGGGCTCGCGCGTGCGCTCGCCGTCGAATTCGCCGCGCACAATATCCGCGCCAACGTCGTCTCCCCCGGCAGCATCGATACCCGACGAGACAATCCCGAGTGGTATCGCGGCCATACGCCGAGCGCCGCCGGGATTCCCTTGGGCCGCCAGGGGCATGTCGACGAAATCGCTTCCACCTGCCTGTTCCTGGTCAGCGACGACGGCGGCTTCATCACCGGCCAGACCATCCACGTCAACGGCGGCACGGGATTCTACTGATCCCCGGCCGGCGAGACCGGCTATGATGGGCCATCCATAAAATTGCCTAATTAGCAGATTAAATAATCACGCTGATCGCGGCGCCCGGTGCGGGCGGCGGGAACCCGGCCTACGGTCTGGCCGCATTCGATCCTTGCAACCTGAAGAGGAGCCTTGCTGCAGATTCGCTGCAGGTGTAGCGGGCTGTAATATATCGGACAACCACAAGTCGCAGGATTCTTAACCATAAGGGGATGATGCGATGAGAGTCGGGATCTCACTTACGAGCGGCCACGCGGACGCAAAGGACCCACGCCAAGGGGCGCGCTGGATGATCGAGCGGACCGCGGCAGCGCGCCGCGCCGGGCTCGATTCTCTGTTCCTTGGTGATCACCACGTCTCCCCGACGCCTTATTATCAGAACACGCCGATGCTCGGGCGTCTCCTCGCGGAGTGGGGCGCCGCTCCCGCCGGTTGCCTGTTTCTGCTCCCCTTGTGGCCTCCGGTGCTGGTGGCTGAACAGATCGGTACGCTGGCCGCTATCGCCGAGGGCCCTTTCATCATGCAATGCGGGCTTGGCTACGGCGAAGCCCAGTTCGCCGCTATGGGCGCCAACATCAAGACGCGTCCTTCGGCCTGCGAGGAATCGCTCGACATCGTGCGGCGCCTGCTGGCGGGCGACACGGTAAGTTCCGCGCGGCGGTTCAGAGTGACGAAAGCGAGCTTCGGATTGCGACCCGCCGAGCCCGTCGAGGTTTGGATCGGCGCCAGTGCGCTGCCGGCGATCGACCGAGCGGCGAGACTGGCGGAAGGCTGGATTGCTTCTCCCAGCCTTACCCGCGAGGAGGCGCGCGCCCAGGCCGATTTCTACCGTGAGCGCTGCGCAGCCTACGGCAGGCGCCCAACCGCGATCGCGCTGCGCCGCGACATTTACGTCGGCGAATCATCGGCCGACGCTCAGACGGTGTTGCAGCAGGCGCTGAGCAGGGGCTATCGCGGCATCCCGGCCGAAGCGCTGATCGCGGGGTCGATCGACGAGGTGGCGGAGCAGTTCCATGCCGTGGCGGAACTTGGCTATACCGACATCATCGTGCGCCATCTCACCACCGATCAGCCAAAGGTGCTCCGCTCTCTCGAGCGCCTGGAAGGGGTGCGCGCGGCGCTGGGCTAGCGGCCCTTCGGGGCAGCCGGCGCGGCCGGTCGCGCGTCCGACTAGCAGCTTGAAAACTGGGGCGAGTGACCGGGATCGAACCGGCGACATCCAGATCCACAATCTGGCGCTCTAACCAGCTGAGCTA
>WNFQ01017021.1_pt1 | contig 10562 bp, 8 predicted proteins | sample 5400171 | NCBI WGS metagenome assembly WNFQ01 (sample SAMN13153356, study PRJNA577476) | soil metagenome | isolation source: 20 cm soil under Madrone tree | place: USA:California | collected 2016-06-14 | reverse complement strand
ATTCGCCTCGGCTGGAATTCGCCTCGGCGGCAGTTCTTTGTGGCGAGTCAGTAGGAAACATTACCCGCGTGGTTGACGGATGATGATGTTGCCTACGACCTGTCGCCGTTCATGGACACGTTGCCGCAAGCGGCGTCGCCCGAGCGCATCGTGACGTTCCTACGACCCACGTCGACCATTCAGGTCAGCACGATCAATTCCGAGGTCCCACGTGCCGTGGTGCAGTCTCCGAGCGCGCCCTGCCTTTCTGCGTGGGTAGAAGCGGCGTCTACGTGAGGTCGTCGGGATAGACGACCTCGACCTCGTCGATGCCCTTCACGAAGTCCTTTCGGTTGTTGGTGATGAACCGATCTGCACCCGCCTGGACGGCGGTCGCCAGGTGCACGGCGTCTGCGGCCCGCAGCCTGTGCTTTGCTGCGAGAACTGCGGCCAGGTCGGCGGTGCTTACATCAACCGGCCGCAGATCGAGACGCGCGAGCAACCAAGATAACGCCGCGATCTCCTCTTCCGCCTCGTCGCGCAGCGGCTTGGTCAGCAGCTCCGGGATCAGAAGAACGGATCCGATGCCGACGGAAGGCGCGCCCTCGTCGACCGGAGACGGCGGGAAGAGCGCGGCTACTCTGGTCCCGAGTGGATGGACGCGAAATGCGGCGTAGATGAGGACGTCGGCGTCGAACGCGTCCATCAGCCTCGCGCCCGACCGGCTCGAACGTCGGCAACGAGCCTATCGACGCGCTTTCGGGAAACGCCCTTGGGAACAGGTCGCGGTACACGGCGCGCTGCCCGGACGCGCTCACGGAGTTCGGCAGCTGAGGTCAGCGCACGTTCACCCCTGCGTACGCGAAGTGCATCGGGCCGGACGACGATCGCGACCGGCCGGCCGTGGCGGGTAAGAGTGATCTCCTCGCCATTCGTGACCCGATCCACAAGGTCGGGGAGCGCTGCTCGAGCCTCGCTGATGGACAACGTGGTTGCCATGTCCGTTTGTACTCTAGTGTACGTTGATGTGCAAGGGCAGCCCGCCGTTAGAGACCGTCGATCACCGCCAGCCACACCACGTTGCTGATGAACAGCGCGCGCAGGTCATGACCGCCATCCCGAGCACGACAGGCGGCGAGCGCGTCGGCGCGATGACCGAGTCGGTAGAAACATTACCCGCGTGGTTGACGGATGATGGGTTATCGGACGCTCCCCTATTCGCCGGCCATTCCGGCCATTCACTAAACACGGCATGTAGACGAGCGCCGGTCCGGTGCCGGTCGCGGTGAACGCGATGCGGACGCCGTCGGCCGTCGTGACGTACTGGACATGCGGGCCCACGGCGCCAGCTTAGCGCAGCGATCACCTCGGACCGAGCCCGCGGTGCCGCGGTCGCGAGCTGGCTACTTCGGCGCCGACTCTTTCGACCTCGTCACCGCAGCTCGCGTGCGTGCCCCGGCAGCTCCAGCCGACCCGGTCCCGGCAACCCGGCCACCGAGTTGACCGCGCTCGACGCCGTCGGGCCGATGCAGAACAGCGCGGCGAGCGTCGGATTCGAGTCGCCGTTGACCGGCGGATCGGCGGCGCCGGTGGCGTGGATCGCGTTGCCGACGACGCCGTTGTCGGTGAAGCACTTGCGGAACTTACCGATCGAGCACGTCTGCTGCGATGCGCATGTGCCGCCGGGGCACTGCGCCGCCGTGCTGCACGGCCGACCAGCATTGGTGCCGCCGCTGCACGTCGTGAACGAGGCGCAGTCGGCATTCGTCGAGCAGCCGGCAAACGTCGCGTCGGGTCCGCAGAACTGCTCGAACGGTCCGCCGCTGCACTCGCCCTCGTTCCCGGTCGTCGGGCTGCACGTCGCGTCGCTGCATTGGTTCGGCGCCGTCGCGGTCCCCGGAAACGTGCACGCGCCGCTGGGACATTCGCTCGTGGCGGCGCAGGGCGTGCCGGCGTTCGTGCCGGCGATGCAGCGTTTGCCGCCGCAGATCGGTCCGGTCGGCCCTGGGGGGTCGGGGCAGTCGGCGTTCGTCGCGCAGGGCTCCGCGGCGGCGTCGTTGCAGGTATCGCAGAAGCACGCGAGCGTGGTGAATCCCGGCGCGTGACAGAGCGGGCTCGCTGTGGACAGCGTCCGTGTGACGGTGCCCGTCGAGTTGCTGAGATCGACCGGCAGCGAGGCGATCTGCGCGCCGGCTACCGGCGGACAATCGAGGCTCGTCGCGCCGAAGAACACGTTCGGCGACGACCCGTTCACGTCGCACGACTGGCCGCTGTTCTGGCCGGAGTCGCAGATCCCGGCGCGCGCGCCGTCGTTCGCCGTCGCGTCGCCGACGCACTTGGGACACGGCGACGCGACCGTCGCGCCGCTGAACACGCGCGAGACGAGGTGCACCGCGGTCGTGCTCGCGCCGCTGTCGACGTCGGCCGTGCCCGTGACGGCGCCGGTCACTTGATTGCTGACGCACGTCGACACGCCGCCCGCGGAGAGCGGCAGCAGCGAGCCGAAGTAGTACTCACACGTCCCGCCGCTCCCGGCGCAATCGGCGTTCGACGTACATTTCGTGCGCGTATTGCCGGTGCAACGGCGGTTGTTGATGTCGCCGGCGTCGGCATTCATGTTCGCGACCGGGCCGGCGAGGTTGCAGACGCCGCACGGCGGAACGGGATTGGCGCAACCGGTGACCGCGACGCTGAGCTTGCCGTGATCGACGACGGTCGCGTCGTGCGCCTGTCCCGTCCAACCGGTGTCGAGCACCCCGAGCGAGCCCGGCGTGCCCTCGAACGCGATGCTGGTCGGGCAGTCGCAGGGGAAGATCCGCCGCCCGGTCTGCTGCTGATATTGCGTCCGCAGCGTCTCGCATGACGCGTTCGGGCTGGTGTTGCAGTGGTCCACGTCGCAGTAGGTGACGCAGAGCGCCTGCGGAATCCCGGAGAGCTGGTTGCAATCGCTCCCGACTTGCGCGCGCGCCGGCTCGGGCACCGCGCTACCGAGGATGCACGCCATCGCACCGACGACGGGCGCGCTCAGCCATTTCGTTCCGGTCATGACGAACGCTCCTTCCGAGCCGCGTTACGGGCCGATGTGGCCACGGTCGCGGCCCGTGATCGTTGTCGCGGCGGGTCGCCGTGTCGTCAATTCCAGACCGATGGGAGACGAACGATCGTCACCGCGGTGGCGCGCCGCGGCGGTGTCACGCCTCCACGGGAGGCGCCATCCCGCCGTCGCCGGTCATCGAGCCGGCAACGACGGTGAAGTGCGGGAACGAACGTTACTGCCGCATCGCAGCGATCAGCACGTCCGCGACCTCCGGGCGGCTGAACTCGATCGGCGGGCGCTCGCCGGCGGCGAGCTTCTCGCGGACCTTTGTGCCGGAGAGTGTGACGTGCTCGGTCGGCAGGTGCGGACACGTCTTCGCCGACGCCATGCTGTCGCACACCTTGCAGAAGAACGTGTGGTCGAAGAAGAGCGGCGTGATCGCCATGTCCTCGGCGGTGAAGTTGTCGAAGATGTAGCGCGCGTCGTAGGTGCCGTAATACGAGCCGACCCCGGCGTGGTCGCGGCCGACGATGAAGTGCGTGCAGCCGTAGTTCTTGCGGATGATGGCGTGGAAGATCGCCTCGCGCGGGGGTCGCAGGCGACATAATGCCGCTGTGGGAGGGGATAGAAGCCCGAACGTCCGAGAATGAGTCGGTAGAAACATTACCCGCGTGGTTGACAGATGATGGGTTATCGGACGCTCCCCTATTCGCCGGCCATTCCTAAACACGGATTTCCGATCCTTGTTTTTTGAACGGTCGGCGCTCAAAATACATGGTCACTGACCATGTTTGTCGTACGACGTGATCTCGCTGCTCGCATCCAAAGCGGCCTCCGCACCAATCCCGTCGTGACCCTGCTGGGTCCCCGGCAGTGCGGCAAGACGACGCTTGCACGGCAGCTCATCCGCGGGGGCCCATCCCGCTACTTCGACCTGGAAGACCCCGTCGCCGAGGCGCGTTTGGCGGAGCCGACGGCGCTCGCCCCGTTGCGCGGACTCGTGATCCTCGACGAGGTTCAGCGCCTGCCAGCATTGTTTCCGGTCCTTCGCGTTCTTGCCGATCGGCCACGGCGGCCCGCCCGATTTCTGTTGGTCGGCAGTGCCTCACCCGACCTCATGCATGCCAGCTCCGAGTCGCTCGCGGGGCGCGTGGCGTTCATCGACATGAGTGGGTTTGCCATCGGTGAAGGGATCGAGGCGCTCTCGTTGACGCAGGCTCTGCGCGAGCTGGCACCCGGCCGGCGCTCGAAGTAGAGCGCGTCACGCTGGTCGGCGTCCGATAATTTTCGACAGCGCCGCACGACAGCGTTCCGCGCGAGTTGATAGGTAATTCTAGCGGGCTCTTCGGTCGAGCGGGTTGTCATAACGTCCAAAGTCGGACGTTGGCCCTTGTACCCCTTGTACTGCTGTTTGCCACAGAGCGTCGGCGGTTCCGATTTTTTTCGGCCTTTCGCTGCCTGTTTGCTTTCTTTACTGGCACCAGAAGTGGCACCGGATTTCGGCGTGACACGCAGACTTCTGATCAGCGTGTCGTTGCGAATGGGAAGCGAAACCTTGTGGACAGGCGCCGGTGTCGCCGGCGCTCACCACTTGTCGCGGTACTCCTGCAGCACGTGCTCGGGCGAGAAGTTCGAGTATATCTCAGTCGTCGCTCAATGAACGGGCACAGTCGATCCAGAGCGCTGCTCAGTCGCCATGGCCCGCAGTGTGACTGCGAGCGCGCGTCGGTAGCTCGCATTGCCAACACGCAAGCTGCTAATCTTGCCTGCGAGCCTCCCCAATTTTTGCGGCGACGCGCGCACGCCCCGCGCATCCTCGATCACCTCGTGAACCGTATCCGTCGTCGGCTCGCTTAACCAACCCCGTGAGCTCGCAACGGCTACGTCGCTCGCGAGCCGGTCCACGATACCTGCGGTTCCTCCGCTGAGCGTCGGGGGAGGAATAACTGGTCCAATAGTCGCGTCAGCGACTTTCGCCTTCTGATAGACCGTAGATAGGGCCGCTTCCAACCGCGCTGATGGTTCCTCCGCAAGGTCCAGTACGCGATCGCGTGCACCACCGACAAATACCGCGTCAGTGATCCCGGGCCAGTACTGGCTCGTGATCGAAAGACTGCCCACCGTCTCACCGGGCGGCAATGACAGTGCGCCACCCAAAGGCCGCCACATCGCGCGACTTGGAGCCAGCGGCGTGCTTACGAGCGCTAAGCGCCACCCATGGGCTTCAGTACTCGCAACGATCACGTCGGGCGCGGTGTAAATGTACCGAAAATACCCGTTGGAAAGGCGACTGACCGACACCGTGATCTCAGGTGCGATCAGACAACCCACCTCGAGAGGTGATCGCCGGAGCTCTCCACCGGACAGCCTCTGCACGATCTCGTACCTGCATGGCGAGATCTCCTTGATCGATTCACCTGTTACGCGATCGACAAAAACAAACCCTTGCGCACGCAATGACTCGCTGAGCTCCCGATCTCCGGATTCGAGAACGTCGCGCGGACTCGTCAGCGGCGACATCGGCAGGCCGGTTCCGGGACCCGCTACAGTATTGACGTCTCGACTCGTGATGTCAGGGCCTGCTGCAAACGCCACGCTGGTGCCCAACATAACAACAGACGCTAAATATCTAATCATTATCAGTCCGTCGTTCCACACGATGGTAATATGTGGTGGACGACGACTCAAGTTGGGAGCTCGGTATTCCTCCCGATGCGTCGCCGCTCTTGAGCCTGATCGGAGATCGTTATGTGACCGACAATTGACAAATGTCGTGCGAGGACAGGACGGTGCAACTCTCCGCGCGCGTCGCCAGCGCTTACGCGTCGGGCGGGGACGCCACCGCGATTTGACCGTTCGGCATCGGCACGGACTCCGCGACGCGGGAAGTGGCGTGACGGCGGGACGGTCGACGGGTTTTCGAGCCCGATGCGCCGCTGCGTTTCGCCGTCGGTTTCAGGCGCTTCGCGGACGCGGTACGCGTCACGGCTTTCTTCGTGCCGGTGCTGCGCTTCGCGACCCGCGTCGCACGGATGTGAGCCTCCGGAACGACGCGCGCGTCGGCGGCGATCTGCGCCAATCGTTGCGCGAACTGACCCGCAGATCCCGGCGGCACGCGCAGGAGGTATCCGCGCGGGATGTTGCCGCGGCCGCGGAAGACGGCGCTGTCGACGGCGGGATTCAAGACCGCGAGCTCCGCCGGGCTCGTCGCGGCGCAGCTCGCGGCGACTTTGCCGGCGAGCGCCTGCTGCAACGGGACCTCGTCGCCGCGGAACGGGGTGTCGAAATCGAGCGGCCCGAAGTACTGCTCGGCCGCACCCTCGACGGCGACGGCGGCGAGAAACTCGGCGTAGAAATTCCGCGAGGCGAAGCCGAAGAGCGATCCGTGGTATTGGCGCACGATCGTCCCAATATCGGTCGTGCCGATTTCGCTCACTGCCCGCATCATGCCCGCGCGGCCGTGGTTGTACGCCGTGATCGCCAGCGGCCAGCTGCCGAGCGCCGCGAAATTCGCCTGCAGGTGCTCCGCGGCGGCGCGCGTCGCTCGCAGCGGATCGCGGCGCTCGTCGAGGACGCCGCCGATGTGCATGTAGTCGCGGCCGGTCGAGCGCATGAACTGCCAGATTCCGGCGGCGCCGACCTTCGAGTACGCCTCGATGTTGAAGCACGATTCGACGAGCGGCAGGCGCGTGAGCTCGACCGGTAGCCCTTCCGAGCGAACGATCTCCTCCATCTCCGCGAGATACCGGCGCGACACGCGGATACCCTCGGCGAAGTGCTCGCGCAGCCCGCGTTGCGCGCGAATCCGGCTCGGATCGGCGGCGGCGGCGAACTTCCCGGGGCTCGGGTTCTTCGCGAACAGGTTCCAGATCCGCCGCTCCTCGTCGGTGAGACCGGCGTCGTTGCCCTGTCGCGCGTCGAGGCCGATCAGGAGATCGTGGATGTGCTCCTTCTCGTCCGCCATGCCGGCGCGCTCGACCTGCTCGACGGTGACGGCGCTCTCGCCGCGCGCGACGAGATCCCGGTAATCGAGAACGGCGTAGACGCGACCGAGGTGCTCCGCGTCGACGATCAGGATCTGATGCTCGGAGTACTTGCCGAAGATGTTCTTCCAGAAGTTCACCGCAACCCGCAGCGACGGCGGCTGCGGAAAATCGGCGGCGCTGGCATGCGCCCGCGCAGCGTACGAGAGCCCGAGGCTCGCGGCGATCAGCGTGGCGATGATGGCTCGATGGGGTACACGCATGCGTAGCATCTTCCTCCTCCCCTCCTCCCAGCGACGCGCATGCTAATGCAGTCGTGGAAAACGTGTCAATTGTAAAACCGGCTTTGGCGCTGATGCTGTGCGCGGTGGCATGCCGCGGCGGGATGCCGCCGCCGGCGCCGGGGACGGTCGTGGTCGCGCTCGAGAGCGCGCCGGCGGTCCTCGACCCGCGCTACACGACCGACGCCAACTCGTCCCTGGTCGCCGACCTCGTGACCCGCGGTCTCACCCGCATGAACGAGCGTGCGGAGCCGGTCCCGGACCTGGCCGACGCGTGGCAGCAGCCGTCGCCGCTCGAGTACCGCTTCACGCTGCGCCCGGACGCGGCCTTCAGCGACGGCGCCCCGGTAACCGCGGCCGACGTGGTCGCGACCTATCGCTCGGTCCTCGACCCGGCGCTCCGCTCGCCCAAGCGCGAGGCATTTGCGCCCATCACCGACGTCGTCGCCGTCGATCCCCGAACGGTCGTCATCCGCGTGCGTGCGACGACGGCATCCTTCCTCGAAACGACCAACCTCGGCATCCTGCCCGCGGCGCTCGCCGACCACGGGCCGCTGCCCCCCGACGGCGTCGTCGGCGCGGGCCCGTTTCGCGTCGCGGCAACGCTCCCCGACGGCAGCGTCGAGCTGGCGGCGTCGGAGACGGCGATGGACGGGGCGCCGTCGATCGCGCGGGTCCGCTTTCGCGTCATTCCGGACGGGACGGTACGCGCGCTCGAGCTCGCCAGCGGAACCGTCCACGTGGTGCAAAATGCGCTCGAGCCCGACCTCCTGCGGTGGCTGGCGCGCCGCGACGGCCTGGAGCTGGTGGTCTCGCCGGGAACGACGTTCCAGTACCTCGGCGTCAACTTCCGCGACCCGCGGCTCGCCGATCGCCGCGTCCGCCAGGCGCTCGCGTGCGCGCTCGACCGCGACGCCGTCGTCCGCGAGCTCCTGCGCGGCAGCGCACACCCGGCGACGGGGCTCCTGTCGCCCTCGCACTGGGCATACAGCGGCGACGTCACGACGTATCCGTACGATCCCGACCGTGCCGCGGCGCTCCTCACGGCGAGCGGGCTCGGGCCCGACGCGCTCGCGGCGGCGCGCCGCTTCTCCTACAAGACCTCGACGGTCGAGCTCAGGCGGCGAATCGCCGAGGTCTTTCAGGACGAGCTCGGCACGATCGGCCTCCTCGTCGACGTCCGCAGCTACGAGTGGGCGACGTTCTATGCCGACGTCCGCCGCGGCGACTTCCAGCTCTACTCCCTCGCCTGGGTCGGCGTCGCCGACCCCGACGTCTATTACCGGATCTTCCACTCCAGCATGCAGCCGCCCGTCGGAACCAATCGCGGCGCCTACGCGAATCCGGCGATGGATGCGCTGCTCGAGGCGGCACGCGCGACGACCGACCGCGACGAGCGGCGTCGCCTCTACGCCGAGGTGCAACGCCTCGCCGCCGACGACCTGCCGGTCATTCCGCTCTGGTGGGCCGACAACGTGCTGGTGAAGAGCCGCCGCCTCGTCGGCTTCGTCCCGTCGCCGGACGGCGGTCTGCGCTCGCTCGCGACGGCGCGGTTCGAGGAGCGCGTCGCCGCGCATTGACGCGCGGGTCGAGGTTCGCCTAAGTCGCCGCGAGGAATCTCGTGACGCGCCTCGCGCTCCGCCGCCTCGCCCTCGCCATCCCGACGATCGTCGCCGCCGCGACGCTCGTCTTTCTCTTGGTGCACGTCGTCCCCGGCGATCCGGTCGACGTCATGCTGGGCGAGTCCGCCGCGCCCGCCGACCGTGCGGCGCTGCGCCAGGCGCTCGGCCTCGACCGTCCGCTCGTCGCGCAGTACGGCGCGTTCCTCGCCGGGCTCGCGACCGGCGACCTCGGGCGGTCGGTCGTCAGCGGCGAGCCGGTGGCGCGCCTCGTCGCCGCGCGGATACCGGCGACCGTCGAGCTCACGCTCGGCGCCCTCGCGGTCGCGATCGCGATCGCACTCCCCCTCGGCGTGCTGGCGGCGGCGCGGCCGGGTACGTGGATCGATCGCGGCGCGGTCGCCTTCGCGCTCCTCGGCGCCGCGATGCCGAGCTTCTGGCTCGGGCCGCTCCTCATCATCGCCTTCGCGATCGAGCTGCAGATCCTGCCGGTTTCGGGGCGCGGCGGTCTCGCCCACCTCGTGCTGCCCGCCTGCACGCTCGGCGTCGGCATGGCGGCGATCCTGACGCGCATGACGCGCGCGAGTGTGCTCGAGTGCGTGGGCGAGGACTACGTGCGCACGGCGCGCGCGAAGGGCGTCGGGCGGGTCCGCGTGCTCGCGCGGCACGCACTCGCGAACGCCCTGGCGCCCGTCGTCACGATCCTCGGCTTGCAGTTCGGCGCGCTCCTCGCCGGCACCGTGATCACGGAGACGATCTTTGCCTGGCCCGGCGTCGGCCGTCTGACGGTCGAGGGCATCCAAGCACGCGACTACCCCGTGCTGCAGGGCTGCATCCTCGCGATCGCCGCCGGCTTCGTGCTGGCGAGCACGCTCGCCGACATCGTCAATGCCGCGCTCGACCCGCGCACGCGGGAGGCGCGATGAACGCGGTCCGTCGCACGCGTCTCGCCGCGGCGCTCCTGCTCGCCCTCACGCTCGCCGCCGCCGCGGCGCCGTGGATCGCACCGGCGAGCCCGTCGCGCCAGGATCTCGCCGCAACGTTGGCGCCGCCCTCACGGGCGCATCTCCTCGGGCAGGACAAGCTCGGCCGCGACATCCTGTCGCGGGTGCTGCACGGCGGGCGGGTGTCCCTCGCCGTCGGCCTGACGACCGTCGCGGCGTCGCTCGTGATCGGCGCCGCGCTCGGCGCCGTCGCCGGCTATGCCGGTGGCTGGCTCGACGTTCTCCTCATGCGCATCGTCGATGTGCTGCTGGCGTTTCCCGGGCTCCTGCTCGCGATCGCGCTCACGGCCGTGCTCGGCGCGAGCGTGCGGAACGTCGTGCTCGCGCTCTGTGTGATCGGCTGGACGGGCTACGCGCGCCTGGCGCGCGGCGAGGCCCACCGCCTGCGACGGCGCGAGTTCGTCGAGGCGGCGCGTGCGCTCGGCGCCTCCGATCGGCGTATCCTGTGGCGCCACGTCGCGCCGCTTCTCACGGCGCCGCTCCTCGTGCAGGCGACCTTCGGGATGGCCGGCGCGATCGTCGCCGAGGCGTCGCTCAGCTTTCTCGGCCTCGGGGCGCAGCCGCCGACGGCGTCATGGGGCGCGATGCTGAACGACGGCCGCGCGTTCGTACTCGTCGCGCCGCACCTGACGATCTTCCCCGGGCTCGCGATCATGCTG
>WNFQ01004128.1_pt1 | contig 10565 bp, 10 predicted proteins | sample 5400171 | NCBI WGS metagenome assembly WNFQ01 (sample SAMN13153356, study PRJNA577476) | soil metagenome | isolation source: 20 cm soil under Madrone tree | place: USA:California | collected 2016-06-14 | reverse complement strand
GTACTATTTCACCACCGATATCTCGGACGGCGGAATCAAATCCACTCCGGGTTTCTTGAAATTTTGCGACCGATTGGGCGCCGGCTCGAGTTTCCTCAAGTCGTCGTCGTATCTGATGTTCGAGAATGGCTTCAACACGGTCCGCAATTTCATTCTCGCGCACAGTAATAGGATTGTGCAGGACGACTCGGGAATTCCGCTGGCTTATTTTGATCCAGCCAAATGGAATCTACGTTTGTTTGGCAATTACCTCGGCCCGATCGAGCTCTTCAAACAACATTACCAGCCCAAACTGCGAGAGCTGTTCGCGCAAAGCAATCCGCCGCCGCTTGACTTCGGGTTCGGTTATCGCTGGAACTACAAAGAAGCCAATTTGATGGTCGCAGAACGCAAGGGATTTCACTAGCTGTCCTCGTTCGCTTCAACGCTTCAATCTTTCCTCGCCCGCTAAAATCGACGAAACCAGGAATACGGAAAATCGTCCCCTGGGCAATCAGTAGCCCAGCGCGGCGGATTCATTTCGCGATGTGGCCGCACAGGAATGGCGCCCCTGTCCGTCTTGCCGCAGCGTTCTCGCAGGTAGCGGATGAGTTCTTCGCACGAATCGAGCTGAGCGCGCGTCGGCTGGCTGCGATTGAAGTCGCCCACCAGACAGATGCCGAGCGAGATGTTGTTCAGGTAATCGCTGTGCACGTGGCCGCCGTTGATTTGACGGCGCCAGCGATCCCCTACTTCGATCTGGCCGTTACCGCTCGATGTTCCGTTGCCGATCACGAAATGATAGGCTAGGCCATTCTGCATCCGGCGGACATGCCGATGATAATAATCGAACGCGCGCGCATTCCCCTGCCGTGTCCCGCTATTATGTACGACAATAAATTGCCAGCGCCTTCGTTTCACTGGCGCACGGCGGATCGCTTCGATCACCGACCTTGTGAGATAGCGAGTTGCGGTGGAACGGCTCCTGGACCACGGCCAAAAACCTGTGCGCGGTGGCGGGGATGGCGCAGGCTCCAGACCCTGCTCCTCCTCGACGCCGGATTTTTCGATTACAACCTGTGCTCGCTCCTCCACAGGACCACCGCGTGGAATTTTGGACTGCGGCGATGCTGTCGGCGCCGGCACGGCCACCGCGTGTGGCGACGGTGGGGTCGGGCTCTCGGACCGAGCGGTATTTTCTTCCGGAGGTGGCGTCGGAGTTTTTTCTGGCTTTGGCGTTTCTTCTTCTTTCGCAGTTCCTTTCCCTTTCGCCGCTTTGTTGTGTTCTGAGGGTTCTTTTTTCTTTCGCGTTTTTTTCTTCGCTGATTTCGGCTTGGGCGTCGGGCTCGCAGATTTTTTCGATTTCTTTGAAGCGGCAGTCGGTTCGGGCGTTTGGCTGGGCTTTGGCTTTGGGGCTGCCTCCTCTTTCTCACCGGATTTTTTCGCCAAATTTGCCTTATGAGGACGCGCCGATTCGCCTGCTAATGGCGAGGCGCCGGTTTCGTTCGCCGAGTTGTCCGTCCCGAAAGTTTTCGAGATTGGGCTGGGTGATTCTTTTGCTGTGGCAGAGGTGCCGCTCTTTTCTAGCGACTCCTCTGTTGCTCGCTTCGCCTTCCGAATCGGAGGCGATGATTCCTCTGGTGTCGCGGAAGCACCTTGTTTCTTCTTCGACTTGTTTGCTGCCGCTTTAGCTTTCGCAATCGGGCTCGGCGACTTCTTTGGTGCCGGAGATGAAGCGGACTCTGTTTCGTGTTGTCCCGTCTCAGAATCGTCGCGCTGGCTTTTTTCGCTATCACTGACCTGTGCGCGAAGGAGACTGCCGGCGATCGCGCCGAGCGCGAGTGCAGTTGTGAGCCAAAGGCGAAAGCGCACCACTGCAGCGGAGCGTATCAGAGTGCGAGATGTGATCAACTCTGAAGCTTCCTGCCGTGATTCGTTAAAAAAAATTACAACGGTTACAAAGGGCGAACTCTTTTAACGTTGTAACACTTGCAACTTTTAACCTCTTGGATCTGGCGAAAATCGTCCCGGTCCGAAGTCAGGCTGCACGCGCGACAGAAGCAGGCGCGCGCGGCGCGGCTTCGCGCATCCTTTCGCGTTCGCGACGAAGAATTGCGTTCAATTTGCCGCCGAGAAGCAGGAGCAAACAGGTCAGATACATCCAGGTTAGCAGGACGATAATGGACGCCAGCGCGAGATAAGTCGGGTTGTAGCGATCGTATCTTGCCACATAAACCTGAAAGAGCTTGGTCGCGATGATCCAACCGATGGAAAAGAAAATCGCGCCCGGCAACGCCTGACGGATTGTGAGATAATTTTCCGGGGTCAGGAGATAAACGGCCAGCGCGAGGCCGATCAGCGCCAGCGCGATGAAGGGCAAATTGAGCGCTCCGATCCACGTTTGCAGCGGGATCGCGAGCTGAAAATTGACTTCCGCGATGCCGGCGAGTTTTTCGCCGAATACTATCGCGTTAAAACAAAATAGGATGACGATGCCAAACCAAAAGAGCATGAAAAACGAGATGATGTATTTCGACCACCAATTTCGATCTTCGCGCACCCCGTGCGTTTGGCTCAGGGCGCGGGAGATCGTCGCGATAAAGACGGTGCCGAAATAGATCCCGAGAATGATGCCGGCGTTCGCGAGCATCCCGCTCGAGCCTGTCACGACCACGCTGGCGACCGCGGTGTCGAGAATATCCTGCACTTTTGGGTCGGGCGGCATGAAGCTTTGCAAGATAAGAAACATTTGATGCAGTTTCGTCGGATCGGTGCCGAAGAGACCGAGTAGATGCCAGAGAAAAAGCAGACCGGGCGCGAGAGCGAAAAGGAGCAGATAGGCCATCTGCGCGGCCAGGCCGGTGGTAGCATCGGTGGCTGTTTCCCAAACCAGGCGGCGCAACACTCGCCAGATAAATCCGAGATATTTCATCTCCGCCCGAGAGTTTACTTTGCCGGACACAAATATCCATTAAACTTCCGTCCGCTGTGTTCACATCAGTTTCGCCCGCATCGCCTAACGAGTTGTGAAAAAAAGAATCCTGATCCTCACCGCCGGTTTTGGAGAGGGTCACAATAGCGCTGCCCGCGGAGTGCGTGATGGACTGGCGCGGGTCGGCCCGGAGCAGACCGAAGTCGAATTGCACGATCTTTTTGCCGAAACCTACCCCCTGATCAACGAGCTGGTCCGGAGAAGTTATCTTTGGGTGGTTGATTTTGCGCCGCGTATTTGGGGAAGCGTTTACCGATGGATCGATCGCAATAAGGATTATGATAAAAATTTCCGGCGATTCTCCCGGCTCAAGGAAGACTTCGCTGCCTTGCTCGACCGCTTTCAACCAGACCTAGTCGCTTCCTCTTTCCCCGCTTATCCGTACCTGCTTCAGCAGATTTTAGGACCGGACAGACTCTGCAAAAGCGTCGTCGTCGTAACCGACTCGATCACCGTCAACAAAATTTGGTATCGCTGCGTCGCCGATTATTTCCTTGTTCCAAACGAGCAAAGCGCCGCGGTTTTGCGGGCCGGGGGAGTGCCGCCACAAAAAATTAGAATATTCGGATTTCCCGTTAGTCCGAAGTTTGCCGATTCCACACAAGATCGACAACTCCCTTCGGGCAATTCCAAACGCCGAGTCCTCTACATGATCCACGCGGCAACCCGTGGCGCGCCCGAGCTCGTGCAACGGCTTGCCGATCTTGGCGTCGATCTCACGGTGACTATTGGCCGAGCCGATAGACTCCGGCCGGCCATCGAAACGGCGGCAGCCGATCGCAACGTCAATGTCCTCGGCTGGACCACCGAACTTCCGTGCATTCTACAGGCGAGTCATTTGCTCATCGGAAAAGCCGGAGGCGCGACGGTGCAGGAAACGATCGCTGCCGGTTGTCCAATGATCATTAATCACGTCGTCGCCGGTCAAGAGGAAGGGAATGCCCAGCTCATCGTTGAGACGAATTCGGGCGTGATCGCGCATTCGCCTGCCGAGGTAGCCGCCCAAGTTCAGCGCGCCTTTGCCGACGGCGCAAAACAATGGCACGAATGGGCAGCGAACATCAGCCGTTTGAGCAAACCACGCGCCTCGCTCGATATCGCGGAATTCCTGATGTCGCTTTAGCCGTCTTAGAGGCCATCCAGTTTGCAACCACAAATGGAAACGAATCGACGCGAATAATTGGTGTTCATTGGTCCGCCAGCGGTCGGATTCGTGGTTACTCAGACCAAATTTCCTCGCCGCCGGTGAACGTTCGCAAGATTTGCAAATCTGGAGAGAGAACGACGAAATCCGCGTCAGTGCCGACGGCTAGTCGGCCTTTCGTTTCCAGACCAATTGCGCGCGCGGGATTTTCTGTCGCCATCGTGATCGCCTCGTGCAGCGGTAGATCGACATCGTGGACGCTCGTCCGGATAAGATCGATCATGCGCGAGGCGCTGCCTGCCAGCGCTGAACGGTCGGCGAGCAAACAAACGCCACCTTCCACAACGCAATCTGTGCCGAAAAGCGAAAATCGAGATCCATTCGGCAACCCCGCACCGGCAGTTGCATCGGTCACGAGACAAATGCCGCCCGCGCCCTTCGCGCGGTACAACATTTTCATCAACGTCGCGGAAACGTGGTGGCCGTCCGCAATCAGTTCGCAACTGATCTGCGGTTCGCTCAGGGCAAACTCGAGCAAGCCGCCAACGCGATAGACTCCGCGGCGGCGCGCTGATGACATGCAATTAAATGTATGCGTCACACTGCGCATCCCGTGGTCGAATGCGGCCCGGGCGTCTTCATCCCACGCATCGCTATGCCCGCCGCTCACGCTGATCTTGCGCGTGTGAAAATTTTCCATTGCCTCGAGCGCTCCCGACAACTCGGGCGCGATCGTCACGCGTTTGATTACATCCGCGTGTTCGACCAACTGCCGCACCGCGACCGGCGACGGATCTTGAATAAATTCCCCGCGTTGCGCGCCGCATTTAGCTTTTGAAATAAACGGCCCTTCGATATGAACGCCGGCAATCTGTTCGATGGCAGGGAGCGACGGCCCAGCGCGCCGACGAATGCAATCGCGAACTGCATTGAGAACGCCGAGGATGTTATTCAATGGCGCTGTCGCCGTTGTGAGCAGGAGCGAGGTAGTGCCGCCACGCGCGTGGAAATCGCAGATAGCGCGAAATGCTTCCGCCGAAGCCTCCATCGTGTCGCGGCCAATTGCTCCGTGTACATGGAGATCGACAAACCCGGGCGCGAGATAGTTGCCACCAAGATCGATAACATCATTTGCGGCTGTTTTCGTTTGTTGCCGGATCTCCGCAATTTTTCCTTGCTCCGCTACCATCTCCAGGCCCTCACGAATTCCGTCCGGGAAAATCAAACGCGCGTTTGTGAAAATCACGCGGTCAACGTCCAACGGCCAATGCCCAACGTCCAACGTCCAAAATTCAATAGCCCTCCCAGAACGGATTGCGTTTACGACCCGCAGCGTCCACTTTCGTAGTTGCGATGAATTTCGAATACGACGTCGTAATCATCGGCGGCGCGTTTTCCGGCGCCGCGACCGCGCTCATGCTCAAACGCAAACGGCCCGAAGCGCGCATTCTCGTGATTGAAAAAACTACCGAGTTCGATCGCAAGGTGGGCGAATCGACCACCGAGGTGAGCAGTTGTTACATGACACGCATTTTGGGTCTGACCCATTATCTCGGTCATCATCAACTCGCAAAACAGGGATTGCGTTTATGGTTTTCGAACCGGCCCGACCAGCCCTTTGACGATTGCGTCGAGGTCGGTACACGCTACCACAGCCGGTTGCCGGGTTTTCAAGTGGACCGGGCAAAACTTGATTCACACATGCTCGAACTCGCGGTGCAAGCAGGCTGCGAGCTGTGGCGTCCGGGCAAATTAACAAACTGCGAGCTGGACAATGGCAACGGACAAAGAGTGAGCGTTTTTGTCGATCTTGGCGAACGCACTACTACTTGCCGTTGGATTGTCGATGCTACAGGACGCGCGGCCATGCTTGCCCGGAAGCTCGGGCATTTTCGCCAGAACACGGAGCATCCCATCAACGCGGTTTGGGCGCGATTCACCGGCGTCAAGCAATGGGACAGCTATGAATGGCGAGAACGCTTTCCCGATTACGCAAATCGTTGTCGCGTCGGACGTGAATGGGCCACCAATCATCTGTTTGGTCGCGGCTGGTGGGTTTGGATCATTCCTCTTCGAGGCGGCGACGTGAGCGCGGGCATCGTATACGACAGCCGCATTTTCAAATTTCCAGAAGGATCGAGCCTGGCTCAACGGCTCCATGCGCACATTCTTAGCAATCCGGTCGGTCGCGAAATTTTCGGCGGTGCACGCGTGATCGAGGGGGACGTGCATGCCTTGTCGATGTTGCCATATCACAGTGAAAAGGTTTGCGATGACGGCTGGGCCGCGGTGGGTGACGCAGCCGGCTTCATCGATCCGCTTTACAGTCCGGGTCTCGATTTTTGTTCTTACACGTCGTACTACGTCGCCGATTTACTGGCGCGCAGTTTAGCGGGCGAAGATGTGGCTGACCGGCTTCGTCATTACAACCAGCAATATCTGATCACCTATCGTTACTGGTTCGAAAGTTTGTACAAAGACAAATACTACTACATGGGAGACGCCGAGCTGATGTCGGCTGCGCTCCTTCTTGATGTGAGCAGCTATTATATCGGTTTGGTCACGGCAGCGTATCGTGACCCAGAGTGCGAATTTCTTAACCTGCCGTTCAATGGGATCGGGGGCAGAATCGCCGCGAACGTGATGTCGTTTTACAATCGCCGTCTTGTGGCTTTGGCGAAGCGGCGGTGGGCAACCGGATACTACGGCAGAAGAAATACCGGCTGGTGCGAGCTTTACGATGGATTTGTTCCGGATGCGCGGCTGCGCAAGCAAATTTGGCGGGGGCTGCGGCGTTGGTGGAAATGTGAATTCATCAATCTAAGACTGATGTTGGCTACACGAGCGACCGTTCCAGAAAGTGAAGCTTCGGCAGCGGCTCGAACGGAAGCCTTCGAAGTCGGAACATAGATTTCTAGCGGCCCTATGTTCCTGGTCATTACGGATTGAGCAGTCCGGCATACCAGCGCAGAAAAAGATCGCCAAAAAACATCCAGCTTACCGCGCCGAACGCCAGATAAGGCCCGAAAGGCAGCTTTGCCGACCACATACGCCTGCCTGCGATCAGTGTGATCAAACCGATGATCGATCCGAGAAGCGATCCTGCAAAAAGACTGAACAACACGGCGCGCCACCCAAGAAATGCGCCAATCGCGCCAAGAAATTTCAAATCGCCGCGTCCCATCGCCTCCCGAGGAATCACAAGCTCGCGGGCCACGCCCGAAATCTGCGTCACATGATCGAGCACCAGCACGCTACCTTCCACAGCGACGCGGTCGTAATGAAAATCCAAAGTGACCCCGGCATAGGTGTGATTGTCGATCTTCACCTCGCCGCATTGAAGCAAGAGTCGATCCTTTTCCCGGGCGAAATGGTCACTCCACAAGCTCTGTTCGCTTCCGACCACGAAATCCGCATCGTCTTCGCGTTTTGTCCACGTGAACGGCGTCGGCGTGTCGAAACGAATTCTCTTCCTTCCAAAGGCGATTTTGCCTGCTTCCAGAACAATCAAAAGGATCACGTAGCCCAATGCCGCCGCGAGCATGGAGCGAACGCCCGCGGCAATCCGTGAATCCGTTTCCATCAAAGCTGGCACCGTCACACTGCAAACGACGCCCGCGACTATCCCGCCGATCGTCACACGGTCTGGAATAATGAAATGCTCGAAATCGATAAATGTCCCGACGATAAGCAACGAAACAAAAATCCAGTATGCGATCGCCACTTGCCAGGCGAAGCCCTGCCAGATCGCGAGGAAAAGAAGCGCCGTGAGCAGTTCCACCGCAAAGTAGCGAAAGGCGATTTTGCTGCCGCAGTTTGCGCAGCGACCACGGAGGGCGATCCAACTGATCAATGGCAGATTTTGATGCCAGGGGATCGGTGTCTTGCACACCGGGCAAAAAGAGCGGCGTGGCTTGTTGATCGAGAGATCGACTGGGAGACGATAGATGCAAACGTTCAAAAACGAGCCGACAGCGGCGCCGAGAATAAAAGCGAACGCGCGCAAGAGAAATTCGTAATGGGCACGGTCCACGCGGATCAAGCGATCGATTTAGAGCTGCGGCGCTCCATGAACCACGCAATCCAGATGCAGCTTTCGTAGAGCAGGCACATCGGCAGCGCCATTGCGACCAACGTCAGGATATCAGGCGTAGGCGTGATGATCGTCGCCAGGATAAAGATCAGCACAACAGCGTAGGGCCGGGTGCGTGCCATGAATCTGTAAGTGATCAATCCAAATCGCACCAGCGCCAGAACGACCACTGGCAATTCAAAAGCCAACCCGAACCCGAGCGTAAATCGCGTCACAAAAGAATAATACTGTTGCACGGTCCAGGTGGGCGCCCAGCCGAGCGACTCGGTGTCGCGAAAGAAAAAGAGAATCGTTTTGGGTAACAACCAAAAATAGCAGACAAACACGCCAAGAAGAAACAGCGCGAAGCTGACGAAAATCGCGGGAAACAAAAAGCGTTTTTCCATAACGGTAAGCGCCGGGAGTACGAATTCCGCCAGAAAATAAAGGAGCAGCGGAAAGGAGAGAACGATGCCAGCGTAAAACGCGAGATGAAATGAGATCACGATGGAATCGGTGATGCCAAGCGCTTTAAGTGTTCCGATCTGGGAACCCACGTCGCGCAACGGTGCCTGCAAGACGCGCACGAGTGTTGATCGAAATGCAAAGCAAATGATCATCGCGATGACGAGCGTGATCGACATCTTCACGATCGTCCATCTCAAGTCTTCCAGATGCTCGAGGAATGGCTTGCTCGTTTCGGTTTCCGGCAGCTCTCGAAATTTGAAAATGTCTCGCAGCGCCATTGGATCGATAATCAGCGCAGCTCGAGCGAAAGAAAACCGCGCGTGGCCAGCCGGGCGCAAATGCTCAGCGTATTGGCGTCGCGAATTTCGTTCTCGGCGATCATCCGGCGAATCTCGGGAACGCTGAATGCGCGGCAGTCCAAAATCGGTTCCGTTTCGTCACGCACATAATCCGGGCACGGCTCCACCGGGCGCGCTAGAAAGAAGTAGCCGCGTTCGTCTGTAAACCCGGGCGAAGTGAAGTAATAGCCGAGCGCGATGAGCTCGCCGTCTTTAGCTAGCTCGTAACCGGCCTCTTCCCGAAGTTCGCGCAGCGCGACTTGTTCGATTGTTTCTGAGGCCGGGTGGCCGGGCTCATCCGCCTTCGCCGAGGCTACGGCGGACAAACCGACCCCGGCTACATGACCCCGCGACGGCGGGGCTACAGAGTTGTCGATCTGACCGGCGGGCATTTCCCAAATCGTTGTGCGAATTGGGATGCGCTCCTGGCAAATGAGGACGATTTTGCCATCGCGTGTCATCGGCGCGACGATCACGGCTGCTTTACGATGCACCACTGTCCACGAACGCGGCTTAAACCGCGTCGGCGTTTGCACTTGGTCTGTCACAACTTCGAGATAGGCATTAGCGAAATGCCGCTCACTCGACATGGTTTTCCAGCCGTCCTGTTTCACGCGAGAAAGATTATGAATCGTGCGACGAAAAGCGAACAAAAGGTGGATCGGCCGATCACGATAGCTCCTTATTATTCATGTCCATTCGTTTGATTGGTGGTTAATCCTCGGCCACTGCTAGTGAGCGGTTTTCAGCCGATGGATGTGGTGCGCGTCAGGGTCACGGAGACGTATTTCGCGTCCTCCAGGGGAAATTTTCGCAGTTCGACGGTGACCTTCTGCATCCGGAAAGTCTTCAGCAAATGCATCGCGAGCCGATCCGCCAATGTCTCAATCAGATTTACCGACTGATTTCGCACGAAATTCTTTGCTTCCTCGGCAACGGCCGAATAATTGACCGTGCTCTCGATGTTGTCTGCCAGGTCGCGTGCTCCGTGATATGGCCAAAAGGAAATACTGACAGTCAATCGCTGCGGGGCGGCACGCTCTTCTTCGGGAACTCCGATGTGAGTGGAAACCTCGAGTTCCTCGATGTGAATCCGATCGGAGAAAGGGTTCGGCTCGTTCGGCATTGGGCAAGATTACCCGGTTGCCGATGAGAGCAAGATGCCGGCGCTCAAATCGCGCGTGGATTTACGTTCTGATTCTGATGCCGCAACCGAAGCTAAAGAGCGAAAAAGGCGCATTTTCCCTCGAAGCCTTTCAACTCGAATTCGCCAAGCGGACGCGCCGGAATGAGTTCTCCCAGCTTCGTCTTCGCCGTTTCGCTGAGGGCGCAAGGTTCGCCTAACGACCCGGCCAGCTTTTCCAGGCGGAAAATCAAATTCACTTCGCCTCCCATCAGACTTTCCTCGCCCATCGACGCGACGCCGCCGATCGCAACTGGCCCGAAATGCACCACGACACGGAAATCGGGCGCGCCTTTCTGCTGGAATTCTTTGAGCGCCGAGATCACGGCCGCGATGTCTTCCGGAGTCGTCGCGGCTTCGGGCCAATAGGCAAGAAAACCATCGCCGAG
>WNFQ01004126.1_pt2 | contig 10567 bp, 13 predicted proteins | sample 5400171 | NCBI WGS metagenome assembly WNFQ01 (sample SAMN13153356, study PRJNA577476) | soil metagenome | isolation source: 20 cm soil under Madrone tree | place: USA:California | collected 2016-06-14 | reverse complement strand
TGGCAGTCGGAAAAGGCGGGAGACCCGATCAAGATACCGGCCGAGCCGGCGGTAACGAAAGAAAGCATCACCCACGGTGGGGAACTGTTCCAAAAGATGGAGTGCTGGAAGTGCCACGGACAGCAGGGACGCGGTGACGGACCGTCCGCGTCCACGTTAACGGACAGCAAAGACCAGCCAATCCGTCCTTACAACTTCGCAGATGCGGGCAATGACTCACGCTTCAAATGCGGCGACACGAACCAGGACCTTTACCGGATTTTCATGACGGGACTGGATGGCACTCCCATGCCATCGTTCGCGGATGTGATTCAACCGAACGATGCCTGGGACCTGGTTCACTATTTGCGGACCTTGCAAGTCCATCGCAAGAGTAAAGAGAATGAGGTGTTAAAGGCCGGCGGTGGAAAGATTCCAACTAAGGCTACGGCACAATAGAAGTCCCTTGGCCTGTAAGCGAGGGTCAGAAGGCAATCAATATCCCCAGCGTTGGAACGAGTTGAGGAGGGAGTCAATCGGATGAGCAGGAAGCATTTGTGGGCTGTTTTACTGGTGACTATGGTTTCTCCGGCTTGGTTGTTTGGTGCGGGTACGGTTAGCGGAAAAGTGACCTACACGGGAACGCCGGCGAAGCAGAAGACAATCGACATGTCCAAGGAGCCAAGCTGTGCAAAGCAGCATACGACTCCCATTACAACCGAGACGGTAGTTGCGGGTTCCAACAACTCACTGGAAAACGTGGTGGTCTATATCTCGGCCGGTGCACCTGATGAATCGAGCGCGCCAGCCCAAGCTGTGACCTTTACGCAAAAGGGATGCCAGTACATACCGCATGTATTGGCCATGCGAACAGGACAGGAACTGAAAGTCGTCAATGACGACCAGACTTCGCACAATATCCACCCGCTGGCGAAAGTCAACCATGAGTGGAACAAGTCCCAGCCACCGGGAACCCCACCGCTTTCCGAGAAATTCGAGAAAGAAGAGTTCATTCCTGTAAAGTGCAACGTTCATCCGTGGATGCGCGGTTACTTTGCTGTGTTGAAGACCTCGCACTACGCCATCACGGCAGATAACGGGAGTTTTTCGTTACCCAATCTACCTCCTGGTAAGTACACGATCACGGCGTGGCAGGAAGATTACGGGACCCAAACGCAGGATGTAACGATTTCAGGCAGCGAGACAAAGACGGCCGATTTTACGTTCAAGGCGAAGCCGTACTAGGTCGGTCGTTGCAGTCAAAATACAAAGCAGCCGGCTAAGGACTGGCTGCCACACACAACCGGGGAAGAATCCGGATTAGATGCGAGGCGGGATGGGCAAGCTATTCGCAGTGATCCTGGTCGTGATTGCATTGGCGTCGGCGATTCCAATTATCACCCACACCTGGTATGGCTCCGGGATCACTCTCGCGCCACCCCCGGATATTTCGACCCACGGCCACGCCATCGATAAGCAATTGTCCGAGACCATGGTCGAAGCCGGACTGGCGTTTCTCGCCGCACAGTTACTGCTGGCATTCTTCGTCTGGAAGTTTGCGGGTCGGAAGGATGATAAGCCGATCAAGACCTTTCCGGGCGGCGCCAAGGTTATGGTGATTGCTGCAGTGGTGCTGGTTGGGAGCGAAATTCTTGCTCTCGGAGTGCTGGGTCAAAAGGCCTGGGCGAACGTCTATTTCAAACCCGCTGCGCCGGATGCCCTGCAGATCCAGGCGCAGGCGGGACAGTTTGCTTTCTACTTCCGCTACCCGGGGATTGACGGTAAGTTCGGGGCACTGCACCCCGACAAGATTGACGAGGGCAATTCCAACTTCTTTGGCCTTGACCCCGCCAATGATGTGGAATCAAGAGACGATATCGTCTCGGGAGAAATGGCGGTTCCGGTTAATCGGGAAGTCGTTCTCTTGATGCATGCCAAGGATGTTGGCCATTCGTTCTACGTGCGTGAACTGCGTTTACAACAGGACTTCGTTCCGGGGTTGGATCTATCGGTGCATTTCACCGCGACCAAGATCGGGAAATACGAAATCGTCTGCACGCAGCTTTGCGGGCTAGGTCACTACAACATGAAGGCCTATCTAAACGTTCTGTCGCAGGAAAATTTTGACAGCTGGATGAAACAGAAGGTGTCGGAGCAGTAGCGAGGTGCGCTCTCGCGCTGAGCGAGCGCATGCCAACCATAGGGGTGAGCTGAAATGTCAGAAGTGTCGGCCCATGCTGTGCAAAACCATTCTGCGAATCACGATTTGGCGCACCATCATGCTCCGCCACAGGGCTTTATTCGGAAGCATGTCTTCAGTCTTGATCACAAGGTCATAGGAAAGCAGTATTACGCGCTGGCCCTTCTGGCTGTGTTCGTGGGCATGGCGCTTTCCTGGGTGATGCGTATCCACCTGGTGTGGCCCAACGCACCGATCCCGGGGTTGCAGTGGCTTTCGAAGACCGGTGCCCCGGGTGGCATTGTAACTCCCGAATATTACCTGTCACTGCTTACCATGCACGGGACCTTGATGGTCTTCTTCGTGCTTACGAATGCTCCTTTTGCGGCTTTTGGGAATTATTTTCTGCCCATCCAGATCGGCGCGGAAGATATGGCCTTTCCGCGATTCAACATGATGTCGTTCTGGATCACGTTCCTGGCGTTCTGCATTCTCATCGCGGCATTCTTCGTGCCCGATGGACCGCCGATCTCGGGTTGGACCGCATATGCCCCCTTGAGCGCAGTCGGTTCAGATGCAGGACCGGGACTTGGTCTCGGCCAAACGTTATGGGGTCTCTCGATCTTTGTGTTCTGCATTGCTTCACTGCTGGGTTCTTTGAATTTTATTGCAACCACGCTCGACCTCCGCACCAAAGGTATGACCCTTGCCCGCATGCCGATCTGCACATGGGCATGGTTTATCACTTCCTGCATCGCGCTTCTGGCATTCGCCGTTCTACTTCCGGCATGTTTGCTCTTGATCCTCGATCGCGTTGCCGGCACGAGTTTCTTTATTCCCGCCGGACTCGTAGTCAGCGACCGTTTGCAGCCACATTCGGGAGGGTCCCCGCTGCTCTGGCAACATCTGTTCTGGTTTTTTGGTCATCCAGAAGTCTACATCGCGATTTTGCCGGCCATGGGGATCGTCTCTCACATTCTGATCAACAGCATGCGCCGTCCTCTGCTGAGTCACCGGGTTGTGATCTACTGCATGATGGGAATCGGGTTCCTCAGCTATATGGTCTGGGGACATCACATGTTCGTCAGTGGCATGAATCCTTTCTCATCGCTGCTGTTTTCTTTTCCCACCCTGATCATCACGATTCCGGCGACGATCATGACTCTGATCTGGCTGGGTAGCTTGTACGGGTCGCGCTTGCGGATTACCGCGGCCTCGCTATTTGCTCTTGGATTCATTTCGATGTTTGTCAGCGGCGGTGTCAGCGGATTTTTCCTGGCGCAACCCTCCATCGATATCTATTTGCACGCCACCTATTTCGTTGTCGGACACTTCCACATGGTGATGGGCGTGGCTTCGATCTTCGGCGTGTTTGCCGGAACCTATTTCTGGTTTCCCAAGATGACCGGTCGCATGATGAGCGAGAAGCTGGGCAAGCTTCATTTCTGGCTGACGTTCATTGGTACCTACTGCATCTTTATGCCATTCCACTATCTGGGCTTGGCAGGAAACGTTCGCCGCTATGCCGTTTTCGTCGACGACTTCCTGGTCCCACTAATTCCTGTGCACCGGTTTATTACGATAGCCGCGCTCCTGACTGGAGCTGCGCAGTTGATCTTCTTGTACAACCTTATTGTTAGCCGATTCCGCGGCGAACCCGCGCCCCCGAATCCGTGGGATTGCACGTCCCTGGAATGGAGCGTGCCCTCGCCGCCTCCATTCGACAATTTCGGTGGCAAGCATCCCGTGGTCTACCACGATCCATATCAGTATGGGGTCAAGAGTTCAAAAGCCGACTACGTGATGCAAGATTCCCCCGAGCAGGTCAACGCTTAAGGAAGAATTCCCCGCAGGTCGATAAGGGCACCGGGCCATGGCCATAACGATCCAACCTCCTGAGACCGAACAAACGAAATCGCTCCTCGGCGCTGGAAAATCGGGGGGAGGGGGCCTGTTACACTTGGGCCCCGTGGACGCTACTGGCAGAACTGTGGAGGACCCCTCTCCAGCACCGGTTCGCACCGGCATCTGGATTGGGCTGGCGGCCATCACGATGTCGTTTGCCGCCTTTACCAGTGCGCTGGTTGTGCGTCAATCGACTGCCAATGACTGGCATCATCTCGTTATCCCGCCCATCGTCTTTGGGAACACGCTAGTCCTGCTGGCCAGCAGCGTGACGCTGGAGGTGGCACGGCGGCGCGTGTCAGCCTTCTTCCGCAACAGGAGGCGCGATCAAGCGGCACCGGTGCTCTGGCTGTGGGCAACGCTGTTGTTCGGTGTGGTTTTTGTCGCGGGACAATACCTTGCGTGGCTGCGTTTGCGCGCGGCGGGTCTATACCTGGCGACCAATCCCAACAGCGCGTTTTTTTATGTCCTGACCGCGATGCACGCCCTGCATGTGTTGGGGGGACTCGCTGGTCTGGCGCGAGTGATCTACAAAGTTCGTGGCCCCGTGCTCACGTTGCGTCGGAGTACGCTGGATGCCACGTCCTATTACTGGCATTTCATGGGAATTCTTTGGCTGTATCTGCTGTTCGTGGTGTGGTTGAAGCTTTAGCCGAAGGCAGGAGGCTCCGTGAGCGAAGCTGGTTTAACGATGGGAGGACACGTGCCCGGGATCACCGAAGAATCGCCATTTGCGATTCCGTCCAAGAAGTTGGTGATGTGGCTGTTCATCATCTCTGACGCAGTCACGTTCGGAGCGCTGCTCTTCGCGTATGGATACGTGAAGAATGCGAGCCCGGATTGGCCGGCGCCGTTTAAGTTCTCTCCCAGCATCGTCAATGTAATGCTGATGACATTCGTCCTGGTCAGCAGCAGTCTGACGATGTTGGTCGCCACACGTGCCGCCAAGGCAGGCAACAAGACAAGCGGAATTCGCTGGACCTTCATCACCGTCGCGGGCGGAATCGTTTTTGCCCTGCTGCATATCCGCGAGTGGCTTGGCCTCATCAGGGAAGGCGTACGGTTGTTCCAGAATCCTTGGGGCTCGCCGATGTTCGGCGCGACCTTCTTTGCTATTACTGGCCTGCACCTTACTCACGTGATTGGTGGGGTCATTGCGCTGACAGTGGTCGCGCTCGGCTACAAACGTGGACGGTATAACTCGGACGACATCGAGGTTTGGTCGCTTTATTGGCACTTCGTTGATTTGGTGTGGATGTTTGTTGTGCCTATGGTCTATTTGTTGAATATCAGTCGCTAGGGGAACGAAGGGCGAAAGAACCTCATGACCACAACCGGCAAGGTGACTAGCACCCTGAAAACCGACATTATCGTTTACGGCTGCATTCTGGCGCTATCCGGACTTCAAGTTGTTTTGGCCTATCAGCATACGCAAGGCACACAGCTTATGGTCCGCATGCTTGCCGTCGCCGTGATCCAGGCTGGTCTCGGCGTGATGTACTTTATGCACCTGCGGGACGAGCGGCGAAACCTGCTGCTGGCGCTTATTCCTGCCACGGTATTCGTGCTTCTTATGATGAACATGATATGGTCGGATAGTTTTCGGCTGTTGCATATGCGTCCGAAGTAAAGGGGAACCAGTGCGCGGAAGGATTTTCGGACTCACTCGCGTCGCCAATGGAGCCTGCGCGGCACTTGTTTTGTTGATATGCAACGGAGTGTGCTACGCGCAGAGCTGCGCTCTCTGCTATACGCAAGCGGCGTCTGCGGGTTCCCGCATCATTCACGGCTTACGCTCTGGCATCCTGGTCCTTATTATTCCTCCAATGTTTATGTCCGTGGCGATCACGGTGCTGGCATACCGAAAGCGCAATCAGTTCAATCGCAGCGATTCGTCTGACTCACCGCGTGACGGCTGGTAGATTGGTTCACTGCCCCACCGCTCTTCGGGAAAGTCTCGCCGCTTTTATCCACAGGCGCCGTTCTACGTATCGACAATGCATGGACATGCCGCTCCGAGCGGCCGGTTAGTCGTTTTCGACCTTGACAGTTGCGGGCGTCGCGTTTGGACGACAAAAAGTCTAAAATGTTAAATGTAGGCCTTTGACACCTGCATGTTGAATTCGAGTTCCAAAGAATCAGCGTGACCGGAACTTCGAGTTCGAGACGTCGTTTTCTGAAGGTGGCTTCCAGGGTGGTGGCCATCGGTGCTGTGGCAGTGGGCGCCGATGCAACGTTGATCGAACCGAATCGCCCGCGGCTGGTTCGCCAGGAAATTTTGCTTCGACGCCTTCCTCCTGCTTTTGACGGCTTCACGATTATCCAGCTGAGTGATTTCCACTATGACCCTTATTTCTCCGCCGTCCCGATTGCGGCGGCGGTTCGTATAGCGAACGCGCTCAAACCCGATCTCGTGGTTCTTACCGGCGACTTTGTGAGTTCTGCCATCATTTACCGATCAAGCTTGCTGAGACGGGCCACGGCCCACATCGAGCCATGCGCGGATATTCTGCGCGGTCTGAGTGCGCCTTCCGGAATCTGGGCAGCGCTCGGAAACCACGATGTTTACTCTGGCCCGGGTCACATTCAGGCCACACTGCGGAGTGCGGGGATTCAAGTCCTGTGCAACCGTGCGGTTCCTATCGAGCGCGATGGACAGAGATTTTGGCTGGCGGCCGTAGGGGATGTGCTGGCGGGCGACGCAAATCTCGACGAAGCGTTGCAAGGTACATCTTCAACAGAGGCCGTGGTCCTGCTCGCCCACGAGCCAGACTTCGCTGACCACTCCGCGCGCTATCCAGTTGATCTTCAACTCTCTGGTCACTCTCATGGAGGGCAGGTCTGCTTTCCGTTGATGGGAGCTGTTTACTTTCCCAGGATGGCGCGCAAATACCCACGGGGGCTACGACGGATTGGGGAATTGATGCTATACACGAATGTGGGAATCGGGACGCTCTTCATCCCGGTGCGCTGGAACTGCCCCCCTGAGGTAACTCTGATCACACTTCGCTCAAGGCAGCCCGGCAGCTAAGGCTAGCGGACGCACCGGCGCTCCGCGTCGGTTCCTTGAGAAGTCAATCCTTCTGCCCTGCAGCTTGTTTCACACGGCCGCTATGTGCCATGTCCCATCCGTTCTCACAATCGTGACGACCGCCTTGGTAGGTTCGCCGTGGCAGGTCTTGCCATTTCTGCTGGCTGAGGTTCCGCAGGATCTTCCACAGGAAGGGCATGGGAATGCGCGCGGCGGCGATCTCACGGGCACCCGTAAGTTTTCCGGGCGGCGGGGGTTGTCCAGCCAAATACGTCAATGCTTGAATTGAGTAACCTGCCGATCGCGAGAACATGGCAGTGTCCCCCCGGCCAGTATTGGATGCGAATGTCTAATTTCGCAAGGACGCAAAGCAGCGTTTTGAATCTGGCGTGTCCGATTCGGGAAGGAACCGACCTGGTTTTGATTGGAGCTGCGTTTTGATTGGAGCTGCAAGTCTTTTCATCCGGGAGACAGCGGTTGAATTCGAGCGATCTCGTAAATAATTGATAACACAACTGTTATGAGTGTCACGACGCTGGCCGTTAGATTGCCAACTAACACGTATCCATAGCGGGACGATCCGCCACGGGACTCTGGTGAGGACATGATGCTGCGCAGACTCTGGCCCGTTTTTCTGACGCTCTGTATTCCCGCCTCAGCTTCCAGCTCTAACGCTGATGGGATCGCTCGAATTTCCGTTCATGCGTCGCTGGTTGCGCGCGAGCAACAGCTATGGATAGTTCCAGCCCGGAATTTAGAGTTCTTCGACATCCCCCACACCACGGCTCGCTCCCGTTGTGAAGAAACCCGTCCACCTGAGGCGCTGACGACTCCCAGTCCGATCCTCGGGGTCGCGGGGTCCGGCCTCAAAATCAAGGTGAGCTTCATCGTGGGAACCGACGGACGGGTACACAGCCCGCTGATTCTGGAGAGCTCGAGCACGACCGGGGATCACGCGATTCTCGACACCGTTCGCGCCTGGCGCTATCGACCTGCCATGTGTAACGGGGTACCCACCGAGACGGAAGGCAAGATTGAGTTTTCAAGTCGCTAGCCGCCGGTTTGATCTAAAATGAGCGAACCTGGAATCTATCGTGGACCCCAAAAAACAGGCTACGGGACAGCCCGGAAGTTCCGCCGGGCCCGGTTCCGAGGACGAACTCACCCCCAATACGACTGCAGACGAGTTTCTTAAGCGTCTTCAATCCGATATGCGTCGTCCACAACCCAGCCAGGATGCGATTAGCGCGGCTTTTCAGGCCATGCAACACATCGCCGCGGAATCCTCTGGGGACGCCGCCGGAATGGATGGGCTTGCTTCCTTACCTCAGACCGGTTCTGTGACTGCCTGTGAGGTATGCGGCCATCACAACCGTCCCGGGAACCAGTTCTGCGGTATGTGCGGATTGCCTCTTGGCGGAGAGGTGGGATCGCCAGTCCCAGAACACGGCCAGCCGAGCGCGATCGGTCCAGCTAACTCGCCGGTCCGAGTTGACGGGCCGCATCATTACCACCATCACTTTCACCACCATTATTTTTCATCGAGCCCGGATCTGTCGACGGCCGGTGGAGGTTCGTCCAGAGCGGACGCGGGCCTGAAGGATACTGCCAAACTACGCGCCTCTGGCACCGGGCAAGTCATGAGCCGCAATGAAATCGCCGTCCGCAAAGTGACTCACGACTGGGCCGCGGCCTGCAACACCAAGCAACTGGATGATCTGGTCAGTATCTATGCCACTGACGCGCTTGTGCTGCGGCCAAATCATGCTGCGGTCCGCGGGAATGCTGCGATTCGTGAGTTCTTCTTCGCAGTTCTCGACGCCGGGCTTGGCGAAGTCGAACTTGAGCCGCTACGAGTCGATGTGATGGGGGATGTCGCCTATGAAGCGGGCCGCTGCAAGATGCTGGTACCGTATGTTGTTGGAAAACGACGGGAGGAGCGCGGCAAATATCTCACCGTTTTGGCCAGGCAGTCGAACGGCGAATGGAAAATCGTATCAGACTGCTGGTCGACTGATTTAAGTCTCGCTGCGGGGGTTGAGGCCGAAGGGGCCAAGACTTCGCTTCAGGCATCCATGCCTTCAAAGCCGCAAGTTCCGCGTAAAGGTCCGTGAGTACTCGTCGCCGGAAATAGGGAAGTCGCTCACTAGGCCTTCAATTTCCGCAGATCATCGCGCAGCTGCGCGACGCTGTCCATCTTGATCGTATGCATTCCCACTCGCTTTGCTGCCTCCAGGTTGATGGACCGGTCATCGATAAAGCAGCATTCCTCGGGCGCTTTCTGGGTTATTTCCAGCGCAAGTCGGTAGATGTCTTGTTCCGGCTTGCGCAATCCAACGAAACAGGAGCTGACAAAGAGACTGAAGATCGAGCGCAGGCCGAACTTCTCAATGCGATAAAGGTTGAGGTCTCGTGATTCATTGTTGATGGTTCCCATCAAGTACTTTTTAGAGTCGGCCAGTTGTCGTGCAAACGTCAGAGCCTCGGTATTCGGCTGCGATAAGGAAAATATGTATTGCTTGAATTCGTCACGGCTGAATGGTCGCGCCCGATAGAAGACGGTGCGATCGAGGTAGTCGTCCAGCCCGATTTTGCCACGCTCAAACGAGGAAACTACCATTTCGTGCCGGTCGGCGAACTCTTCCTCGTCAAGCTTGAAGTGTTCGAGCGCCGCCTCGCGTTGTGAACGATCCCAAGCATTTGTTAGGAGCACGCCACCCACGTCCCAGAAGATTGCACTGATCGGCGGCACAGCCACCCTCCACGTTCGTTTCTTGGAGGGGCAATTGTACCTGTGACGTCCTCTCCGGTGCACCAGAACAAAACCCCCGACCCTGAATTGCAGAGCCGGGGCTGAACAGGTACGTGGAGTTCGTTGTCTACTGAGGCTGGAAATTCTGCCGGTAGCTTAGGTTGACGACGTCCTGGAACATGGGCGTACCGGGCGGCAGGTTCGCCGGATTCAGGAACAGCGTGTCAAAGTAGTATTTACGGGTCGGTGGACTGTACACGGTCGCGCAACACTTGAAGATGCCGGTGTTGTATTCGGAGTAGTACATGCTCACGAGTGAGCCGTCGTACCAGAGGTTGGTATTCCAGTCTTCGAGATAGCGCAGGAAGTTGTGCAAGCCTCCGTCCGTTCCCATATCCTGACCGCCCCATGCTGGCTCAGGAAAGGGGATATTTTTTCCGCCGGCAACCGCCACACGATAGTAGGCGTTGGCATTCGAGGGTCGGTTGGCAACGCTCGTCGTAAAGTACAAGCTTGCCGCATCCGACCACTGATTGGAGAGAACTGTAACCGCATCAGCAATGATCGCTGCCGCTGCATGAGCCGTATTGTTATTTGCGTTGTTGCCCCAGAAGGGATCCAGCACACTGGTGTTGTAATCTCCCTGGACATACACGGGGTTCTCGGAAGTCACCGTGAATCCGCCCAGCTGGTTGTCCCAACGTACCGGCAAAGGACTTGT
>WNFQ01004123.1_pt1 | contig 10570 bp, 9 predicted proteins | sample 5400171 | NCBI WGS metagenome assembly WNFQ01 (sample SAMN13153356, study PRJNA577476) | soil metagenome | isolation source: 20 cm soil under Madrone tree | place: USA:California | collected 2016-06-14 | reverse complement strand
GCCGTCGTGAATTTCAATAACAGCAATCCGTTTACCGCCTTGGGCCGACCGCTCGTCGCCGGCAACCAGGCAGGCTTCGGATTCGGCTCAACCAACGGACTCCCGTCGGTGACCGCGACCATTCGGGCAATGGAGAATGCCGGCGTGATCCGTACGCTGGCCGAACCGAACCTGACGGCAATTTCCGGAGAATCGGCGACTTTCATTGCGGGCGGCGAGTTTCCGATTCCGGCGGGCTATTCCTGCGATCCAGTCACGCATGTCTGCACTACCCAGATCAGCTACAAGAAATTCGGCATTTCTCTCAACTTCACGCCGGTGGTGATGACCGAAGGCCGGATCAGCCTGCGGGTGATGACCGAGGTGTCGGAGCTGTCGAATGACAATTCCTTTACCTTGATCCAACAAGCCGGCAACGCGCTGACGATCCCGTCGATCAAGACCCGCCGCGCCGAAACCACCCTGGAAATTCCGTCGGGCGGCTCGATGGCGATGGCCGGCCTGATCCAGGACCAGACCAAGCAGGCCATCAACGGTTTGCCTGGCCTGTCGCAATTGCCGGTTCTTGGCACGCTGTTCCGCAGCCGCGACTACGTCAACAGCCAGACTGAACTGATGGTGCTGGTGACACCTTATGTCGTTCGGGCGGTGGCGCAGAAGGACCTGTCGCGTCCGGATGACGGCTTCGCGGCCGCGTCGGATCCACAAGCCGATCTGTTGGGCAACATCAATCGCCTCTATGGCGTTCCGGGTCGGGTCGAGCCGGCGCGGAATTATCGCGGCACCTATGGCTTTATCACCGACTGAGGCGGGACGAGGATACCAACGATGACAGCCCTAATACCCGCCGATCGCAATCGCCTCTTCCGCGCCGCGGCAGCGCTTGTCGGCGTTGCCGTTGTGCTGGGAGGTTGCAATACCGACCGAGCCTTGATCGCGAGCGTTCCCGAGGATTATCGGTTGCGTCATCCCATTGCCATTCAGGAAGCCAACCAGTCCGTCGTCATTTTCGTCGGTCAGGCGCGTGGCGGTCTTTCCGCTTCACAGCGCGCCGATGTGGTGGGGCTGGCGCAAACCTGGCTGCGCGAAGGAACCGGCGCGATCAGCGCCGATCTGCCGGTCGGCACGCCCAACGCGCGGGCGGCGGCGGACGCATTCCGGCAAGTTCGGTCGTTGCTCGCGGCGGCCGGCGTGCCGCCGCGCGGGATTGTTGTCCGCCGCTATCATCCGGACGACCTGCGAACGCTCGCGACAATCCGCCTGAGTTATCCGAAAATCTCGGCAATCGCCGGGCCTTGCGGCCTGTGGCCTGAGGATCTCGGACCTTCGATCAAGAATCCGAGCTACTTCGAAAACAAGTCGTACTACAATTTCGGCTGCGCCTATCAGCGCAACCTGGCGGCAATGATCGACAATCCCTCGGATCTCGTGCAGCCGCGGTCCGAAACCCCAGCCTATACGATGCGGCGCTCGGAAGCTTTCGAGAAGTATCGCAAGGGTACCGCGACCTCGACCACCTATCCCGAAGCCGACAAGGCCAAACTCAGCGATACAGGCAGATGATCAGCTACGCCCGTCAAAATCCCGAGGAGCAGCTGGACGACGACATACCGCCGCCCGCGGACGATCACATCGCCCCGGCGCCGCGGGTGTCGGTGCAGGCGTTTTGCGAGACGGTGGAAACTGCAGCCGCCCTGCAATTGGCTTGCGAAGATCGCCGCCTCGGCAAGGCTCATGTCAAGATTCACATGGGCGGCATGGCAGCCGCCATCGAGGCGTATCGCACCGCTCCTACTCCGAACGTGATCATCCTGGAAACCGAGGGCCGAGGCCGAATCCTTGCGGGCCTCGATCGGCTCGCACCAGTGTGCGATTCCGGAACTCGCGTTGTGGTGATCGGACGCGTCAACGATGTCACGCTTTATCGCGAACTGGTGCGCCGCGGCATCAGCGATTACGTGATCGTGCCGGTTAGCGCGCTGGACGTGGTGCGCTCGATTTGCGGTCTGTTCTCGGCACCTGAGGCAAAAGCCGTCGGCCGGATCATCGGAATTGTCGGCGCAAAAGGCGGCGTCGGCGCATCCACCATCGCCCACAACGTCGCCTGGGCGATCGCGCGCGATCTCGCGCTGGATTCCGTCGTCGCCGATCTCGACCTCGCATTCGGCACCGCCGGTCTCGACTACAACCAGGATCCCTCGCAAGGCATCGCCGACGCGGTATTCTCGCCGGATCGTGTCGATACGGCGTTCGTCGACCGCCTGCTGTCGAAATGCACCGACCATCTCAGCCTGCTGGCGGCGCCGGCGACACTGGAGCGGGTCTACGATTTTGGCGCCGAAGCCTTTGACTCGATCTTCGACACCCTTCGCACGACGGTGCCCTGCATTGTGCTGGACATACCCCATCAATGGTCGGCATGGACCAAGCGCGCCCTGATCGGCGCGGACGATATCCTGATCGTCGCGACCCCGGATCTGGCCAATCTGCGCAACTCCAAGAACATCTTCGATCTGCTGAAGGCATCCCGGCCCAACGATCGGGCGCCGCTGTATTGTCTCAATCAGGTCGGCGTGCCGAAGCGGCCGGAAATCAACGCAAGCGAATTCACCAAGGCAATTGAGAGCCCGCCAATCGCTTCTATTCCGTTCGATCCCCAGATATTCGGCCTGGCGGCCAATAACGGCCAGATGATCGCGGAGATCGCCGCCAGTCACCGCACCACCGAGATGTTTCTGCAGATCGCGCAACGGTTGACAGGCCGAGGCGAAACCAAAAAGCCACGGGGTTCGTTGCTGTCGCCCCTGATCGCGAAGTTGCGGGCAAAATAAGCCACCGGTATGGAGTGTCGTCGTGTTTGGGAAGCGTAGCGGAACTGAAAACGATTCGCGGACGATGAAGCCCGCCGCCGTGCCGGAACCAGCTTCCGGTGCTGCGCCGGCCGTGTCCCGCAACCTGTCTCCTCCCACCGTTGCATCACCGCCGCTTGCGCCGGCCAGACCGGGATCGCTCGCGCCGGCAGTCGAAGTGCGGCGATCGGATACTTACTATGAGGTCAAAGCGACGATCTTCGGCGCTTTGATCGAAGCGATCGACCTTGCCCAACTCGCCAAACTTGACAGCGAGTCGGCGCGCGAGGAAATTCGCGACATCGTCAATGAAATCATCGCGATCAAGAACATCGTGATGTCGATTGCCGAGCAGGAAGAGCTGCTCGACGACATCTGCAACGACGTTCTCGGCTACGGCCCGCTCGAACCGCTTTTGGCGCGCGACGACATTTCCGACATCATGGTCAACGGCGCCGGAACGGTGTTCATCGAAGTCGCCGGCCGCATTCAGCGCACCGGAATCCGGTTCCGCGACAATCAACAGCTCTTGAACATTTGTCAGCGAATCGTCAGCCAGGTCGGTCGCCGCGTCGACGAATCCTCGCCGATCTGCGACGCACGCCTGGCCGACGGCTCGCGCGTCAACGCCATCGTTCCGCCGCTGGCACTCGACGGCCCCGCATTGACGATCCGGAAATTCAAGAAGGACAAGTTGACCCTGGACCAGCTGGTCAAATTCGGAGCGATCACGCCCCAAGGCGCCGAGATTCTGCAGATCATCGGGCGCTGCCGCGCCAATGTCCTGATTTCCGGCGGCACCGGCTCCGGAAAAACCACGCTGCTCAACTGTCTCACCCAGTACATCGACCACGACGAGCGCATCATTACCTGCGAGGACGCCGCAGAACTTCAACTACAGCAGCCGCACGTGGTGCGGCTCGAAACCCGCCCGCCCAACATCGAGGGCGAGGGCCAGATCACCATGCGCGAACTGGTCCGAAATTGCCTCCGTATGCGCCCTGAACGCATCATCGTCGGCGAAGTCCGCGGACCGGAGGCATTCGACCTGCTGCAAGCCATGAACACCGGTCACGACGGATCGATGGGTACGCTGCACGCCAACAATCCCCGCGAGGCCCTGTCGCGCTGCGAATCGATGATCACGATGGGTGGGTTTTCGCTGCCGTCGCGGACCATTCGCGAGATGATCTGCGCTTCGATCGACGTTATCATTCAGGCCGCCCGCCTGCGCGACGGCTCCCGGCGCATCACCCACATCACCGAGGTGATGGGTATGGAAGGCGACACGATCATCACCCAGGACCTCTTCGTTTTCGACCTGATCGGCGAGGACGCCAACGGGCAGATCGTCGGCCGGCACCGCTCAACCGGCATTGGACGGCCGCGCTTCTGGGATCGTGCGCGATACTACGGCGAAGAAAAGCGGCTTGCCGCCGCGATCGATGCCTCGGAAGTAGCGGGTGAGGTCCTGAGGGGCGCGTCATGAACATTCAGGCACTCGCACTTGCTTTTCTCGCAGCTACCGCCATTGGCGGTTTGGCATGGGTCTTTATCTATCCTTTGCTGTCGGGGGAGAAGAAAGCCGAGCTGCGCCGCGCGTCGGTCGCGAAGTCCGAACCGGCCGCGCGCCAGGCCGATAAGACCCAGCGCTCACGCCGCGAACAGGTTGAGGGATCGCTAAAGGAGCTCGAGGCGCGCAGCAGGGATGAAAAGAAAGTTCCTCTGACCAGCCGCCTGGCGCAGGCCGGACTCGACTGGTCACCCCGGAAATTCATGATCATTTCCGGCGTTCTCGCGGCGGCGTGCTTTGCGATAACGATGGTGGCGGGAGGTGGGCTATATGGAGCCGCCGGCCTGGCCTTCGCGGCTGGCCTGGGTCTGCCACGCTGGGGCTTGAACTTTCTCAAGAAACGCCGTGAAAAGAAGTTTCTCAAGGCGCTGCCGGACGCCGTTGACGTGATTGTTCGTGGCATCAAGGCGGGCCTGCCGCTATTCGAGTCCATCAAAGTCGTCGCAACCGATGCTCCGGAGCCGCTCAAGAGCGAGTTCCTCGCCATCATCGAAACCCAGGCGATCGGCATGCCGCTTGGCGATGCATGTGCGCGACTGTTCGAACGGATGCCGGTGCCGGAGGCGAACTTCTTCGGAATCGTCGTCTCGATCCAGCAAAAGTCCGGCGGCAACCTGTCCGAGGCTTTGGGCAACCTGTCCAAGGTGCTGCGCGACCGCAAGAAGATGGCCGAGAAGATTCAGGCCATGTCGATGGAAGCCAAGGCCTCCGCGGGCATTATCGGCTCGCTGCCGCCCATCGTCATGCTGCTCGTTTACCTCTCGACCCCCGACTATATCTCGCTGCTGTGGACTCATCCCACCGGCCAACTGATGCTGGTTGGCTGCGTCATCTGGATGTCCATCGGCATCTTCGTGATGAAGAGAATGATCAACTTCGATTTCTGACGGTGCCGCATGATTGATTTTCTGATCGCCAAGCTCCACGACGCGCGCTTCATGACGATGCTGCTCGCCGCCATCGCCGCGAGCGCGACCGCGTACACGCTGATCATGCCCTTTTTGGCAACCGGGGGACTGGAAAAGCGCATGAAGGCGGTCGCGAGCGAACGCGAGCGGATCCGGCAGCGCGAGCGCGAGCGCCTCTCCAAGACCGAAAAGATCTCGCTGCGTCAGACACCGAGGCAACTAGTCTCCAAGGTGGTGCATGATTTCAACCTCGGCAAATGGCTGGCGCAGGAGGCCGCGCTCGAAAAGCTCACCATGGCCGGATATCGCGGGCACGCGCCTTACGTCACATTCCTGTTCTTCCGGCTTGTAACGCCGATCGTGCTTTTCCTGGCGGCGGTGCTGTATGTTTTCGTGATCTCGCATATGGAGAAATCGATGCCGATCAAGATCGGCATATGCATCGGCGCGGCCTATCTCGGCCTGCAGGCGCCGATGCTGTTTTTGAAAAACGCGATCACGAAACGCCAGCTCTCGATCAAGCGCGCCTTTCCCGACGCGCTCGACCTGTTGCTGATCTGCATCGAATCCGGCATGTCGATCGAAACCGCATTCCGCAAGGTCAGCGCCGAAATCGTTACCCAATCGGTTGCGCTGTCGGAGGAATTCACCCTCACCACGGCCGAACTGTCCTATTTGCAGGACCGCAAGGTTGCTTACGAAAATCTGGCGAAGCGCACCGGTCTCGAGGGTGTGAAGTCGGTCTGTCTGGCCTTGCAGCAGTCGGAACGCTACGGAACGCCGCTTGGCCAGAGCCTGCGCGTCATGGCGCAGGAAAACCGCGACATGCGCATGACCGAAGCCGAGAAAAAGGCGGCGTCGCTGCCGCCGAAGCTGACCGTGCCGATGATTCTGTTCTTCCTTCCGGTGTTGTTTGTCGTCATCCTTGGGCCGACCGGCATCAAGGTCGCGGCAATGCAATGAGCTTGTCCGACGGGGCGGTCAGCTACTACGCGCGCTTTCTGCCCCGAAGCTTCCTCATGCGATGCTGTCGTCGCCCGGCTTGATCGGGGCGATCCAGTAAACACCGGTGATTACCGGATCCCCGCTTTCGCGAGGATGACAACGATCGCGCCGCTCAGTCCGAACGGTTGAGAGACGCAACCGGCATTGCCCCGGCGCGCGGATTGTCTTTGCGGCTCAGCATCTGCTTCAGATAGGCGACGTTTGAGGCGGCCTCGTCTGGCGGCAAATCGGCTTTCACGATGCTCTCGGCCTCGGCAAAGCGGCCCTGCAGGCCAACCACCAGGCCGAGATTCTGCCGCACCCGCGCATCTGCCCTGCCGCTGGCGTAGGCCCGTCGCAGGTTTTCTTCCGCCTTCGGCAGATCCTTGGAAAGCACATAGGAAAGGCCGAGATTGGACAGTACCGACGGCTCGTCGGGCACGATCTTCAAGGCGCTGGCGTAATAGCGGCGAGCGTCCTCATGCCGGCCCTGTTGATCGAGCACGGTTCCCTGCACCGAAAGAATACGCCAATCCGGATTGTCGGGCGAATGGGCACGCGTGAGAACGTCGAACGACTGCTGGAAATTACCGTTATCGGCGAGCGCGCGGCCATAGCCGGCGAGCAGCGCCTTGTTGCCGGGATGGGCGATGGTGGCCTGTTCGAGCACGGCGACCGCCTGGCCGCGTTGCCCCGTGGCGCGGAGCGCTTGGCCATAAGCCAGTGCGGCCTCGGGATCCTTGGGATTGGCGCGATAGCGCTCGCCATAAAACTCCGCCGCGCGCCGCGGATCGGTATCGGGGCTGGGGCTCGTCTCGGCCTTTGACGTCAGCGATCCCGTGATATCCGCCATGGTCTGGCAGCCGCCAAGCCCCGCGGCCAACATCACCGTCAGGGCCGCGGACCCAAGAAGCCGGGCAAGACTGGGCAGCTGACGCATGGCACTTTAACTCTTGAGATCAGGCGAATTGATCGAGCGGATGCGCCAGCAATAGACTGTTAACCCTAACGGCTGGTTAATGCCGCCATGCGCGCGGGAGCCGGTCGATTTCAATGGAAGCGCAAAGGCGCGCGCCCATGCGGTACATCGGCGCCGGCGAACTCGATTGAGGTCAGCGCAGTCCCTCAATATTCAACGGCAAGACGTTTCCTGATTTCATCTATTCGCTTGTCGAGCGCATCAAATCTGGCGTGAAGGGCTCGGTCGTGAAGATAAAATATGTACCCGATGACCAGAAATCCGAAAATCCAGTGGTGGGTTTCCACATAGACTAATACCTGTTCGATCCCGTGACCGATGGAAACAACAATGTCCCACAAAACGTCCATCGCATTCCCCACTGGAGAAAATGACATTGAATCCTGGAAGACTGGCTAATCCTGGATTGGCGCGGAAAAACGAGGCTAGCACGCTCGCCGGGTGGCGTGTAGTAGCCGGCGAAGTTCGGATGCCGCTACAACCGATTGCGGACGCGCAAGAAAACTGCAACGTCTCGGCTGACCTCTACGCCCGCCGTGTCCGTTCCAAATGAAGACCGAGAGAAGCATGCCTTCAGTGTTCGAGACCGCACCCGCCGTATCAGCCATTCCCATCACGTTCGCCACCAAGGCGACATGGGACGCAAGCTGCGCTGAGCTGCCCACGCAGGCCCGGCAGTTCGCGCTAGCCAATGGCTTTGCCGCCAAACCCGGAGCGTGCCTCGCCTTGCCCTCCGCGGACGGGCAAATCGCGCAGGTCCTGTTCGGTCTCGAGGAGAAGGACAGCAAATCCCTGGACCGGTTCAGACCCGGCCTTTTACCCGGCCTGCTGCCGCCGGGGGTCTACCGTTTTGCCAACGCGCCGCACGATACCCGGCTCGCGGTCCTCGCCTTCGCGCTCGGCAGCTATCGCTTCAGCCGCTACCGCAAATCCGAAGCGTCCGACGCCCGGCTGGTGCCGCCCGATGGCATCGACGCGGCCGATATCACGCGAATGGCAGACGCGGCCGCGCTTGCCCGCGACCTCATCAATACGCCGGCAAACGACATGGGACCGGAGCAACTGGCGCTCGCCGCGCAGCATCTGGCAAATCGCTTTGGCGCCAATTTCAATTGCATCGTCGGCGACGACCTGTCGCGACAAAATTTTCCACTGATTCATGCGGTGGGGATGGCCTCGTCGCGCGCGCCGCGGCTGATCGATTTGAGCTGGGGCGATCCCGCTCACCCCAAGGTGACGCTGGTCGGCAAGGGGGTCTGCTTCGATAGCGGTGGGCTCGACCTGAAGCCGTCGAGCGGCATGCTGATCATGAAAAAGGACATGGGCGGGGCCGCCAATGTGCTGGCGCTGGCGCAGATGGTGATGGACGCCAGGCTCAAGCTGCGGTTACGGGTTTTGATCCCCGCGGTCGAGAATGCGGTCGCCGGCAATGCTTTCCGCCCGCTCGATATCTTCACCTCGCGCAAGGGCCTTACCGTGGAAATCGGCAATACCGACGCCGAAGGCCGCTTGATACTGGCGGATGCCCTTGCGCTGGCCGATGAGGAAAAGCCCGATCTGCTGGTGGATCTGGGCACCCTGACCGGCGCGGCACGGGTGGCGCTCGGTCCGGATTTGCCGCCCTTTTACACCAACGATGAGACGCTGGCGCAGGACGTCGCGGCTTGCTCGAAACAGGAGAACGATCCGTTATGGCGCTTGCCGCTGTGGCCAGCTTACGATGCCTGGCTCGACTCGAAGGTCGCCAATATCAACAACTCGCCGTCGGGCACTTTTGCCGGCTCCATCACCTGCGCGCTGTTCCTGCAGCGTTTCGTCGAACACGCGAAAAGCTGGCTGCATGTCGACATCTACGGCTGGACGCCGTCTGCAAAACCGGCGCGCCCGGAAGGCGGCGAATGCCAGGCCGCGCGCGCGATCTACAAATTGCTGGTCGAACGCTATGGATGATCCGCGCCTGACGCCGGCCCGGCCCGACCTTGCCGCGAAATATCTCGAAGGCAAGATCGCGGCGGCGCGCTTTGTCAGTGGCGAGGAATTTGAAATTGCCGAGGCGCTCGCGCCGTTGCGCGAAGCGCCTGCCTCCGATGCAGCGCTTTTAACGCAGGCGCTGAAGGGCGAGCGCGTGACCATCTATGACCGCAATGGCGAAGGTTTTGCCTGGGGCCAATTGAACAGCGACGGCTATGTCGGCTGGCTGCCGGATCGCGCGCTGATAAAACCTGCCGCGAAGCCGACGCACAAGGTCACCGCGATCAGGACGTTCGCCTTTCCCGGCCCTTCCATCAAACTGCCGCCGGCCGAGACGCTGGTCATGGGCGCCTGGGTCAGCGTAATCCGCGAGGACGGCTCTTTCGCCGTGACGCGCGAGGGCTGGCATCTGCCACGCCAGCATGTCGGGAGCATCGACCGTTACGAGAATGATTTCGTCGCGGTCGCCGAACGCTTCGCCGGGACGCCCTATCTGTGGGGCGGCAAGAGCAGTCTTGGCATCGATTGTTCCGGTCTGGTGCAGGTTTCCTTGAACGCCGCGGGCACCGGCTGCCCGCGCGACAGCGACATGCAGCAGGATGGTCTCGGCAGGGTGTTGACGGCTGCCGAGTCCAGAAAGTTGCAGCGCGGCGACCTGATTTTCTGGAAAGGCCATGTCGCGATCGCGCGGGATGCCCGCACCATCGTTCACGCCAACGCGCATCACATGGCGACCGTGATCGAAAACACGAGCGATGCCATCGCGCGCATCAACGCCGCAGGCAGCGAGATCGTTGCGGTCAAGCGGCTGAACTGAACGCTTGTTCAAACGGCCGTCGTGCCATTTGGCGCAGTTTCCAGCCGGAACGCTGCGGCGAACAGCGCGCGGGTGTAGTCGGTCTTCGGCGACTTGAACAGTACCGAAGCCGGTCCCTCCTCCACGACCTTGCCCTGCCGCATCACGATCAGGTGGCTTGCGAGCGAAGCAACCACGCGCAGGTCATGCGAAATGAACATGTAGGTCAGGTCGCGCTTGCGCTGCAATTCGCGCAAGAGATCGACCATCTGCGCCTGGAACAGCATGTCGAGCGCGCTGGTCGGCTCATCCAGCACGACGAAATTCGGCTCCAGCACCACCGCGCGGGCAATGCTGATGCGCTGGCGCTGGCCGCCGGAGAATTCATGCGGATAGCGAAACCGCGTTGCCGGATCCATGCCGACATCCCTGAGCGCCTTGATCACGCGCGCTTCGCGCTCGGCTTGCGAAAGCGCGCGCTGATGCACGCTGAGGCCCTCGGCAACGATA
>WNFQ01008070.1_pt1 | contig 10572 bp, 8 predicted proteins | sample 5400171 | NCBI WGS metagenome assembly WNFQ01 (sample SAMN13153356, study PRJNA577476) | soil metagenome | isolation source: 20 cm soil under Madrone tree | place: USA:California | collected 2016-06-14 | reverse complement strand
CCCCAACATACCCCAACATGCCCCCATCATCATTTACTTTCAAACACCCGATCTCCCCAGAATATCGTGCCATCTGCCCACCATCATTTCCTCTCCACCATCCACGCCTCTGGGCTCAGGATATTGCAAGATCAACACCACATCGACGTAGGTCTTTTGCTTAACACTGTGTTACAGCTGTTGACTGGTGCAATATAGGTCAAGTGACAGTCGACATGCTACCCAGAGAAGCCCTGCTTGAAATATTCGATTGGCATTTAATTTACTTGGATTGTTTTATAGGCGAGGAGGGTACCTGGTACGAGGCAGAAGTAGAGGCCTGGCAAACACTGGTGCACATGTGTCAAAAATGGCGAAATGTAGTCTTCAGGTCACCACATCGCCTGAATCTACAACTTGTGTGCACAGGTACAAAGCCTGTGCAGAAGATGCTGGACCTTTGGCCACCCTTGCCTATTGTCATATCGAATGTTAGAAAAACAATGAGTGAGGATAACATCATTGCAGTGCTCACGCACAACGTTCGCGCATGTGGAATCGTTCTTTGGGAGGTTTGTTACAAACTCTTTTCTTTCTTTACTGTACGATATGACATGACTGGCTCCCAAGAGGCCTAGCTTGTACGGCCTGTACTGGGGTAAGTTCTAGAACCGGCCACGATACGCTCTGCTCCACTATGACACGCTCCACTCCACTATGACTCGTTCTGCTCCACTATGACTCGTTCCGCTCTGCTATGATGAACCACGAGGTTACTTACTATACCATGACATCATACCCTCTCAGTAGGATATAAGGGGACCCCTCTGCGAGGATATGTCTCCAGAGTGTTCTTTGTTCATAGTTCTACAATTGCATCATTCTTCCTCTCATCTCTATCCTCTCCCTCTGCTTAAGGATCAGACCCTTAAGCAACTCGTCATGCAACTAGGGGAGGTTCTCCTAAAAGGTTGCTGAACACTTCTCACCAGACCAACACCGAGTCCACACGACTCAGTGTCATCCCCGAGGATCACTCAAGCGCCTCTAAGTGACTTGTCATCAGACGACCCTGTAGAGTCGTAACAAGGTTCCTAGTTCGTTATGGGAGAAAGTCCTGGCAGCAATGCAAAAACCATTCCCTGTGCTGACGTGTTTGGATCTTCACACAACTGATGAGTCAATCGTTTCCAATTCATTCTTGGGTGGATCAGCCCCAAATCTTCAACATCTCATGTTGGTTTGCGTTCCATTCCCGGGATTACCGAAACTACTTTCATCTGCCACTCACCTCGTCGATCTTCACCTTCAGGCTATTCCCCATTCCGGATACTTTTCACCCGAGGCAATGCCCACTGCTCTTTCTGTGCTGAAAAGGCTTGAAACATTTCAGCTCGAATTCCAATTGCCCAAATCTTGTCCTGGCCGTGGATGCCAACGTCCACCTCTGCCCACACACTCACTCCTTCCCGCTCTCACTTGATTTGTCTTCAAAGGGGAAAGTGAGTATTTGGAGGATCTTGTCTCCTGGATCGATGCCCCTCTACTTGACCAGTTTGAAATAATATTTTCTCCCCAACTCATATTCCACACTCCCCAACTTGCCCAATTCATTGGTCGCACACCGGATCTCATGGCACACAATGAAGGTCATTTGATATTTTCTAATTTCCTCGCTGATTTTGCACTTCCACGTTACAGAGGGCTCGATTTGAAAATATTCTGTAGACAGTTAGATTGGCAGCTTTCAATGCTGGCCCAGGTCTGCAGCTCTTCGTTGCCTCTCATTTTATCGCTGGAGCACCTCTATATCTGTGAGGCTATGTATGTTTCTCCTCCAAGTTGGCCGGATGACATTGAGAATGTTCAATGGCTGGAGCTATTGTGCCCATTTACCACAGTGAAGGTGCTTTACCTATCCCAGGACATTACACCTCAGATGGCGCCCACCCTGCAAGAACTTGTCAGGGAAAGGGCGACCGAAGTGTTACCTGTCCTCCAGAGTCTTTTTTTGGAAAATCTCCACTTATCGGGACCTGTCCAGAAGGCCATTGACATGTTCGTTGCTGCGAGACAGCTCTCAGGTCACCCTATAGCCGTTTCTCGATGGGACAATTGGTAAGGGGTTGGGCAAGTGTTGAGCGACTCGGAGATCGATGATTGATCTGGCCGTTTACTTTTTATCCCACTTACGTTTGGCATCATGTACTTATCACCTACCTTCCTCGTCATAGGTTCGATTATATTCTGTTTGTGTAGAATGCAAGCTAATAGATATAGATTTTGTAGGAGAGGTCATTCACAATGTGCTTAAGTCAGTGATGTACAAGTCAACTTGACCCAGGGTCATGTTAGTCAAGTCACCAAGGTCACGTCGAGTGGCGTGACTAAGAATGCAATATTTATGGCCAACTATGTTATGTAATATAACTCAGGTCAAAGGTCAAATGAGGGTCAGACATCACGTGCATCACGTCTCAACTTCCCACGGATATGCCCAAAAAGGAAAATCTGGGAAATTGCCAATTCCTTTTTTTTTGGGCTTATCCACGACAACACAACGTCCGACGCGGGGGTCATTCCTACCTAATATAGTAGAACTTCTCAAGGACTCTTGGGCGTCAGCATCATAAAAATCAAAATCAAAATCAAAATTCCGTGATTTGCTGTTCTCGATGTTGTGTATGTCTATCGTCGGGACACTGCCCATCTGCTGCCCTCTCACCTCCTTCCTCCTCCACCTTATCTCTTCTGTCCCGTATGTCGGATAGGGGGGAAGCCCTTTCCGATCCTCGGTCCGTCCTCGCGCCGGTATGTAGGGCTTGACATATTCCTGAACTGTCAGCCACTTAGTCGTCCCTGTTACAGGGGTTTTCGCATTACTCGGGTCCTCCGACTGTCACCATGTCCCAGCTTTGGCTTCGGTGACGTGCACACCCGCCACGTTGATCTCGTTCTCAAGGAGAGTTGTCCGCTGCGTAGGCTCCTTGTTGTTTACATGCGTAACGACACGTCCGGTTGATTCATCATCGAGCCGTTTCATGTCAGTGGCATTGACTCCTTGCTGATGGATGTCGGAGGACTGTCACGAAACTGGACATACACAGTATCAGTCCATGACAAAGGTGCTTATCTGGTGTTTTTGTGTTGTTCCGCCATGTACGCCTTGTGATCCAATCAATTGGCTCTTGGAGGTTTCGGAAGAGAATATATCAGACAGTTTATCATGCCTGGGCCGCACACGGGTGGCATGTCTTCGGAACGAGAAGGCGATCACGGTGATCTAAGTTGTCAGCGAGGAGGTCAAACAGACGCCCTGGGAGAGCCCGAGGGAGTTCGGAGCGTTTAGAACTATAACGGGCTCATGTTCCCGAAGGCGCGTTTAAAGTCTTCGTTCGGCTCACGTAGGTATCGGGCGCATGCGGGTGGATATCTGAGCCCAAATATGCATGCGTTGTTTTTTTTTCAGGTGTGGAGATAGGGTTGGGCGCAGCCTGCTCGAAAGGTGAGGCGTAAGGGGTACACATTTGACAGATCGGTAACATCTATGAAGCCCCAAAGGGTGCAACATGATGCCCATCCCGAGTGAAGCGTTAGGTCATCGTCGTATGCGTCGGATCTCATCACCATCCTTTTTTCTCTTTATTGATCGATAAGCGTAGGCAGGGCCTGGCAGGCGTGCCACAGCCGCCGCGCTCTCGCCTGCCCGACACGAAAGAAGTGGGATGTAAAAGCAGACAAATATAGATAAAGTTACGAGTTGTATCTTTGAACATGCGGTGGTGGTAGTGGTGTCCATATCGGTTTATCACCGGCATGTTAAGCTTTTATTATCCATTTTCTTTCAACCCCCTGTGGATCCAGTGGAGTCAAATTGAATGGAGGCGTACTCAGCCTCAGACGCGCACTCGATCTTTAAAAGACTGTTCCATTCCAGCGATGACTTTAAGTCGGCGTGTCATTGGGTTTATTGCGATTGATCCATTCTGTTCGCACCCTCGCCGAACAAAGACACCCACGATTTGATACATGGCCGATGCATGACCATTTTGAAGCCTTTTGATACGGTTATCTTCTCCCGATCACACGCTTATTCGTGGGCTGCGGCACGTTAATTTGTTGCGAAAGATGCTCTGCTCGGGCACCTCGGTATCGGCAGAGCGAACCCCCAAGTGTGAGAAGTCAGTGCTAGTGACTGCGCGTGGCGTCGATGTAGTGAAGCCCGAGGATTCTTAATAGAGGGGTGATATGAATGACAAGATCAATAAAAGTACAGTGCGCATTTGCGCCACTGGGTTAGCTGTGAAACGCGACTCGGGTAACACTATAGTACGTTATCGTGTCGAGCAGTGGCGGTGGCGGCCTAGGTCAGAATATATGCATGGCGTTCTCATCCTCGAGCCTCTTGTTTAATGCATATCAGATTTCGAGGTGGTGCCATGTATGATATCAAAGTGATAAAGCCGCCGTTATGATGGATATTCAGTCCTAATTACTCACTTTATGTCTCCGTGCGTCTCACTCGACAGTGGTCCAATCTCCTGTAATTTCTTCAACGAACGAGCGTTCATGATAAAATGGACACCTCAAATCCTTGTAATCCGACTCTCCAATTTCCAACGTCACGCGGGGCACTCCAGGAGCATATCCCCACAAGTTCTAGGTGGAGCGATGGCCATGTCTAAATTGATCAAGGAGTATTTCACAGAGCGCAAAACGGGAGACCTGGGTCAGATGTTGTACTGTGCTAGAAAGACCCTGTATCAATCTGTCGACCGCCCCGCAGTACGTGGCAGGGGATCTTCAAGCAGCCGTGTTGCGCGCAGGAACGGCCTGAGCTCTACCCACCACAGTCAGGTGACGACAGGTAGGTGGCGGGGGCGTGATTTGTTCCAGGTGTAGCAAAGCATCGCTGAATTGAGCGCCAGTCGGCCAGATGGTCATGATGGTGGGGGCGGCAGTGATGATACAGTCTACTTCGCCTCTCGCGATGGTGTCTGAAACCAAAGTAAGGCATAGGCAGGGCTCAGCTCAGCAGATCGAAGCATAGAATATTGGTCTTATGGGAACTTGAATTAGTACAGTGGCACTCAATAGCGACGTCGACAAGGTAAGGAACCATGCACGTGACTTGACTGGAACGTCCCCGCTCCTGCACGTCGGAGGTCCCGTTCTCAGGCTGCCGTACAAATTCCTACACAGCACGTTCAGGCAACCGATAGCAATTCCAGCCCAGGAGACGGCCCGTATGGCGAATGGTGGGACCCCCTACCCGTCCTTCCCGTCACAGTGGTGGTTGTTATTCGTGAATCGTGTAATCAAATGCCTGCTCCGCCGCGATTGTTGGGCCGACGGGACGACCAGCCCATGTGTTCATGAAGTCTGCCTACGAGGATGAGCGTCCAAACACCTTCTACACATTTCGCACCCGTTGTTTCCTATACTGTCTCTATTTGTATCTCAGAGTAAGGACAATGTCACCTGGCTGTTGGCTGTTCCCGCGCGTAACGTGGCTACAGCAGGTCCACATCACGTACCGCGGAGGGGTTGATACAGGTATTACTGGCACTGCACGAGATCGTCGTGACAACTTGAACCTAAGATGATTTGCTCCTAGAGTCTTGCGCGGCTTCGGAAGTTAAGAAATTGGAACCTGAGTATACAATCCCCATTACTCACTGATATCCCCACGCGTCTTACACCTGTACAATTTCCCACAATCTCCTCAACCAACATTCATGATGACCCAGCATGCGAGTTGTCTGTGGAGATCAATGAGGTCGCCCAGACGCACCTACGGCAACAAAATACGCAAGTTAAAATGGAGACCACATAGGAAAACAAGGCGGGTGCGAACTGTGTAAAGGCATCCGTATCCTCGTCATCATCGATCGATGTCATGAGGTTGTCTCATCGGCCCAACAATCGCAGTGGAACGGGCATATGGTTTGCAAGCCTTTTTCCGAGTCCAATCCAGAGTACCTGTATTCCTGCTTAGCAGAAGGCACATTCACGGTACGAGTAGGTCCGAAGGAAAAAGGGCGCATCGCTTTGACTGTGCAGAATCTAAGAGGAGTGGTAGAGCTTACTTCATGTTCATCTCTGAGATACGCAAGTCGACTCAAGATCATGAAAATGAGGAGACACACGTTTCCCAATATCCGCTTTTCATCCGAGAACACATCCACGGCACTGGGAGGGGAAGGCCCCATATCATGTATCATCCTCCGTGCAAGCCGTCTCCTGGACCGCAATTGCCGTCAGTCGTCTGGGTGAGGTCTCCGATTGACGTGTTGTGACATCGTAAACGGTGGTGGGATATACCGTATGGGTTCCTCGTGGGACTGAAGCGAACTGTCTATCTAGCGTTAGTGGCTCGTCGCGAGACGGGTTTGCAGACGAACCTTTAATACTACTGCAGGAGTAAAGTGTAAAACTGGATTGTCTAGTCAAGACAATGCCTCTGCCCACCGACGCGAACCCGGAATCCTCGGTGAGCTCACTGAGGTATGTCGAGGAAAAAATTTAGTCTGGATTACTGAAGTACGAAGGAATCTCAACAGCTTCGCCAGCGCCGAACGACATCCAGTCTCTCCAGACTACCCCACTTTTACTGGTACATCATCACCACTTCCTTTCGATCATCCTGCCTCTCAGAAATACCCCACTACCATTCCACCACCATCTCCTCTCTATGGTCCAGCAGCATGTCCCGCCATCTCCCCATCCTCGATTCTTTTCGGGAATTCAGCGTTCTCGGAATACCCTACCATAGCCCGATCATCATTTCCCCTCTTTTCTCTCAACCATCCAGCCTCCTCGGAATATCCTGCCGTCGCCCAACAATCATTTCCTCTCCATCACCCAGTCTCCCCAGCATACCCCGTCATACCCCCACCATCCTTCCCGTGCAGCCCTGGGTTATCGATCCGGATAGATCACCGTTTGGAAAGCTCGCAGATGGTAGAGAATCATGCACATCACAAAGATCAGAAAATTTCAAGCAAGTCATGTCAACGTACGTGTATTGCGCAACACCGTGCAATAACTGCTGACTTGGTGCGATAAAGGCCAAGTGACAATCGACATGCTCCCGGAAGATACCCTGCTGGAAATATTTGATTGGCATTTAAAGGGAATTCGTAGTGTCTTTTACAACATAGAAGGTTGGCAAGTGCTCGGGCACGTCTGCCGAAGATGGCGAAACGTGGTCTTCGGGTCACCACGTTGCCTGGATCTGCAGCTTTTCTGCACAGGCAACAAGCCTGTGAGGAAGATGCTGGGTATTTTGGCCACCATTCCCTATCATCATACGGGCGGAAAACACAACGACAGACGAGGATAACATCATTGCTGCACTTGAGCAGAGCGACCGCGTATGTCAACTCAGACTTAAATCTCTTCCAAAGTCGGAGACACCGACTGTTTCTGATTCGTTCATGGGTGGATCAGCCCCACGTCTGGGATTTCTCCAGCTGTCTCGCGTTCCGTTTCCAGGGTTACCGAAATTACTCTTGTTTGCCACTCACCTCATCACTCTTCACCTTTGGGGTGTTCCCCGTTCCGGATACATTCCACCCGAGCGATGGTCACTGCACTTTCTGCGTTGACAATGCTCAAAGAATTTCAGCTTCAATTCCAATCGCGTCGATCTTGCCCTGAACGTGAACGCCGACATGCGCCTCCGCTCACACGCTCAGTCCTTCCCGCTCTCACTCATTTTATTTTCAGCGGCCTAGCCGAGTATTTGGAGGATTTCGTGGCTCTGATCAATGCCCCTCTACTCGACCGGTTGGAGATAACATTTTTCCGTCAGCTCATTTCCACACTCCACGATTCGCTCAATTCACCAGTCGCACACCAAATCTCGTGGCACACGACGAAGTACATGTGGTTTGTACCTTTACAAAGCTGAGCTTAAACTTGCACGATATAGAGGGCTCAAATTGGAAATCTACTGCAATCAGTCAGATTGGTTGCTCTCGATGCTGGCACAGGTCTGCAGTTCTTCTTTGCCTCTCATTTCCTCGCTGGAGCACCTCTATATCCACAAGTATGAGGTTGGTTTAAGTCAATCATGTTGGGAAGACGACATTGAGAATGTTCAATGGCTGGAACTACTACATCCATTTACCACTGTGAAGGCGCTCTACTTATCCCGAGATATTACACGACAAATTGTGCCCGCCCTTCAAGAGCTCGACAGGGAAAGGGTGCCAGACGTGTTACCCGCCCTTCAAAATATTTTCTTAGAGGAGCTCCACCCATCGGGACCAGTGCAGAAAGCAATCGACAAGTTCCTTGCTATGCGACAGCTCTCCAATCGCCCTATAGTCGTTTCTCACTGGGACGGTAAACCGGCCCCGTGGTGGAGGGTTCGTGATTGATCAATGTTCCATATTTTCTGTCCTGTTTACGTGTGGCGGTATTTACTTACGACCCGCCGTTTACGCTCACCGTTTGACTCCTGAGACTCTAGTCAGTATTTTCTTGATTTCATCATAACCTCTACCAGCAAAGCGTCTCTTAGGGGCCTTCAGGTAGTGCAAGTAGAAGCGCGGCGTGGCAGAGGAATGTAGCGTGTCTTAATGCGCAATATAGTGTATGCGCCGACTTGGCATCTGGTGTCGTGGGGAATACATGCCAGCTGTAAGTGTAATACTGTCAATCCGTCTGCGTTCAGAATGGGACACATCGGATGGCAATGCACACAATTTGAGTCGTCTCAGCGTTCTGGACCGCTAACACACTCGGACGACTCAGATTGTAGTAAAGGTCGAGTTACTAGAATAATATCTTTCTTAAGTCGCTCGCCGTTGAATGTGGCGAGCCTCTGCCAGTGAGACGGGGCACTGACAGGGCTGCATCGGAAAGGCCTGGACCGCGCACGGCCTCCGTCGGCGACCTCGAGAACACAAGCCGAGCCGGTTACGGTCAATCCTGTTCCCCGACCACCACCTCGCGACTCTATGTCCTAGTTTGTGCCTTGCGCCCTCCGCTCTCCACAACGTCACCGTTTGATAGGCCAGTGTCTAAGCGAGAAGTTCGTTTTTTAATTCATCAGGAAAACTTCACATCTACTTATTTAATACTTAGCTGTACTTAATGGCACTTAATATACTTAGGCTAACTTATTGTTTTTGACCTAAGTTACTGCGCTTATTATGTAATAAGCAAGCTAAGCTCGTTAGGTTTTCGTGAAGTTTTCCTGATGACCTGGTTGTCGCTGCATCAGCCTCATATTGGCACCATTATGTTAGTGACTAATTTATACAGCACCTTCACTAAATAGCCCTCGTGCTATTACCTGTTGGTTTTATTTGCCGTGGTTCTCGCTTCAGTTTTCAGGTAATCGTTACTGTGGCTGTTTTACGGAAATGTGGGCTCATTTGGTCTGAAGGTCATGGCATGGGACTCATGGCCGGTCAAAGGTTATATCTATGGCCATGAGATCAAGGACAAGGTGCTGTGCAGGAGGCTGTGTATCAGGATTTCTGCACAGTATAAAACTGCCACCGTGGGTCGGCCCCCAGGTCAAGGAATGCCTTTGCCCCCCGACAGGAATCCTCCCACATCCACGGGCTCACAGTGGTAAGTTGAGGGAAATACATCCAACAGTTTCCTGAACTAAGAGTGTCTTAAAACAGCTTTACTCGAGGACATCTCTATCTTCCGGTCTCCCCAGCATACACCACCTCCCCATCATCATTTCCCTGCCGAACTGGGTCATCGATACAGATGGATTATCGTGAGGGCAGCTTTCTAATGGCGAAGTACCATCAACGTCGCTGGGCTCATCAGAGCAGTTCGAATAAGCCACGTCGACGTATGTCCTTGCGCAATATCATGCGGCAACTGCTTACTGATACGATACACAGGCCGGACGACAATCGACATTCTCCCTGATGATGTCCTCCTAGAAATATTTGATTTTTACGTGGTTCAAGCTCGAGGATACGTGGAACAATGGCGTAGACTGGTGCGCGTGTGTCGAAAATGGCGATTCATAGTATTCGGATCACCACGCCGCCTGCAGCTGCAACTTCTCTGCGATGCCTGGACGCCTGTGAGGGAGAAGCTGGTTGTTTGGCCACACTTCCCAATTGTAATACGGAGCTGGAGCCCAAGATCGGGCGAGGATAACATCATTGCGGCCTTCGAACACAACGATCGTGTTTGTAAAATCGAACTCGAAGCTGTTCCAGGTTCGCTATTGGAGGGTTTCTTGGCGGTGAAGCAGGAGCCATTCCTGGCACTGACATTTCTGGAGCTTGGGTTGGACATCCACGATGAGGCACCTGTCGTTCCCGATTCGTTCTTGGGTGGGTCTGCACCACGTCTGGAATACCTTGGATTGAATCGCATTCCATTTCCGGGATTACCGAAACTCGTCTTGTCTGCCCCTGATCTCGTCACTCTTACCCTTTCGAATATTCCCCACTCCGGGTACTTTTCACCCGAGGCGATGGTCGTCGCCCTCTCCGTGTTGACCAGGCTCGATTCATTTCACCTTGAATTCCAATCCCCTCAATCCCGTCCTCTCGGAGAAAGCCGACGTCCGCCTCCGCCCACACGCACTGTCCTTTCCGCTCT
>WNFQ01004121.1_pt1 | contig 10572 bp, 5 predicted proteins | sample 5400171 | NCBI WGS metagenome assembly WNFQ01 (sample SAMN13153356, study PRJNA577476) | soil metagenome | isolation source: 20 cm soil under Madrone tree | place: USA:California | collected 2016-06-14 | reverse complement strand
TGCTGCAAACGCTGGCCTCGCAATCGGTAATGGCCATCGAGAATGCCCGGCTGTTCAAGGAAAGCCAGGCGAAAAGTGCGCAGCTGGCGGAGGTGAGCAAGCTGAAATCGCAGTTCCTGGCGAATATGTCACACGAGCTGCGCACGCCACTGAACGCGATCATCGGCTTGACCGAGATGTTGCACGAGGATGCGCGCGACCTGAAGCGCGCGGAGGAGCTCGAACCGCTGGAGCGCGTACTGCGTGCGGCGCATCATCTGCTGGAACTCATCAACGACATCCTCGACCTGTCGAAAATCGAAGCCGGCAGGATGGACATGCACGTCGAGACCTTCGCCATCGCGCCGCTGGTCGAGGAAGTCATGGCCACGATCAGCTCCGCGGCGGCGAAGAACGGCAACGAAATCATCGTCCACTGTCCGCAGGATATCGGCGAGATGCATGCCGACCAGACGCGAATCCGCCAGGCGCTGCTCAATCTCGTGAGCAACGCCAACAAGTTCACCGAGCATGGCAGCGTGACGGTCGACGTGGCGCGAGTCACGTGCAAGGGCATCGAAGAGATCACGATGGCCGTCAGGGATACCGGCATCGGCATGTCGGCCGAGCAGCTGAGCCGGCTATTCCAGGAATTTGTGCAGGCCGATCCCTCCACCACGCGCAAGTATGGCGGCACCGGACTCGGACTTGCGATCAGCCGCCGTTTCTGCCAGATGATGGGCGGCGAGATTAGCGTCGAAAGCCAACTGGGCAAGGGTTCGACCTTCACCATCCGCCTGCCCGCCCACATCGAGGCGGTCCAACCGGCGCCGCTGCTGCGCCGGGTGCGTCCTGAGCGGCGGACGATGCAGCCCGTCAAAGGCTCGCTGATTCTGGTCATCGATGACGACCAGACCGTATGCGAGGTGATGGCGCGCTATCTCGAGCGCGAGGGATTCGTGGTTCGCACCGCAACGGGGGGCCGGCAAGGCTTGCAACTGGCGCGCGAACTGCACCCGGCGGCGATCACCCTCGACATCAATATGCCGGACCTCGATGGCTGGACCGTGCTGGCGGCGCTCAAGGGCGATCCGCAGCTGGCGGACATTCCGGTGGTGCTGGTGACCATCGAGGACAACCGCAGCCGCGGCTACTCGCTCGGGGCGACGGAATACATGACCAAGCCGATCGACCGCGAGCGACTCGTGAGCCTGCTGCAGGACATCAGCAGTCCGATCGCGCGCAAGGTCCTGCTGGTCGATGACGATGAGATCATGCGCGAGAGCGTGCGGCGCGTGCTCGAGCAGGAGAAATGGCAGGTCGAGGGAGCGAGCAATGGCCGCTTCGCGCTGCAAAATCTGGCCGAATCGTGTCCCGACGTAATCGTACTGGACTTGCTGATGCCGGAGATGGACGGGTTCGAGTTCCTGGTCGAGATGCGGCAGCGCCCGGAATGGCGCGACATTCCGGTGCTGGTTCTGACGGCCAAGGACCTGAGCGTCGAGGATCAAAAGCGGCTGAACGGCTACGTCGAGCAGGTGATGCGCAAGAGCGCCTGCGAGCTGAGTGAACTGCTGCGTGAACTGGGCCGCATGCTGCCGCGCTCGATCGAGCGCGGGCAGCATGCGAAGGTCAAGGAGATTCTGGCGTGAAGATTCTGTATGTAGAGGATAATGAGGACAATATCTTTGTCCTGGAGAGCCGCCTCAAGCGCCAGGGGCATACGGTGGTGATCGCGCGCGATGGCGCCACTGGCGTGCAGCTCGCCGCCAGCGAGCGGCCCGATTTGATTCTGATGGATCTGAGTCTGCCGGTGCTGGATGGCTGGGCGGCGACCCGCCAGCTCAAGGCCGCACAGCACACACGCCACATACCCGTCATCGCCCTGACGGCCAATGCGATGACCGGCGATCGCGAGAAGGCGCTCGCAGCGGGCTGTGATGATTTTGACACCAAGCCGATCGTAATGCCGCGCCTGCTCGAAAAGATTCGTGCGCTGTCGGGCTCACAAGCCGGATGATGTTATGAGCAAATTGGGGCCTCGGCCCGCATCGGATCTGGAAACGTAGGCGGTTACGCCCAAGGATCGGCGCATGAAGAAAATCCTGCTGATCGAGGACAACGAGCTCAACCGCGATATGTTATCGCGGCGCTTGCAGAAGCGAGGGTACGAGGTGGTGACCGCCGTCGATGGCGAGACCGGGATAACCATGGCTCAGGCCGAAGCGCCGGCGCTGATCCTGATGGACGTGAGTTTGCCGGGAATCGATGGTCTGGAGGCAACGCGGCGACTCAAGGCGGCGCCGCAGACCCGCCATATTCCGATCGTGGCGCTGACCGCTCACACCATGGCCAGCGACCGCGATAAAGCCCTGGCCGTGGGGTGTGATGACTTCGATACCAAGCCGATCGAGTTACCGCGGCTGTTGGAGAAGATTGAGACCTTGCTCGGTCAGGGACCTCGAGTGTGACCACCGACCGCACGATATTGAATCATCTGCGGCATGAGCTGCACACGCCGCTGAACCACATCATCGGTTACAGCGAGATGCTGCTTGAAAGCGCCAGCGAAGGCAGCATCGTGGGCATGGAGCCCAGGCTGCGTGAATTGCACGAGCATGCTCAGCAGCTGATGCTACTCGTCGATGAGGTGCTCGGGCGCACGCGCAAGGATAATGAGATCGATCTGCGCCGCCTCAGCACCGAGGCGTCCGGGCCCATAAGCTCCATCATCGCAGCCGCCGATGAACTCAAGGCGCAGGCACAGCAGACGGCCGCCGTAGAGGTGGGCCAGGATCTGGATCGAATCGCCAGTGCTGCGCACACCTTGCACACCATGATCGCTGACGGGGTCAGCGCGCCGCCGGTTGCGCCGCTCGTCGACGCGGATACGGCGCGCATCGCGGTAGTCCCGCTGCCGACCGGGGAAACCGGAAATATTCTGGTGGTCGATGACAACGCCGCGAATCGGGAGATGTTGAGCCGCCGGCTGGCGCGCGCAGGACACCGGGTGAAAGTGGTGGCGAACGGGCCGGATGCGCTCACGCTGCTGCGTCAGCAGCCTATCGACCTGGTGCTGCTGGATGTGCTCATGCCGCAGATGAGCGGCTACGATGTGCTGCAGCGCCTCACCGCAGATGAGGCATTGCGGGAAATTCCCGTCGTCATGATATCGGCGCTGGACGAAATGGACAGTGTCGTGCGCTGCATCGAATTGGGCGCGGAGGACTATCTGCCAAAGCCCTTCGACCCGGTGCTGCTGCGGGCGCGGATCGGGGCCTGCCTGGAAAAGAAACGGTTACGCGATCGCGAAGCCCTGCATCTGCGGCAGTTGGCCGAGTGGAATCAGAAACTCGAGCAGCGCGTCAAGGAGCAGGTGACGCTGCTCGATCGACTCGGGCGGCTCAAGCGTTTCTTTTCCCCGCAGCTCGCGGAACTCATCGTGGCGGGTGGCGCGGACGATCCACTGGCAACCCACCGCCGCGACCTGACCGTTTGCTTCCTCGACCTGCGTGGCTTCACCGCATTTGCGGAAAGCGTCGAACCCGAGGAAGTCATGGGCGTGCTGCGCGAGTATCACGCTGAGATGGGCCGGCTGATCATGGAGCATGAAGGCACGTTGGAGCGCTTTACCGGCGATGGCATGATGGTTTTCTTCAACGACCCGGTGCCGGTGCCCAATGCAGCGGAGCGCACGGTCCGCATGGCGCTCGCCATGCGTAAGCGGGTCGGCGAGATGATCGTCTCCTGGCGCAAGATGGGCTACGAGCTCGAACTCGGTGTTGGCATTGCGCAGGGTTATGCCACGATCGGCGCGATCGGCTACGAGGGGCGTTGGGATTACGGTGCCATCGGTACGGTGACCAATCTCGCGGCACGCCTGTGTGGCGAGGCAAAGCCCGGGCAGATTCTGGTCTCCAAGCGCGTGCTCGCCGCCACCGATGATCTGTTCGAGCTCGAATCGGTGGGTGAGCTGGGTCTTAAAGGAATGCACCGTCCGGTCACGGCCTACAACGTTCTCGGCGCCAAGGCGTGACGGTGGCTACGGCGGCTGGCGCGCTACGACCGCCCTGTTGCGAGCGGTGAGCTACGGCGCTGATCAGCTTGCCAGTCCAACGCGGCGCAGCATGTCCGCGAAGCGCGCATCGGCCCGCAAGTTGTCGTAGCGGGCATCGACCTTCAAGTGAGTGAGCCGGGCGCTTCTGCCGGCGTAGGATTTCTCCAGCCAGGAAAACGCGCGGTCCAGGTCGCCCACCCGGGCATGGAAAGACGCAAGTTCATCACAGTCCGGCTGCCCCTGGGCTTCCAGAGAGCGGATTCGCAGCCGCAGAAATCCTGGCCATGATTCCCTGGCGAACACCTCCTTGAACGCGGCCACTTCCGTTGCGGGCTCCCCATCCAGCTGCTTCTGCCGTGCGTAGGCCGCCACTGCCTCCTGGTGCAGGCCCCTGTTGGCGTATGCCTCAAACAGTAAATAATTGGTGTCGGCGAAGTTGCGGCCAAGTGTCAGAGTCTTTTGCAGTTGCGCGATGGCCTCGTCATAGCGTCGCGCGGAATTCAACTGGATTCCCAGCGCCAGATTGGCTACCTGTGACAAGGGGTCGAGGTCAACAGCGCGGCGGCCTTCCGCCAGTCCCGCGTCGAGCCGTCCGGTATTGACGAGCAGCTCGCCGTACCACTGGTGCGGCACGGGAGAATTGGGGCTGAGCTCGATCGCCCGCTGGTACTGACGTTCCGCCGCCACCCACTCGAACTCGAAGAGCGCAAGTATCAATCCCAACGAGGCGTGGGCTTCCGCCAGGCCATCGTCAATCGCCAGCGCCTTGAGTATCGCGGTGCGGGCTTGCGGCATCGTCTCCGTCGCTCGCGACAGGCGGTCGTAGATGGGCAGCAGACTGTAGCAATTGGCGAGTCCCGTGAACGCCAGGGCGTAATTAGGTTCAACGGCAATGGCCTGCTGAAAGAAGGCTATGGCCTTTCTGAACTCTTCCGGCGAGCGGCGATTCCAATGAAAATGCCCGCGCAGGTAGAGTTGATAGGCTTCGGAATTCAGCGAGGCGCTCCGCGTCGGCAGCGTGGCGCTCAGCAGAGCATCGCACAGAGAGCGCACGACCGAGCCGGCAATCTCGTCCTGCACCTTGAAAATATCATCGAGCGTGCGATCGTAGGTCTGCGACCACAGGTGATAGCCGGTGTCGGCCCGGATCAGCTGAACCGCGATGCGTATCGTGTCGCCGGCCTTGCGTACGCTGCCCTCGAGCACGTGGGCAACATTCAGCGCCCGCGCAATATCGGAAATCGTCGTCTGTTTGCTCTTGAAGTAGAAGCAGGAGGTGCGGGCCGGCACGCGCAGTTCGGGAACTCTCGTGAGCAATCCGATGAGTTCCTCCGTCAGACCGTCCGAGAAGTACTCCTGGTCCTTGTTCTGGCTCATGTCCACGAACGGCAGCACTGCGATCGACTGCTCCGAGCAGGGGTTCTGCTGAAGCAGGGGCGATGGAACTGCCGGCGTCATCGGCCGGCTCGTTACTGTCGGCGCTGCGCCTGCCGGCGGCACGTACTCACCGAGCGCCAGCAGGCGCGACACTTGCTCGACGAACGCGGCGGAGGTCTGCCCGCCACTCAGCCACGTCCACTGTACTTCGTGGAACTTGTCGGGCACCCGAGCGTCGACCTCATCGGTGCCGTCAATGACGACCGGCAGCAGAAACGCCTTCTCGGCAGCCATGAGGTGGGAGCGATCAACCGCGAGTTTCCATTCGAACCGGAAATATCCCTCCACGCGAGCGCGCGAATTTGCGGAAATGATCGGGATGAACAAGGCGCAGGTCTTGATCTGTTTCTTGATCGCGGAGTCCCAGGCAGCCCCGCCACGCAGTTCGTTCTGGTCGAACCACACTTCAATACCTGCATGGCGCAGGCTGGCGCAGATGCGCGCCGCCGCTTCCGCGTCCTCCGAGGCGTAGCTGAGGAAGACGGCTCGATGCCCGTCCGAGGCGGGAACCGGGTCGCCTTTAGGCCCAGATTCGTCGGTCACGGAGTGCTTCGAGGTGGCTGTTTTGAAGTCTCAGAATGTACTACGGCGTCTGATTGCGCAAACTGGGCGCTGCGGGAGCTCGCAACCGCAAGCCATGGTGGCCAGGGGTGGAATCGAGCCCCCGACACGCGGATTTCCACTCTGGTTTAGGGATCTTTTACGGGCTTAGTAATCAATCACTTGCGCTGCTCGTTCTCGACCATCTCCGGGGACCCTTCTGCAGGATTCGCCGCATTCGCGGCCTGCGTAACGATTAAAATCGCCCCATGATCGTGCAAAAGGCCAGCGTCTGTCCGCTCGACTGCCCGGATACCTGCAGTCTCGCTGTGACCGTGTCCGGTGATCAGGTGCTCGCCGTGCGCGGATCGAAGGTCAACCCCATTACCCACGGCGCTATCTGCGCCAAGGTGGCCAACAGTTATCCCGAGTTTGTGCATGGCCCCAATCGCTTGCGATATCCCCTCAAGCGTATCGGCCCGAAAGGGAAAGGTAACTTCGAGCGCACCTCCTGGGATCAAGCGCTGGACATCATTCATGATCGCGTCGGAAGCGTAGTCGAGCGCCACGGCCCCCAGGCCGTGCTGCCGCTCAATTACGCTGGACCGCATGGGATGCTGGCAGGCGATTCCATGTCGCTGCGCTTTTTTCACGGTCTGGGCGCCTCGTTGCTCAGTCGCAACCCGTTGTGCGGCGGCATTCGCAGCGCTGCCTACGCGGGTACCTTCGGCGCAACCCCGGGCACCCCGCTGCAGCAGGTGAGTCTCGCCAAACTCATCATCGTGTGGGGGAATAACGCCACGGTCTGCAACCTGCACCTGATGCGGCAGATCAACGCCGCCAAGCGCAAGGGTGCCAGGCTGGTGGTTATCGATCCCCGGCGCGTCAAGGTCGCCGAACAGGCGCAACTGCATCTGCCGGTCCGGCCCGGAACGGACGTGGTGCTGGCGTGGGCGATTGCGGTGGAGCTGGAGAGACTGGGCGGCCTCGATCGTGCCTTCATCGATGAGCACGTGCTCGGGTTCGACGCCTTCATGGAAGCGGCACGCGGTTACCCACCCGAACGCGCAGCGCAGATATGCGGGGTTGAGCTCAACGACATCCGTACCCTGGCGCGCTGGTACCAGGAGGCCTCACCCGCGGTGATCGCCTGGGGGAACGGACTCGAGCGCAATCAGAACGGCGGCTCGGGGCTGCGCGCCATCGCCGCTCTACCCGCACTGGCAGGCAAGTTCGGCGTGGCGGGCGGTGGGCTTGTGGGTGGCGCAGGTCATGCCTTCCCGAAGACCCTCGATCGATTGACGCGCGCCGATTTCGTGCCGCCCAAGACGAGGACCATCAACATTCTCGACGTCGGTCGGCTGCTGCTCGATGAGCATCTGAATCCGCCAATCAAAGCCCTGTTCATCTACAACCACAACCCGCTGATCGTCCATCCAGACCAGAATCGGATGAAGCGCGCGCTGGCGCGGGAGGACGTATTTGTGGCCGGCATCGAAGTCGCGATGACCGACAGCATGGCGTACGCGGATGTGGTGCTCCCGGCTTGTACCCATTTCGAGCACGACGATCTCTACTGCGCGTACGGACAGCAGTATCTGCAGCGAGCTGAAGCTGTCATCCCGCCGGTCGGCGAGAGCCTGCCCAACACTGAGATCTTCCGACGGCTTGCCGCCAGGTTCGGTCTGATGGACCCTGCATTCAGGGCGAGCGACACCGAACTGATGGACGCGGCCCTTAACTCGGACGATCCCCGCATGCAGGGTCTCAAGTCGAGCCAAATCCCGGTCGATCAGTCGATCAAAATGGAGTACGGCGGCGCCGAGCCTGTCCTGTTCGGTAATGTCGCACCGCGAACCCGCAGCGGAAAAATTGAATTGCTGTCGGCGGACCTGGGCGATCGCTACGGTGCCCTCCTGCCTGGCTACCGACCCCTCGTGTCGCACTATCCGCTGACACTGATCACGCCCGCCTCCGATAAACGCATCACCTCCACCTTCGGGGGCCTCGCGCTAAGCGATGACACGCCGGTGCTCGAGATGAATCCGGACGACGCCGCAAGGCGCGGGCTGACCGACAGAACGTGGGTGAGAGTGTGGAACGATCTAGGTGAGGTGTTTCTGCCACTGCAGATCACCACTGTGGTACGGCCAGGTGTGGTCTGCTCCGAAAAAGGCGCGTGGCTGCGGACCAGCCCGAACGGGCAGACCGTGTCTGCGTTGGCTCCCACACACAAGGCCGATCTTGCCGATGGCGCCTGCTTCAACGATGCTCGAGTGGAAGTGCAAGCACGGTGATTGCCGTCTCGATTGCGCTGGCTAGACTGACTTAGCAGCGTCCAATATTTTCTCCGCGTGCGGACCGTCCTGGGCCGCGCGCCCCCCTATTCAGGAACGTCGGGAACACCCGCTGTGACGCTCGAGGGAATAAATCCTTCCCCGTCCAGGTCCTCATGCGTGCGAAAAGACTGCGGCGTACATCACGCTCGAGCGGCTTTCACGCAATTTAAATGGAGGGAGAAACTCATGCTGCGATTCTGGACCTCGCTCGCACTACTGTGCGCCACCCCGCTCGCACACGGTGCGGTCGATGAGGTAGTACAGTGGAACAAGACACTTCTGACGATCGTCCGCACAGCGGGCGCGCAACCGGCAACCGTACACCCGACACGTAGCTTCGCGATCATGCACGCTGCGATTTATGACGCGGTGAACTCAATCGACGCGACCCACGAGTCTTACCTCGTCCGCATTGAACGCGTTTCGCCGCGCGCCTCGCAAGAGGCGGCGGTCGCAGCAGCGGCACACGAGACGCTCGTCACACTGTATCCCGCGTTTCAAACCGAGCTCGATCAACAGTTCGAGCAATCGTTAGCACAAATCCCCGACGGCGCCGACAAAACCGCCGGAATTGACGTTGGCACGGGAGTTGCGCTGGCCACCCTGGCTCTGCGCAGCGACGATCGATCAGCCGCGACACCGATTCCTTATCTCTTTGGCGACGCCCCCGGCGACTACCAGTCCACACCCCCTAATTTCCCCAAGCAACCCGTGTTCACGCATTGGTCCCGGGTAACCCCTTTCGCTCTCGAGAGCGCGAGGCAATTCCGCCCTGGGCCGCCACCAGCCCTGACCAGCGCCGAATACACCGCCGCCTTCAATGAAGTGAAGTCGCTGGGCATGGCGAACAGCACCGCGGCTAGTGCGGACCAAGCGCTCATCGGCCGGTTCTGGAACGGAGCGATTCAGAATTACTGGAACGAAATCGCTCAGACGGCCGTTCTCGCGCATGACCTGACGAGCGCGCAGAGCGCCCGTGTATTCGCGTTGCTGAATCTGACTTTCGCGGATGAAGTGATCGCATTTTACGATGCCAAGTACACGTACAACCTGTGGCGGCCGGTGACCGCCATCCGTGCCGCGGCCACGGACGCTAACCCCCAGACGGCGGCGGATCCAAATTGGCTCCCGCAGGCAGGCAAAACCGCGGCCGATCCCTCGTACCCGGGCGCGCACGCGACGATCAGCGCCGGCGGCGCGTTCGTGCTGAGCGCCCTCTTCGGCAACAAGGCGTTTCACCTGAACGTCACTTCTGAAGTGCTTCCCGGGGTCGTCCGCTCCTTCGACAGCTTCGCGGCCGTTGAGAACGAGGCGAGCCTCAGCCGGGTCTACGCAGGCCAGCACTTCCGCTCGGATGAGAATGCCGGCGAAGGGCTCGGCAGCGCGGTGGCCGACTTTGTGGTCAGCAACTTCCTGACCCGGGTTCCAGCAGCAGACGATGGGAAGGGAGACGGCTACTGATCGGTTGCTCTTGATAGAAGCCCTCTATCGAACGCATCTGATCAATCAATTTCCCTCGAGAGATGCGCGGGCGCATTAATGCACTCACCCAGCAATGGAGCCTGCCATGAGCAAACCGACCGACAACCCCTCGAAGCCATCCGGCGATCGGCTGACCACCAGCGCCGGCAATCCGATCGCCGACAACCAGAATGCGCTCAGCGCCGGCCCCCGTGGTCCGCTGCTGCTGCAGGACTACCAGCTGATCGAGAAGCTCGCACACCAGAACCGCGAGCGCATTCCGGAGCGACCGGTGCATGCGAAGGGCTGGGGCGCGTACGGTACGCTGACAATCAGCGGCGATATCTCGAAGTACACCAAGGCCAAGGTGCTGCAACCCGGCGCCAGGACCCCCCTGCTCCTGAGGTTCTCGACCGTTGCCGGCGAGCTTGGGGCCGCCGATGCCGAACGCGACGTACGCGGATTCGCGATCAAGTTCTACACCGAGGAGGGCAACTGGGATCTGGTCGGGAACAACACGCCGGTGTTCTTCGTACGCGACCCGTACAAGTTCCCCGACTTCATCCATACCCAGAAGCGCCATCCGAAGACTAATCTGCGCTCGCCCACCGCGATGTGGGATTTCTGGTCGCTGTCACCCGAGAGCCTGCACCAGGTGACGATCCTGATGTCCGACCGCGGTCTGCCGACCAGTGTACGCCACGTCAACGGCTATGGCTCGCACACTTACAGCCTGATCAACGCCGCCGGGGAGCGCGT
>WNFQ01006878.1_pt1 | contig 10574 bp, 12 predicted proteins | sample 5400171 | NCBI WGS metagenome assembly WNFQ01 (sample SAMN13153356, study PRJNA577476) | soil metagenome | isolation source: 20 cm soil under Madrone tree | place: USA:California | collected 2016-06-14 | reverse complement strand
GCTTCCCGGAATAACGCAATTCCGTCAACTCCACGTCAGTCATAATCTCCGCGCGCCGCCAATATCGCGCGAAGAAAAATACCGTCAGCATTCCCGTCAGGCATTGGTTCCACCACAGCCAGTTTCCTGCAATGCCTTGCGTAGCCACCAACCCTGTTACCAGCAGCGGCGTGTCCGCTGCGAAAGTTGTCGCCACCATGCTCGTTCCGGCCAGCCACCACGACACATCCCGCCCGGATATAAAAAATTCCGCGGTATTTCCGCTCGCTCGTCGCCGGTAATAAATTCCGATCAGAAGATTAATCAGTAGGTATCCAACGATGACCACCCAATCGGTTGTGGTAAGCGGCATAGTCCTCTCGTTGAATCCATGGAGCCGGACAAACCTTGCACCGTGCCTCGTCCGGATGCGAGAGAATAGTGCTATAGAGCATTAATTGCAAGCATTTTTGCAGGTAAATTCAGCTCCAGCGGTGTCGCACTGCCGCTCGGCTAGATCAATCCCATCGCTGCAAACGCGGTAAGCGCGCCGCAACCCAGTCCAACCCCAAGAATCGCTCCCGCCAGCACATCGCTCAAGAAATGCATGCCCAGCACTATCCGCGACACCGCAATGCTGCAAGCAAAAAAATAAACCGGCACTTCCACGCCGCGATAAAAGTAACTAATCACCAGCGCGATTGAAAACGCCGTCATGGTGTGCCCGGACGGAAAAGAAAACTTGTCAGGTGGCAATACTTTGGACCAGCAATGCGGTTCCAGTTGACATGGCCGCTGCCGGTGACTCAGTTCCTTCAGCAGCTTGAACACCCCGACGCCAACCGCCGCAGCCAATGTTGCGGCGCTCACCGCTGCAAACCTCTGCGGCCCGCCGAAGACCAGCAAAATCGCCGCTAGCGAATACCACAACCACCCGTCGCCCAGTCGCGTCGCCGCAATCATCCAGTAGCGAATCCATCGCGGTGCGCGCCACCGATTCAGCCGCCGCATCAAGCGGTGGTCGCGCCGTTCAATGAATCCCCATACTTGGCGTGCGACAGTCATATCGCTCACCCGTTCCTTACTGTAAATTCAAACCTGCTCAGTCCCCGCGTTCAAATCCCACAGCATTCGCGGAGCTTTTGCTTCTTCCTGAAAATGCGCGGCCCACTTGCGGCAAAAAAAGATCTCATTCATCCAGTGCCCCGTGGTTATCGCCGGAATAAGGATCGCCAGAGGAGACAGCGCCAACGTCGCGGGCCGTTCTTGAAACAATGCTCTGGTGATCGAAAGAACATCCGCCGTCAATCCGGCCAAACTTCCGTCCGCTCCCCGCACTTTACCCCGTCTGGCGCGTAATCCGGCGAAGAATTCCGCCACCGTTTTTGCCCTCGGCACTTCCATGTAGGTTAACCCGACTCCACGCATGGCGTGCGAATCGCTGCCGCCGATGGCGATCTTTCCCAATCTTTTTGCCAGTGCTTGCGCGTGCCGGTTCGCTTTTTGCCACATTTGCCCATTACGTATCTCGAACGCCGGAACGTACGACGCAAACCAATGAAAATCATCTTCATTGCGCTGGCCGGTCAGCCCGGAAAAAACGTGGTTCACACTAAAGAAGAGTTTTTGTTCGGTGAGATACATGACCAGCGCCACAAAGTCTGCGCGACGACGCTGAATCTCTACGTGGTCACGCTCGCTCAGGTTATAGACGCCAATATGCACTTCTGACCCGCTCGGCATCCGGCAGGTCACTTCCTCGCTGACAAAAAAGTCGGGATAACTCCGCAGCTCTTCGGCCGCGTCAATCGAGTCATGGTCCGTTAAAGTGACGATGGACATGCCCCGTTCCTTGCAACGGGCATAGACCTCGTCCGGGCGATTGTAGGACTCCTTACAAAGACGCTCGAGCAAAGGAGTGTTGCACATTCCTGAAGCGGTCGAGTGGATGTGAAGGTCGCATCGCATGCTCTCGTTCTAAGCTGTGGATATGAACAGCCTATCAAGAGGTAAAGAAAACTGAGTGAATGTGCTCCTGGAAACTATTGAACACAAATGACTTCCTGAGTTATCCACATGGCATGTTCCGTGCTCTTGTTTCAAGTCGTGCTTTTCGTGTAACACTCCTGTCATGTCCGCAAACAGGAAAATTCACGTTTTATTCCATGACGCCGGTGGCGGCCACCGCAATGCCGCAGTCGCGCTCAAGGCCGTTTGCGAACAGCAATCCCGTCCTTGGGAAGTCAATCTTGTTCAATTCCAGGATCTTACCGACCACTTGGACGTTCTTCGCCGTCTCACTGGGATTCGCATTCAGGAGCAATACAACATCCTGCTGCGCAACGGCTGGACCTGGGGCAGCATATATCTCTTGCGGATTCTTCAACTTACGATCCGCATCTTCCACAAACCGCTGGTAAAGCTCCTGGCGAATTACTGGCGCGAGCACCCCGCCGATTTGCTGGTGTCGGTCATTCCTCACTTCAACCGCGAAATCGCAGAAAGCTGGCAATCCGTTTATCCGAACCGCCCCTTCGTCACCATCATTACCGACTTGGCCGACTTTCCGCCGCGATTCTGGATTGAGCCAATCCCGGAACAGATCGTAGTCGTTGGCTCCGAACGCGCCGCGCAGCAAGCCCGCGATTTCGGAAAGACCGAAGAAAGCTTATTCCGCGCTTCAGGAATGATTCTTCGACCGGAGTTCTACGCTGAGCAGAAAGAATCGCCAGTGGCGATCCGCAACGAACTCGGCCTCGACGCAAAGTTGCCAACAGCGATCGTTCTTTTCGGCGGCTACGGTTCGAACGTAATTTACGACATCGTCCAGCAGCTGGATGCAGCACGCCTGCCGCTACAGATGATTCTAGTCTGCGGGAAGAACGAAAAATTGGCTGCTCGGCTACGCGCGGCAAAGTGGAATTTGCCGCTGCACATTGTCGGATTTACGCGCGAGGTCAATCGCCTGATGCACGCCGCCGATTTCCTGATTGGCAAACCTGGTCCCGGAAGCATCGCCGAAGCCATGATTTCCGAACTCCCGGTGCTCATCGAATGTAATCGCAGCACTCTGCCCCAGGAACGGTACAACACCGAATGGGTCGTGGAAAAGCAGGTGGGAGTTGTAGTCAAAACCCTGAAGAACGCAGTGCCTGCGGTGCGTTCGCTGCTCGAGCCAGGAAAACTCGCTGGTCTGCAACGCAACGTCAAATCACTGCAAAATCGCGCGGTCTTTGAAATTGCAGATTTTCTGTCCACCCAGCTGCAGAAAAATCCTAAGTCGCAAATCGCTTCGGCCAATTTACTGGAAACTTCCAAATAAAATTGCGGTTCGATTTTAACGGCTGGCGCGTTCCGCCCGGTCTGAACGCGGAAAACGCGGCCCGGCCCCCGGTGTTTCCGCTGGTATCGTAATCCGCGGCTTTACACACGCAGCCGCCGCCCAGCGCGATGCGCGACGCGAGGTCTGGCACATTTTTGTGCATCCGGCATGAGCGCGCGATTGGCTGCAGTCACACCGGCACCCCGCGGGAGCTGCGCGCCGCAGCATCCCCGGCGTATCCGCCACCGACCCAACAACCGCGGTCAACACCAGTCCCAGCGCCAGCACGCAGCGCAGCGAAAAGAGAACTGCTCCAGCCATCCTGACTTTGCCGAACATAAAGGCATTTTCATCTCAACTCAGAAAAAAACCGATGGACCATCAAGCTAAATAATTTTGTTACCAGAGTGCTAGAACCAGCGCACTTCGTACAGAAACGGCTCACATTCCCAAAACGGCGTAGCAGCCGTTGCAATGTGGTTTCGTTGGGATACCGAGGCGAACTCGCCAGCGAAAGACCAAAATCATCAAGTTTCTTTAATTCAATGAGTTACAGGCAATAATTGGATCCAGACCGATTGCATAAGTAACCGCGTGAGCGCTTTTCAGATCACGGTCTAAGGACGACGCCAAGTGAGGGGGGGAAAGGGCTTGCTTGGCGAAATTCAAAGGCCGTTGCCACCTGCCTCTGAGAGGGAGCTAGGATGGATGACCCCACGCATCCGGTGTGAAAACGAGGCCGGATATGAAACGTGCTTTCGGGGCTCCCGGTCCCAAGCTGGAGCCCCATTTTTTCGCCCGCTTGCGTAGCGTTCCTAAACAACTCGCCCAAACGATCTTGTCCCCGACGACCGTCCCAAGATTGTCATTCCGAGCGGAGCGAAGCGTAGTCGAGGAATCTGCTGCGCGATTCGTCCCTTAAGTCCAACTGCAGAAACGAGCGACCCGCCACACCTTTTTCGCGACTCAATTCAACCTCCTCGCCACCGCAATCTTCGCCTGACCCAGCACATGCTCCACCTGCGTCTCCCGTAACCGCGACGCGTCATACTCAAACGACAATTCGGTCTTCGCATCGTTCAGGCGGAATTTCCGCAATCCATAGGTATTTGCGAATTCACCCAATTGGCTCAACTGTTCGTGCGTCAGCGGTGAAGCCAACGCATATCTAATTTCCATCAGTGTCATGTCCGGTAGTATACCAGCCTCGTCGAGTCCCGCTCTGTTCCTCGCATATCTGCAGAAAACCCGACTTGACACCAAATAGGGGGAAGGGGTATAAATAGCCCTAGGGGGTATTAGGAAAAATGCCATCCAAAGCAACCGCCCACGCACACTCCGCGGAATGTGCCTGCATCGTCGGCCCGGGCCATAGAGCCGTTGCCGTCGATCCAGCGCTTAAAGACAGCAATCAGAAGCGTCTCCGCCGCATTGAAGGCCAGGTGCGCGGCCTGCAAAAAATGGTGGCAGACGACCGCTATTGCGCGGACATCATCGTCCAGATCGCTTCGGTGCAGGAAGCGCTGCGCGGCGTAGCTCGCAATCTCATGAAGAATCATCTTCATCATTGCGCGGCAAAAGCCCTGCGCTCCGCCAAAAAAGAAGAAGCCAACGCCATGTATGACGAACTGCTCAGTCTGATCTACACGCATTTACGCTAAGCGCGTTTGCACTAGCGTCGGCCCAGCTAGAAATTGTGAGGAATGAATGGCACGCGATCCAGTTTGTGGAATGACCGTTGATCCGGCGAAAGCCGCAGCTCATTTCGAGCATCACGGCGAAACCTACTTTTTCTGCGCGAAGGGCTGCGCCCAGAAATTCTCCGTTAATCCCGAACGCTATCTGAACCCTTCTCCAACCGCCCTACCAGCCAGCGTCGCGGCGAAGCTAACTGCGATACAGCCGGCCGCGCCATCTCCCGTATCGGCGCCACCTCAAAAGCAAATCCGTTACACCTGCCCGATGCATCCCGAAATTATTCGGCTCGGTCCTGGCGCGTGCCCAAAGTGCGGCATGGCGCTCGAGCCAATGGACATCACCGCCGAAGAAACTCCCGACGCCGAATATGTTGCGATGCGCAATCGGTTTTACTTCAGCGCGATCTTGACCGCTCCCGTTCTCATACTCGGCATGTTTGGCGAAAAACTGGGCCTGCATCTCTCCGGCGCGGTCGGCAATTGGATCGAATTGTTGCTCGCAACTCCGGTTGTTCTCTGGGGAGGCTGGCCGTTCTTCGAACGCTTTTGGTCATCGCTCGTCAATCGCAGTCCTAACATGTTCACGCTCATCGGTCTTGGTACAGGCGCAGCGTTCCTCGACAGCGTTGCCGCCACAATCTTTCCGCAACTCTTCCCAGCATCCTTCCGCGAAATGGATGGAGCTGTTCCCGTTTATTTCGAAGCTGCCGCAGTCATCACTACGCTGGTGCTGCTCGGCCAGGTGCTGGAACTTCGCGCGCGTGAAAAAACATCTTCCGCCATTCGCGCGCTGCTGAAACTAGCGCCGCAAACCGCGCATAGACTTGACGACAGCAGCGCCGAACAGGACATTGCGCTCGATCTCGTCCAAAAAGACGATCGCCTTCGCGTCCGTCCCGGCGAACGCATCCCCGTAGATGGCACGCTCCTCGAAGGCGCCAGCGCCGTGGACGAATCCATGGTCACTGGCGAGCCCATGCCAGTAGAAAAATCCGCCGGCGAGCCACTCACCGGCGGGACGCTTAATAGCAGCGGCAGCTTCATCATGCGCGCCGAACGCGTTGGCAGCGAAACCACGCTAGCGCAAATCGTGAAACTCGTGAGCGAAGCGCAACGCAGCCGCGCTCCGATGCAGCGTCTCGCCGACAAAGTCGCCGCCATTTTCGTCCCCGCAGTCGTTGCCGCCGCCATTCTCACGTTTATCGCGTGGTCCCTCATTGGACCTGAGCCGCGCCTCGCCCACGCTCTCGTCAACGCCGTCGCCGTCCTCATCATCGCGTGCCCCTGCGCTCTCGGTCTCGCAATTCCAATGTCCATCATGGTCGCAGTTGGCAAAGGCGCTGGCTTCGGCGTCTTAATCCGCAACGCCGAAGCACTGGAAAAACTCGCCGCCGTGGACACCCTCGTAGTGGACAAGACCGGCACCCTCACCGAAGGCAAGCCCAGCGTTGCGACTGTCACGGCATTGGAAGGACGCGGATTTTCCAACGATGGCCTGCTATGCCTCGCGGCCAGCGTTGAACGCTTCAGCGAGCATCCCCTCGCGCGTGCAATCGTTCGCGCGGCGGAAGAAAAGAAAATTCAGCTAGCGGATGCCAAGAATTTCCGCGCCAGGTTTGGCGGCGGTGTTGAAGCTGAAGTCTCGGGCGCACGAGTGCTCGTCGGCACAATGAATTTCCTAAAGGAGAATGGGCTGGACGAGCACTCGCTCGCTAACCGGCAGTTCGAAGAAAGCGATTTTGCTCACGAGCGTTTTGCTTCCAACAGCGTTGTCTTCGTCGCAGTGAACGAAAGCCTGGCAGGCACAATCGCGCTCGCGGACCACATGAAAGACTCAACTCCGCGCGCCATTCAAGACCTGCGTGGCGAAGGATTGCGCATCGTTATGCTGACTGGAGATAGTAAGGTTTCGGCAGAAGTCATTGCACGGCAACTCCAACTCGAAGACGTACGAGCGCAGGTCTTGCCTTCGCAAAAAGCCGAAATTATCGCTGAATTGAAAAACGAAGGCCGCATCGTCGCCATGGCTGGCGACGGAGTGAACGACGCGCCCGCCCTCGCCGCCGCCGATGTCGGCATCGCCATGGGCACCGGCACCGACGTAGCCATCGAAAGCGCCGGCATCACTCTCCTCAAAGGCGATCTGCGCGGCATCTTGCGCGCAAGAAAACTTAGCCGCGCCACCATCAGCAACATCAAGCAAAATCTGCTCTTCGCTTTTATCTACAACGCGCTCGGCATCCCCATCGCCGCCGGCGTCCTCTACCCGTTCTTCGGCTGGCTCCTCAGCCCCATGATCGCCAGCGCCGCCATGAGCTTCAGTTCCGTCTCCGTAATCGCCAACGCCCTCCGCCTCCGCTCACTAAAACTCTAACTCTGCTTCTTCATGTAGCCGCGGGTTTTGCGCTCCTTGCATCCCGGTCTTAACCGGGAATCCCGCGGTCTTTCCTTCTCTGCCCATCCTCTGCGCACTCCGCATCTCTGGGTTATCTTCTCTCCTCTTTCCTTGCGTCTTACTTCTTCCCGCCCTTCAAAAACGTCCCCTTATCCAACTCCCGAAACGCCTGCTGCAACTGCTCCTGCGTATTCATCACAATCGGCCCATACCACGCGACAGGTTCTTCCAACGGTTTACCCGACACCAGCAAAAATCGAATCCCCTCATCACCCGCCTGCACCACAACTTCGTCGCCGCGATCAAACAAAACCAGCGAACGGTTGTCCGCTTCTAGTGGCGGCGTAGTGTCCAGCCAACCCACCGGCTCCGTAGGCACCGCCAGCGGATCCGACGCATTGCAAAATTTTCCGCTGCCGGCAAACACATAAGCAAACGCATGCCGCGTAGTTCCCACCGGCAGCGATTTTCTTCGCCCCGGCGCAATCGAAACATCGAGATACACCGGATCAGCAGCGATTCCATCTACCGGCCCGCTCTTGCCCCAGAAATTTCCGCAAATCACCCGTACATGCGTCCCGTCATCGTCCGTAATCACCGGAATTTCCGGCGACTTCACTTCCTGGTACCGCGGCGCGTCACCCTTCGGCATTTCCTGATGAATGATTCCGCTTCCCGCCGTCATCCATTGCACATCGCCAGGAGAAATCGCGCCTTTGTTCCCAATGCTGTCGCCATGTTCCACCGTTCCCGCCAGAACGTACGTAATCGTTTCGATCCCGCGGTGCGGATGCCATGGAAATCCCGCCAGATAATCCTCCGGCACATCATTTCGAAAATCGTCCAGCAGCAAAAACGGATCAAACTCCGTCGTATTTCCAAATCCAAACGCGCGCCGCAAATGTACTCCCGCGCCTTCCATCGTTGGCTTAGCCTTAACCAGTCTTTTCACCGGCCGTATCGACATAACCGCCTCCACGCCCTATGGATACATCCGCACAACCTCAAGGTACCACCAACCGCTTTCGGCTGCAGGAAGTGACTCCTTCGAACTTAGCCTCTCAGGAAAAGCGCCCAGCGCTGGGTCGCCTCTCCTGCTGATGTGCACAGCGCACTTCTGATAAACACTGATGTTTTTATCAAGATTTAACCGTTTTAGAATTGACTGTGCTTTGATTGATTACCAATACCGCCATGCTACCGTGGCCCATGAACTCGCCCCGCTTTACCCTGAGCCCGCCCGCGTACGCAACCGAAATCGGAAGCTCCAACTGCTGCGGCCATCTCTGCGACCTCCCCGCTCGCCGCCTGCCCAAAGCGCCAGAATCCCTAAGTCCTTCAATTGCCACTTACGAAAAATGCGCCTATAACCCCTTTATTTGCCACACATCCAAAAAACGCGTCCGTAAGTCCTTTAGTTGCCACACATTTTCTAGTTTTATATTCGGTCCCGCTCTTATCCCCGATTGCACTTCGGTGCATGTCGCCTGCCCAGCCAAGCTCCAGCAATCGCTCACGGGTTCTCGCTACTGGCCCTAGCTGCTAGCGACTGATCTCTGCACTCTGTTCGCTTCCGCTCCAGAAACTTTGCTCCATCCCGCGCATCTGATTTTCAGACACGAGACGCGCTACAATCAGCCTTGCAACCGAAATTGGACCGAACAGGAAGGAACCAATCGCCATGACTGAACTCGCTACATTTGCCGCCGGCTGCTTCTGGGGAGTCGAAATAAAGTTCCGCATGATTCCCGGAGTCGTGGAGGCGCTGGTAGGCTACAGCAACGGCCACACCGAAAATCCAACTTACAAAGATGTCTGCACCGACGAAACCGGCCACGCCGAAGTTGTCCAGGTCGAATTCGATCCGGAAAAAGTGAAGTACGAAACTCTCGTAGACGCCTTCTGGCACCTGCACGACCCGACACAGGTAAATCGTCAGGGACCCGACTTCGGCAAACAATACCGCTCCGCGATTTTCACGCATTCGCCGGAGCAGGAAGAAAGCGCAAAAAAATCTAAAGCAGCGTTAGAAGCCAGCAAAAAATTCCCTCGCCCCATCGCCACCGAAATTACGCCAGCTGGAAAATTCTATCGCGCCGAAGAATATCACCAGCGCTATCTGGAAAAGCGCGGCATGGCCAGTTGCCACATTTAAATTTGTGATTATTGGAAGTGAGCAACTTCTGCCGAGCCACAGATTTTTTTCATTCGCCGAGCGGGCGCGCCGTTCCTCGGTAAATTGACGCACCGGAGCGTTGCTCAGTAGCTTGAACGCAGCGACGCTGCCCAGCGACTTTTGGACTCAGTGACTCTAGGCTCAGTAATTGTGAGCCTAGCGATACGGCCGATCAGCTGCATTGGCGAGCTGTTGATCGATGCAAGCGAATCGTCAGCGCCTTTTGGCTCCGCGAAAAATTATGCTAAACTTTCTGTACAGTGCGCCCGTAGCTCAGTTGGATAGAGCGTCTGGCTACGAACCAGAAGGTCGAGAGTTCGAGTCCCTCCGGGCGCACCATCTCCTTCATCTTCATTTAGTTACGGCCCCTCGCAATTTGCGAGAGTTCCACTGTCACGATGATGTCACAGATCATGGCTGGAATTGGGGTTTGCACATCAGGACCAAAAAGCCTGGATTCGGCGGCGACGAACGCCACGAACCGACCGACTTGTGTTGATATATATCTTGGGTATATACTACATTTGGAGGGTTTTGCAATGGCCAAAACCGGGATCGCTAAACTATTCCGCAATGGACGCAGTCAAGCTGTTCGGTTGCCGCAGGAGTTTCGCTTCGAAGGTGATCGGGTACGTATTCGGCGTATTGATCAAGGTGTTCTGCTAGAGCCACTCATTCCCAACGCAGCTGAATGGTTTGATGAACTGGATCGGTTCAATCCAGAAACGTTTATGGTCAAACGTCGCAATCAACCCGTCACCCCACGCCGCGAGATCTTCAAGTGAACTATTTACTCGATACCAATGCTTGCATCGCGCTCATCAATGGGAAGCCACCCGCTGTCCGTGCCAAATTTCAAAAGGCCACAGACGCAGGAGCCCAGGTTTTCGTGTCTTCCATCGCCTTGTTTGAACTTTGGTACGGCGTTGCAAAGAGTTCGCGTCGAGAATTCAACAAGAAGCGCTTAGAGGTATTCCTCGCAGGGCCCGTCCATCCGCTTCCTTT
>WNFQ01006889.1_pt1 | contig 10575 bp, 9 predicted proteins | sample 5400171 | NCBI WGS metagenome assembly WNFQ01 (sample SAMN13153356, study PRJNA577476) | soil metagenome | isolation source: 20 cm soil under Madrone tree | place: USA:California | collected 2016-06-14 | reverse complement strand
CAACCAGAATCCCGCCGTCCATCTGGGCCGCACCGGTGATCATGTTCTTCACGTAGTCGGCATGGCCCGGGCAATCGACGTGGGCGTAATGGCGCCCCTTCGTCTCGTATTCCACATGGGCCGTCGAGATCGTGATCCCGCGCGCCTTCTCCTCCGGCGCCTTGTCGATCTGGTCGTAGGCCATGAACGTGGCCCCGCCCGTCTCGGCCAATACCTTCGTGATCGCCGCCGTCAGCGACGTCTTGCCATGATCAACATGCCCGATCGTCCCAACGTTGCAATGCGGCTTGTTACGCTCAAATTTCGCCTTCGCCATGATCCCGTTTCCTAAACTCTCGAATGCCGCACCCGTCGCCGCTCAGCCTGGAGCGGGTGACGGGAATCGAACCCGCATAGCCAGCTTGGAAGGCTGGAGCTCTACCACTGAGCTACACCCGCATGCCTCTCATCCGCCGACGCCAGCCACCTGCCGCTGCTGGTGGAGGGGGTAGGGTTCGAACCTACGTAGGCCGAAGCCAACGGGTTTACAGCCCGTCCCCTTTAACCACTCGGGCACCCCTCCGGAACCGCAACCAACGAGGCCCGGCGAATCGCGCGAACTATCTGGATTTTTCGTTGCCTGTCAACGCCCAAACACAAGCGAACACTCCTTCTCGCGCTGACCCCAGGTAGAGAGTCAACGCCGGAGGGTGCTTGCCTTAAACACCAATGTCGTGAGCATATTAAGGACGATCATGTCACGGCGCAAGCCTTTCCATAAAAAGCACCCCAACAGGTCCGGCCATACCGCCTCGGCAGGCGCTGTTGGCGGTTCCTTTTGGATTTACGGTCACCATCCAGTAACCGCAGCCCTTGGCAACCCCAAGCGGCGGGTTCGCCGCCTTCTGGCAACGAGTCACGTCGCCGCCGAACTTTCACCCTCCACCCTGCCCGCGACCCCACCTTTTGAGCGGATCGAAGGGGTGGATTTAAGCGCCCTATTGCCGCCGGGGGCGGTACATCAGGGCTTGGCCGCCCTGGTCGATCCTTTGCCCATGGTGGATCTGGGCGAATTGCTCGACGACATATCGGCGGATGCCCCGGCCCATCTCATCGTGTTGGATCAGGTGACCGATCCCCAGAACGTGGGCGCCATTCTTCGCTCCGCTTCGGCCTTCGGGGCGGTAGGGCTGGTGCTGACCGAACGTCACGCCGCCCCCGAATCGGGTGTCCTGGCCAAGGCCGCCTCGGGCGCTCTCGACCATTTGCCCATGGTCCGGGTAGTCAATCTTGCCCGCGCCATCGAGGGATTGAAGCGGGCCGGGTTCTGGTGCCTGGGCCTCGCCGCCGAGGGCGAGATGACCCTGGCCGAAGCCAAGCCTTCGGGGAGAATCGCCTTGATCCTAGGTGCCGAGGGAACGGGCCTGCGCCGTCTCACCCGCGAACATTGCGACCAACTGCTGCGGCTGCCTACGGCCGGGCCCATCGGCCAGCTCAATGTCTCCAATGCCGCCGCCGTCGCCCTCTACGAGTTGGTGCGCGGGAAGGCCGCGCGCTGACGTCCGCCCCCCAACGGCGGAGATTCCCATGCGAACGACCCTGCCGCTCCTGATCGCGCTCGGACTTGCCCTCGGCTCCATGCCAGCGGCACTGGCACAGGCGCCGGCGACAAAAAGCGCCACCCATTGGTTCGAAATCCACGACCGGAATGGGGACGGCTATCTGACGTTCGAGGAAGTGGTCAGCTACGAATTGACACTGATGAGGCAAGCCGACAAGAGCGGCGACGGTAAGCTTTCCTTGGGCGAATTCATCACCGGCATCCCGCAGAACCAGCCCGATCAAATCGACCGTTATCGCCGGCGCTTCATCGCGATGGACACCGACCACGACGGTTTCGTCACGCCTGAGGAACTGACCATCTTTTATCGCTTCCTTCTGAAGACCTCGGATACCAACGGCGACGGCTATGTCAGCCTTCAGGAATGGCTGGGCGCAACCGAGGGCGAATAGGCTGGTCGGATCCTTACGCGCTGAATCGCTGCACCGATTCGGCGCTGGTCTCCTGCATCATCTCGATATGACCCGGTCGGGACGCGACCCGAGAAATCCAAGCCCGAATCTTCGGGTAAGTGGCGAGGTCGAAGCCCCCCTCGCCGGCCACATGGGTATAGGCGTAAAGGGCCATGTCGGCGATGGAATAGCCCGAGGGGGCGAACCAATCGTTGACCGTCAGATGCCGCTCCATCACCGAGAGGGCGAAGTCTCCCCTCTCGGCATTGGCGGCGAGTTGCGCGCGGCGCGGATCGCCCGGCGGGGCGTAGTGCATCAGGTATCGATTCACCGCGATGGCCGGTTCATGGGAATATTGTTCGAAGAACATCCATTGGAGGGCCTGGGCCTGGGCCCAAGGATCCTCCGGGAAATAACTTGTGCCGCGCGCGAACCAGTAAAGCAGCGCGCCGGACTCGGCCATGACGCGGCCGTCCTCGAATTTCACCGCCGGCACTTTGCCGATGGGCGCCATCGCGCGATAGGCGGGCGTCTTTGGGTCGCCCTGGACCTGATTGACCTCGACCCGGCGATGGGCGACGCCGGTCAGCGCCATGATCAGGCGCACCTTATAGACGTTTCCGGATTCGAGATTGCCGTAGAGCGTCAGCATGGTCCCTCCCATATTGACCGAGCGGCAGTGGGCCATTGCCGCCCGCGCCCGGCAAGAGCAACGGCGTTGCATCTGCTATGCGCCGCAAGCGGGCTTCGAAGGACGCAACGGTGCCAGTGGACATGAATATTTCGGCCTCGCCGCCGCCGCCGGGCCCTCAGCTTTGCTTACTTTCTCAACCATGCTAGCGTCCGGCCAAATCTTCATGGGAGCCTGCCGACATGACCAAAACGACCGCTTTCGAGAGCACCCCCAACAATCTCGAAGCCTTCTGGATGCCCTTCACCGCCAACCGCCAGTTCAAATCCAAACCGCGTCTTTTCGTCGGCGCCAAGGACATGCACTACACCAGCGTCGACGGACGCAAGGTTCTGGACGGAACGGCCGGCCTCTGGTGCGTCAACGCCGGCCACGGCCGCGAGAAGATTATCGAAGCGGTGCGCGACCAAGTGGGGCGGCTCGATTACGCGCCTGCCTTCCAGATGGGTCATCCGGCCGTCTTCGAATTCGCCGCCCGGCTGACCAACCTTCTGGGCGCCGATTTCGACCATGTGTTCTTCACCAATTCCGGCTCCGAGGCGGTCGATACGGCGCTCAAGATGGCCATCGCCTATCATCGGGCCCGGGGCGAGGGCACGCGCCAGCGCCTGATCGGGCGGGAGCGCGGCTATCACGGCGTGGGCTTCGGCGGAATCTCGGTAGGCGGCATCGTGTCCAACCGCAAGGTCTTCGGCAGCTTGCTGAACGGCGTCGATCACTTGCCCCATACCCACGATCTTTCCAAGAACGCTTTCAGCCGCGGTCAGCCGACCCATGGGGTGGAGCTGGCCAGCGAACTCGAGCGGCTGGTCACACTGCACGATGCCTCCAACATCGCCGCCGTGATCGTCGAGCCGGTGGCGTGTTCGACGGGCGTGCTGCTGCCGCCCAAGGGTTACCTGCAGCGCTTGCGCGAGATTTGCACCAAGCACGGTATCCTGCTGATCTTCGACGAGGTCATCACCGGCTTCGGCCGGCTGGGCGCCAGCTTCGCCACTGAATATTTCGGCGTGGTGCCCGATCTGATCACCACCGCCAAAGGCATCACCAACGGGACCATTCCCATGGGCGCAGTCTTTGCCCGTAAGGGCATCTATGACGCCTTCATGAACGCGCCGGCGGACACCATCGAACTGTTCCACGGCTATACCTATTCCGGCCACCCGGTCGCCTGCGCCGCCGGGCTCGCCACCTTGGACATCTATAAGGAAGAAGGCCTGTTCGAGCGCGCCGCGGGCCTATCGGCCTATTGGGAGGATGCCATTCATTCGCTGAAGGGCGTGCGCAATGTCATCGATCTGCGCAATCTGGGTCTGCTGGCGGGTATCGAGCTGGAAACGCGGCCAGGCAAGCCGACGGCCCGTGCCTTCGAAGCCTTCCTCAAGAGCTATGACAAGAACCTGCTGATCCGCACGACCGGCGACATCATCGCCCTATCGCCGCCCTTGATCGCCGAGAAAAAGCATATCGACGAAATGGTCGGCACGCTTCGCGACGTGCTCGCAACGGTCGACTGAACGGCCACACCGCTGAATTGCCAAGCCCGACCCGCCCAGCTGGCGGGCCGGTGATTATCCACTCTGGGAGACCATCATGCTGATCGGCGTGCCTAAGGAAACAAAGACCCAAGAGTATCGTGTCGGCCTGGTGCCGGCCAGCGTACGCGAGCTGATCCTTCACGGCCATAAGGTGTTGGTCGAGACCAACGCGGGCGGCGGCATCGGCTTCGACGACAAGGCCTATAAGGCAGCCGGGGCCGGCATCGCCAAGGACGCAGCCGAGGTCTTCGCCAAGGCGGACATGATCGTGAAGGTGAAGGAGCCGCAAGCCCGCGAGTGCAAGATGCTGCGCAAGGGCCAGCTGCTGTTCACCTATCTCCATCTGGCGCCGGACCCCGAGCAGACCCAGGGCCTGATCAAGTCGGGCTGTACGGCGATTGCCTATGAGACGGTGACCAGCCCGCGCGGTGGCTTGCCCCTGCTCGCACCCATGAGCGAGGTGGCGGGGCGTATGTCGGTGCAGGTCGGTGCCCATTGCCTGGAAAAGACTCAGGGCGGTGCCGGCATGTTGCTGGGCGGCGTGCCCGGCGTGGCCCCGGCGCGCGTCGTCGTCATCGGTGGCGGCGTATCGGGGACTCACGCCGCGCGCATGGCCATCGGCATGGAGGCGAAAGTCACGGTCATCGACCGTTCCATCGACCGGCTGCGCGAGCTGGATGAAGTCTTCGGCGCCCAGCTGACCACCGTCTTTTCCACCGTCGACGCCATCGAGCAGCATGTCCTCAACGCCGATCTCGTCATCGGCGCGGTGTTGGTTCCCGGCGCCGCGGCGCCCAAGCTTGTCACCCGCGCGATGGTCAAACGCATGCGGCCCGGTTCGGTGCTGGTGGATATTGCCATCGACCAGGGTGGGTGCTTCGAGACCAGCCATGCCACTACCCACGACGATCCGACATATGTGGTCGACGGCGTCATTCACTATTGCGTGGCAAATATGCCGGGAGGGGTGGCGCGCACATCCACCTTCGCCCTCAACAACGCCACGTTGCCCTTCGCCATTGCTCTCGCCGATAAGGGTTGGCGCAAGGCTTGCAGCGACGATGTACATCTGCGCAACGGCCTTAACATCCACGACGGCAAGGTCGTCTACAAGGCAGTCGCCGACGCGCTGAAGCTGAAATACACACACGTGGAAGAGATCATTAGCTGACGTCCCGCGCCATCACGGCCGCGACGGCGCGACGGGCGATGGCGAAGGCCATTGCCCGTGTCCGCCTCTAGCGACGAGCTGCCGCGATTAAATTTTAGGATCGCGCCGTAACTATCTGATTTTTCGTCTTTCCTGAACTTCTGCGGTGGGCGCAGCTTGCCAAGCTTTGAAGCGGCATGGTAGCCCTAGCCATTCCCCGGACAATGGTGTCATGACCGACCTCGCAGAATGGCTGACCGAGCGCAAGATCGACGAAGTCGAATGCCTCGTGCCCGATATCAACGGCATCGCCCGGGGTAAAATCCTGCCTGCGGCCAAATTCATCAAGAGCGCGCGCGACGAGAGTTTGCGCCTGCCCGAGAGCATTTTCATCCAGACGGTGACGGGCGAATACTCCGAGAACGAAAATTACGACGACATCGCCAGCGACCAGGATCCGGATATCTATCTGAAGCCGGACGCCGAGACGATCCGCATCGTGCCCTGGTATCAGGAGCCGACGGCGCAAGTCATCTGCGATGCCTATAACGCCGACGGTACGCCGGTGGAGATGTCCGCCCGCCAGGTGCTGCGCCGCGTGTTGTCGCTCTATGAAGAGCGTGGCTGGATGCCCATCGTCGCCCCGGAGTTGGAATTCTTCCTGGTCCAGGTGAATACCGATCCCGATTTGCCGCTGCTGCCCCCGGTCGGCCGCTCAGGCCGCACCGAAACTGGCCGGCAATCCTATGGCATCGACGCCACCAACGAATTCGATCCGATCTTCGAGGATGTCTACGATTACTGCGAGGCCCAGGACATCGACATCGATACCCTGACGCACGAGGCCGGCGCGGCGCAGATGGAAATCAACTTCAATCATGGCGAGGCCATGCGACTGGCCGACCAGTCCTTCCTGTTCAAGCGCACGGTCCGCCAAGCCGCCATGCGCCACAATATCTACGCCACATTCATGGCCAAGCCGCTGGCCAATCAGCCGGGCAGCTCCATGCATATCCATCAGTCGGTCATCGACATCGAGACCAAGCGAAATCTGTTCGCCGACACGCTGGGGCGCGACACCGCCCTCTTCCGCTCCCATGTGGCGGGGCTCCAGCGCTTCCTGCCGCAAGTCATGCCCATGCTGGCGCCCAATGTGAATTCCTTCCGGCGGCTGCGCCCCTATTCCGACGCGCCGATCAACGTGCAATGGGGCGTCGACAATCGTTCCGTGGGCCTGCGCGTGCCGGTTTCCGAAGGGCCGGCGCGGCGCATCGAGAACCGCCTGGCCGGCGCCGACGCCAACCCGTATCTCGCGATTGCCGCCTCGCTCGCCTGCGGCTATCTCGGGATGCTGGAACGCATAAAGCCGACCAAGCAGATCCAGGGAAGCGCCTATCGCCTGGCCCACACATTACCTCGCACGCTCTATGACGGGCTGCACCGATTTTCGAGTTGCAAGAAGATGCGCCCGATCCTGGGCGAGCAGTTCATCCGGGCCATGGTGCTGGTGAAACAGTCCGAACTCGACGCCTATCAGGGCGTCATCAGCTCCTGGGAGCGCGAACACCTGCTGCTCAACGTCTGAGGACGCTCCGGTTCCTCAGCCGGCATGACCGGCCCGCACCGCCGCGGCGATGAAGTTCAAGATGATGTGGGCGCAGGTCAGGCTGCTGATCTCGTTGACGTCACGCATCGGCATCAGTTCGACAAAATCCATTCCCATGAGACGACCCTTGCCAGCGAGGCCTTTGATCAGGTCAATGGCCTGGAGGTAGGTGATGCCGCCTGGCTGTGGCGCGCCCACGGCCGGAACGACAGACGGGTCCAGCCCGTCGGCATCGATGCTGAGGTAATAGCGTCCTCCAGCCGGAATACGCTGTAGGATCCCCTCGACACCGGCACGATGCAAATCGCTGGCCGTGATGAGATGGGCGCCACGGCGTAGCGCCGCGGCGACCTCCTCCGGCCGAGCGCTGCCTTGCCCGCGCAATCCAATCTGGAAGATATCCTTGATATGCGGCATTTCGCCGGCGCGGCGGATCGGACTCGAATAACCCTCGCGCGCGCCGTTCACATGGTCGCGCCAGTCGAGATGAGCGTCATAGTGAATCAGAGTGATTGGACCATGGTCGGAGAATGCCCGGAAGATCGGAATGGGCACGCCATGGTCGCCGCCGATGGTGATGGGTATGGCGCCGGCGGCGAGGATCTTGCGGATCGCGGCTTCGGCTCGGCGATAATGGCCCTTGAGATCGCCCGCCTCTCCCGGCACGTCGCCGACGTCGACGACCTTGACCGCCTTGCCGTCGAAGATCGTACCGCCGACATCGAAATCCCAGTGATCGAACGAACTAAGGCGCTGCGTGGCGCGCCGAACGGCCGTCGGCGCATTGGTCTGGTCGTTGGTCACTTCGTCGATGGAATACGGATCGCCATATGGCATGCCGATCACGGCAAAATGCGCATCGAGCACATCGAGGTCAGTGGTAAGCGGCACGTTCATGAACGTCGTGAAGACGGCGCGGGGCGCAACGGTCAACGACAGCATCGGGTCAACCTCCAGCAGGTGGCGGGGGCGGATCGCTTCCAACAGACCATGAAGAACCATCGGCTGCGTGGGCCGGACAAGGCTAGCATGATCGAAGAGGGGCGGCCGGCGGTTTTCCCTTGCACGCCCGCCTCGTGCTATAGTTTTGGCATGATCCGGCACCCAGCCATCTCAATCCTTCTAGGCCGAGAGGTCACGGCCATTTCGCGGCAACGCGAATTGCTGATCCTCTGCGCCCGGATCGGCTTCAATCCCTGATCTGCCCTGTCCGCGAAACGATCTAGCTCGCTGAATTGGCAAGCCGCCGATTCCGCCCATCATTTGCATCCGTTCACCGACCATGCCGACCTGCACAGGATCGGCCCCCGCATCATCACCCGGGCGGAGGGCTCGCATCTCTTCGATTCCGAGGGCCGCAAGCTTCTCGACGCCTTCGCCGGCCTCTGGTGCGTGAACGTCGGCTATGGCCGCAAGGAACTGGCCAAGGCCGCCTACGACCAGATGCTCCAGCTTCCCTACTACAACACCTTCTTCAAGACCTCGACGCCGCCGGCGGCGGAACTGTCGCGCGTGCTGTCGGACATCGCGCCCAACAAGATGTCCCATGTGTTCTATGGCGTCTCCGGCTCCGATGCCAACGACACCATCGCGCGCATGGTTCGCCAATACTGGAATCTGGTGGGCAAGCCGGCGAAGAAGACCATCATCAGCCGCCTCAACGGCTATCACGGCAGCACCATGGTAGCGGCCAGCCTGGGCGGCATGAGCTACATTTGCCCGGATTCGCCCATATCGCGCAGCCTTATTGGTACGCTCAGGGCGGCGACATGACGCCGACGGAGTTCGGCCTGAAGGCAGCCCGCGCGCTGGAGGAAAAGATCGAAGAGCTGGGCCCCGAGCATTGTGCCGCCTTCATCGGCGAGCCGATCCAGGGCGCGGGCGGCGTTATCATTCCGCCGGATGGTTATTGGCCCGAGATCCAGCGCATTTGCCGGAAATACGACCTGCTCCTGATCGCCGATGAGGTGATTTGCGGCTTCGGGCGCACCGGCCATTGGTTCGCCAGTGAGATGTACGGCATCAAGGCCGATTTCATGACCTTGGCCAAGGGAATCACCTCCGGCTACGTGCCGCTTTCCGCCGTCATGATCGGCGACCGTGTCGCTGAAGTCCTGATCGACAGCGGCGATTTCAGCCATGGCTACACGTATTCCGGCCATCCGGTCTCCTGCGCCGTGGCGCTGGAGAATATCCGCATTCTGAAGGAAGAGAAGATCGTCGAGCGCGTGCACAACGATACGGGCCCTTATCTGGCGAAGCGGCTCGCCGAGTTGAACGATCATCCCCTGGTGGGGGAGACGCGGTTGTGTGGCTTCATGGGGGCCATCGAACTGGTCAAGGACAAGCAGACCCGCAAGACCTTCGAGCCCCTGGGCGATGTTGGAACGATCTGCCGCGACCATTGCTTCGATATCGGCCTGGTCATGCGGGCGACCCGCGACACCATGTTGATCTCGCCCCCGCTATCCTGGCTGATGGCCGACATCGACGAGTTCATGGTTCTGACCAGGAAGGCCCTCGATCGGACTTTGTCCGACGTGAAGCGCCGCTGCTAATCGCTGCAAGGCCCGGCGGCACCACGCCGTCGGGTTTCTTAGCCTCCGTAAGACGATGGCGGCGGCGACCGCAGTTCTCTATGAAAGCCGCGCAAAGGCGCTGGACATTCTCGGAGCAATTTGCGGAAATCCCGGGGATGTCGATGAACAAATGGAAAGTCGATCTGGTCGCCGCACCGGCGCCGGGCAGCAAAGGGCAGGGGTATGTGGCCTGGGGCGACCCGGTGCTGGCCGGCTGGCAATGGCCCTATGTGGCGGTGAATGGCGGAGCGCCCGGCCCTTCCCTGCTTGTCACCTCGGGCATCCATGGCTCGGAATATCCCTCCATCGATGCGGTCATACGGCTGGGCGCCTCTCTCGATCCCAAAACCCTGCGCGGGCAGGTCCTCTGCCTGCCGGTCATGAGCCCGGCGGCGTTCTGGGAGCGCACGGCCTATGTCTCCCCCGTCGACAATCTAAACCTGAACCGCGTCTTTCCCGGCAAGGCCAAAGGCAGTTTCACCGAACGCCTGGCCTATCACCTGACCGAGAAAGCCATGCGCCATGCCGATGCCTACATCGACCTGCATGGCGGCGATGTGCCGGAGGCCCTGGTTCCCTTCAACATCTACTACGAAACGGGCGATCCGAAACTGGACGCCAAGAGCCGGGCAATGGCAGAGGCCTTTGGCTCCCCCGCCCTCCTGCTTCATCGCGCCGCCGATGCGCCGATCGAAGGCCTGGCTTATGCCAGCGCCGCGGCCATGGGAATTCCCGCCATGCTGGCCGAGGATGGCGGCGCCGGACAGTATGACGCCGAGATTGCCACACGCATGCTGGGCGGCGTGGAGAACGTGCTGCGTAGCCTCGATATGATCCCCGGGAGCGCGCGCAACATGCCGCCACCGCGCCGGTTCGAGAAGTTCACCTGGGTGCGCACCAAGGGCCCTGGGTTTTTCCGTCAGGCGGTCAAGGTGGGGCAGGACGTCGACGCGGACCAAACCCTGGGCAGCCTCGTCGATTTCTTCGGTCAAGCCATCGAGGAGATCAGGGCGCCGGAA
>WNFQ01005861.1_pt1 | contig 10575 bp, 16 predicted proteins | sample 5400171 | NCBI WGS metagenome assembly WNFQ01 (sample SAMN13153356, study PRJNA577476) | soil metagenome | isolation source: 20 cm soil under Madrone tree | place: USA:California | collected 2016-06-14 | reverse complement strand
CCATAAATTAAAAGTGCGATCAAATAATACAGCACCAAACGGTACATGGTTATTCGATCCAAAAAATAATCAATAAACTTCATCATAGAGAATAATTTTCAAAGCCGGTCGTATACGTTGCCATGCCATTGTTATCAATCATATACCCTTCAAACCCGGGCAACGATTCAATAAAGTAAATCCCCTCTTTTTCCATAGCAAAAGCAGCGGTCGCAAACCGATCCGCTTCATAAACATTCGGACCGATGACGGTGAGACTCACAATTGATTTCGGTGGACTGTCCAAGCGATGCGGATTATAAATATGCTGTCCGCGAATTGCTGTCCCCGAGGTCGCAACTCCCTCGTCTCCAACGCTGAGAACTTTTATATGTTGGAACCTATCAAAAGGATTTCGAATACCGACACGCCATGGTTTGCCTTTTCTATTTTTTCCGGAAACCTGGATATCACCACCCGCGTCTACAAAAAAATTCTTCATCCCTTTCTCTTGTAATAACAATACCGCTTGTTGTATCGCCCATCCTTTGACAATACCGGACGGATCAAAAACGCCTTTATGATACACATCAAAATAGCCTTTTGTTGCCAGTTTGGTTTTCTCGGCAAGTGCCAAAATTTCTTTCATCTCTCTGCTCATTTGCGAAGGACGAATCCTCCCGTTATTAATTAACGAAACTTCACTCGTACTTTTATACGGGCTGAATTTTTCATCGACGCTGCGAAAATAGGCAAAAATTTCCTGAAATGTTTTTTTTGTTGCCTGTTCATCGACAATTTCGATGGTGATCGGCATCCCCATGATAATTTTTGTTTGTTTCATATTAATTATTTGCTTGTGCGAGTGCTGATGACAGAGAATCTCTAAATGCGAGACTACTGTCTGTGGCACCACTGACGATATCGACCTGCGCATTTTGGACTTGAATTGCTTCGGTCTTTAAATACGGCATTGCCTGCTGATTAATTTCAACTGACGTTCGTCTGTCATTTGGATACTGCAAAAATTGCACGTCAGTGATATTGCCACCTTGAATAATCGCCTTCACTTGAATATTGCCATAGACTGCATCCGCGGAATTACCAATATATTCTCCATCTTTATATCGTCCGATTTTTGGAGGAGGCACTGGTGTTGCGGTAGGTTGCGGGGCTGTCTGAGAAGGCTGTCCAATCGGTCCATCCGTCACCGGCGTTGGTTCTTCCGGAGGTAAGGTTGGCTGTGAAGGCAATAAAATTTTGGCATCGGACTGTTCACTACGATCATGTAAGGTATAAAACGCAAAGACAACAATTACCAAACATGAAAGCAAAAATTTCTTTATCATTCTTTAAGTATAAGGAATTAGTTGAAAATTAGCTGAAAAAAAAACCCAACAATTTTATTGTTTTTTATCAGGAATAAATTTCAAGGCAGATGCATTAATACAATATCTTTTCCCTGTCGGGGCTGGGCCGTCATCAAAAACATGTCCGAGATGGCCGCCACATTTGCTCCCCAGCACTTCTGACCGTACCATCCCAAGCGTGTCATCTTCTTTCACTGTCACAGCGCCTTCTTTAATCGGCTTGGTGAAACTCGGCCAGCCGGTTCCGCTATCAAATTTATCTTCGGATCTAAAAACACATTTGCGAGTTGCGCAGCAGAATTAGTAATCTGAGATGTATCTGTCTGAATGAGGTCTTGTTTTGCAGGAGGTATAAATCTCAAAAGCGCAGCAACAAACAAAAGAATGACAAACAGGATAAAAAGATTTCTGGAGTTAAGGAGTGATAGTTTCATCTCATCCTTAAATATAGCACAAAACAGAGAAAATTTTCTCTTATACTCGTCTTTTGTGAGGAACTACACGATGAGGCTGAGCTCTTTCATTATTGATCATTACATATGAGACTACTCCGTCAACCTTCACATTCTTTGGTGAATAAAGTGCTTTTTGTGAAAATCCAAAAGCACGTAAAACAGCAGCGTTTGCTTTTATATCACCATTTAAAACAAGATTAGTACGATCAACGAGAGTTGCTGAACTATTGATAGGTCTATGTAATATTGCAGTAGGCGTACCCCCAACAATCACAAGAACATCAGACGCATTATCGAATTGTGTTCCAAATCCCGAACCTAACATCCGATAATATTCAGGAATTATTTTAATATTCGTTCCCACGGCTAACTTTGCTGCTTTATCATGCATAGCCTGCACTCGAGGAGAGAATGCTTCTAACGGAACTTCAATACCATGTGATGTTCTTTTTACTTCATGTGCCATAGGAATTAATAATTATAGCAGAAGATAACCTATAGTGCAATGACCGAGGTTTACTTCATCATCCTGCAGCCTTGGGGACACGTAATTGTTCCATCCTCATTCACACATTTTTCACAAGCAATAAAGTGGCGATGACAATTATCATTAACACAGTTCACATAATGCTCACTTTTGACGTTGCAAATAAGACAGCGACCGATTACTTCATGTTTCGGACTATCGGTATTAAACCCCATCAGCATCCGGTTATCAAAGACATATAATTTTCCTTTGAAATCTTCATTGGGATACTTTTCCATATAGGTTACAATCCCGTCAAGCAGCTGGTACACTTCTTTAAAACCGTTTTTAATCAGTAATCCTGAAGCCCGCTCACATCTGATACCACCTGTACAGACCGTTACAATCGGCCGATCATTATATTTTTTAAGCTGCGGTAGTGCTTTGGGTAAATCACGGAAATTATCAATGTCCGGCATGATTGAATCCTTGAAATGACCACTTTTGTGCTCATAATTATTGCGCATATCCATGATATAAAACTTTTTACCGGTCGTAATCCACTCATGCAGTTCTTCTGCAGATACATATTTTCCTGTCACAATTCGGGGATCAATCCCCCACTCGTCTGTGTGATCACTAACCAAATCGCGACGGACTCTAATCTGTAACTTGCGAAGCGCATCTCCGGTACCTTCACTTTTTTTGAAAACAATATCTTTGAAGCGAGGATCTTTGTGCAAATTCTCAATGTACAAAGCTGTTTTATTTTGTAATCCCTCAACCGTCCCGTTAATACCGTTGTGCGCAAGAATAATTCGTCCCTTAAGCCCCAATTTTTCACACAGCAGCTGCTGGGTTTCTCTCACTTTTTCGGGATCGTCAATCGCCACATATTTATAAAAAAGTAATACTTCGTATTTCATGTACGCAAATTATACCAAGGCTAGTTTTCCATTGCAAAGAGACACCCAAAATTTGTACAATAAACAAATGGGGCAGGAATCAGTCTTCAAAAATACCCGTTTCCTTTTTATTATCATTACCGTCTTTTTATCGGTTCTTGGCATCGGTCTGATCATTCCCGTTGTTCCCTTTATGCTCACCGACTATATTGATCCTGCAAAAACCGGAGAAATTGCCTGGCATGTGGGCCTTTTGACCTCCGTGTATTCTCTCTGTCAATTTTTTGCAGCCCCGGTACTCGGTGCGCTGAGTGATCGATTCGGACGAAGACCAATTTTACTGTGGTGTCTTTTTGGTTCGGCTATCGGATATATCATGTTTGGCGTTGGCGGAGCATTGTGGATTCTGTATCTGAGTCGCATTATTGACGGACTAACCGGCGGAGATATCTCAACTGTTTTTGCCTATATTGCCGATATTTCCAAACCTCAGGATCGCGGTAAATATTTCGGTATCGTCGGCGCGACTGTCGGGTTTGGCTTCATTCTAGGTCCGACACTCGGAGGATTACTCGCGCATATCAGTCTCTCAGCACCGTTTTTTATCGCAGCGGCGTTAACATTTACCAACATGCTGTTTGGCTATTTTGTCCTGCCGGAAAGTCTTGATAGACAGCATCGTATGAGTGATTTTTCACTCCATCATCTCAATCCCTTTACCCAGTTTGCCTATGTCCTGAAAAATTCACTGTTGAAAGCACTGCTGACTGTCGGCATTTTTTACTTCCTTCCGTTTGCACAGCTGCAGGCTATCACAACTGTTTTCTTAAAAGATTCCGTTCACTGGGGGCCAAGTCAGATCGGATTTTTATTTCTGATTCTCGGACTCGGCGATATGTTTACTCAGGGATTTTTGTCGGGGAAATTGTTACCGAAGTTTGGTGAATTAAAACTTGTCTTTGCCGGATTTTTTCTAACCGGACTTGCGTATGCACTCTATGTGATTGTCGGGAATACTTCGGAGTCCCTTTTTGTCTATATCGCCATTGTTGTCTATGCTCTGGGGAGCGGATTGTTTGAGCCGGCGATGGGCGGACTCGTCTCACGAACAGCACAACCGCAGGAGCAAGGAAGAGTCCAGGGAGCAAGCCAATCAATGCAGTCGATCACAAGAATCATCGGTCCGATTGCGGCAGCATTTCTTTATCAATTTGGCATAGGCATTCCGTATATAACCTGTGTTATTCTTTCAGCGCTTGGTATGGTTATCCTGTGGCAAAAAAGAGTCTATATCCGAAGTCACCTCATCAAACAAGAAGCTAGTTGGTAAGTTTGAGAAATTCACCAAGATAAGAAATCAACAATCTTTCAAATTCTTTCTCAGTTACCTTCTCCGGTAAATCCACCATAAGTTTTTTAAAAAATTCATATTTGTCGGCATATTTTTTATCAATTTTTTTCAAAAAATGTGTTATCGCTTTTTGTACTTTTTCTCCTGTATCCTCAATGCCGTGTCGCTCCAAATTCCCCTGCGCAAATGCTGCGCTGAGTAATTTCTCGGCATTTTCCCACTTTTGTTCTGACGTTTTTGCAGTAACCGGCTCATGGATCCATCCCATAAAAAATTCATTGAGATTGGCAGTTTTATCAAAAATCGCGAAGGAAATATCGTCGGCGTACAAATCCTGAATATTGTTCAAAATCGCATGAATAATTTTTTCCTGATATACCTCAACTACTTTTCCATGCATGACCCATCCGGCAATCGATAATAACAATGTTTGGTCGTGTGACGGATGCCCCGACTGAATTCGATAAACATGACTTAATTCGTGAATTAATAAATTGAGTGCCATATTACCCTTTACCGCAAACCCCGCAACCACAATAACCGGATGACCGTTTCTTTCGGTTGTGTAGCCCATATACGGCAGTTTCTCGTCCAATTCCACAGCAATATCACCGGTTATGCCAAACCCTGCATGCTGCATTAATCCAAGTGCTTCGTCCTTTAATTGTTCCAATTTTTCTTTTTCACTCATACTAGCTCGTCTAAATCTTTCAAAATTTCCTGTGAATGGGAAATCGGATTAACATTTTTATATTCCTTTACTATCTCGCCTTTGGGATTAATTAAAACAGTATTTCGCATAATACCCATATATTCCCGCCCCATAATTTTTTTCTTCCCCCATGCACCATAGGCTTCAATGACGTTATGCTCGGGATCAGAAAGCAACGTAAAATCCAAATGATATTTGTCGACAAATTTTTTATGCGAGGCAACGGTATCTTTCGAAATGCCAACAATTGAAACTCCCCTTTTGATAAATTCATCTCGTCCGTCCCGAAAGTTACATGCCTCTTTCGTACAGCCAGGCGTATCATCTTTGGGATAAAAATAGAGTACCAACCACTTTCCGAAATAATCTTTCAAACTATGAGAAACATTATTTTGATCGGGTAAAAAAAAGTCTGGGGCTTGCATGTCTTGTATTATATCAATGATTGGCAAAATAGTCATATACTGCTTTGGATACCCGGGCAATATGCTCCTGAGCATCAGACGGATTATCGCTTTTTGACATAATCACAATAATATAGTCACTCTTGGGTAAGGATACAAAACCCGCGTCATGAGAATACATCCCAAGCTCTCCTGTCTTATGACCGATAACAGCATCTTCCGGCAGGTAGCGCGGTAATTTATTATTGAGTTTTTGTTCTTTGAGAAGAGCAAGCATTCTTTGTGTGTTGGTCGGACTTGCTAATTCTCCTTTGGAAAGTTTTTCAAAAAACAGTGCAATATCGGCTGCCGTGGTGGTCGGTGGCTCATTATCGACGCCGACTGTTGATTCATGAAAACCTTTATCCGAAAGAAACTTTTTTACATTTGTGAGTCCTATTTTTTCAGTCAATAGCAGTGCGGCATAATTGTGGGAAATAGTAATCATTTGCGTTATTGCACTTCCGACAGTGAAATCAACTTCCCCTTCGGTTAGTTCCGCGGCATCTGCTGAAATCTGAAACTTCTTATTTAATTCTTCGACGTCGCCTGTCAAATCACTCTCCTCTTCTAATTGACCGCTCTGAATTTCCTCGAAAGCAACAACCATAATCCATAACTTATATAAACTCGCCGAATCATAAACAACATGTTCATTAAGAGCATATGATTGATGTCTCTTCGTATTAATAATGACGACAGAATATGACCCTTTTGCTCCGGTGAGTGACTTTGTCACGACATCTTCAAGTGGATTTTGTGGACCGACAACCTTTCCCGCCAAATAAGTAATTTCAGAGACGGCTGAGGCTCCCAAGGTACGCCTCTGCTCAGTCTTATGAACAAAAAACAAATAAAGAAAACCAACGCTTATCACTATCAGTAAAAAGAAAAAGGCAAACCTTTTCTTCGATTTCTTTTCTCTTACTGAATAAATACGAAAATCATATTCTCTCATTTTATTGGCTATTATAGCAGTATCGAGGATTGAATTTACAAACTGTTGCTATTCCTGAATTGTTTTTGGAACGGATGACTTTTTTTTGAAAAAATCTCTAAATAACACATCTGAAGGGATATGAAAAACACTATCCGAAACAGCTGTTGGTTTACACGAATCTTTATATTTTTCCATATCACTAATTAACTGATTCTTGCTTTCTGAATTATCGACAGATGCCGCAGCAACGAAGCCTTGTTTGTCTTTCGTCCACCAGAGATACGAGTTCCCATTTTTGATGACAATCCCTCCGGAATTTGCATCATTTTTCTTATCAACGAACTGTGAGCTGAGCATACCATTTTTCACATACGTTTTTGTGTCAAGACCGTTACCATCAACATAGTCACATTCAATTTCCTGTGAGTCTGTGATTGCTGATGTAAGTGAGGTTACCTGTTGAGCTTTCTTTTGCGGCCAAAGAACAAACGCTACCATACCAACAAGCAAAATGATAACAATCGGGATTAAAACTTTTATCACCATAGATTAAGCGTAGCAAATATCGAGGTTATGTCAAGTCGTGGCTTTAAGAGTAACAACTATTTTACCCTTAGGATGATTTGTTTCGAGAAAATCATATGCTTCTTTTGCCTGTTCTAAAGGAAACATTTTTTCAATTGTAACTTTTATTTTTTCCGCATCAACCAACTCTGCAAGGTGTGTAAGTCTTTCCGTAGTCGTGTTGGTCATTTGACCAATGGTTGTCACTTCATATTTTTTATCAAGCTCGGGATCAGGTTTTGCAACCATCGTAACTATGACACCGCCTTTTTTCAAAACAGCAAATGATTTCGTATACGTCTCCCCGCCAACAGTATCATAAACCGCGTCAAAATCTTTGAGAATGGTAGAAAAATCCTGCCCTTTGTAATCAATAACCTCATCGGCACCAAGTGAACGAACAAAATCGGCATGATCAGGACTTGCTGTCGTCGCGACATATGCCCCTATTGATTTGGCAAGCTGAATCGCGATTGAGCCGATTCCTCCCGCTCCACCATGAATGAGAATCTTTTGATCTTTTACCAACTTTATATGCTCAATAAGTGCCTGAACTGCGCTGACCCCGACAAGCGGTAATGCTGCAGCTTGAAAAAAATCTACCGATTGCGGCTTTTTTGCAACGCTGCCTGCTTTTGCGGCAGCAAATTCCGCAAGCGTTCCCGATCCGCCGCCCACAACATTTGCCTGACCGAAAACCTCATCACCGACAGCAAATTCTGAAACACCATTTCCAACGGCAGTAATTGTACCCGCAAAATCGCCGCCAAGAGTTACCGGCAATGCCAATGGGATCATCTCTTTCATGTAACCACGTCTCACTTTATAATCAAAAGGATTCAAACTGGCTGCATGAACTTCCACCAAAATCTGTCCGTCTTGAATTGCAGGTTTCTCAACATCGACAACTTCAACTACTTGAGGATCGCCATATGTTTTAAATTGTGCTGCTTTCATACATTTATTTTATTCTTTTTTTTCTTCACGTGCAAACTAGGAAGTCTGCGCGTACTTTTCTCCCCATTTGATCATGTTTTTGAGAATCGGTACAAATTCGAACCCTTTTTTGGTTAATGAATATTCTGTATGTGGAGGCGTTTGCGAAATTATTTTTTTAGACACAATTTCTAAAGATTCAAGTTTGGTTAGTCTTTGAGAAAGCGTTCGAGGATTAATATTATAAAGATGTTCTTGTAACTCATTAAACCGCATTGGTCCTTGTGTAAGGGCAAAAATGAGACAAGGACTCCATTTATCACCAAGAATTGATGTTACATGAAAAACGGATGTTGTTTTTTTATTAAACTCATTTTGACTACTTGACATATGTTTTTTCTGCACTATACTATGTATAGCGCTATAATAAATATAGCTTAACTACAATTATAATATGAATCAAACAAATTTGTCAAATCCAACCTACGAAAATATCCCCAATAATGAGACCGTTGAAAAAGTCGCAGCTGCTCTCAAAGAAAGAAATATTGAGCCAATTATTGTAAACACAGCAGCAGAAGCACTTACAAAGATAAAAGAGCTCATTCCCGCACAGGCAAACGTTAATAATGGTGCCTCGGTAACACTTGAACAAATTGGTTTTGTTGATTATCTTAAATCAGGTAATCATGGTTGGAATAATCTCAAAGAGGCTGTTGTCGCAGAGAAAGACCCTGAAAAACAGGCAAAACTTCGCAAAGAAGCTATTCTCGCAGATTATTTTCTTGGTAGTGTTCACGCACTAACAGAATCTGGACAACTCCTCATTGCCTCAAACTCAGGAAGCCAACTTCCCTCATATGCTTTTTCTTCACAAAATGTCATCTGGGTGATTGGAACTCAAAAAATTGTACCAACACTTGATGATGCGTTTAAACGATTACATGACTATGTTTTCCCTTTGGAAGACAAACACATGCAAGATCTTTATAAAATGAACAGCAGTATCAACAAAATACTTATTTTTCAACGAGAACCTGCTTACCTAAACAGAAAGCTTCATGTAATCCTCGTCAACGAAAAACTCGGTTTCTGATCTCTTATTTCATCAAACCCAAGACAACTCCCATCGCCAAAAGTGACGCGAGCTGATATCCGGTATTGATAGCAAAAAGTTGCAATTTCTTACCGCCGAACAAAATATCCGTTGCCTGAACAGGCATAACAAAACCAAGCCACGCCCAAAAAGCACTGGTTACGCCTGTCATCACAGGACTATAGTGAAAGAAATTTTGGGATAAAGCCATAATATGCGTCAGGACGTAAGCCGTAAGAAGCGATAAAACAAAACTAACTCCATAGATCTTACCCATCTTACTCTGCTCTTTTTTCATGGTTTCGGTTGTGTAACCCATGAGTTTCATCCATGGTTTAGCAAAAAGCATTGGTCCGTACCATAAAAATCCGGCTGCCATCGAAGCGACAGCGGCTACCAATATTGCGAGATAATTTACTTCAACATTCATTACATATCACCCCCAATCACCTGGCCAAAGTTCTGAATTACAAAACGAAGACGGGCACTTTCTACTCTATGCTGAAACTCTGAGGGAATCAAGAAGGAGTTGAAATCGGAGGCTTGGAAAGAAGAAGATTTACCTTTACAACGACTTCATCAGGCGTATTATCTGCTTTTAATAAAAATCCTGCAGCACCCCAATTTTTTATAATATCATCACCGTCAACGGTGACATTTGTCAAAACAATAATGGGAATATTTTTGAGTTCCGGATCATTTTTGGCAAATTTTAACACATCAAATCCGCTTCGCTCCGGCATCATCAGATCCAAAAGAACGACGTTAGGTAAAAACGATCGCATGATATTAATACCTTCTTCTCCATCATCTGCTGTTTTCACTTCAAAATTCTCGTGAATAAATTTATCACGATACATTGCAAGCAGGATACTGTCGTCTTCTATTAAAAGGATTTTGCTCATAATGCTAGAATCTCCTTTGCTTTTCCCCAAACGTCATCAGGTGTCGTATTTGCCTTCATCAGTGAATATGTCGGTTTATTTTTGATAATTTCTTCAAGTAATTTTCCGTCAAGATTGAGATTTGTTAAAATAATGACAGGCACATTTTGTCCCCACGGATCGGCCCGAAGATGTTTCATCATCGTCATACCATCCATTTTTGGCATTGCAATATCAAGTAAAATCAGATTTGGATGATAACGAAATGCGGCTGCAAGACCATCTTCTCCATTTAACGCCGTAATAACACCAAATTTACTCACCTGAAATTTATCGCGGTACATGTCAAGAATTATCTGATCATCTTCAATAATAAGTACAGTATTCATCTAAGATTTTACTCCTTCCTTCTTATTTAACGATAATTCTGTTTCTTTTTCAAGCTCCGCTTTGACGCTGATTGCTCTTGGCGTA
>WNFQ01004617.1_pt1 | contig 10576 bp, 12 predicted proteins | sample 5400171 | NCBI WGS metagenome assembly WNFQ01 (sample SAMN13153356, study PRJNA577476) | soil metagenome | isolation source: 20 cm soil under Madrone tree | place: USA:California | collected 2016-06-14 | reverse complement strand
GGTGACCGGTCAACAGAACCCGTTGCCCACACCAAAATGTAACGAACCTCGAAACGATTGTGTCAACACGTCCGGCCGCATCGCTCGGGTCTGACAGGCGGTCTTGGAGCCTGAAGGGATGAGAGCAATATGCCTGTCTCGGGATGAAAGATGGCCAAATCGACGACTTTATCGTCGCAATCCGAGCCATATATCGGCTAACCACGCTTGTTAATCGTAATGGCGCAGTCTGAGCCAGGGTATGTCTTCCACAGTAGTCAGAGCACGAGGGAAACCTGCGCGGTCACGTTTCTCGCTGCGACTCGGCGACTCCGATGTCCGCGGCGCCGTGACTGGCACCTTTTCTTCCGCGCCCTCTCTCACTGACCCCTAACGGGATGCTCTCGCTATTACGCACGCTATTTCGCATAACTACAACACCCGTCAGTGTTTGCTATTCGGCGCGGTTCCGGGCGTCTCCCAAGAGTTCAATACGATATGACTCTCAACTGCGTCTTTACCGCACAGTTCCTGGTCCGCTTCAAGTCACAATCAAATCGAACATCTCAGTAACCACTCGCAGACTACGACATGGCGGACGCAACACATTTTATAACATCGACGATGATTCATTTCTCCGAATATTTAGTTGCTATCGACTTGAAGACGAGGACAATTGGAATCTCGCCCACGTTTGTCGACGATGGCGACACAACTCATCATCGTTCCACCTAAACGTGTGTCTTCTTCTAACGAACGAAGCACGGCCCAGCAAGATGAGAAAATATGCATCGTGGACTTCAACGGCATGGACGTTTGAGTTGTGTGTTCCTTCGGGTTCCACTACCGGGCTTACTAGTACTTATTTGGAACTGATGAACAAACATTTCCCAAGACCGGAGGACCTCTCTCTTGTCCACAGCTACCGTGACGAAGGAGATGAGCCTTGTTCTTCTTGAGACACTTCAGGCACCCGATCTGCGCCGTCTCGCGTTACACGGTATCGGTCATCAAGCAATATTGCCATGACTCATCTCCGCCATTGCCCTCTCAACACTGTCCCTTGTAAATATTAGAGCGTCTTGCTATCCTCCCGGCCATTTGGTCGCACGGTTCCAGTCACAAGGCCTCATCCGTCTTGACCAACTGTCGATTGGTTTCGCTATCCCAATACCTCTTCCTAGTAGCGAGGGAGAACTATTACCTGCACCAATTCCATGTACATACGACACTGGCCTCTCTGAGGCGGCTATCCTATCCGGGGGTAGGCGCTTATTTCGAGAACCTCATTGCACAGATCTATACTCCACTTCTCGGGCAACCAGTCTCACAATATCCTTCGAACTCACCTTTTCACATGTGAACCTGACTGAATTTCACCCGTAGAACAGAAGGGCTTGGACGTCTCATTGCCCGAGTCAATTTTGACAAGAAAGGTGCTCCCATAGACACCGTTTATTTCGAACAACAGTTTATTGGGAAATTCAGTCCCCATGTCAACTGCGAACCCCTCAACTGGCAAATATTTCCGCAACGCAGATCTGTGACACTGTTGGGGAGGTTCCGTCCACTGTAGAGAAGCTTACTCTTAACCTTGATGTGCCATCAGATTGGGAGAATTCACTCGACAGCATGCTGTGGCACCTGCTTCTCCTGGCACATGTCGGCGTGAAGAAGCCGCATATTGGCTCTTCCCTTACACTCGAGCTTTCCCAAACCTTGTAACCTGATGCCCGAGGGTTGGTCCTGGAGCTGCTACCTGAGCTGCAAGAGATAGGGTAACCGTTCAGGATCGACCAAATCGTATTACAATGTTCATGAAAGCTCGGGAATCCGTAAGTAGGTCCACATCTATTGGTTTCCCCTGAGGATGAGGTTTCTCTTCCTGAGGCGGTTGTCATCAGGGTTAAACACCTCCAAAATACCCTCATCGCGTAGGGAAGGCGGAAGCAGAAGTTGGGGTATGAATACGAGCTTGAAAATGAGCCCAAGGAGAAGGAGATGTGGTAAGCACATGCTGCGAGCCCTTAACTGGCGATAGATCCCGCAGCGCAGGTAACGGTACCATGGAGAAAGCTCTGCATAGTAGGGCCTAACTTGACTTCGATGTGGACAGGACAGGATTTTGTCAGATTGTCGAAGATATTATAGTTTAGAAGCATGAAGAAGTTTCATATTAACTATGCACGGTCGTTTGAACTTTCTTAAAGCCCAAACCCGCCATCAGATGTGACGACCAAACGGTGTGAGTACCGTTTGACCGCGCTGACCGAACAGGGACGGCCTGGGATGGTTTCCGCAATCGGGAAAGTCCGACTCGGACTTTTGATCAGTTGGAAGATCAATCGATCAAGTTTTCAGTTTACTGGCATACGACAAAAACTCTCTTCTGATAAAATCCATCGACGCGGTGTTGAGTGACCGCGAAAAAAATAAGAAGTGTACCCCTTACCAGCGAGACCGTCGTAAAGGACTCCGATGACGTCAGCAGCAGACGTCGATACAGTAAGTCCTCATTGACAATTTTGAACGGGCAGCCTAAGAAAATTGAATGAGAAGCGCCTACACTGTTACTTTGTTGCATATTAATCCGTTCCCTGACGAAATTTGGGTAGATAAATGGATGGAATTGACGACGACGCACGAGTCAAGTTTTTCCTCCGTAAATCTCCGTTCCAGACGCGCAGTCACGGTCGCACTCTGGGTTTGCCATTGTAAATTCAATGCTACCCCTCGCGGAAATCTCGACTTTGAGTACATAAAATGAAAAGGAAAGAAATTTGATTAAAAACATATAAATTGGCTTCGTATGAGTTTGAGTTGACAAATAAGAATACATTCATTTCCCCAAGCAGCGATCGAACCACCTACGAAGATGTCTGTCCGGATTCTTGCACCACAGCCGTTGGCTGGCCACGTTAGTTAACCATCACCGTGCGAGCTGAACCTAAAAGGGTATTACAGTAGCGAAGTAGAGCGAGTGGAGAGGGAGGGAGTGCACTGGAATATGGACGGTGGATGACGGACGACGGACCATCCAGGGACACAGAGAAGTCGAAAAACGAAGGAACCCATCCCCAAATCAAATGATGGTCTGTACCGACCGTCGTACCCGTGCCAAGTCATCCGCGCCTAGCACGCCCGAGTCCCTCCGCGCCCGTTCCCGTCGTGAGCCACCGCCACCATTGCCACTTGCACTTTCTCTGAGCGTTCCCGTGGTTGACTCCTGACGCTCTACTGTGATGCTACCACGCACAACGGCCGCACTCATCGATGCTTGCGTCGTTCGGATCGGCACAATGCCGATACCTTTGAAACGCCCCACGGTGGTACTATTCTCCGGCACGATCCAGTCGATCGACATGTCGCCGACGGTGCTGGTGCTAACACCGCGACGGCTCCTCCCGCTCCTCCCGCTCCGTTGCCGCCCCAACACATCCGAATCCGGTCGAAGTTCGGTCACCGTGCTCGTCTCCGGGTCTGGCTCCAGCACTGGGTCTGCCTGTTTCGAGGGCCATATGAAGGATTCTTGAGGTGGGGACTGTCGCAGGGGAGGGGGCGTGGGCGAACGCGTGGGCTTGGAGGTAAGGGAAATATTGGGGGGGAGAGGGGGCACCGCGGGGGGCAAGGATGTACGCCGCGATGGGCGGGAGCGTTCACGGTTCCAATTTGATCGCGATCCCTCGTTCTCGGGAGAACCGGAACGAGACCCCGACGGCTCACCGGTGAACCGTAGAAGGGGCGCACTGTGCGGCCCAGGAACAGAGCCGGGTATCGACTCTGGTGATATATAGTCAATCGTCTCCGTGTTGATCCTATTCGTGCTCATCGCCGCAAGCATATCGCCGCTGGGCAGGGTTGTTGGAGAGAGGCGTAGAACGAGGGTTGGTGCACGACCATGGCCACGAACGACGGAAACGTAGCTCTCGAAGGACGTGGACGAAACACGGCCAAGCTGGAGTGGCGCAGGACGAAATTTTACTGTGGAGGACACGTGAGTGGGCTGGTCAAGCATGACAATACTCGACCTCCGGGAGGAAAGGGGCGTCTGCTCGAGTGCAAATGCAGTTGCTGAGCTGGGACGGGGCAGTGAGACGGTTGCATGAGACTGGCCCAGGGAGAGCATATTCGAGAAACGCCTTGTCATTGAGCTCTGAACAAGTTGTGGTCTTGAAATATTGATCCGCCCACCGGCAAGATTAAGTTTGCGCGTACCCAGGAACTCATTGGCCTTATCGGTATCAAGAATGAGAAATTCTTCTTTGCGGTCAGGCCTGAAAATACATTGTCATACAAAGAGAAAATTCGGTGAGGAAACGCGAACCCTTTTATTACACCAATGATAATACAGGCGCGCCCAATCATCCGCAATACTCGTCGCGTGAGTATAACACCGAAGCTCGTTGTGGCGAATCCGACGGCGGTCTCGACAGCTGAAATCTTGGCTCCAACCGCCAGCCAACCAAGGCCACGATATAGGATGCCTTCCCACTCGGCGGCAGCGCGATCCTCAATGTTGTACTGCGCCAGCATGCAGGAAGCAAGTCGAATGAAGAACACCAAGAAAGTTATAACCTGATATATAACGAGGAGTGCCAGAGATATGCTCCTCAAGAATTCGCGCCCGAATTGGAAAGAGGACATATCAGGCCCAACTGCAATCTGGTCCCCCACCACCTTATTTTCGGGCACAGGGACCTGGCCTTTCAAAGGAACATTAGCTTGTGTAAGACGACTCGAGGGGCGGGCGCTAACGATAATGAATTCCCAAGAATGATACAATCTCATTGATGACAACGATGACTGGTATCACTAACACGGCCGCGGAGTTTGCGACAAGGGAAAAGCGCTTGGGAAGGCGGGGAAAGAATTTACGCCGCTTGAAGAGGTAGAGGTAGATCATGAAGAGGAATAAGGGTATGGAGGATGCAGCGCCTGATCGTAACACCGGCACGTTGAGTGAGACACAAGAAAGAGACGGATAGCGTGCGCACCGATTATTATATCCAAAATCTTATGGGCTAACAAGGACGATTGAAATAAGGGGACGACACGATTGAGTAAGCTCAGAATGATCAGCAGAAGATGGATTGGGCTCTCTGCGACGAGGATGAAACGCATGCTGGGCAAAGAAATGGATCAGACAAGACATCTGACAAGTTCCCAAAGACCCCACACACGCACCGGCCTGCCTCACGCCCCGTAAGAACGAGCCCCAAGGAAAAGATCACTTCGAGAGCCGCAGGAATGAGAGTGACCAGTTCTTCGGTAAGCGATAGCCCCACACAACGAAGGTTGGGGCCAGGTGAGAGGCAAATAGTGCCCATAAACCGACAGGGTTACGCGGATCAGCACTGTTGATGGCGTGATGGCGCAAATAATCAAAGCACATATCCTGGCTGGGGCCTGCCAGCAGAAAGGGAACGAAAATGGGTAGGGTTATACAAAAGAGTGGACCGCAGACTCGCTGCAAGATGATAGAACCCGAGGACAGGCCGCGGTAAGGGGGGGGGAGGAGAAAGTGATAATGAGAGATGGGCAGAGCAATTGAAGCCCCCGGACGAAAGGAGGTACAAGAGCGTCGATCGGTGTACCGTCACGAGCCCGAGATACACGGCAGGGCGACCCCGTTTCCATACCATCGACTCCTGCTGAGGACAAACCGCGGATCGGGTGCTGTTCATGGATCACAAGTGATATGAAGCAAAAGCCATCTATTCAAACGGCAAACTTCTCAAGCATCGTACGAACTAGTGTTCATCCGCAGCTTCCCTTTTCCATCAGTTTTGGTAATGCACAACTTTCAGGTATCCGTGGTCTTGCGGCCGGGCGGTGGTTACAGTGGTGAGCATGATTGAATCAAGTCTGATTATGTAAGAATCGCAACTGTCACCAAGGGCCCGTCGTCGATAATGAAAATAATACTTGACCACATACACCCGTGACCATGTCGACATTTCCTTGATGATCTAGCAGGTTATTGGTGGTATTATAAACCCTTCTAAGTACCCGAGACGGACTTTACGAACTGATGCAATATCTCATCTCATTTCAGACACAAATTAAAGGATTTCGTGAAATGGCCGGTGGGCAATGTCTACCCTAGTGATGACGGCACTGAGGTCCCGAGTCGGCGGACCCTGTCCTGGAGAAGATTATTATCAAATTCACCAAGTTAAAAGGAGAGAATCAGTTTCTCGACTTGACTGGATCTAGTAAGTATTGTATATTGTATGGACTGCGGTGACACAATCACTATGGTGCCTACGTCAGTGTCTATGCCGTTTGGACGGAAGCAAAAGCTTTCACATCCCCCATTTCGTCTTGGGGTGCTTAAAACTGATCCTAATGGGGTTTTTCCCGACCTGTGAACTTTGGCTCCTCAATAACGGGGGACCAAAAAAATAGAAGCTAAATAGAAGCTACATTGTCTCATGCGGTTGCCCTCAGATGCCACTCACTTGGCGCTGTAGGATGAGTTGCCGGATAATTATTCTGGATTGTGGGCAATTTATAGGTATCACCGTTGTATTGTGGTCTCTGCACTCCTTTTACCCGGTCGACGACCCTCACCTCTTTTTACTCCAAGGGCTCACCCATACCCCCAGCTGGTCCTCGGGATGGCTCCGAGAGCGGTCTCGTTTCTCCACACATGCAGAATTCGGAGCTAGTAATATCTTGGCGTCGGTCGGCTGCTGGATGGCGCGGATGATAACTTGAGGCCACGCGTTGTCACAGTCAAGTCCTGGCGACGCTACGTGCATCAACGTGGCTATATATCCACGGCGGGTAAACCGCTCTTTTTCGAGAAGTACTATTACACCCAGGTATACTTGGCTCTTCTCTTTTTTCAGTTGCTCGTTGTAGCTCACATGCTTCACTGTTCTAAAAAGTAGCGTTACCAAGATCGCGGTCGACGCGTGATATGGCTGGGAAGATGTCCATACGAGCTGTTTCCAAGGTAAACAAAAGCCTACTGCGAAACTTGGTGGTATAGTCATATGAGACCGGCAATGAGAGCGATTTGTGAAGGATAACATGGGCATAGGTTCTGTTGAGGATCTGGCCTGCACTACTCTGAACAGTTCAAATCTAAAAACGAAAAAAAAGTCGAATTCTTTTTGCTATGCAGTATACGTCAAGTTCCCAGGTCCTTACGGTAAAGATAGGAGGTTAGTGTATCTGCGCTCTGCATGACGCGGTTGTTGCCTCACTCACTGTCTCTCGCAGTGTGCGCAATCTATTGACGTGAAAGGATGCCGCACCGCGCAACGCGCATGCAGTGAAGCAAATTGCAACGAGAAAGGGTGAAGTGGTTTGGTTTTGTTACTCCCATGGGGGTAGCCTTTTTAGGGTCATGTTGACGGAAGTAGCGACCATCAAAGGGAACATCTTGCGCTGGAAGTATCGCGGAGAATGTGGGTGGATCCGAAATGCCTCGAATAAACTCGGTTTGAGGCATGCTTCAGCTACCGTTAGCAGTCATCACACGTGTAGTAAAGGTTAAAGGTAATCCCATGAAAGACATCTATTTTATTCTCGATCACTGTTTACAAACGAAATTTCGTTTGTCCGAAAGAGAAAAAAAAAGGAACGCATATAGCAAATACACAAAACCAGCAACTCGAAAAGCGAGCAGCCGAAATCTAACAACCGACGAGCGTACATTTTCTTTAGAGGCGACCATGGCAATGAACGCATCTCGTCTCGTTAGGCCGGGGGTCCCCTCGTGACGTTCAAATCTTTCAAGGTGCCAGTTTCGAGCTCGTAAACGAGACCGTGCACCCACAAGTTCTTCCTGCCGCCGGCCCACGCTTCGCGCACAGGCGCGGAATGGGTCACATTCTCGACTTGAACGCGCACGTTCGCCTCGATGATTTTCGTCATCGCTTCGGAATCGGGAACACCCTCGAGGTCGAGCGACCCGGCGAGTGCTGTAAGGGGCGCGAGCCAGCGCGCGAGAGGCGTGGTCGGTTCGGGCGGAGGGGCGCCCGCGGTCACGGTTTTGAGGCATGTGGCAGCACCGGCGCAATTCGTGTGGCCAACAACAAGAACTAAGTGAGTTGAGTTCAGACGAGGTTCGACTTTGACTCAGCATATACGCGTGTGTGGGTTATGGAAAGGAGGCGTACTGTGTTCGATGCCGACTGACGCGACGGCAAATGTGATCACGGAGAGCACGCTATCGTCGTCTGGATGGACTTGGTTCGAGATATTGCGGTGAACGAAGATATCGCCTGGACGTGAGGCAGTTACGACGCTCTCTGGGACGCGAGAGTCCGAGCATCCGAGCCAGAGGATCTGTCAATGGCGCGGGCGCATACAAAGAAATAAAACCATATGAGCATTAAAAAGTACTACGCAAAGGAAAGGATAGCATCATCTCCCTCCCACGGCGCCACCATCGCCGCACGTGGTGGAAGAAGAGGCAGCCGTAATCGCACCTTGGGAGATTGAACTTTGGCCGATTGCTCGAAGAAGGCGGGTTCGGTGGAGTTGACCGCCTTGACCCACTGAGCGTTGGATACAAAGAGTTTCGCGAGGGTGGCGTCCATCTTATCTGAGTAGTGCCGATGATGCGAGAGACGGAACGATTGTTGGTAGAAGAGTGAGGAAAGGGAGACGGACTTTGAGGTGCTTAATAAAGTGTTTTTGATTTGTGTGGGAACGTGGAGGCGACTGTTCTGGGGCTGTGTCACAATGGGGCGGGGTGGGACGGCTGCCCCAGGGCGGGAGCTGCTGCTTGTAGTGACGCATACAACGATTTTGGCTGCGGCCGACACTCTTGAAGGCATTACAATCACAGTTGATCCGCGGCTACTCCATATCACATCCTTTTTCTCCTATTGAATCGCTACCCACCCAAGGGCAAGCCTCACAGACCCTCTCCGAAGTCATCGTTGGACAAAGCACAAGACAGATGGTTGCAGTCGGACACAAGTGGTGCTATCCACGCGGTATGCATCCATGCAACTTCTCATGCCATGCCAGTGCCACGCCTCCTGCTATCTACTCTACCATCGTCGTCATTTCCACACTGACCCCGAGATATACGCACTGGCCCGTTTCTGTACCATCCTTTGACCCACACCTCGAACGGGATCCTCCTCTTGATCGATACGAATAGATAACCCACTCAGATCTACCCCAATCAGACGCTCTTTTATAGAAATAATTCTGTTGTGAGACAAAAGGGCAGTTTGTGTGACACGTGTGATCCCGAGGTGCACATCCCGAATGAGACTAGCAATTACCGAGCAAGTGAGCAGAGGCCAGCAAACCGATGACGATGCGTGATTAGCGTGTGGGTCATAACCAGCATTCCTCTCGATCGCTCCCATCCACAAGCACTCACTGCACTACCGACCCACTTACTGTTGGAATCACTTGTTCGGAATGTTCCACGCATGCGCACGCCGTATGTAGGAAGTAGGAAGCGGCCCTGTCGGCGTCTTGCTCTGGCATCCCCGCACAGAGGAATCTTGGCATCACGGCGTCGTGTTCCGTCCTTATCCACGTTCAACGCGCGTGGAACCCGGCAATTTGGCACTGTGAATGTGTCCGACCGTACAAGGACTAGCGCTGCTGCCAGCTGTCATTTACTCGCCAAATGTCCAACGGGGCGTGCGCCCTTTAGCCACTGTCAACCCCCTCGGCTTCACGAGCAATACAATTATTTACCACGCACGTCTGATAATTCAACGATCCTTTCACGACCCCATCATCATGATCTTTTACGCCCCCACTCTGACCCTTCTGCTGCTTCAACTTACGACTGCGACCGCGCGCACCTTCACGGTCGTTAATGAATGTTCATTTACCATCTGGCACGTACCCGCCCCATCTTTTCTGTCTCTTTGCGTCGTGTGCCTAGGCGTTCTGACCTTTCTTTGATGGCGATGCAGGCCTGCAGTGGGTGGTGTCCTCCTGCTACCACCGCACTCCACCACCCTCCTAAATGCTCCTCCCAGATTTACACCAACCTTTCCGCCGGGCAAAAGGTGCCGGAATTCCCAACGGGGTGCGACCCATCTATCTGTCCGTCTATAGATGGGAGGCTCCCCCCTACACCTCCGCTCAATTCACAGTCCCAGATGACTGGAAATCTGGCCGTATATGGGTTCGTTCGCATATTTTCTCCTTTTCTTTCTCCCGTCCCCCAAACTAACCTCCTTCGCAAACCACCGCCGGTGCCTGGCTGCAATTCCCCACCCTGGCTTTTTGCGGGCGCTCACGCGCGCTTCTTTTTGGTTGGTTTTCAGGGCCGCCAAAATTGTAACTTTACCACGAGCCCTGGAGTGAACAGCTGCGTCGACGGCGGTTGTACTGGTGGGCTGCAATGCGATCCCCATACCGGCACCGTACGTCATTTCCCTACAATGTTCACGTACACCCAACTCACACATCCGTCTCCCGTCTCTTCCTATCCCCTTCCTCCTGGCCCCCCCTGGGCGCCATGCAGGGTGTGCCGCCCGCGACGGTGGCGGAATGGACGCTCAGCGGCACTGGGAATCAAGACTTTTACGATGGTACGCGTGATAGTTCCCCTCATCCGAACTGAATGAGGGACGCGTACGTAGTGTCCCTCGTGGATGGG
>WNFQ01017838.1_pt1 | contig 10577 bp, 10 predicted proteins | sample 5400171 | NCBI WGS metagenome assembly WNFQ01 (sample SAMN13153356, study PRJNA577476) | soil metagenome | isolation source: 20 cm soil under Madrone tree | place: USA:California | collected 2016-06-14 | reverse complement strand
CTCCTTCGAGCGAAGGGACCGAGACGCGAGCACGCGGGTTCCGCTCGCTCCGGGAGGGGGTGAATTCACCGCATGGCTGGGGTTCGCGTCAAGGAGAACGAGCCCATCGAGAGCGCGATCCGCCGCTTCAAGAAGCAGTGTGAGAAGGCCGGCATCTTGGCCGAGCTGCGCAAGCGCGAGCATTACGAGAAGCCGAGCGTGCGACGGAAGAAGAAGGCAATGGCCGCGCGCAAGCGCGCCCTCCGTCGCGCGTCCCGTACCACCGTCTAGCCCGACCATCCGCGGCTGGGCGGCGCGCGGGGGCAGCGCATGAACCAGCTCGACGTGCTGCTCCTCGTCCTCCTCCTGCCCTTCACCTTCCGCGGCTACTCCCGCGGCTTCTGCCGCGAGGCCTTCGGCCTCGCGGGGTCGATCGCCGGCGTGCTCGCGGCAGGCGCGGTGGGGCCGGCGGCGGCGAAGGTCCTGCTCGACGAGCGCCTGGCACCGCCGGTGGCGGCGCAGCCGCTCGGGTGGGCGGTGGTCTTCGTCGGCACCTGGGTGGTCGCCGCGCTCCTCGGCCGGATCGCCGAGCGCCTCGCGAGCGCGCTCCTGCTGGGCGGCTTCAACCGCTTCGCGGGCATGCTCTTCGGGTCCGCCAAGGGCGCGGCGCTCATGGGCTTCACGCTCCTCCTGATCGAACACGCGGCCCCCGCCTCCGCGGTCAGCCAGAAGATCGTCGAGTCCAAGCTCGGGCGCCCGCTCGAGCACATGGCGGGGACGGTCGCCGGGGCCGGGCACGCGCTCGGGATCCTGCCGCAGGAGCAGCACGCATGACGGGTCGCATCCGCGACGAGGCGATCCGCACCGTGCGCGAGCGCGCCAGCCTGAGCGAGGTGGTCTCCGACGTGATCGCGCTCCGCCGCCGCGGCCGCAGCGCGGTCGGGCTCTGCCCGTTCCACGCCGAGAAGACGCCCTCGTTCACGGTGAGCGAGGACCGCGGCTTCTTCCACTGCTTCGGCTGCGGCGAGCACGGCGACGTGTTCGGCTTCGTGATGAAGACCCAATCGCTCACCTTCCCCGAGGCGGTGCGCCGGGTCGCCGACCGCTTCGGCGTGTCGCTGCCGGAGGAGGCGGGGGAGCCCGCCCGGCGCCGCGAGCCGCTGACCGCGGCGAACGCGGCGGCGGCGGCGTTCTTCCAGGCCGAGCTGCGCGGCCCCGGCGGCGGCCGCGCGCGCGCCTACCTGCGCGAGCGGGGCCTCTCCGAGGAGGTGATCGAGCGCTTCGGGCTCGGCTGGGCGCCGGGCGCGGGCGAGGCGCTCGCGCGCCATCTGCGCACGAAGGGCGTGCCGCTCGAGGATGCGCTCACCGCCGGGCTCGTCATGCGGCGCGACCGGCCCGACGGCGCCGGCGGCGTGCTCGACCGCTTCCGGGAGCGGATCATGTTCCCGATCACGGACACGAGCGGCAAGGTGATCGCCTTCGGCGGCCGCATCCTGCCCGGGCGGCCGGCGGGCGGTGAGCCGCCGCCCAAATACCTCAACTCCGCCGAGTCGCCGGTCTTCCGCAAGGGCCACACGCTCTACGGCCTCGCGCTCGCGCGCGACGCGATCCGCAAGGCCGACCGAGCCATCGTGGTCGAGGGCTACCTCGACCTGATCGCGCTCGCGCAGGCCGGCATCGGCGAGGTGGTGGCCCCGCTCGGTACGGCGCTCACCGCCGAGCAGCTGCGCCTGCTCCGGCGCTTCACCGAGACCGTCATCGCCTGCTTCGACGGGGACCTCGCCGGGCGCCGGGCGGCGGCGCGCAGCTTCCCGGTCTTCCTCGAGGCCGGGCTCTGGGGCCGCGGCGCCTTCCTTCCCGCGGGCGAGGATCCCGACACGTTCGTGCGCGCGCAGGGCCGCCTGGCGTTGGAGGGCGTCCTCGCCGCCGCCGAGCCGCTGGTCGAGGCCTTCGTGGGCGAGCTCGCCGGCCCCAAGGCAGAGGCCGTCGGGCGCTACGCGCAGGCGGCGCGGGAGGTGGCGCGCCTTCTGAAGCGGGTGCGCGAGCCCCACGAGTTCGATGTCCTCGTGCGGCTCGCCGCCCAGCGGCTCGGCGTGCGCGAGGAGACGCTGCGCAGCGAGGGGGCGCCGGGGGTGGCGCCGGCCGCCGCGCCGGACGAGCCGCACGCGCCCGGTGCCGAGGCGACCCTCGTCGAGCTCATGGCGGAGGACGCGACGCTCGCCGAGCGCGTGGCCGCGTGCGGCATCATCGCCGAGTTCCAGCACCCCGAATGGCGCCGGACCGCCGAGGCGCTGGCGCGCGGCGAGGAAACGGACCGCATGGCCGTCGTGCAGTCCCTGCCGCGCGGCATGCGCGACCGGTTGGCGCGCCGCCTGCTCGCGGAGCGGCCGGACGCAGCCGCGGAGCGCGAGCGCGCGCTCGCCGACTGCATCGCCAAGATCCGCCGCCGAGGCCAGCGCGGCGAAGAGCGCCGCCTGCGTGACGAGATCCGGACCGCCGAGGCGCGCGGCGACGCCGCGGCGGTGGAAGCAGCCATGCGCCGCTTGAAACAGCTCATGGACGAGGCTCAGGCCGAGAAAGCTCGCACATAGGAGTCCACCGTGAGCGCGAACCCAGCCACCAGGGAGTCGAAGCGTCCGGGGATCACCGTCCCGCGGCCCGGCCGGGCGCCCGAGCCCGGCGCGCTGCCGGTCGAGGTCGACGACGAGGAGATCGACGATGATGCGGAGCTGACGGCCGCGGAGGACGGCGACGGTCCTGCGGCGGCGGAATCGGTCGCGGAATCCGTCGAGGAAGGCGAGGGGCTTCCGCGCCCCGCCGACCCGGTGCGCGTCTATCTCCGCGAGGCAGCATCGATCCAGCTGCTCACACGCGAAGGCGAGGTGGAGATCGCCAAGCGCATCGAGGAGCGCGAGCACCTTCTGGTGCGCGCCGTGCTCGGGACGCCGCACGCGCTGCGCTACGTGCTCGCGCTCGCCGAGCGGCTGCGCGCGGGCGAGGTCCGGGTCCGCGACCTGGTACGCGACGAGGGCGAGGAGGACGCGGAGGCGGAGCCGGGGGACGAGGACGTGCGCCTGCGGCGGCACTTCCTCGGGCAGCTCGGGCGGGTGCGGCGCCTCGCCGCGGAGCGCGATTCGCAAGCGCGCGCGCTCGCCCATAGCCGTCGCGGGCGCGCCCGGCTCGCCCAGCGTCGCGCCCGCTTCGAGGCGCGTCTCCTGCGCGCGCTCTGCGGGCTCGGGCTCTCGCGCCGCCAGATCGAGCACATGACGAGCGGGCTCTATGCCAGCCTCCAGCGGGCGGCGGCGCGGCGGGCGCACCTCGAGGCCGTCGAGCAGCGCACCGGCTGCTCGCCGGCCGAGCTGCTCCGCTTGACGCGTGGCCTCTCGAACGGCGCCGAGGGCGCCGAGCTCGGGCCCGGCCAGCGGGCCGCGCTACAGCGCGCGTGCCGCGCAGTCGACGTCCCGTCCGAGGTGCTGGTCACGCTGGCCGAGGAGGTCCGCGCCGCGCGCCACGAGCTGGCCGAGCTCGAGCGGGAGGTCGGCATGCCGCTCGGCGCGCTCGAGCGCGCGGTGCGCGACATCCGCGCCGCCGAGCTCGGCGCCCGGGCCGCCAAGCAGGAGATGATCCAGGCCAACCTCCGCCTGGTCGTGTCGATCGCCAAGAGGTACATGAACCGCGGCCTCCAGTTCCTCGACCTCATCCAGGAGGGCAATATCGGTCGAGTACCGGCGCGGCTACAAGTTCTCGACCTACGCCACGTGGTGGATCCGGCAGGCGATCACGCGCGCGATCGCCGATCAGGCGCGCACCATCCGCATCCCCGTGCACATGGTCGAGACGATCAACAAGCTGATGCGCACCGCGCGCCTCCTGGTGCAGGACATGGGCCGCGAGCCCACGCCGGAGGAGATCGGCGAGCGCATGGATCTTTCGGCCGACAAGGTGCGCCGGGTCATGAAGATCGCCAAGGAGCCGATCTCCCTCGAGACGCCGACCGGCGAGGAGGAGGACTCGGTCATCGGCGACTTCATCGAGGACCAGACGACGCCCTCGCCCGCGGAGGCGGTGATGGGCCTGCACCTCCAGGATCAGACGCGAAAAGTGCTCGCCACGCTCACGCCGCGCGAGGAGCAGGTGCTGCGGCTGCGCTTCGGCATCGGGGAGCGCTCGGACCACACGCTCGAGGAGGTCGGGACGCGCTTTGCGGTCACGCGCGAACGCATCCGCCAGATCGAGGCGAAGGCGCTGCGCAAGCTCCGTCATCCGAGCCGCGCACGCCGCCTGCGCGGCTTCACGGGATCCTGAGCGACCCTTGCAGCGGGCCCGGTTCGGTGCTTGACTCGCGCCGAGCGGGCCCATAGCTCAGGCGGTCAGAGCTGCCGGCTCATAACCGGTCGGTCGTGTGTTCGAGTCACACTGGGCCCACCACCGCCGGTCGGGGTGGCGGGTCCGGCGCGACGGAGGCAGATGCCGACGAAGATCGAGGTCCTGGCGACGTTGCAGCTGGTGGATCAGAGCCTGCGCGCCAAGACCCGCACCGTGGCCGAGGGCGAGGGGCGGGTGGCCGCACTGGAGGAGGCCGTGAACGCCCAGACGGCCGCCGCGAGCGCGGCGCGTGTGGAGCTGGCGGCGCTCGGCGCGCGCCAGCGCGACCTCGAGGGCCGTCTCGCCGCCGCCGAGGCCAAGATGAAGGACCGCCGCATGCGCATAACCCGCATCCGCAACGACAAGGAGCTCGGGCTGGCCCGGCGCGAGGTGGATCTGCTCAAGGAGGAGATCGGCACGCTCGAGACCGAGCTGATGACCGTGATGGAGCAGGTGGAAGGGGCCACGGCGAAGCTCTCGGGCCTCGCGACCGAGCTCGCGCGGCTCGCGGCGGAGCGCGACCGCGAGGCGAGCGAGCTGCGCGAGACGCTCGCACGCCTCTCCACCGAGATCGAGCGCGAGCGCGCCACCCGCTCGGAGCTGGTGCAGACGATCGACGGCGACCTCCGGCGCAAGTACGAGATGATCTTCTCGCGCCGCGGCGGCCTCGCAGTGGTCGAGGTGCGCGGCGGTATCTGCCAGGGCTGCCGCATGCGCGTCCCACCCCAGCTCTTCAACCAGATCCAGCGCAACGCAGAGGTGATCCTCTGCCCGAGCTGCCAGCGCATGCTCTTCTGGCGCGCCGAGGGCGAAGAGGCGAGCGGCTAAACGCCGACCCGAGACCCTTGTCTCGGGTCGGAACCGGAGGCGAGCGTGTGGCGTCGGTGGATCGTGCGCAGGCCGTGCCGCGGCCGGCGAAGCCGGCGCGGCAAACGTTGATGCCTTGGGCAGCCACCATGCGTCGCGCTGCGGATGCGTCGCCTCACAGTGACGCGCTCACGCTCCGGCAAGTCTGCCGCGCCGGCTTTTGCCGGCCGCGGCACGCCGTCGGCCTTGTGAACCGGGCTCTGGTCCCCCGGTTGCCCGGGGGATCGAGCGACCGACCCGAGGGAACGGACGGGCAGCCCGCGCCTGGCCTCGCGGCCAGACCTCCCTCCTACACGGTCTTGCTCCGGGTGGGGTTTACCGAGCGTCCGCTCTCTCGAACGGACCTGGTGAGCTCTTACCTCACCGTTTCACCGTTGCTCCGTGCCCGAAGGCACGGGGCTGTCTCCTTTCTGTGGCACTTTCCCCCGATCGCTCGGGGCCGCCGTTAGCGGCCACCATGCCCTGTGGAGTCCGGACTTTCCTCCCGCCGCGCGAGGCGGCGAGCGACTGCTCGACCTCCTCCGGCGGAGACGCTTCCTTGATTAGAACTGTCCGGCCGGCCCGTCCAGTGCGGCGCCTTCGCCCGCCCGGGGGCAGCCATAGGCGAAGCTAGGGCGAAAGCGCTGCCGATTAGAAATTTCGCTTGACAGCGTCTCCCGACCTGGACTACAAGCCGATGTCGCGGTGGGGAATTGTGGTAGGACGTGGTGGCGGATGGCGAATTGGGGCCTTGGGGTGGTAGGGTAGGGATGCATCGTAGGGCACGGAATGTTCCGCGGTACCCATCAATACTTGGTGGACGACAAGGGGCGGGTCGCCATCCCGGCCCGCTTCCGGGAGGTGCTCTCCGGGCTCCAGGACGAGCGCCTCGTGGTCACCAAGTTCCGACGCCGCGGACGTCCGTGCCTCGACGTCTACCCCCTCTCGGGGTGGCAGCGGTTCGAGGAGAAGATCGCCACCGAGAAGCGCTTCAACCGCAAGCTGGCGACCTTCGAAGCCTACTACATCGGCTCCGCCCAGGACGTGCAGCTCGACGCGCAGGGGCGCATGCTGATCCCGCCCACACTGCGCGAGTACGCGGGCATCGGGCGCGAGGTGATGTTCGTCGGTGCGACCGACAAGTTCCGCGTCTGGGCCAAGGACGTCTATCATCAGGTCGACCGCGACGACGAGAAGGAGCTCTTCGAGGACAACCCGGACCTCTTGGACGAGCTCGGGCTGTAGTGCAAGAGATTCGGTGAGCATGAGCCGCCGGCGGGCGCGGGCGGAGGTGGAGGTGAGCGGTGAGGGCGGCGAGCGCTTGGGGAGTCGTGGCGCCGCCGATGACGACGCGGACGGACATCGGGCCGGGGGGCGCCGCTCACGTTGCGGTGCTGGTGGGGGAGGTGGTGGAGTGGCTGCGCCCCCGGCCGGGTGCCTGTCTCGTCGACGCGACCGTGGGTCTCGGCGGCCACGCGGCGGCCCTCCTGGCCGCGGCTCCCGGGGCGCGGCTCCTCGGGCTCGATCGCGATCGCGCGGCCCTCGCGCGCGCCGCTGAGCGCCTGCCGGGCGAGCGCGTCGTCCTCCGCCAGGCACGCTTCAGCGAGCTCGCCGCCGTGCTCGCCGAGCTCGGGTGGGACGGCGCCGACGCCGTGCTGCTCGACCTGGGCGTCAGCTCCCTCCAGCTCGACGATCCGGCGCGTGGCTTCAGCTTCCGGGTCGCCGCGCCGCTCGACATGCGCATGGACGCCGGCAGCGATCCGAGCGCCGCCGAGATCGTGAACCAGTGGCCCGAGCGCGAGCTCGCCCGCATCCTGGCCGAATTCGGCGAGGAGCCGCGCGCCCGCGCGCTGGCGCGCGCCATCGCGCGCGCCCGTCCCCTCCGCACGACGGGTGAGCTCGCGCGCGTGATCGGCGGCGTCCTCGGACGCGGACGGCCCGGGCTCCATCCCGCAACCCGCAGCTTCCAGGCGATCCGCATGGCGGTGAACGACGAGCTGGGCGAGCTCGAGCGCTTCCTCGCCGACGGCTATCGCGTGCTCCGTCCGCGCGGCCGGCTCGCCGTGCTCGCCTACCACTCGCTCGAGGACCGGCGGGTGAAGGACGCGTTCCGCCGCTGGGCGGCCGACTGCCTCTGCCCGCCGCGCATACCGCGCTGCGTGTGCGGCTGGAGCGCCAAGGTTCGCCTGCTGACCCGGCGCCCGCTTCGTCCCTCGGCGCGCGAGGTCGCGCGCAACCCGCGCGCCCGCAGCGCCCGCCTCCGCGTCGTCGAGCGGTTGGAGGAGCGCGCGTGAGCCGCTCCGCCGGCGCCGCGGTCCGCGTCCTGACGGTCCGGCGACCGCTCGCACGACCGGCGGCGCACCCCGCCCGGCTGCTGCGCGCCATGCGCGGCTGGCTCGTGCGCCGCGCGCTCGGGCTGGGGGCCATGCTCGTCGGCCTCTGCCTGCTGCAGGTCTGGCTCCGGCTCCAGGTGACGCATGTCGGCTACGAGCTCTCCGCGGCGCGCGACATGCAGCTCCGCCTCGAGCACGAGCATCGCGAGCTCGAGGTCGAGCTGGCGACGCTGCGCGACCCCGGCCGTCTCGGCGACCTCGCCCGCCGCAGGCTCGGCATGCAGGAGCCCGGCAAGGGACAAGTGGTGATCCTGCGGTGACCCCGCCCGGGCCGCCGCAGGCGCGCATGCTCGCGGTCGCGGGTGTGTTCGCCGGTCTGCTCGCGCTGATCGTGCTCCGCGCCATCGACCTGACCGTGCTCCGCGGACCCGACCTGGCGCGGCTGGCCGCGCTGCAGCACCGGGCGCGGATCGAGCTCACGCCGCATCGCGGCCCGATCGTCGACCGCCACGGCGAGGCGCTCGCCCTCTCGCTCGATGTCCCGTCGGTCTACGTGCGGCCGCGCGAGTTCGGCCGGCAGGACGCGCGCCTCGCCGCGCTCGCCGCGGCCCTCCGCCTTCCGCTCCAGACCGTGCGCGGCAAGACGGCCGGCCCGCAGGGCTTCGTGTGGCTCAAGCGGCAGATGCCGCCTCACGAGGCCGAGGTCGTCGAGCGGCTCGGCCTGAAGGGCGTCTACACGGTCCAGGAGGGCCGCCGCTTCTACCCCCACAACGGCCTCGCGGCCCACGTGCTCGGCTTCGTCGGGGTGGACTCGCAGGGGCTCGAGGGGCTCGAGCGCCGCCTGGATCCCGTGATCCGCGGGCAGCCGCACGACATCGAGGCGGACCGCGACGGGCGCCGGCAGGTGATCTTCACCGCGGGCGTGCCGGCGCCGCCTGCGCAGGGGAGCCGCGTCGAGCTCACCATCGACGCCGGCATCCAGGACGTGACCGAGCGCGAGCTCGCGGCGGGGGTGGCGGCGGCGAAGGCCGCGGGCGGGGCGGCGCTGGTGCTCGACCCCTCGACCGGCGAGGTGCTGGCGCTCGCCAACGTCCCCGCCTTCGACCCCAATCAGCCCGGCCGGCGGCACGACCGCGGCTGGCGCGACCGCGTGCGCAACCGCGCCATCACCGATCCCTACGAGCCGGGCTCCACCTTCAAGGCGATCCTCGCCGCCGCCGCGATCGAGGAGCGCGTGGTCAAGCCGACGGACATGTTCTTCTGCGAGAACGGTCGCTACCAGGTCGGCAGGTGGCGCATCCACGACGCGCACCGGCACGGCTGGCTCAGCTTCGCGCAGGTGATCCAGTACTCGAGCAACATCGGCGCGACCAAGGTCGCCGAGCGCCTCGGCGCCGAACGCTACTACCGCTACCTGCGGGCGTTCGGCTTCGGCGCGCGCACCGGGATCGAGCTGCCGGGCGAGACCCCGGGCATCCTGCGGCCGGTCGAGCGATGGGCGCGGATCGACCTCGCCACGCACAGCTTCGGGCAGGGCGTGTCGGTGACGCCGCTCCAGATGGCGGTCGCCTTCGCCGCGATCGCGAACGGGGGCCTCCTCGTGCGCCCCTACCTCGTCCGCCGCGTGCTCACCCCCGAGGGCGATGTCGTGCTCGCGAACGAGCCCGCCGTGGTGCGGCGCGTGGTGAGCGCGCGCACCGCCGGGACGGTCACCGCGCTCCTCCGCCGCGCCGTCGAGGAGAAGGGGGGCACGGGCGAAAAGGCACGCCTGGACGACTTTCCCGTCGCCGGGAAAACGGGTACTGCGCAGAAGGTGAACCTGCACACCGGCACGTACTCTTCCAAGCGCATCGGCTCCTTCGTCGGCTTCGTGCCCGCCGATCGCCCGCGCGTCGTCATCCTCGTGCTGATCGACGAGCCCGGCGTGTCGAGCTACGGCGGGGTAGTCGCCGCGCCCGTCTTCCGGGCCATCGCGGGGACGGTACTCAAGCGCCTCGGGGTGGAGAGCCCGGCTCTGCCGCTCCAGATGGCTTCGGCGCCGGCCGGCCGGGCACCGAGGAAGACGCCCGCCCTCGCCCGCTCCGCGCGCACTGCGACCGCCCCGGCGGAGCCCTCGACGCCGAGCTTCCTCGGGCTCTCGCGGCGCGAGGCGCTCACCCGCGCGTACGCCGCAGGCTGGGACGTGCAGGTGAGCGGCATCGGCTACGTGAGCGAGCAGTCCCCGCCGCCGGGGGCGCCGCTCGTACCCGAGCGGCGCCTCGCACTCCGGCTCGTACCGGGTCCGGGGACGGTCTCACCATGATGAAGACGGCTCGATGCGGCTGAGCGAGCTCCTGCAGGCGCTGGGGGTGGAGGCGAACGGGGTGGGGGAGGACGTGGAGGTCGGTGGCGTCGCGGCGGACTCGCGCCGGGTCCGGCCGGGCGACGTGTTCTTCGCGCTGCCGGGCGTTCACACCGATGGCCGGCGGCACATCGCCGAGGCGCTCGGACGCGGCGCCCGCGCGGTGATCACGACGGGCGAGGTGGACGCCGGGGGCGCCCCGGTCGTGCGGGTGGACGCGCCGGACCGCCTCCTCGGCCGCGCCGCCGCCCGCGTCGCGGGCGACCCGAGCGCCGCGCTCACGCTCGTCGGCGTGACCGGCACCAACGGCAAGACGACCACCACCTACCTGCTCGAGGCGATCTGGCGGGCGGCTGGATGGCGCCCGGGCGTGGTGGGGACCATCTCCTATCGCTTCGACGGGGCGAGCCAGCCCGCCCCGCTCACCACGCCCGACCCGATCGCGCTCCAGGCGCTGCTCGCCGAGATGCGGGCGGCGGGCACCACGCACGTCGCGCTGGAGGTCTCCTCCCACGCGCTCGCCCAGGAGCGTGTCACCGGCTGCCGCTTCGACGCCGCCGTGTTCACCAACCTGACGCGCGACCACCTCGACTTCCACGGCGACCTCGAGCACTACGGGGCCGCCAAGGCGCGGCTCTTCCTCGACGAGCTGCCCGCGAGCGGAAAGCGCGACCCGGTGGCGGTCGTGAACGTCGACGACCCGGCGGGCGCGC
>WNFQ01005601.1_pt1 | contig 10580 bp, 10 predicted proteins | sample 5400171 | NCBI WGS metagenome assembly WNFQ01 (sample SAMN13153356, study PRJNA577476) | soil metagenome | isolation source: 20 cm soil under Madrone tree | place: USA:California | collected 2016-06-14 | reverse complement strand
CGCCGACCTGGAGCACCGGCGTCTTGCCGAGCGGAGAAATTGCGAGGAACCAATCGGGCTTGTTCGCGAGGTCGATGTCGATGCGCTCGAAGGCAGCGCGATCACCGCGCGCTGCACATAGGGACAGAGCTTGTGGCTGATCAGTTTTAACCGCGGGGCCATGGCAAATCTCAAACTTCATGCAATTGCGTGTAGTTACATGCAATTGCATTGATTGTGGCATTTGCCATGGCCCTCCGATTAAAACTGATCAGCCACAAGCTCTGTCCCTATGTGCAGCGCGCGGTGATCGCGCTGACCGAAAAGGGCGCTGCCTTCGAGCGCATCGACATCGACCTCGCGAACAAGCCCGATTGGTTCCTCGCAATTTCTCCGCTCGGCAAGACGCCGGTGCTCCAGGTCGGCGATGTCGCGATTTTCGAATCTGCCGTCATTCTGGAATATCTTGAGGAGACCCAACTGAGCCCGTTGCATCCGGCCGATCCCTTGAGACGCGCCGAGCATCGCGCCTGGATCGAATTTGGGTCGGCTGTTCTCAACGATATCGCTGGTTTTTATGCGGCGGCGGACGAAGCGACATTCAAAGCGAAGACAGCGCGACTCGAGCAGCGTTTTGCGCGGCTCGAGTCGCGCCTCGCGGCCTCGCCATGGTTTGACGGGGACAGTTTTTCGCTGGTCGATGCCGTGTTCGGTCCGGTGATGCGCTATTTCGATGTGTTCGACGACATCGCCGACTTTGGAATTCTCGCCGGTAAGCCGAAGCTTGCGCGCTGGCGCAAGGCGCTCGTGGCGCGACCATCGGTGCGCGCCGCTGTGAGCGCCGATTATCCATCGATGCTTCGCGATTTCCTTGACCGGCGGAATTCGTGGCTGTCAGGCCTGCAGGCTCGCGCCGCCGCCTGAGGCCAACCCGCCAGCTCAGCGCACGTTGGCGAGCCGCATGTCGAGATAGCCGGTCACAGTCTGCATCAGCGGCTCCAGCTTGCCGTCGAAGAAGTGGTTGGCGCCGGGGATGATCTGCTGGTCGATCACGATGCCCTTCTGGGTCTTGAGTTTCTCGACCAGCGTGTTGACGTCCTTCGGCGGCACCACGGCATCCTTTTCGCCATGCACGATCAAGCCTGACGACGGGCAGGGCGCCAGGAATGAGAAGTCGTAGAGATTGGCGGGCGGTGCGATCGAAATAAAACCTTCGACCTCCGGCCGGCGCAGCAACAGCTGCATGCCGATCCACGCGCCGAACGAGAAGCCCGCGACCCAGCAGGCGCGCGCCTCCGGATTGATGGTCTGCGCCCAATCGAGGGCCGACGCCGCATCCGACAGTTCGCCGGTGCCGTGATCGAACGATCCCTGGCTGCGGCCGACGCCACGGAAATTGAAGCGCAATACCGAAAATCCGCGATGCGCGAACGCGTAGTAGCACTGGTAGATGATCTGGTGATTCATCGTGCCGTGAAACTGCGGATGCGGATGCAGCACCATCGCAATCGGCGCGTTCTTCTGCTTCGCCGGATGGTAACGGCCTTCGAGACGGCCCGCCGGGCCGGTGAAAATGACTTCAGGCATTATGGATCCCTTGGCAAAATCAACCGACTTTGTGCCGGTTTCGCCTGGCTCTCCACAGACGAAAACCTCGCAAAGAAAGGGGTGATCAGGGCGTCGTTGGGCTTAAGCGAACGACGCTCGGTGAATTGGAGGCCGCGTTCTAGCATGAGGCGAGGGGCAAAAAGCAAGGGTTTTCAACATCCGGCAATACATTCAAGGCGTTAGCGTTCCGATTGCCAGCAGCGGCCATGATCGCCAATTGGGATAAGATTGTTTGCGCGCGCCTCTTTGCGAAGGGCGCGGGGGCGTCCTCAAAGGCGGCGCATTAAGGTATAATAGTACTCAATGGCTGACCGCATCTATCTCGACTGGAATGCAACCGCTCCGCTTCGCCGGGAAGCCAGGGAAGCGATGGCGGCGGCTATGGATTTGAGTGGCAATCCCTCATCGGTCCATGCCGAAGGCCGCCAGGCCCGAAGGCTGGTCGAGGACGCGAGGGTCGCAATCGCCGGCGCGGTCGGCGCGCTCCCGCGTAACGTCATTTTCACCTCAGGAGGAACCGAGGCCAATGCGCTGGCGCTGACACCGGGGCTTCGCAGGACTTCGGGACCACCGGTCCAAAAATTAGTCGTCTCGGCGATCGAGCACGCTTCGGTGCTCGCGGGCGGCCGGTTTCCCACTGAATCGATCACCCCCGCCAGCGTAACGCGCTCCGGCCTTTTGAATCTGGACCGCTTGCGCGTGACGCTCGAAGGGATGCCTCCGGCGCTGGTGTCGATCATGCTGGCCAACAACGAAACCGGCGCGGTGCAGCCGGTCGCGGAGGCCGGCGACATCGTCCATTCCGCCGGCGGATTGCTGCATGTTGACGCGATTCAGGCCTTTGGAAAAATACCTTTCGATATCAATGCTCTAAATGCCGATATGGTGACGCTTTCGGCGCACAAGATCGGCGGACCCAAGGCCACTGGCGCCCTGGTCCTAGCCGAGGGATTGCTTGGACCGCAGCCGTTATTGCGCGGCGGCGGTCAGGAACGGGGCCACCGGGCGGGCACCGAGAACGTCGCCGGAATTGCGGGATTTGGCGCAGCCGTGAGCCCTGCCCTCAGCGCGGTCGACCGCGAAACCATTCGGCTCAAAGGCCTGCGAAACCATCTTGAGAAAGGCTTGCGGCAGACCCCTGATGTGATTGTGTTCTCCGACGATGTGGCGCGCCTGCCGAATACCACGCTTTTCACGGTTCCCGGTCTCAGGGCCGAGACCGCGGTAATCGGCTTCGACCTCGCCGGTATCGCGGTATCCTCGGGTTCCGCCTGTTCCTCGGGCAAGGTGCAGCCATCCCACGTGCTGGAAGCCATGGGATTTCCCCCCAAACTCGCGCAGGGAGCGGTGCGGCTCAGTCTGGGCTGGTCCACGTCAGAAGCGGACATTGATCGCTGTCTGGAGGCTTGGCGAAGGCTCGTTGGGACCCTACTTAAAGGGGGCGACGAAACACTGCTTGAACGGTTCTAAGCAGGTGATTTCCGCTAGGAAACATCGTAATAGACCTTCGGAACTGATCCACCGCGGTCCTTGAAACCGCGAGCGGAGGATGAAATGGCGGCCGTACAAGAGACCGTTGACCGGGTGCGCCGGATCGACGTCGATCAATATCGATATGGATTTGAGACGCTTATCGAGTCCGACAAGGCCCCGAAGGGGCTATCGGAAGATACCGTCCGCTTCATTTCCGAGAAAAAGAACGAACCGGCCTGGATGCTGGAGTGGCGGCTGGAGGCCTTTCGCCGCTGGCTGACCATGACCGAGCCGAAATGGGCGCGCGTCCATTATCCAAAGATCGACTATCAGGATCTCTATTATTACTCGGCGCCAAAAAAGAAGGCGCTGGCCTCGCTGGACGAGGTCGATCCGGAAATCCTGAAGACTTACGAGAAACTCGGCATTCCGCTCCGCGAAGTCGAGATGCTGGAAGGCGTTGTGCGTCCGGACGGCGGCAACGGCTCGGGCGAACGGCGCATCGCGGTCGATGCCGTGTTCGACTCGGTGTCGGTTGCGACCACGTTCCAGAAAGAATTGAAGCAGGCCGGCGTGATCTTCATGCCGATCTCGGAAGCAATCCGCGAGCATCCCGATCTCGTGAAAAAATATCTCGGCACCGTAGTGCCGACGTCCGACAATTTCTTCGCCACCTTGAACTCGGCGGTGTTCTCCGACGGTTCGTTCGTCTACGTGCCGCCGGGCGTCCGCTGCCCGATGGAGCTGTCGACCTATTTCCGCATCAACGAGCGCAACACCGGACAGTTCGAGCGCACGCTGATCATCGCCGACAAGGGCGCCTACGTCAGTTACCTCGAGGGCTGCACCGCGCCGCAACGCGACGAAAACCAGCTGCACGCCGCCGTGGTCGAACTGGTGGCGCTTGACGACGCCGAGATCAAATATTCGACGGTGCAGAACTGGTATCCCGGCAATTCCGAAGGCAAGGGCGGCATCTACAATTTCGTCACCAAGCGTGGCGACTGCCGCGGCAACAATTCGAAGATCTCCTGGACCCAGGTCGAGACCGGCTCGGCGATCACCTGGAAATATCCGAGCTGCATTCTGCGCGGCGATAACTCACGCGGCGAGTTTTACTCGATCGCGATTTCCAACGGTCACCAGCAGGTCGATTCCGGTACCAAGATGCTGCATCTGGGCAAGAACACCACCAGCCGCATCATCTCCAAGGGCATCGCGGCCGGCGTTTCTCAAAATACCTATCGCGGTCTCGTCACCGCGCATCGCAAAGCCACCGGCGCGCGGAATTTCACCGCCTGCGACTCGCTATTGATTGGCGACAAATGCGGTGCGCACACCGTGCCCTATATCGAGGCGAAGAATTCCTCCGCCCTGTTCGAGCATGAGGCGACCACCTCGAAGATCTCCGAGGACGTACTGTTCTATTGCGTGCAGCGCGGGCTGTCGCAGGAGGAAGCCGTCGGTCTCGTGGTCAATGGCTTTGTCAAGGACGTGCTGCAGCAGTTGCCGATGGAATTCGCGGTGGAAGCGCAGAAGCTGATCTCGATCTCGCTGGAAGGGTCGGTTGGATAACGGTCGTCATCCAGAGGTGCTTGCGCAGCAAGTCTCGAAGGATGACTGAAACAATAAGAGATCATCCTTCGAGACTCGCCGAAGACGGCTCGCACCTCAGGATGACGAGTTAGGAAAGAAAGAATGCCACTACTCGAAGTCAAAAATCTGCAGGTTAGCGTCGATGACCGTGAAATCCTTCACGGGCTTTCGCTCATCGTGAACAAGGGCGAAGTGCACGCCATCATGGGGCCGAACGGGTCCGGCAAATCGACGCTGAGCCATGTCATCGCCGGCAAGCCTGGCTACGAGGTCACCAGCGGCGAGATCCTGTTCCAGGGCGAAGACCTGCTTGCAATGTCGCCCGATGAACGTTCCGCCAGGGGCGTATTCCTCGCGTTCCAGTATCCGGTGGAAATTCCGGGCGTCGCGACCATGACGTTCCTGCGTACTGCATTGAACGCGCAACGCAAGGCTCGCGGCGAGAGCGAATTCTCCACGCCGGACTTCTTGAAGAAAGTGCGCGAGGTGGCGAAATCGCTGAACATTCCACAGGAGATGCTACGCCGCGGCGTCAATGTCGGGTTCTCCGGCGGCGAGAAGAAACGCAACGAGATTTTGCAGATGGCGCTGTTCGAGCCGAGCCTGTGCATCCTGGACGAGATGGATTCCGGTCTCGACATCGACGCGCTGCGGATCGCCGCCGATGGCGTCAACGCGCTGCGTTCGCCGGACCGCGCCATGGTGGTCATCACGCACTATCAGCGGCTATTGAATTATATCGTGCCCGATTTCGTCCACGTGATGTCCAGAGGCCGCGTGGTGAAGAGCGGCGACAAGGAACTGGCGCTGGAACTCGAGGCTTCCGGCTACACCCAGTTCGAGGACGCGGCCTGACGGCGCAATGCGGATTTCATCATGAACGTTGCACTGGCAAAAACCGGGACTGAACGCGCGCCGAGCGATATCTTCGCCGTCGCGCGGGACCGGCTGCCGGGCGCGGGCAGGATCGCCGAGGCGCGGCGGCAGGCGTTCGAGGCCTACGAGCGCGCCGGCCTGCCGCACCGGCGGATCGAGGAATGGAAATACACCGATCTGCGCGTGCTAATGCGCGAGGTGTTGCCGCTCGCACCCGAGCCTGACGCTGCGGTGCTGAAGCGCGCGGCCGCAGCGTTAAAACTGCACGCCATCGCCGGTGTGCGCCGGCTCGTGCTGGTGGATGGGGTGTTCGCGCCAAAGCTGTCCGAGACGGCTGATCTGGAACAAGGCCTCGGCATTCGCACGCTGCGCGACGTGTTGGAAGCCGGCGATAGTGCGCATCAGGCGCAATTGCTGACGCCCGACAATTCCGATGCCATGGTGGCGCTGAACAGCGCCATGATGACCGATGGCGTCGTGATCGAGGTCGCCGACAACGCCGTACTGACAAAGCCCCTACATATCGTCCACATCGCCAGCGGTGCAACGCCTTTCGCGATGTTCACGCGCTCGCTGTTGAAAATCGGCAGGGCCGCAAGCGCGACGCTGGTGGAAAGCTATATCGCAGCCAATGGCGCCAAAGCCTATCAGGTCCATGACTCCCTTGTCGTATCGATCGGTGACGGCGCGCGGCTCGACCATGTGCGTTTGGTCGAGGACGACCGCGACGCTTTCAACATTTCGTCTGCGATGGTGGCGCTAGGCGAGAAAGCGCATTTCAGCACCTTCGGCTTGACCAGCGGTTCGAATCTGAGCCGCTACCAGCCCGTCATCACCTTTGCGGGCGAGGGCTCCCGCGTCGAAGCCAACGGCGTCAATCTGCTCAATGGTCGCCAGCATGCCGACACCACGCTGCTTCTCGACCACGCGGTACCGAATTGCGCCAGCCGGGAAATCTTTCGCGCTGTGATCGATGACCGCGGACATTCGGTATTCCAGGGCCGCATTATCGTTCGGCCCCAAGCCCAGAAAACCGACGCCAAGATGATGACCCGGGCGCTGCTATTGTCGGATGAGGCCGAGGCCGACAACAAGCCGGAACTGGAAATCTTCGCCGACGACGTCACCTGCGGCCATGGCGCGACCGCCGGCGCGCTGGACGAGAGCCTGTTGTTTTATCTGCGGGCGCGCGGCCTTTCCGAGAAGGAGGCGCAGGCGCTGCTGATCCAGGCCTTCGTCGGTGAAGCAATCGAGTCTATCGCCAATGACGGCTTGCGCGAGCTTGCGATCTCTGCGGCCGAGCGCTGGCTGGCGGTACGGGGTTGACCATGCATCCGGCGGTCTCAAACGGTGCCTATGACGTAACCCGGGTGCGGGAAGATTTTGCCGCGCTCTCGCTCAAGGTCTACGGCAAGCCGCTGGTCTACCTCGACAACGCAGCCTCCGCGCAGAAGCCCAACGCGGTGCTCGATCGCATGACGGAAGCTTACAAGTCCGAATACGCCAACGTGCATCGCGGGCTGCATTATCTCGCCAATACCGCAACCGAAGCCTACGAGGGCGGCCGCGCCAAGGTGGCAAAATTTCTCAACGCCGCGCGCAATGAAGAGATCGTCTTCACCCGCAACGCTACCGAAGCGATTAACCTCGTGGCCTCGTCATGGGGCGAACCGAACATTGGAGAGGGCGACGAGATCTTGCTCTCGATCATGGAGCATCATTCCAACATCGTGCCCTGGCATTTCCTCAGGGAGCGTCATGGCGCCGTGATCAAATGGGCGCCGGTCGATGACGAAGGCAACTTCCTGATCGACGAATTCGAAAAGCTTTTGACCCCGCGGACAAAACTGGTCGCGATCACCCAGATGTCGAATGCGCTCGGCACCATCGTGCCCGTGAAGGAGGTCGTAAAACTGGCCCATAACAGCGGCATTCCGGTGCTGATCGACGGCAGCCAGGGCGCCGTTCACCTGAGCGTCGATGTAAGGGATATCGACTGCGACTTTTACGTCTTTACCGGTCACAAGCTCTACGGCCCGACCGGCATCGGCGTGCTCTACGCCAAGCACGAGCATCTGGTGGCGATGCGGCCCTATAACGGCGGCGGCGAGATGATCCGCGAGGTTGCGCGGGACTGGGTCACCTATGGCGATCCGCCGCACAAATTCGAGGCGGGGACTCCGGCGATCGTGGAGGCCATTGGCCTCGGTGCCGCGATCGATTACGTCAATTCGATCGGCAAGGACCGCATTGCCGCGCACGAGCATGGTCTGTTGACGTACGCGCAGGATCGCCTGCGCGAAATCAATTCGCTGCGCCTGATCGGCACCGCGCGCGGCAAGGGACCGGTGATCTCGTTCGAGATGAAGGGCGCCCATCCCCACGATGTCGCCACCGTGATCGACCGGCAAGGCATCGCCGTGCGCGCCGGCACCCATTGCGTGATGCCGCTTTTAGAGCGGTTCAATGTGACGGCGACGTGCCGGGCGTCGTTCGGGATGTATAATACCCGTGAGGAAGTCGACCATCTGGCACAGGCACTGATCAAGGCACGGGACTTGTTTGCATGACCGATACGGCCGAAATCAAAACCAGCAACATGGAAACGCATTCGGCGCTGCCGCCGGAGGAGACCGAGCGGCTGGGCGGCGAAATCGTGGCCGCGCTGAAGACCGTGTTCGATCCGGAAATTCCGGCCGATATCTATGAACTCGGCCTGATCTACAAGGTCGACATCAAGGACGACCGCAGCGTGGACGTCGTGATGACGCTGACCACCCCGAACTGTCCGGCGGCCGGGGAATTGCCGCAGATGGTGGAGAACGCGGTCGCCAGCGTTCCCGGCGTCGGCGTGGTCAACGTCAACCTGGTCTGGGAGCCGGCCTGGTCGCCTGACCGGATGAGCGACGAGGCGCGCCTCGTCCTTAATATGTGGTGAAGCGTTTCACTGGAAAATGGCCGGCATTGATTTGCCCTTTGGATTGACCACATGACTGAGATGACACCCGCTACACCAACGCCCGCATCCAAGCCCAAGCCGCGGCCCCGCCCGCAGGTCATGAAACTGACCGACGCGGCGGCGCAGCGCATTACCGAGCTGACCAAACGCGCCGATTCCGAGATCGTGGGCTTGCGGGTCGGCATCAAGAACGGCGGCTGCGCGGGGCAATCCTATACGGTCGAATACGCCCACGAGATTCGTCCGACCGACGAGGTCGTCGAGGACAAGGGCGTGAAGATCCTGGTCGATCCCAAGGCCGTGCTGTTCCTGCTGGGCACCGAAATGGACTACAAGGTCGACAGGATGTCGGCGCAGTTCATCTTCAACAACCCGAACCAGACCGGGGCCTGCGGTTGCGGCGAATCCGTGCAGCTGACGGCCGCGAAGGTCTAGACGTTCCTAGCCACTTCGCCGCCATTCCGAGGAGCGCATGCTTCGCTTCGCTCGCAATGACGTGTGTGGTATCAGCTCGGGCTGTACCCGCTGTTGAGCAACGTCGATGGACCGCGATTTCCTGATCGATTTGTTTTCCGACTTCGGTCCCGTCACGATCCGGCCGATGTTCTCGGGCTTCGGCATTTCAGCCGACGGGATCAACTTCGCCATGGCGCTGCGGGCCGGTCTCTATTTCCGTGCCGATGATCAGACCGTTCCACAATTCGAAGCCGAGGGATCGAAGCCGTTTCAGTACCAGACCCGGGCCAAGAGCGTCACGGTCAACTCCTATTGGCAATTGCCGGCGCGGCTTTTTGACGATCCGGAGGGATTGACCGGTTGGGCCCGAGCGGCACTGGCGGCGGCCCAGCGCGCGGCCATGAAGAGGCGTCCGAAAGCGCGCAAGCGAGCGAAGGTAGCGGCGAAAAAGGCTGCCACGAGCAAGCAAGTGCCTAAAAAGAAAAAGGTAGCAAAGAAAAAGACAGCAAAGAAAAAGCGGACGTCATCCTGAGGAGCGCGCTCTGCGCGCGTCTCGAAGGATGGCCGCGCGCACCGTCCCATGTCATCCTTCGAGGCTCGCCGAAGAGGCTCGCACCTCAGGATGACGCTTCGGCGATTGGCTCAAGCCATCTGGCACTGGATCGCGGCAGCGTATTCCGGGTCGGCTTCACAGATCACGCGGTTTGGGCCGTTGCGCTTGGCGGCGTAGAGGCAGGCATCGGCGCGTTCGGGCGTTCGCAGGACCTCAGACGCGGGCGCGAACGGGTCGCAACAGGAACGCCGGAAGATGCGAGTGATCGGCGGGCTCCGACGATGGTTCGGGCGAGGTTTGCGGTGCGACTGCCCGGCCGATCGACGGCGCGCGTGAGGCCGGCGGAGCGGAGGGCGGCGCGGTGAACACAGCCACTGGTGGCTGCGGCTGCGGGCCTGAACCGCGGTCTCCCCGAGAACGTCGGGGTTCGCGTTCCCTGCGGGGCTTGCGGCCGCCGCGCGAGCCTTCGCGCGAACCTTCCTTGGCCCCTTCTCGCTTAGTCCCTTCTCGTGCACGGGTCTCGCGCGTTCGTCCCGCTTCGTTGCCGGAGGGCGCTGCTGGAGTTTCGCCCGATTGGGTGCTGCCGCCGCCCTCGGCGCGGGGAATGGTTTGACCGATCAGCTTTTCAATCGCGACGATGGATTTCTGGTCGAGCGGGGTAACGATGGAGATTGCGGTGCCGGCGCGTCCCGCGCGTCCGGTGCGGCCGATGCGATGGACGTAGTCGTCGGCATGGTGGGGGACGTCGAAATTGAAGACGTGACTGGTCGCGGGAATATCGAGGCCGCGGGCGGCGACGTCGGAAGCGACCAGCAGCGGAATTTCGCCCTTGCGGAATTGATCGAGTGCCGCGGTGCGTGCCGGCTGATCCATGTCGCCGTGCAGGGCGCCAACGCTGAAGCCATGTTTCTGCAGCGATTTGTACAATAGCGCCACTTCGCGCTTGCGGTTGCAGAAGATGATTGCGTTCTGGAGGTCCTTGGCGTCGCGAAGCAGGCGGCGCAGCGTTTCTCGCTTCTCATGCGGCTCGCGGCCGACGCTGACCTGGAACTGGGCCACGCCCACGGCCGTGGTCGCGGG
>WNFQ01014181.1_pt1 | contig 10590 bp, 11 predicted proteins | sample 5400171 | NCBI WGS metagenome assembly WNFQ01 (sample SAMN13153356, study PRJNA577476) | soil metagenome | isolation source: 20 cm soil under Madrone tree | place: USA:California | collected 2016-06-14 | reverse complement strand
TCTGGCCAACCTCCCGCGACCAGCACCTTGCCGTTGAGTAGCAACGTCGCCGTGTGGAGCAACCGACCAGCATTGAGGTGGCCTGTGAATGTCCAATTTCCCGTGGCCGGATCGTAAAGTTCCGCGCTTGCGAGTGCGGGGTATGGAAAAGTCTGCGGACCTGGTGCCGCACCGCCTGCGACCAGCACCTTGCCATTGGAGAGCAACGTCGCCGTGTGATAATACCGAGCAATATTGAGGCTGCCGGTAAACGCCCATTGAAAGGGAGTAGCGGCACACGGTTGCACCAGCACCGCCGCACATACGAACAACAAGGGCAACGCCACGCGCCGACCGAGCATTGTCGCCAGCGGGCAAAGAGCATACTCAAAACGGCCTCGCCCGAGCGAACGTGTGATCGTTTGAATCCGGCTTGTTACTGGAGTGAACGTTTTCATGGGGGGGCCAAAAGTGGAACGCCCCTTCTACCTGAATTGGCAAGAGTGTGTCAATATTATTTTTAATTCCTGCACCGCCGATCCGCCTTCGCGATGCTTCCGCCCGACGGTTTCCGGCGAACACCAAGGATCAGCGATTCGCGGCTACAACACACGATCGACGGTTTCCGGCGAACACCAAGGATCAGCGATCCCGACTACAACACACGATCAGCTACCGACTACCAGCTATTAGCTGTCAGCTGTGCGCCTTACAGCCGGGGCGCCAGCGTTGGACGAGGCCGCGGTGACGGAGTGGCTCGGTCACCAGGCGTCGCCGTTGGCGTCCCGGTCTCGGTGGGAGTGGGCGTGGCAGTTGGCGTTGGCGCTCTCACTACATCTTAATGCCGGCTTGACGTCAACCACATCTTGCGAATCAACCCAACGCACTGCAACCCGCATAAAAAAGCGAAAGGCGATGAGAAAAATCAGTACTTGCCCGTAGCTTTGCCTGATCAAAAGCGGAGGAATGTAATCGTACTGCTCCGGGTTGAAAAAAGGATTGACGAAATGCCCTGCGAACACCGTCACGCAGACGGCAAGCATGATGGAGAAGCTATCTCGAGTCAGCAACTTTACGCAGCTTTCGACCGTCAGTACGACCAACGCCGCGGCAGCGAGATAGAACGTTAGTTCATTTGTGACCATGAGCGAAGGCGACCCGCACCATTATAAAACATAAATTTGAAACCCAAAGGCGTCGTTGACGCGCGCCGATGGCTACAGCGCCGAACCAAGCTCTTGCAGCCGCTGGGCAAGCGCATCGATTGTGAACTCATTTGCGACGCGTGATGCGGCAGCAAAATTTTGCAGCCGAGTCGGATCGGCGATGCAGTCGCGAATTGCAGCTGCAATGCACGCGGCACTGGGTTCCTTGAGAATAAGGCCGTTGCGACCGCCCTGCACGACGCGGCCACAGAATTTCGACGAAATTACAGGCAAACCGTACGCCTGCGCCTCGAGCTGCGTAATCGCGAACCCATCCGAGAGCGTCGGAAGAATGAATATGTCAGCAGCTCTGTACCTCTCTGCAGCCTGGTTCCGCGTCACAGGCCCAAACCATTTCGTCCGCGCGTCTCTTGTTAGCGTTTCTGCATTTGCGATCTGCACAGGTCCCACCATCCAAAATTCAACCGGCTCATCGCGCAACATCCGAGCGGCCTCCAGTAGTCTGGCGACGCCTTTGCGTAAATTCGCCTGACCGAGGAAAAGCAATCGCATCGGCCGCTCATTTGTAAAACCATCCGGATACAACCGCGCAGCTCGGACCTCTGACTTCTGACCTTCGACGTCTGGCGTTTCGTATGCGAGCGGAATAATCGATACCTTTTCACGCGGAACTCCGCTGCAAATCAAAGCGTCTCGCGACCATTCGGAATTGACCACAATTCGATCGGCAAGCTCACACTCCTTCCGCCATGATGCCCAGTATTCCGCCGGTGCGGGCTGCCAGTCGCCGGCCAACTCAGGCACTCGCGCGACCTCTTCTGCCACAATCCTCTCTTCTTCAGGGCCAGGATCGATCTGCACAAGCACCGTTTTCCAGCCCTGTGATTTTGCATGCCGAAATGGTTCAAGTGCTGTGTAACTGTAGCTCAGAAGGACCGGTTGAGAGTTGAGAGTTGAGAGTTGAGAGTAACGAAGATACGAAACGACTTTGCGTTGAAACCAACGGTTGCGCGCAATTATTTTTTGCCAGTCGGTGAGGTCACGCGCGCGCGTAAGCGTCTCAAACAGGATCAGCGACGAATTAAAGGCGATCACGGGGGCGTCGCGCAGCTCGTTGTGAAAGCGGTCTGCGAGCCGGGATCCAAAGAGTTTCGCCAGGAACGATGAAGACGGAACCCAGGCGTCAGTTACCAGCCGGTCAAGCAGGCTGGAACGAAATAATGCGCGAGGAATCGCATAATGTTCCCGCGCACCGAGCTGACAACACAGCCACTTCGTTATCTTAGAAGCCATTTCAAACTGTCATTCTGAGCGAGACGAAGCTGCAACGCAGCGGATGAAGTCCGCGAGGCCAGGCTTTCAATCTCGGATCATGGCGGCGCCATACTGAAATGAGATTCAAGGCAAGCTAAGCCAGCGTTTATAAGCTGCCCACGAAACAGGCTTGCGTTTTCGAATAAAATACGGAATTCCCGCCACCGCCTGAGCCCACCAGCGCGGCTCGCGAACGACCCACGACCAGCCCCGCCTGCACGCATAACGAAATTGCGAGGCCGCACGCCATCCAAGCACGCCAAGGGCGAAGGGGAAAGGACACCTCATCAGGCTACTCCAGAACTCATTGCGCGCGTGACGATGATGAATGCGGATCTCATCACGCGCCTGACCGGAGTAATGATGACGGATTGTGACGATCGGAGAAAAAACTACGTCATAGCCTGCCGCTAAACATTGCAAGCCGTAGTCGGGCTCTTCGTACATGTGGTAAAACCGCGGTTCAAACCCAGCTAACTCAAGATAGGTGGAGCGGTGCAGGACCGCTCCAGAATTGGCAAACGAGCGCGTCAACTTCTCATGCCCGAAGTCCATTTGCGCAACCGTGTCTGGATACTCATCCGTGCGTTGAGGAAAGTGTAGTACCGCGAGGTTCGAACGTTGCTCAAAAAGCGGAACCAATCGTGCAATACAGTCCAATTGCTCCGGATAGCTATCGTCGTCGAGGGCAAGTACCAACTCACCTCGCGCTTCACGGATCATACGATCGCGCGAAGCGACGGAACCTCTTGCCGGCTGATTCACAACGAATTTCACGTTGGGCATTGCTGAGAGGAACTCAGCCGTAACATCTGTGCAACCGTCAGCCGTAACTAGAACTTCGTCGGGTGCCGGATCGAGTTTTCCCAACATCTGTAAGGTTCGCTGGAGCTCCTCCAAGCGATTGCTGGTCGTGATCATGACACTGACGCGCATGGGTTTCGCAATTTTTCCAACACCTGTGTCTCCTGAGGTGGATTCATCAAACGCGGGAAAGTAGTCATGCGAGCATAAACTCTTTTCTTAGCCGAGGCGTTATCAGTCGCGTCCGTCGAAGGCGGCCTAACAACATGCGCGTGGTTTCCGTCCCAAAAGGTCGACCAGCGTTGTTTCCGTGACCGATGCGACAAACGGCAGCGTTGAACGGGACTGTCGCCAACCGCTGTCCCAGATAATCAAATTGGGCCGTGTAACGCTGGTGGCTATCGTTCAAGAGCAACGATCCTATTTCGGAACCGGGCACGAGTGAGTAATGATCATCGGCAGCAAAGCGGTGTTCCTCCGGACTCAGCTTTGTGCCTTCCACATGCGTCAGAAATGGGCCAGTCTGATCGGCCAGATCACTCCGAATAATCAGGCAGGATCCGCAGACACGATCGAAATACTCAGTGCGTTGGACAAGGTAAGGGATTTGTGAACGCCAGATCCAGCCATGCTTGAGAAGATAGCCGGCTTCATCCTTCACCGAAACGAGCCACTCCACGAGCCGAGAACTAATGAGGTCATCCCAATCAAGTTTCATCACGTGCTGCGGATTCCATGCCGATTTCGCGCAATCCCAAGCCGCAGCCAACTTAATCATCTTATCCTTAACTGCGGCAGGGTAATCCCCCTTTTCTTGAGACGGCAAAGGATGGTCAAGTGATAGGAACTTGAGGCAGTGATCTTGCGGCAGCTCAAAATCCGGGGCCTCGTGGCCAGCCACTACCACGCAGTAGTCCTGAACAGTTGAATTAAATATCGATGACAGTGTTTGCCGAAATAATGCACAGCCTACCCTCCAGTCTTTTGTTCTCGGAGCAGAAGGGATTGGAATCAAAAAAGCGATTCGTGGTTGAGTTCTCATCCGACGAAGTCCAATGCGAATTCCCTTCTCAGATTTTTCGTGATCAATCGGGTTCTTCGGATTGTTCCTAAAATCATTCGCGGAGTTGGCCACTCTGCTTTAAGGCCAGCTGAGTTACTCTCGGGATTGCCTGTCCGATAAACGACCGCCTTGAATGGTACGCTAGAGAGTTTGTGTCCCAGAAAAGCGAATTGGGCTGCGTAGCGTTGATGGCTGTCGTTCAGCAGAACAGTGCTAGTGCCAGACCCCGGAATGAGCGAATAATGATCAGCCGCAGCGAAGCTTGCGCTTAGCTGATCGAAGCGCACACCTTCAACCCCGGTACGAAACGGCCCTTCCTGATCCGCAATATCAGTTCTGATAACTAAACACGACGCGCATACTCGGTCCAAATACTCGGTAGAGTGCAGAACACAGCGTGATCCTGAGCGCCAAACCCAGCCGTGTTTTATAAGATAACCAGGTTGATCACCGAAATTCTCCAGCCACTACCGGAATGCTCCAGCCATTGAGTAAGCCTTGAACTGATCAAGTCGTCCGCGTCAAGCTTCATCACATAACGTGGATTCCACCTTGATTTCGCGTAGTTCCAAGCGGCGGCAATCTTGGCTAATTTGTCCAACCTCCCACTAACTACAACGTCTTCGTGAAGTGGAATGGCATGATTAACTGACAGGAACCAACACGTCGAATCAGATTCGAAATTGAAATCAGGAGCCTCATGGCCGGCCACGACTACACAGTAGTTCTTGCTTGTTGAGTTTCGCACAGAACTGAGTGTTTGCCGAAGGTGGGCACACGCTATATCCCATCTGGACTTACTCCTTCGAGATGCGAATGGGATTAAAAACACCACGCAGGGCCTGCGATTGACATTCATTGCGTGGCCGCATTACGAATTCGCCGTTTGACTTTATTAAGAAGCCTTCGGCCATCCTCTCGTAGCACGGCCGCCCACGCCCCCAAATCCCCCCGCCGAGTGCGATTGTGTTCCAGCCGGGCAATCGTGAACGGTCGCGAATATGCTTTGTGGTCAAACAAAAATGGCTTGCGCCCGCAAAAGTGCGCGATTCGCGGACGTTTGATCGTTTTAGGGAAATGCCAGCCGGCGCCACGACAGTCTTGCACGAGTTCTTCTTTTCCGTGATGCCCCCAGATGTGCTGCAAGTTCGACATGGCAGTTTTGATTTCTCCGCGCTGTGTCATGGAGTGGATATGATAGTTGAGCATCCCCATTTCTCCCCATGCAAAGAGCCTGGAAACCTGGTTGTTCCACGATTCAACTTTTGTCCAGTTGTGAAACGGTATCACATCCCGCCTGCACGCCAACGCGCCGGCAGAAAAGTAAGGATGCCCGCGCCAATCAAATTCAGGATCGAATGCTTTTAGCTTTTGTGGGTCAAAATAAAAATGCGGTAGCCACGGTGGGATCTCTGTGGCGTCCGTTGGAATTGAAATCTCGCTCCAGAAAATTTGGAAGTCTAGGTCGGTGCGAACTTGTGAAGTAAAATCGCCCCAAACAATCGCGTCTGAATCGAGCCAGATGTAGCGCTCAAACGGCCCTTCCCACATTGCGGCCAATTTTGCACGGTAATCTCCGCACATGAGTTTGCGCATCTCTTCGGATGGCAATTCCCCAACCCGCAGGACAATCAGATCGTATTCCTTCTCCAAATCTGAAACGTCAAAGCTACCATCGACGGTCAGGCATATCGGCACGTCCGGGCAGTAATGTTTCATGCTGGCCAGCGTGGCCTGGACGAGAAATTTGTCGCCCGCGTGGCAACCGGTCACAAAACCAAATGGTGCCTGAACTTTCACGGCACTAAGGCTGATTGCTCAACGAGCCGTGTTTGCCCGGGGTAGAGGCACGCCTCATACACGCGAGTAAGCGCTGCAGCAAATCGACTCTTCGCATTTCGAGCGACAACGAGCTTGCGCGCTGAGTTCCCAAGGTCGTTTCGAAGCGCTTCGCTATGACGCAGTTTCTGAATCGCGGCTTTGAACGCAGCTGCGTCGAGGAGCGCACATAGAATTCCCCCTTCATCCGGAACGGCTTCGGGAACTCCGCCGGTGCGAAACGCCACCACTGGAATCCCGCAACTCATCGCCTCAATCAGCGTCAACCCGTAGGTTTCCATCAATGACGCACTGACAAAAACATCGGCGGCATTGAAAAGCATGGCCCGCTTGATGCGATCACCAACGCCACCCGTTAGGCGGACATTAAGACCGATTGGAATCTCGAGAGTCCCTTCGCCGAGTAGCACCACCATTACATCTTCGAGTTCAGACAATCCCGCAAGTTGCTCCAACAACCAGGGAATATTCTTGTTGATGTCCGTCAGCGAAGCAGCTCCGGCCGCAATTACGAACGCATCAGGCGGGATGCCAAGCTCTGCACGGCATTGCGCCTTCTCCTGTGGCCTGAACACGTCCGTATCAATTCCGGGAGGAATGACTCGAGAGCAGCCGCAGGCTCTGACGATCGCGCTACGTTCGGCCAGATCCGCCAACCATTGGCTGTTGGCGACAAACTGAACGCGTCTGCTTCGATAGGCCTGTAATTTTCGGCGCTGCTCGTCCTTTGCCAATACGCGATTCAAAGGCGTCTTCAAGATCGGACACGGCGCACAAGTCTCGGTGAAACGATCGCACCCGCGATAAAGGAAACAGCCGCCCGTGAGGTGCCACATATCGTGCAAAGTAATGACCACGCCTATCCCGCTTGGGACTGTCTCCAGCCAATTGGGGACATTGAACCAATCTGCAACCGTGTGCAGATGCACCAGATCGAAACCTTGCAGCTCCTCAGAACGCGGTGGTGACAAAAATCGGCGCGTCCCATGCCACGGTTCAGTTGAAAACGAGACATATGCTTTTCGAATAACCCGATCCAAGAAAGACTTGCCGGGCTGCAGCTGCTGCGAATCCCTGGAGAGCACATGGCTTTCAATCCCCTGCTCGGCCAAGGCGGTCGAAAGAAGCACCGCATACTCGTGACTACCGCCTGAAGAATGAGTGTTGAGATGTAAGACCCTCATGGAGCAACTGAGGACGTGCGAAGGTCAATTTTCATTTTGATGATCTCCTGACTTCGGCGACGATGGAGCCGCCATCGAGTCGGCGCATTACGAATGTAATCCAACCAGTAACGCGCCACTTTGTTGTAAGCAGCCGACTTCTCCTTTTTCCCGGCAATTCTATAGAGGAAAGATCCGATTGGAAAAGCAAGTGCTCGCAATGGCGCGAGCGCATTTCGCCAAAAATTTCGGCGAACCGATCTTTTGAATCCGGATGACCTCCGGTTGACCGGCAAGGCCGCCTCTTCCGCAAATCTTTCAAACAAGACCTGACTAGGCGTGCGGGCTCCACCGCGCCACGGCGCGGATGTGGTATAGTGAAGCACGCAGTCCAGGTCATTGTCCTGCTGCGCGTCAAAACACCAGGACGGCCGGTTCCAGTATTCGGGTAACTCCTCGATGTGTTCGTGCAAAAGGAAGTTCATGGCTGATTGGTCGTGGAACCGGTAATCCGACTTCCAGACACCTAGAAATTCGACAGCGCGTTGAAAAAAATGCTGCTTCCGCAGTTCGTCGAGATTCATCAACATCACTCCGGAATTAAAGTAAGCGCCCTCTGCAGGGAGCTTCATCGCCTTTGCCAACCCTCGGGAGTCGTCCGCGAGTGAGCACGTCTCGGAGTCTGGAACTGCCGCAACGAATTTGCCGGCCGACAATTCAAAATCAAAAAGCTGTGAAAGATCGCGAAATACGAGCACGTCGCAGTCGAGATAGATCAAACGTGGGACACCGAGCAAGTGCGGGAGCAATATCCGGCAATACGCTATGTGCGATTGCCCCGGTCCGAGTGTCGCCTTATCAAAAATCGATGGATCTGCCTTCACAAAATCCAGCTGCGCGTGTTTGCCTATTCGGTCAATCAGGCTTGCCAGAGTGTCCCGGGATGCCTGCGACAGACCGCCATCGAGTACCTTCACATCGACTCTCCGTGCCGAGTCCACGGCGCTTAATGCGCTCGCAACCGCGCAGTATAGCCCGGGGAAGTAGCCTTCGTCGCTAGTTAGGGCAAGAACCACTGGTTCCAATTCCCGCATAAGCTACTAACTATAACCGCTTCCAAAAATCCTTCGACGGATGATGAACAATGCATTGGCCACTGCCACGCGGCAGCAAAACTCGATTCGTTTGATCGTCCGCATGCTTTTCAGGTTGACGAACAACACGTCATCAACATTGGGCCAGTTTGGCTTTACAATCAGGTAGCCTTCAGAACGCATACGCCGGCACACATCATCAACATCGCGTCGTGTTAGTGGCGGTCGCCTATCGTGAAATTCCACCGTCAACTGACCACAACTCGCCAGATCAGATGCGCGCGCTTCTTTTAGAACGTCGACTTCAGCGCCTTCTATATCAAACTTTACCAAGTCCACTCGCCCGCCCAACTCTCGAATCACGCTTGCAAATTCGACTGGGGGAACCTCCACTTGGTCAGCTATCCCGTAAGCCGCCGACCACTCCTTGAAAATACTCGACGACTCAGGATTTGTTGATCGAGTAAAAATGACCGCGCCTTTACTGTTTGCTCCCACCACGGCAGCGTGAAGGACATCGCTCTCCCTGCCGAATGTTTCCTTCAACGATTCCGCCAATGTCGGATTCGCCTCGACAAGAAACGCCCGAGAAACAGAATATTCGGATTTCAAAGCCACAAAGAATTCCCCACGATGCGCGCCAAAATCAGCGACAATCGCTGGCTGCGGTAGAAGCGAGCCAAAAAATGAGTGTTCTTTGAAACGCCGAATTTCCAGCCTATCGAGAAGCACATGAAAGATGCGCCTGAAGAGGGACCGCGCTTTGAGACGCAACTGACTAAGTTTTCCCTGCAGCATGTTGCTTCGCGCGTCTGAGTGCGTCCATGAATTGCAGCTGAATTCGCTCATAATTGAAATCGCCTGCCGCCGCGTCGCAGGCTGATTTCGCAAGGCGTCGCAGTTCAGCGGGCGACGCAGCAAGTTCTTCCAACGTTTCGTGGAGCGCCAACGGATTCGGGTCGGTGACGCATAACGCTCTGTCTCCCTTGCGCGCCCATGTCACCGCCGAACAGTATTCCGGTCCCCATACGACAACAGGCAGACCCAGTTGCGTGGCATCGATCAGTTTGGATGGAAAACTGGTTGTCATTCGCCGGCGATGCTGCTGAGCAAAGCTCATAACGACTAACGCGGCTCGGAAATCGTGAAGCGACTTCGCCAATTCGTTCGATGGAATGAATCCGTGGTAAAATCCGCTGGAGCGAAACTCATCTTCCGCTCCACGTGTCCAAAGCGGACTGGCCCCGAACACTTCCAACCGCACACGTTCAGAATCCTTGAGCGCGCGCAATGCACTTTCGATCAGCGGCCCGTATTCGGAAATATTTCCAAAATAAGCAACTCGCAAAGGGAGCTCGAAATCGCGCGTCATGTGGCCACACCTGGTTAGAGAAGGTGCGTCATGAAGCACCAAAGCATTTTCGGGTTCACCTAGCTCGCGACGCATTCCATCGCTTACGCAAATTGCCACCGCGCTGTCCGCGCGTGTTTTGTGAAATTGGCGTTCAACTCGTGAACGGAATGCGAGAGGAACATCGGGAAAATCCGGCCACCAATCTTGAAAAAAGGAAACCAACGGCAGTTTAAACTTCTTTGCCACTCTCCTAGCCTGTATGTGCCACCAGCCATGGGCGACGGTGATGACAACATCCGGTCGAAACGAGTGAACCAGGTCATCAACCATTTTGTCGGAAGGCAAAACAGGAAAGAGACACTCCATGGATCGAGATAGAGACTGCAAACCGAGTTCCCGCAGCTTGCCGATAACTTTCAAACGAAACGGAAATCTCTGCCACGATACGACTTCAGACTCGATCCGCGGGTTTGATTTGAGATAGCGATGCAGAACCAGTTCACCGCCTGAACCTCGCGAGTTTGGAACGACTGAAGACACGACCAGGACTTTGATTCGGTCCATTGGAAAGCAACGCAGGATTCAGTTACGCGGTCCTCGGCTGCGGACCAGTTTTTCAATTTCCCCCACGAAAATTTCCTGCAGCCGGTCAGGATTGAACAGCGTCTGATGTAGTTGCCTGGCCTGTTGCGAAAGCTGTTCGCGCCACTCAGGGTCATGGGAAATTTGACGACAAGTGGAAACAATCGCGTCGGCGTCATCCTGATTCACGACGACGGCGCCACCGTGTTTCCGCGCCACGCGAACCGGCGTG
>WNFQ01017791.1_pt1 | contig 10593 bp, 10 predicted proteins | sample 5400171 | NCBI WGS metagenome assembly WNFQ01 (sample SAMN13153356, study PRJNA577476) | soil metagenome | isolation source: 20 cm soil under Madrone tree | place: USA:California | collected 2016-06-14 | reverse complement strand
CAACGCCGGCCGTCGAGGATTATTCGACCCTTGAGCGGGTGAGTCGCGGCGAAATCATTCTCGTCCGCGACGCTCGGCGTGAGCTGGACCCCGGGCGCGCGGGTGACCGGTACCTCATCGAGAGCGGCGATCGGTCAGTGCTCGGCGTGCCGTTGCTGTTCGGTGAGGAGTCCGGCGGTGGGCTCTTCTTCGTCACGGCGCGTGAGCACTGGTACGACGAGAGCGACGTGGAGGTCGGCTCCGCGATCGCCGCCGCGCTCGTGCTTGCGGTCCAGCACCAGCGGCTGGCCGAGCAGCAGCAGCGGCTGGGAGCGGTCGAGGCGAAAGCGCAGAAGCTCGAGCGCCAGGTCGCGTCACTGCGGACCGCCCTCGACGACCGGTTCGGCTTCGACGCAATCATCGGTCGGGCACCGAATTTCATCGCAGCTCTCGACGACGCACGAAAGGTGGCGGCCACCGGCACGACGGTGCTACTCACCGGCGAGAGCGGGACCGGCAAGGAGGTGCTGGCCCGGGCAATCCATCACGCCAGTGCGCGAGCCGAGGGACCATTCGTCGCGCTCAATTGTGCGGCGCTGCCTGAAACCTTGATCGAGTCCGAGCTGTTCGGTCACGAGCGTGGGGCCTTCACGGGTGCTGACAAGCTGAAGCGTGGCCGCTTCGAGCTGGCGGGGGGCGGCACGCTGTTTCTCGACGAGATCGGCGAGCTCGCCCCGGCCGCGCAGGCCAAGCTGCTGCGCGTGCTGCAGGAGCGGCGGTACGAGCGCGTGGGCGGCACGACCACGCTGGAGGCTGACGTTCGCCTCATCGCGGCCACGAATCGGGACCTCGAACGCGCGGTGGCCGAAGCTCGGTTCCGCGAGGATCTCTTCTACCGTCTCGCGGTGTTCCGGATCCATCTGCCGCCTCTGCGCGAGCGAGGCGACGATGTCCTGCTTCTTGCGGATCACTTCGTGCGTCAACTCGGCAGCAACATGAGCAAGCTCGAGCCTGGCCTCAGCCGCGAGGCGCGCGAGCTCCTCGTGGCGCACTCGTGGCCCGGCAACATCCGCGAGCTGCAGAACGCCATCGAGCGGGCGCTCATCCTTGCGGACGGTGGGCTGATAGCGGCCGGGCAGCTCGGCATCGCACAGCGCCCACCGGGCGACGTCCCGACTCCTGTCACTCCGACCCCGGGCCTCGAACGTCCGACCGGCGTGCGCGCCCTGGGCGAGCTGGAAAAGCAGAGGATCGTGGATGCGCTCCACCGCGCGCATGGCAACAAATCCCGGGCCGCCGCCGCACTGGGTCTGAGCCGCACCCAGCTTCTCCGGCGTGTACGGCGCTTTGGACTCGACGCGTAGCAGATTGCTGACAAACTCGCCGCGTTGATATGGCTGAAGAGCTAGTGGCTGTCGCCGGAGGAAACCGCGCTCACGCTGGTCGGTGCGGGGTGTTTCGGCGAGACGGTTCCTCTGCGTTCGAGGCCCGTGCGACCAGACCGGGTCGGCCGGAGTCGCCGCCGGAGCAGCTGGCGGCGCCCATACCTGACGATGATGTACCCCGCAAGCACCGTTCCGATCACGAAGCCGAGCATGTGCTCGAGCGCGATGACTCGTGCGGTGATCAGCGCGATCGCGTCGCTGAAGAGATATCCGAGAGTCAGCCAGGTGCCCGCCCACAGGAGTACGCCGGCCAGATCATAGAGAACGAAACGAGCTCGTGCGACCGCGAACACGCCGGCGAGGGGTGGAATGATCGTGGTGACGCCGGGAATGAACTTCGCGACAAGGATGCTCGCTGCGCCGTGGCGCGTGAAGATCTCCTCAGCCCGGTGCGCACACGTGCCGGGCTCGACGGATAGCCGGAAAAGTCTCTCCAGCACCTCCGCCCCGCGGCGGCGGCCGAGCTCATACCACGTGAGGTCGATGGCCAAGGCCGCGACGGACGTTGCCCCGAGCACGAGCGGAATGCATATGCGGCCGCCCGCGGCGAGCGCTCCGACCGCCAGAAGAGCCGGCCAAGCCGGGAGAGGAACTCCGATCTGCTCGGCGACTGTCAGCGCTGGCAAGATCACGAACGCGTACTGCTCGAGAAGCTGAAGGCTCTGCAGCGGGCTCATCCCTTCTCCTGACCCTCCTGACCGGCACGACACGCTGCCGGTCACCATTGCGATGCCCGATCACATTTGCAAGATTCGAGAGCCCCGGTGCCGCGCTCTTGGCTGCCGCACCGTTGGCGTCCGTACCTCCACGCGCGAGGTATCCACCGCCGGCCTCCGCGGCACCGAAGTGCCGCGGAGGTGCGCGACGCGCAGAGCTCGCGCTGACGGGCGACGACGTGCTCCCAGAGCAGCGGATCGAGCAGTGGACTCGGGTGCATCGGCCGCCTCCAGCGCTTGCTCACTACCGATCGCTCTGTGCGGTTGGCGACGTTTCGAGCGCGCCCGAGTCTTTCTCGACGGAGACCTGAACCGTGTGCCGGCTCGTCAGATCGGAAAACACGCCGTACAGCACGTTGCCCCGGCGCCTGAGCGAGACCGAACTGCCTGACGACGAGTCACGGAATGTGACCGAGCGACCGTTCACGACGACGACTCCCGAGTAGTTCCGGGTCGATCCCTTTCGTTGTGTGGTCGCTGTGAACGTGCCGTCGTCCTTGATCGCGATGGTAACGTTACCGACGGCGTTATCACCGCCGGGACCGGCGCCGACCGGCACGGAGGACCCGCTCCATGTGCCGACGAGGTCGGCCGGCAGGGTTGATGGGCGCACATCCGATTCCGTCGACCTGGCGACGCTGTGGGTCCCCTGATGCGTGGCGCATCCGGCGAGCGCGAGCAATGCGATACTCGCAACGAAGACGATTCCGCGGTTGCCCATGTCGATTCTCCTCTTCAGGAAAGCGCCTTCGCTGGCGCTTCCTGAAGGGGGAACAAGGGCATAACGCGGACCAACGCCGCAGCGACCGAAGAACGGTCAGCCCCGCGCGATGTTGCGCGCCACGGCTGGAGACGAGCGAAGCGCGTCTCGTCCGGATCCGGTCACGCAGTCGGCCGTTCCCGGACGCCGTGACCAGAAGCGGACAACTCAGGCGACGAGACCGAAGCGCTGCAAACGCCGGTAGAACGCCCCACGGCTGAGGCCGAGAGCCGCAGCCGCTCGCGCCTTGTTACCTTTCGCGCGCCGCAGGGCGTCTACGACTGCCTGCTTCTCGACTTCAACGAGCGGCTGGGTCGTTGAGACGGAGCCGGCTGCGATCGGCGGTGACGAAGGAACACCAGCCGCGACGGAACCATGTCCACCGATGCCGAGGTGGGTGGGGGAGATGGTGCGGCCGTCGGCGGCAATCAGAGCGCGCTCGATCGCATTCTGCAGCTCCCGTATGTTGCCCGGCCAGGCGTGGGCGAGCAGGAGCTGGCGAGCCTGATCGCTGAGGCGTGACTGACGCCGCCCCATCCGCTCGCCCAGTGTGCGCAGAAAGTAATCGGCGAGGACGAGCACGTCTCCTTCCCGCTCCCGCAACGCGGGCAGATGAATGCCGAAGACCGCGAGCCGATAATACAGGTCCGCGCGAAACGTGCCGGTTTCGACCCGATGCTCGAGATCACGGTTCGTGGCGGTGATCAGCCGGACATCGGCCCGCAGCGACGTGGTGCCGCCCACCCGCTCGTACTGCCTTTCCTGAAGCACGCGGAGGAGCTTCGCCTGGACGGCAGGAGTCAGATCACCGATCTCGTCGAGGAAGAGCGTGCCGCCCGCCGCGAGCTCGAAGCGACCGCGCTTGAGACGATCCGCGCCGGTGAAAGCCCCCCGCTCGTGTCCGAAGAGCTCGGACTCCGCCAGCGTCTCTGGCAGGGCGGCGCAGTTGACCGCCACGAACGGACCGTCGGTCCGTCGGCTCGCATAGTGGATGGCACGCGCGACCAGCTCCTTCCCGGTCCCGCTTTCGCCGGTGAGCAGGACCGTTGTCTCCTGCCCGGCGACCAGGGCCGCCTGGTCCAACGCCTCGCGAAAGGCTGCCGAGCGCCCCACGATGCTGTCGAACCCGTAGTGTTCCGCGAGCGCTCCGTGGAGACGCTCCACTCGTCGTTCGAGCCAGCGGCTGTGCAGCTCGGTGGCGGCCAGCCGCTGTTGCTCTTCGGCCAAGCGCTGGTGCTGGAGTGCGACTACCAGCTGGGCCGCGATCCCGGAGACCACCTCGGCGTCACCCTCGTCGAACGAGTCGGGGTCATGTTTGGCAAATGCGAGCACTCCGGCAATCGTGTCTCCGAAGAGGAGTGGCGCGACGATCACCGACCTCACGCTATGCTCGAGCGCCGCGCGATCGCCCGGAAAGGATTGGTCGAGCTCGCTCCAGGCGTCGTTGAGTAGCACGATCTCTTTCGCGGCGAGCCGTGCCCCGAACGAGTAGTCCTCGAGCCGGCGTTCGGACTGGACGTCTGCGGGCACGTCGCCCACCAGGAGTATGCTTCGCTGGAGTGTTCCGCTCGCCCCGATCGGCCGCACGATCATGAGATCGAAATCAAGTACGCTTCGCACAGCCGCACCGAGTTCCTGGAAGATGTTGCCGACGTCGAGACTGCCCGCAACGACCCGCGACACCTCGGGGAGTACGGCCATCCGCCGGCGACGATCACGTTCCTTCTGCAGCAGCACGATGTTCTCGACGACCGGGCCGAGCACGTCGGCGATCCGCCGTCCGGTGGTGGCGTGAGCCTCCGTGTACATATCGGGGGCAATGCTCCCGATGGCGAGGCTTCCAATCATCCGAGCGAGACCCTCGAACGGAATCGTGAGACAAGACGCCAGATCAGTCCGCTCCACATCAGGGACCGATGGGCCGCGCCTGTTGCCGCCCGGAATGAGCAGCAAGCGATCGTGCGGAATGAACTCGCGGAGATACGGAGAAAGGTTTTCGACGAACCGACGTGCGTCAGGCTCGGCGCGCATCGACCGGGCAAGAGCCACGGCGATGGTGTGCAGCGCGATCAGATCCGGATTAGCCTGAGGCATTGCATGAACGTCCCACATCGGTGGTGTTGCATCACGCACACCAAACGGTGCGGGGGCTTGTTCTCATCGGGTCGGCATTCGTAACGTTCCGATCTGACTTTCTCCTCTCGTCGCGCGTCGCGCGGCGACCTCCGTGCGCTTTCGATCGCGCCCGTGCGGAAACGCACGGTCGGTCGTGCGATACCGCACAGCCCGCGACCCGATGACGAACGAGCTTCAGAGGAAGTCCGCGGCCTGACGGCATTGGTCGACGGTCGATTGGAACTGGCGCGCCCTTTGCTCCTCGAATGGCCAGTTGGACATGCGAGGTGGATCGATCAGACAGGACGGGCGGGTCGCCGGGATCGCTCGGCGATCCGTTCAAGTCTCCGACCGGGCGGAGACACGTCCACACCACCACCCGGAAGAGGAGGATCCGATATGCGTCGGTTTCTAGTCGCGGTGTTGGCAATGGCAACTCTTGCTACGACGTCCGCTGCGTCCGCCGGGCTGGAGGGCGTTCCAGGCGGGACGAGCGCAACCCTGGCCCTCTCGTACGACTCGGTGTCGGCCTTCATGGGCTTGCACTGGGGCGAGGGGACGCTCAGCTACGGCGGCAAAACGTACCCCGTCAAGGTCGAAGGGCTTTCCGTGGGAGAGCTGGGAGTGATCCGTGGCACGGCGCGGGGAAAGGTGTCGAACCTCGAGAGGCTCGAGGACTTTTCGGGGAACTACCTTGCTGTCGGTGCCGAGGCAACGGCCGCGGGCGGCGCCGGTGTGACCGTGATGAGGAATCAGAACGGCGTGGTTGTCGAGCTGACCAGCACGACCCAGGGCGCCAGCATCTTGCTCGGCGCAAAGGGTATCCGACTGACCCTGGCGAATTAGGGACAGCGGTGGCGGCTTCGGCGGCGGCAGACGGACCTGATCGCCGCCGAAGCCTCCGGCCGAGACGCTGAGAGGAGCCCGGCGCCGATGGAGAACTGGTGGACGATGAACGACGAGGTAGACGTCAGGACGCGCGCGCACGTCACGGTCGATCGCGCCAACGGCGGTGTGCTTCGCCTGCGATTGTCGGGTCGCTGGACACTCGATACCCGACCATCCACTGCCGCAGATGTCTTCGAACACGCAATGACGACGGGTGACACGCGGGTCGCCGTCGAGACCGACGCGCAGCTGGAATGGGACAGCGCACTGCTTCTCTTCCTGCGGGCCGTGCTCGCCGAAGCCGAACGCCGTCAGATGTCGGTGGATCTCGTAGGTCTGCCGGCAGGGGCACGGCGGCTTCTGGCGCTGGCCAGCGCGACGCCTGAGTACAAGGAGCTGCGTTCCGAAGACGCGGCGCCGTCTCTACTCACTCGCATCGGGTCGCGCACGATCGCCGCGACGCAATCCGGGGCCGACGTGCTGGCATTCATCGGTGAAGCGTGCGTCGGCCTGCTTCGACTCCTCACCGGCCGGGCGCGGTTCCAGCGCTCGGAGCTGCTTCGCGTGGCTCAGGAGGTCGGGGCGCAGGCATTGCCCATCGTCTCGCTGATCACCTTCCTCGTCGGGGTGATCCTGGCCTACGTCGGCGCCGTGCAGCTGCGCGCGTTCGGGGCCCAGGCCTACGTCGCCGACCTCGTCAGCGTCGCGATGACGCGTGAGATGGGCGCGATGATGACGGCGATCGTCATGGCCGGTCGCACCGGGGCCGCGTTCGCCGCGGAGCTCGGGACGATGCAGGTCAACGACGAGATCGACGCGTTGACGACGTTCGGCGTCCCGCCCATGGAATTCCTCGTCTTGCCGAGAATGGTCGCGCTGGCCGTGATGATGCCGTTGCTCTGCCTCTACGCCGATCTGCTCGGCTTCCTCGGCGGCGCCGCCGTCGGCGTCGGCCTGCTCCAGCTCGGTGGTCTCGAGTATTACCAGCGCAGCGTCCAGGCCATCACGCTGGACGACTTCGCGGCGGGACTGATCAAGGCGTCGGTGTTCGGTGTGCTGGTGGCCATCGCGGGCTGCCTGCGCGGGATGCAGTCGGGCCGCTCGTCGGGGGCGGTGGGTGCCGCCACGACATCGGCGGTCGTGACCGGCATCGTCCTCATCATCGTCTCGGACGCGGTACTGACGGTGCTTTTCGACGTGGTCCATTTTTGAGGCCCACAGTGACTGCCGCTTGCGACATCCCAACCGGAACTCGGCCGCGCATCGAGGTTCGCGACCTCGAGATGGTGTACGGCGACCGGGTCATCCAGCGGGACCTCAACTTCGCCGTCGAGCCCGGCGACATCTTCGTGATCATGGGTCCGAGCGGCTCGGGCAACCGGCACATGATCGGGCTTGTCCCGCCGTCGCGCGGCGACGTCTATTACGACGACGCGAGCTTCTGGGCGGCGGGCGCGACCGACCGGCAGCGGATCCTCCGCCGCGTCGGTGTCCTCTACCAGCAAGGGGCACTCTGGAGCTCGATGACACTGGCCGAGAACGTCGGACTCCCCCTCGAGCAATTTACCGATCTGCCCCAGGCCACGATACGCGGCATCACCTCGCTCAAGCTGGCGCTCGTGGGACTCGCGGGCTTCGAGGACTTCTACCCTTCGCAGGTGAGCGGCGGCATGCGCAAGCGCGCTGGCCTGGCGCGCGCCATGGCGCTGGACCCGGACGTCCTGTTCTTCGACGAGCCGTCGTCGGGCCTCGATCCGCTCAATTCGCGGTTGCTCGACGACCTGATCGTGGAGCTGCGCGATAGCCTCGGCGCGACCGTGGTGATGGTGACGCACGAGCTCGCGAGCATCTTCGCGATCGCCACGAACTCGGTGTTTCTCGACGAGACCGCCAAGACCATCACTGCCGCAGGTCACCCGTTGAAGCTCCTGCACGAGTGTCCAGACCCGAAGGTTCGGCATTTTCTGACACGGGGCGAGAAAGCCTGAGGGAGGCTATGGCTCGCAAGGCGAATCAGGCACTCGTCGGAGCGTTCGTCCTGGGCGCGCTGCTGCTTGCGGTCGCGGGTGTCGTCATCCTGGGCGGTGGCCACTTCTTGCGTCGTACCGAGACCGTCGTCGCCTACTTCGACGCATCGCTCAAGGGGCTCGACATCGGTTCGCCCGTCACATTCAATGGCGTCAAGATCGGCTCCGTGGTCGATATCGGAGTCGTCATCGATCGACGTGATGCGTCGATCCGCACACCGGTCGTGTTCAACATCGATTTCCGTCGTCTCCATCTCGCCGAGGGAGGAAAGGTCAAGACCCGGGGAGACTTGCCGAAATCCGAGCTCTGGATCGAGCATGGGCTGCGAGCCCGACTCGCGCTCCAGAGCTTCGTGACCGGGCAGCTGGCCGTCGAGCTGAACTTCCATTCGCATACACCAGTCCGGCTCACGGGCCTTGCCAAGGACTACGTAGAGGTGCCGACCATCCCATCACAATTTGACCACCTGACGCGCACGCTCGAGAACCTTCCGATCGAAGCCCTGGTCGCGGAGGCGACCGAGACCCTGCGGTCGATCAGGGCCGTGGCGAGTGCGCCCGAGGTGAAGTCGTCGCTGGTCAAACTCGATCGAGCGCTCAGCGGCGTCGATGGCCTCGTGCGGCACGTGGACAGCAAGATCGATCCGCTCTCGGCCAGCCTGGATCAGGTCGCGGTCGAGACCCGAACCACGATGGCGCAGGCCCAGGAGGCGCTGGCGCGGTTGACGCCGGCCGCGACCGCAACCCTCGCTGACTATCAAGCGCTTGCGCAGGATACACGAAGATTCGTGGCGAATGCCGATGCCCAGCTCGAGATCCTCTCGACATCGCTTCAGCAAGCCTTGGCCGATACGCACGGTGTCCTCGGCGAGGACGCCGCGCTTCGCTACGACCTCGCCAACACGCTCCAGGAGATGACGAAGACGGCGAAGTCGCTGCGGACGTTCGCCGACTATCTCGAGCGGCATCCGGAGGCGCTGCTCAGCGGCAAGCGGCGGGACGCGGACCGATGAGAACGTCGCTCGCCCGGCGCGGCGCGATGACGGTGGCGGTCGTTGCCGCGCTGGCGCTCGCCGGCTGCGCGGCATCGCCGGCGACGCGGTTCTACGTGCTGACACCGGTCGAGGTGGACGGCGCTGCACCATCGCTGCCGTCCGACGCCATGACGATCGGCGTCCGCTCGGTCGACCTTCCCGAGGCGCTCGATCGTCCGCAGATCATGACGCGGACAGGGCCCAACACCGTGCACTTCGCGGAGTTCGATCAATGGTCGGCGTCACTCCGAGACAGCGTCATGGAGGTTATCGCGGGCAATCTCGCGAGCCTCCTGCCGGGCGACCAGGTCGCTGTCTACCCATGGACACCCGGTACTGCGGTGGATCGCGAGGTCATCGTCGAAATCACACGCTTCGACGGCGAGCTCGGCGGACCGTGTGTACTGCGGGCACGCTGGCGGGTGCTGGGACGCCGTGGAGGGCCGCCGGCCGTCTACGGCGAGTCGACGTTCAGCGATGCCGCCGGACCGGACTATGCGGCGCTGGTCGCCACGGAGAGCCGCCTGCTCGGCGCGCTGACCGCCGACATCGCGGCGGCGCTTCGAAATGAACGCGCTGAAGCGTCGGGCCCTCACATGCGAGCCATTCCCGCGCGCGAATGACTTCCAGCCTTCACTGCCGCACCAGGCGGACATGCGACTCGCAACGGACCCACAACGCCGCATGCAGCTCTTCGCGAACCCAGCGATGTTGACTCGCGGCGTCCTAGCGATAGTGTTCGGTCTCGTCGTGCTACTCTGGCCGGGCCTCGGGCTCGGCGAGCTCGTCACGCTCTTCGCGTGCTACGCGGTCGTGGACGGGATCGTGGCCGTGGGGTGGGGCGCGCTCACGTCGCTTCGACAGCACGAGGGATGGCCCATGGCCCTCGAAGGCTTCTTCAGCGTCGTGCTCGGCGTCGCCGTGCTGCTGTTCCCATGGCAGGCCGGGCGCTTCGTTCACGAGATCGCGGCGTGGGGTGTCCTCACGGGATGCGCCGAGATCCTCGCGGCCACCCGCGCCCCTCGCGCCGCGCCGCGCCGCTGGTCTCTCGCGGTCGCCGGCACATGGTCGCTCTTCCTCTCGCTGCTCGTCGTGAGCCTGCCCCACGCGGTCACGGACGCACTGGTGAGCGCGATCGGCGCGTACGCACTGGGCTTCGGGGTCCTCGTCTCCATCGCGGCCTTCAGCAACGCCTCCCGCGCGGCTACGCCCGCGGTGTCTCGATGGCCCTGATCCGCCAACTCAAAGCGGATGACGCGGCACCCGCTGCGCTCGCTCCCGAGCAGGCGCCGGAGCCCGCCGCCGAGACGATGACCTAGCTGGAACGCTCTAACTCATGAGGGCTCACATGAAGATGGGACGACTGGGCGTATGGGCGCAAGTGGATTGTATGACTGCAAGCGCCGAAGCGGAATTCGCCCGCGACGTGGAACAGTGGGGCTACTCGGCACTCTGGACGCCAGAAGCGAAGGGCCGTGACGTCCTCGTCAATTCCAGTGAATCCGCTGGCAATTTTTTGAAGCTCGTCACCCAGACCCTCGCGGGGAAGATCACACCGAAGTACTAGGCGTTGCGAATTCGCCGGGGATCCACATATGAGCATGCGCCTAACCGCGGGCCACGACGGAC
>WNFQ01004758.1_pt1 | contig 10593 bp, 10 predicted proteins | sample 5400171 | NCBI WGS metagenome assembly WNFQ01 (sample SAMN13153356, study PRJNA577476) | soil metagenome | isolation source: 20 cm soil under Madrone tree | place: USA:California | collected 2016-06-14 | reverse complement strand
AGCAGCAATTTCTGCGGTTCCTGGGACAGCAGCTTAGGGGCTTGTCTCTCGATTCCCACGGAAACGCGTGGGTCGCTTCTCAGGGTGACAGCATGATCTATGCGATCCGGCCTGACGGCATGGAGATCGGGCATTTCACAGGCGGTGGTATGGACGGCCCGTGGGACACGGCGATTGATGGTGAAGACAACGTGTGGGTCGCAGATTTCGGTCCCCTCCAACCGCCGAGCAATTTCAGAGGCAGGCTGACGAAACTTTGGGGAGTCAATGCACCCCCGGGTCACAACGTGGGCGATCCAATATCACCTCCCACCGGCTACACGGTGCCGTCAGCCGGTAGCGAAGTGTTGCTGCACAATGGCGATCCCTTGTACGGTCCAGGCGCTCCGCCCAGTTTCATCCCAATGATGCGTCAGACGGCCGTGGCCATCGATCAGGCTGGCAACATCTGGTCGATTAACAATTGGAAACCCGATGTTGTTATCGACTTTGGGGGGAATCCTAGTGGCGATGGCATCGTGATTTTCGTCGGCCTTGCCGCCCCGCCTGCTCACGTCCACTGAAATCCGCTGCGAAGATTTTCTGAAGATTAGCGCGATTTTACAAATGTTGTAGCCACCGGCCTGTGGCCGGTCTGCTTCCCGCGGTGCTTTTCAAATCGGGCAGACGGCCCGCACGGCGTGGTTACAGCGGCTACACTTTTATTTACTCGCTCCAACTGGCGAGGAGTGCATTTCATGTCGGCTTTTCCAGAGTCAGCGCAACCTCGTCCTTAGTGGCAGTTTCCCGCGCAGGTGGTTTCGATGAGGCATGCGGGTTCGCCACTCTCTTGGCAGGGATTCGCATCTTCGATGAGCTGAAGTAACGGCGTTTCGGCCACTACCCGTAGAAACTTGTCCAGGCATCCGCACTCTGCAAAAATTGCCTCCAAGGGCCCGCCAAACAACTTGTTGAACTCGAGACACGGCGAACCGGGCGCGCAAATACTTCGAACATCTCCCTGCTCAGTGACGTTAAGCCCGTAGCTGGAGAGGGGAATGACTGCGTTTCCGTTTGAGTTAGTTAGGTTATAGATGCAACGGAAGATCGTCTCGCGGTCTGGAGGTCTCGGAGGTATCCCGATCACACAGTGGTACTGTAGGTCGGTCAGGATCATGCCTGCGTCCATGCCCAGGAGGTGAGCGAGGTGGTCGGCCCGCCTCCTCCCCAATGGCTCGTTGATTTGTTCGGGCTGTCTGACCTTCCGTGGCGCCAGGCTCGACCATCTTCCGTTCTCCTGACACACGTCCGGCCAGAAACATTCCCTGTTGTCGAAAACCTGCTGATCGAAGTATCGCCTGTACTGAGCCCAGGGGCAGCCCATTGGATTTTGCTCCAGGCAATCGACGACCGGTTGAGGAATGGGCGCTCGATATGCCGGCATGTACGCAGCAAGGTCCGGATTCGCCATGTAGAGGAGCAGGAAATTTACGAGGTAGACGGCGGCGGTTACCGATGGTGCGTAAACTTCATTGGCTACGTCGTGACCCCGGGAAGCTTCCAAGGGCTGCGCGGCGAGTGGACCCGCCGAGAGGAAAACTGCGATCGCGAGTGTTACGGTTAAAATTGCTATGGTTCGAGTTTGCATGAAGCTTTTAATTTCGAGGACGACCATGTATCAAACGCGGCTACCTCGGTCAAGCTCCTCGGCAGTCCGGCGAGCGCGCAGCTTGCCCGGCGCGTTCGGCCGCCTCGCGTGCTGTCGAGCGCGTTCCGTGGGAGTAATCTTATTAAAACGCTATTACCTTCGGCAATGGCTCAGCCACGATCCGTTGAACTGCAGTATTAGCGATGCCTAGGTCACTCAAAATGCAAATTTGAAGCAGACGGCGCGCGCGATCCGTGTAGGCTGGGAGATCGTCATCTGAGATGATGGACGATTCGGAACTTCCCCAATGTGTAAAATGATTTCGCGTTTCAGTAACCAGCCCAGCAAAGGCTACCGGTTTTCTAATGATCGGCTGAAGCGTCTCCGCATGAATCTTGACAAGTTCTTCAAGTCGCTTCCGTAATCGCTTTTCATTAGACCACTTAAGTTTCTTGATGAGCCATTCTTGATGCTCTACCGGCGCTGACTTAACAATCTCCGAGAACTTCGATTGCCACTTATCTTCCGACTGTTCACCACCCGGAAAGCGGATTCGATGATAAACCTCTAATGCCTGAGTAAGTAAAACAAAACGCGTCTCGCTGTGCTGCGAGCGACTGAAAAACTCCGCGAAGTAGAGATTTAAAACTGTCTTGAAGCGGGCGTGGTAATCGAACCAACGAGAAATACACAGAGCAAGGTCGTTGCGAACTTCCTCGAACAAGACCGCGAACTGTGCGCCCCATACTTGCGGAAGACTTTCCGGGTCACTATAACGTGCCCGAAGCACCTCGACTCCCGTGTCCGGCTTCCCTTCGTAGGTTTGAGGCTCGCCGAGACAGTTTCGCATCAACGAATAACTACGCAGACGAACAGGCTTGCTGACAAGTAAGGTAAATAGTCGGCAGAGAGCATGAACATAGTCATCAAGCACACTTAGCGGGACGCTCTCCCGAAGCTGCCACCAAATTCGGCTCTTCCAGCTCGTCGTTTCGAGACGTTCGTTCATATTCCAAGAAAAGCCCGTCCCATCCGATGTTAGCAGCTGCATGGTTCCGTGCGGTCCTAGATCAACCTCAATAGGCTTTGGAAGGGCGGTTATCTCAGTATAAACAAAGTCTTCATTCAACTTAGAAACTGTTCTGTTGGCGCTTTGACCGAGCCACACGTAAAGGTAATCTATCTCGATCTGAAGCGAGCCGAATTGTGTCTCGTCCGGATTAGCAAGGTACGCGCCGAGAAAGGCGGATTGAACAGTAAAGGAGCAGCCTTCGATTTCCGCAGCGTCCGACTGCCGATAGCACACGCAACGATGAAGAGTAATCGGATTCTTCGAATCGTCGCAGCCAAATATGACGAGGTGGGCTGGAGGTTCTTTATTCTCTGCCATTGCTAAGAGAATCTCGTCAAAAGAGCGCGACTGACGCTGTTTTACTGCGAGAGTCGGCCCGCTTTGAGGATCAAAAATCAGTGTGCCGGATGCCGCTGTCGATTCCTGTCCGGGCAGCCACCATTTTCCCTCAATGCACTTCTTTTCTACCACGTGAAAATGACCCTATCTTCTTAGCTCTCTCTTTAACTTTGCATCGGTCGACTCTTTTCGGAGGCGCACTAGTCGCCTAGCGAAACCAGATTTAGTCCCATCACTGAGTCCCCGCTGGATAGCGTCGAGGCAAATTGCGATGGCTAGATCGTATCTCTTAACCCTCCGGAAGAAAAGACACGCGGCCTTCGCAAGGTTGCCGCTGTCTGGAAACATCCTCATTCCCTTTTCATAGATGAGTCGCGTCTGCGTGAGCAACCTTTCGCCATGCAAGCCAGATCGTGTGGAAAACCAATGCGCAAAGTTCGAGAATGCTTGCGGCGAGACGTTATAGCGCTGGAAAAACTCCATGCCTTCTTGGGACGTTGGAAATCGGGCAAAAATAAGCTCCGGAGACCAGCAAGACCAGTGAGGCGGCATAGCTGGAAAGTGCTTAAAGCTTTTCCGCAGTTCTGCGCGCGCCGCGGTGTACGCAGCCCCGCGGCTGTAGTCGCCGATCTTTATTGCTGACTCGGTTTGCTCTTTGAGGTAGTTGTCTTCGATCAAAACCAGTTGCTTCTCGATGGCTTCCTCAGCGGCCTGTTCCTCCCGCAATTCGTCGACCTCCTTGTGTCGAGCTTCCCACAGTTCCCAGTCCAGATTGCTTCGATATAAGACAGTTTGCTTTTGCCCTGACGTAAACCACAAACAGAATCCGTCTCTAAACGGAAGGAATCCTATTCGCAGAGGGATGACTATTGCTTTTGATGTATCTGGCGGGCACTTCGGTTCAGCAATTCGGAAACCGTACAGGCCATGGAACTCACGAACCTCATCGTCTGTTAGATTCGTAGTCCAATTAAATGGAAGTCCCTCAATTGTGATGTCCTCGCGTTTATCCATTACAGTATCCTGACCGCATTGGTGAGCGCGTCGATTTGCACCTGTGCTGGCTCGCCGCCTCGCTCTTTGGAGAGGACGTTGTAATCAGCGTTCGAGTTAAACGGCGGATCGAGATAGACAAGATCGACGCTTCCATCGGGAAATTCTTTCCGATCCGAAAGCCACTTCAAATTGTCGCCAAAGTATAAACGATTCACGAATAATGAGAGATTCCTCGACTTCGCTCGGAATGACAACTGGATGCAACGTCACGTTGCTCGTCAAAATAGAGGCGGTTCATTGCTTCACGTTTTTACCAGATATTCGGCTGACCGTCCAACGGGCCGCGATGTCAATCCACAGAAAAGGTTCGCGATCGCGGGGACGCGCTCGCCAGCACGCGAGACGCATGCGCTACCCCCGCGGGGGTGTGTCGTCGATCTTTATCTGCTCGACGGGGCAGCGTAAAATGTGAATGAATCGCATTGGGACATGTCGGCCGAGACCAAGAAAGAGATCCAGCTGGAGATAGGTCATGTCCTCTTCATTGACGTTGTCGGGTATTCGAAGCTGTTGATTAACGACCAGCGTCGAGTGCTGGAGACTCTGAATCAGATTGTTCGTAACACGGAGGAATTTCAGAGCGCGGAGCAGGCCGACAGATTGATCAAGCTTCCGACTGGGGATGGGATGGCGTTGGTTTTCTACAAGAGTCCAGAATCCCCAGTGGAATGCGCGTTGGAGATTAGTCGAGCACTCAAGGAACATCCTGAGCTGCAGTTGCGCATGGGTGTGCACAGCGGTCCGGTGAGCGGAGTTGTCGATGTAAGCGAACGGGCCAACATCGCCGGCGCCGGAATTAACATCGCGCAGCGCGTGATGGATTGTGGCGACGCCGGACACATTCTGCTTTCCAAGCGGGTCGCGGAAGACCTTGAGCAATTCAAACATTGGCGACCGCTTCTGCACGATCTCGGCGCGTGTGAAGTCAAACACGGTGTGCGTGTCCACGTTGTTAATCTTTACTCAGACGAAATCGGCAACCCGCAGCTCCCTAAAAAGCTACAGGCGGCTAAAAAACGTCGTGCCCGCGTGCGCTGGGCGGAAGTCACCGTTGCGTTGCTGGTGCTTGCCGTGATTCTCGCTGCCTTCGTCTTGCTTTTGCGGAAACCGACGCGCTCGCCGTTGGCGATTATGGAAAAGTCGATTGCCGTGCTTCCGTTCGAAAACCTGAGCCGCGATCCTGACAACGCTTACTTTGCCGACGGCATCCAGGATGAAATTCTGACGCGCTTATCCAAGATCGCTGATCTGAAGGTGATCTCGCGTACATCGACACAGCATTACAAAAGCGCCCCTGAAAATCTGCCTGAGATCGCGAGACAACTCGGCGTTGCCCACATCCTGGAAGGAAGTGTCCAGAAGAGTGGCGATGCTGTGCGCGTAAATGTTCAGCTTATTACGGCGGACAATGATTCCCATCTTTGGGCCGACACATTTGATCGCAAAGTGATCGACATTTTTTCAGTCGAGAGCGACGTGGCCAGAGCCATCGCCGACCAGTTGCGAGCGAAGCTCACCGGTCAAGAACAGCAAGTCATTGCCGCCAAGCCAACCGACAATGTTGAAGCTTACGATGCCTATCTGCGCGGTCTGGCTTATACATTAAAACCTTCCAATCCCGCTAACGGCCTTGGCGCTCAAAAATACCTTAGAGAAGCGGTGCGATTGGACCCGAAGTTTGCTCTTGCCTGGGCGCTACTCTCATACATAGATGCGAGCGGCTACATTACGTTAGATCTTCAACCAACGGTCGCTCTCCGTGAAGAGGCACGGCAGGCAGCCGAAACTGCGCTCACGCTTCAGCCCAACCTCGGCGAAGGCATCGTGGCGAAGGGCACTTACTACTATGCCTGCCTGAAAGATTATGACACCGCGGTGCATTACTTTGAGCAAGCCCGCCAATTCCTTCCTAACAGCAGCCGGATTCCAGAAGCGTTGGCCTATGTCGAACGCAGGCGTGGCCGGTGGGACAGGAGCGAGTCATATTTCAATGAAGCAGAGCGGCTCGACCCGCGAAACGTTTACCTGCTTACTCAGCGTGCAATTTCCTATATCAATCTTCGTCGTTTTCCCGAGGCGCTCCGAAAATTTGATCAGGTTCTGAATATCACACCGGACGACGTTGACACGATCGCGTACAAGGCGGCTATCGCACAAGCCGAGGGCGACCTGTCCCGTGCTGCTGCGCTCCTCGCCTCCCTCCGACCGACTGCCGACCTCACCCAAGCTTTGGAAACACAAGTTTACCAGATGATTCTCGAGCGCCGCCCTGCTCAAATCATTTCTCGGCTAAAGGAAATACTAGCCAAGCCTGATCCAACCTTGGGCTACTTGAATCCCGAACTGCGCTTTTGGTTAGGCTGGGCGCAAGAAGCTGCCGCCGACCTTGCAGGCGCCCAAGAATCTTGGCGACAAGCGCGCAGCGAACTGGAACCTTTTCTCAAAGACCAGCCAAAAAATTACATCCTGATTGGAGATCTCGCTCTGACCACAGCGGGTCTCGGCGACAAAGCGGCCGCGTTGGCTCTGTCGGAGCGAGCGATGGCCACAGTCCCGATTGAGAAAGATGCCGTCGCTGGTCCTCGACCCATCGAGATCCTCGCTCGGGTGGCGGCGCGCGTAGGGGAACCTGACCGCGCCATCGCCGCTTTACAAAAGCTACTTTCGGTGCCGGGCGGCGGCACCTTGGCTGAAAACGTACCACTCACTCCTGCGCTACTCCGACTCGATCCAATGTTCGATCCACTTCGGAATGATCCGCGTTTCGAAAAACTCGTCGCCTCGCCCGCGCCGAAAGACGTGGCTAAATAAGGCGGATCGGCCGCTCCAGCCGGGCGATGTCAATTTTTGGCGCCGAAGGCGCATTATTTTAACCATCGAGCAAGCCGCCTTCCCTCGGTTACGGCGCGCCGAGGGGACTGCTCGATCCACCTACCGATCGCCTACCCAGCGCCACAGCCTTGCGACGAACGATTGTCGATCTTATATTTAGAGCACGCGATTAGCGCGAAGGAAGACGGAGGTCATCATGCCAACTACGATTGCTGCTCCAAAAACGAAAACGGCTCCGGCCGCCGAAGAGGATTTTTTGCCGCTTCAGGGTACCGATTACGTCGAATTTTATGTCGGCAACGCCAAGCAAGCGACGCATTTTTATAAAACCGCGTTTGGTTTCCAGAGTCTCGCTTATTCGGGACCGGAAACGGGAACGAAGGATCGGGCGAGCTACGCGATCCGTCAGAATAAATTGACTCTTGTCTTGACCACGCCGTTGCGGCCGAGTCATTCGATCGCCGACCATCATCACAAACACGGCGATGGCGTAAAAGTGCTCGCGCTGACAGTGGAGGACGCAACTTCGGCGTGGGAAGAAACGACCAAGCGTGGCGGCAAGAGTTATATGGAGCCGAAGACCTTGAAGGACGACGATGGCGAAGTTGTGATGAGCGGCATTCACACTTACGGCGAGGTCGTCCATCTCTTTATCGAAAGGCAGAATTATCATGGCCCATTCATGCCGGGCTTCCGCAAATGGGAGTCGCATTACAATCCGCCTCAGACCGGCTTGCAATATGTCGATCATTGCGTGGGCAATGTCGGCTGGAACCAGATGAATCCGTGGGTGAAGTTTTACGAGGATGTGATGGGATTCCGAAATATCCTGACCTTCGACGACAAGGACATCTCGACCGAATATTCTGCGCTGATGAGCAAGGTGATGAGTAACGGGAATGGTTTTGTGAAATTTCCGATTAATGAGCCGGCCGAAGGCAAAAAGAAATCGCAGGTGGAAGAATATCTCGAGTTTTACAATGGCGAAGGTGTCCAGCACATCGCCATGGCCACGAAGAACATCGTCAAGACCGTGACTGAATTGCAAAAGCGCGGTGTCCAGTTCCTGAACATTCCATCGACTTATTACGACACGCTTCCCGAGCGCGTCGGTCACATCGATGAAGATCTCGAGCCGTTAAAGCGGCTTGGCATTCTTGTCGATCGAGATAACGAAGGTTATTTGCTCCAAATATTCACCAAGCCGGTGGAAGATCGGCCGACGCTCTTTTTCGAAATCATTCAGCGCAAGGGGGCAAAGAGTTTCGGTAAAGGCAATTTCAAAGCGCTCTTTGAAGCATTGGAGCGAGAGCAGGAAGCACGAGGAAATTTGTAAAGGAGGATCGAAATGCCGTACTATCAAAGACTTGGCGAAATTCCGCGGAAACATCACATCTGGTTTCATCGCAACGGCGCGGCGCCGACTTATAAAAACGAAGGCATCGCCTACGAACATGTCTTCACGACGCAAGGATTCGACGAGGCCTATTCGATCATGTATCACTTGCGTCCGCCAACGCGGGTCCGCAAGGTTGAGTTGATCAAACATTGGGAGCCGAAAAAAGTCGCGGACAGCCCGCTGCGTCATCATCATTTAAAAACAGCGGACATCCCGCGCCGCGGCGATCTCTACACCAGCCGCATTCCGATGCTCTTCAACCAGGACATGACGGCTTATCGGGCGCGGCCCGCGAAAACCTACGACAAGTTCGAGTACTATAAGAACGGCGGCGCCGACGAAATCATTTTCGTTTTTCATGGCGGCGGCGTGGTCGAAACCGTTTTCGGGAAACTGCCTTATCGCGCAGAAGATTACATCGTCATTCCCCGCGGCATTACTTACCGAATCGTTCCCAATAATGTGGAAGAGGAAGATTACCTGATTCTCGAATCGGCCGGGCCCGTCCGGATTCCGCAGCGTTATTTAAACCATGAAGGGCAAATCAAAATGGGCGCGCCGTATTCGGAGCGCGATCTCCACGCGCCATCGGAATTGATCACTATAGACAAAGAGGAAGATGTCGATGTTCTGGTCAAAGACGGTCCGCGTTTCACGCGCGTGACGCTAGCGCATCATCCTTTCGATGCGATGGGCTGGGATGGTTATCTCTATCCATTCACGTTCAACGCCCAGGATTTCGAGCCGATTACCGGCACGGTGCATCAGCCGCCGCCGATTCATCAGACGTTTGAGATTCGCGGGTACGTTGTTTGCACTTTCGCACCGCGTTTCCTCGATACCCATCCCGAGGCCGTGAAAATTCCGTGGGTGCACGATAATGTCGAAGCCGACGAAGTGCTCTTTTATGTGCGTGGAAACTTCGGATCGCGCCGTGGCATTGAGAGCGGCTCGATCACGCTGCATCCGCGCGGCATTCCGCACGGCCCGCATCCGGGGACGATCATGGCGAGCAAGAACGCAACGCGCACCGAAGAACTTGCCGTGATGTTCGACACTCAGCACACGCTCGACCTGACTGAGGAATCACTCGCGCTTGACGACCCGAAATATCCCCAGAGCTGGCTGGATTAATGCCAAGCTTCCAAACAAGACCCATGATTCAAAGCCGCAATTCCGATCTCGACATCCAGGAACGTTTTACTCGCGAGAGCAATCGGCTTGGTGACAAGGATCTCAGCAAAATCGCGAAAGCCTACCGCGAACTGCTTCAGGGTATCGGCGAAGATTTGGATCGCGAAGGGCTGCGACGCACTCCCGACCGTGCCGCGCGCGCGTTGGAATTTGTCGGCGGCGAGCGAGATCATTTTGGTCAAGGACATCGAGCTGTATTCGATGTGCGAGCATCATCTACTTCCGTTTATCGGACGCGCGCATGTCGCTTACATTCCAAATGGAAAAGTTATTGGCCTTTCCAAGGTTGCGCGCATTGTTGATGTTTTCGCGCGCCGTTTACAAATCCAGGAGAATCTCACTACGCAAATCGCCGAGTCGCTGATGAATTGTCTTGAACCGTCCGGTGTGGCCGTCGTCGTCGAAGCGAAACATCTTTGCATGATGATGCGCGGCGTCGAAAAGCAAAATTCCGTCATGAAAACGTCCTGCCTGCTCGGCACTTTCAAAGACGACGCGCGGACCCGCTCGGAATTTCTGTCGCTGCTCAAGGATTAGCTGACGTCATGCTATTGACGGTCAGCAAACGTCTCGAGTTCTCGGCCTCGCGGCGTTTGCGCGCAACGCGTTGGAGTGACAGCAAAAATCTCGCCGTGTTCGGCCCTGAGACCGAAGCGCGACACGGCTCGGGTCGCAATTACGTGGCGTATTTCGCTTTTGCCGGGCCGGTGGATCCGCGCACTGGAATGCTCATCAACATCAGTGAAATCAAGGAGCGTGCCGGAAAACTGCTGCGCGCTCGTTTTGATCACAAGTTCTTGAATCAGGACAACCCCTCGTTCAGTGGAGTTCCGCCGACGATGGAGAGTATCGCACGACAACTGCATGTCGATCTTGCGCCGCTCTTTTCTGATGTCAGCGCAAAACTTGTCGCCTGTCATGTTGTCGAGTCGCCCGAGCGAAGCGCGACATTTTATTCCGACGGTGCCTGCGAAGCGAATTATTGGTTGGAGTTTTCTGCTGCGCGCCGGACCGTGTCGCCTCAATTGAGCGAAGCGGAAAACGCGCGTCTTTTTGGCAGAGCAACTTCAACTC
>WNFQ01004574.1_pt1 | contig 10593 bp, 8 predicted proteins | sample 5400171 | NCBI WGS metagenome assembly WNFQ01 (sample SAMN13153356, study PRJNA577476) | soil metagenome | isolation source: 20 cm soil under Madrone tree | place: USA:California | collected 2016-06-14 | reverse complement strand
CGCGTCGACGAATCGAAGAACCAAGTGTCGTTCGAATACGACGCCTCACGCCTGCGCGAGACGCAGGTCGCGCATGTGCTGGGCCAGGCGCGCATTGCCGTCACCCGCAGAGTGAATTAAGCTCAAGCTGAGAGCTTTAGATCCTAGGGCAGGATTGCAAAAAAGAGGGGCCCCCGCTTGGGATCGGGGGGCCCCGGAAGGCGCGTTTCAATTGCTGCCGTCGTTTTCACACCAGCGCGTGGGGTCATCCATCCTAGCTTCCCTCTCAGAGGCAGGTGGGAACGATCTGCAAACAGTGACAAGCAAGCCCCTTCCCCCTCGCTTGCCACTTTTCACATCCCGTCATTTGAAACGCGCCCACGCAGCCCTCTCATGCACGGCTCCCGCCAATGTAGAATTCGCCAAGAAATCAGGTAAGTGCCTTATTATCTTAAGTTTACATTCGCAGGTTATCCTCCCAACGGGCCCCAAATCCGTACTCCTAGTCCAATTCAGAACGGCCTCCAGTCTGAATCGGGAACCGCCTCTCTCCATCGACTTCGTTCGCCCCTCGCCCGCTGGTTCCAGGACCCTGGTAACATGACTCCCGGACTCCCGGACTATCGGTTTTTCCCTGCTCTTTCCTCAGAATGCTCTGATGCGCCGCTTCATCAACAAAACCATCTCGTGGCGGCGTCCCCTGCTCAGACTCTACCTGCAAGGAATCATTCTCCTGGCCTGTTCGCTCACGCTCCTTGCGGACACACCCGCTTTGCTGCGGAGTGTTCCGGCAGGCGGGTGCTACTGCCATTGTGCGGAATCGCACCTGCGAGGCGGTTGCGTGAAGATGTGCGATTCGAAGCGATACGTCTCGCGCCGGCGGGCAACAAAATGCGCGAAGCTTCATATGCAGTCGCCAACGCATAATTCGCATGCTGGCCCACGGTTCCCGCATGCTGACCGCGCCGAGCATGCCCAGCTCGGAAAGCAGTTCTAAGCTGCCAGTTGTAAGTATTTAGCTCCACCGCGGAACCGCCTAGAGGGTGTGCGTTGCCACCGGCGCTGGCGTGCGAGAACGGGGATCGGCGCCAGGCTCACCGAGGAGCTTCGCCAGAATCTCGGGGATTTCGAAAACGGCGCGGTTCTCTTGCGCTGCCACGTTCCTTCGAAACTCCGCGAGCGGCGCAGGATCTAGCATCCGCTTCACACCTTCCGCCACTTCTTCGAAGCTCTTCAATACGATGCCTACGCGTTTCTCCGTCACCCACTCCGCGTTGTACCTCTCCTGCGGGAGCGTCCAGACGTTGCATTCGATCAACACGGGTAGCTTACGGACCATGGCTTCCGCGATGCTGCCGGGGCCGGGCTTGCCGATCAGAAAATCAGCTGCGCGCATCAGCCGGTGCACTTCCTTCGTGAAGCCCACGACATGGTTCGGCAACCTCCATTGGCGGGCGCGCAGCTTAGCCGCTAGCTCCTCGTTCCGGCCACAAATCAAAATCAGTTGCAGCGGCAAGCCCGCCGCGTTCAAGCGCTCGGTGATGTCGTACATCACTTTCGAGCCGTGCCCGCCGAAGAGCACAATCGCCGTTGGCAAGTCGGGGCGCAAACCCATTTCTTTCCGCAATTCCCGCGGATCGGAATTGTCTTCCAAATAAAAATCCGGTCGCAAGATCATTCCCGAAGTCAGAAAGATGTGAGCGTCGTCATGCCCCATCGAGCGCGCTTGATCGGCGGCTTTTTCCGTACCCGCGATGACGTATTGACCTTTGATCGGCTCAATCCAGAATCGCGGCGGAAAATCGGCCAGGTCAGTGATGATGGTGACAAACGGGCGGCCGGGATAAACCTTGGTCCAGCTTTCGCAAATCTGCCGGTTGAAATGGGGAATTACGGAGATAAGCAGATCCGCCGGCTTTTCACGCCAAAATCTTTCGAGCAAATTCACTAACGGCCTGTGAAATACCCGAATGGTTGCCTGGAGCACGCGGAGGAGATACCTGCTGCCCAGCGTCCAGCCGTTCTGTAACAGGATGTTGTATTGCTGCTGGATGCGGATGCCGGTGAGCTTGCGCAGGACGTCCAGCCGGTCAGTAAGGTCCTGAAACTGAATGAGTTCGACCTGCCAATCGCGCTGTTGCCGGCCAATGACCGTTTGCAGAGCGACGGCGGCATTGCGATGTCCCCCTCCGCCATCATGGAAGACGACGTGAATTTTTTTCATTGCCCCGATTGTGACATACGATTGGGGCGTCGCACTAGAGCACTCTCCATGCCATGTGGATAAGTCAATAAACTATTTGTGCTCAATGAGTTCCATGGGCACATTCACGCAGATTTCGCGACCTCTTTACAGGCTGTTCATATCCGGGGCGGACAATTGCACCATGCGTTGCGACCTGCACGTTCACTCGATCGCATCCGGAATGTTCACCGTTCCCGGGCTGGATCGCATTTGCCGGGAGTCCTACAACGATCCCGCCGAAGTCTATAACCGGCTGAAGCGGATGAGCATGTCCATCGTCACCATAACGGACCATGACTCCATAGACGGCGCGGAGGCCTTGCGGCCCCACGCGGACTTCTTCCTGAGCGAGGAGGTCACCGTTCGGATGCCCAGCGGCACGGAGATGCACATGGGCGTCTATGGCATCACGGAACGTGACCATGCTGAAATTCAGCGCCGTAGAAACGATTTTATTGCGCTACTGATGTACCTCACGGAGCGTAAACTGTTTTTCAGCGCCAATCACGTTTTCTCCGGTTTGACGGGCCGCCGGAAAGAGGAAGATTTCCATTGGTTTGAATCCTATGTTCCGGCGTTTGAGACGCGCAACGGGCAGATGTGGCCGGCGGCCAATGATAGTGCCGCACGGTTGGCGGCGCGGCTGGGGAAAATCGCGATTGCCGGGAGCGACTCGCACACCATCACAGGTGTGGGACATACCTTCACGGAGGTGCCCGGGGCGCGGACCGTGGATGAGTTTTTCGCTGGGTTGCGGGCAGGATGCGGACGCGTACACGGCGCGCACGGGAGTTGCGGCAAGCTCACGGCAGACGTGTTTAGCATCGTCCGGTCACTCTTCTATGACCAGCCATGGACGCTGGCGTTGTCGCCGCTCGCGATGCTGGTACCCGCTTTTACCGTTGGGCACTGGATGAACGAAATCCGTTTTTGCCGAAAATGGTCCACGGCTATCGAACGCGGCCGGAAGCGCAAACGGATGCTTTGGGATATGGATTCGAACTTCGAGGCCAACTGGGCAAGTTGAGGTGCGCGTGAGCAAGTCCCCCAATCCGTCGCTGCAAGCAAGGAGAAGGGCTTTGCATGCGCACGCAATTTGCATGCGAGAAATTTTTCTCGCCCACTTGTGCATCTTTCTCGCGCATCTCTGTTTCCGGCCGTCTGGGTGAGGTAAGGCGATGGCAGTCGCACGCAACCTCTGGGGATATATCAATCGGCGCGATCACCGACTGATGCGGCGGATGAATCGCTGGCGGGCCCCGCGCTGGTTTCGCATTTGGATGATCGCGGCCACGCGCATGGGCGATGGCTGGATCTGGTACGGCCTGGGGCTGATGTTGCTCGCGTATGGAGGCCCACAGCGCTTTTCTGCGATTGGCGCTGCCGGGTCTGCAGCAGTTCTGGGTATTTTTGTTTTCAAAGTGCTGAAAAGAATGAGCCAGCGGCCAAGGCCTTGCCAGATCGAACCTCACTGCTGGTCAAAGGTGCTCCCTCCGGATCAGTTTTCGTTTCCGTCGGGCCACACGATGACCGCGTTTTCGATCGCTCTCGTCGTCAGCTATTTTTATCCCTCGCTCGAAGGCGTGCTTTTTTTTCTGGCGCTAAGCATTGCGGTATCCCGCATCGTGCTGGGTATGCACTTTCTGAGCGATGTGCTGGCGGGTGTAGTCATGGGCGTTGCCCTGGGCTGTACTTCGATTACCGCGTTTGCCTCGTTGGGCCTCATCTAGCGGCCTCGCGTATTGCGTGCCTGCCGGCTTCTTTTCACATACTTGTTCAGCGAAGAATTTGAAACGGGCGAAACGATTCATCGCATCGTGCCAGTTTGAATCCCCAGGCCCAGCCTGAATCGCGTTATATTGGGCCAGATGGCCGAAGCCGCCCAAGCCTCTCCAAGTGCCGCGAGTCGTCAACAGCCTCATTCCTATCTGGTGTTCTTGCTTCAGGTTTCACGGCCCGGGCTGTGGAGCACGACGGCCCTGTTTTATCTGATGCCGCTCGGGCATGCGGACATCGTGCATTCCGGCAAACTCTGGCTGGGATTGTTTTTCGTGCTTTTCCCGCTTGGATTTCTGCTCTACGGCGTCAATGACATCGTCGACGCCGAAACCGATTCGTTGAACCCGCGCAAAGGCACTTTCATGTTTGGTTCGCGCGGCGCGCGCGAACAGCTCGCCGCTTTGAAATGGCAGATTGCCGTGGTGCAAATTCCATTCGTAGTCGCGTTCTATTTCTTGGTCGGGCCGCGCATTTTGTGGTGGTACGCCCTGCTTCTACTGGCCGTCGGCCTCTACAATGCACCAGGCATCGCCTGGAAAGGCCGCCCTCCGTTCGACGTGCTGATTCAAGCAAGCTACTTGCTTGTTTTCGTCTTGAGCAGCTGGCTGAACAACGCTTCGCAACTCCCCTGGCAGACTTTCTTATTTGGCGCGTTGTTTGCCATGCACTCTCATATTTTCGGCGAGGTGATGGACATCGAGCCTGACAACTTGAGCGGACGGCGAACGACAGCCACTTCGATCGGAAGAGTGCGCGCCAAATTCTTGATTGCAGCTTTTTTGTGTGTTGAAACCGCCCTGGTGCGGATTTATTTTCGGGACTGGATCATCACGGGTTTCCTCGCCTTCGGTGCGCTGTGGTTCTTGATGGATGCGATTTTGCTGTGGAAAAACCGGGCTTATCATCCAAAAGAAATGCGTCTCTTCTTGTGGGGCTGGAACGCCGCCGCGCTGCTGGGAATGTTCTGGAATTGGAGCCACGGCACGCTTACTCATGTGGTCTACGCCGCAGGACTCCGAACATGAACCGGAAATGCCTGCTCGAAATCAGTGTTGAGACACTTGAAGCGGCGCTGGCAGCAGAGCGCGGCGGTGCGGACCGCATCGAGTTCTGCAGACATTTGTCTGTTGGCGGAGTTACGCCCGACGCGGATCTCCTTCGCGCGGTGCGAGCGCAAGTTCGCATTCCTATTTTTTCCATGGTGCGGCCACGGGCGGGAGATTTCGTTTATTCGAGCGCAGAATTCACGGAGATGAAAGGGACAATTTCAGCCGCGAAAGAGTCCGGCTTGAACGGGATCGTGCTGGGCATCCTAACGAAAGAGGGGCGCGTGGACGTTCAGAGAACGCGGGAGCTCGTTGAACTTGCGATGCCGTTGCCGGTGACGTATCACCGCGCGTTCGACGAATCCGCCGACTTACACCAAGCACTCGAAGGTGTGATTCAAAGCGGCGCGAAAAGAGTCCTGACATCTGGCGGCGCGAAAAGCGCGTTAGAGGGAGCCGCGGCGCTCGCCAAACTTATCGAAGCCGCGGGGGAACGGATCGTCATTGTGCCGGGGGCAGGAATCAGTGGTGTAAATATCATGGGAGTTTCGCGGCGAACGAGAGCGCGCGAGTTTCACTCTGGCCTGAGCTCGGTTCTTCCCTATGGCAGCAAAGAGTACAAGAGGTTCGAAGAGGAAGTGCGCAAGCTAACAGAGCAAATTGCGCGATTTATCAGCAGTTAGCCCACCCGAGGCAAGGGCCGATTGTTTGTGATAAGGGGGCCGTGGGTAGGGGACTGCTTCCTAAGTCGACTACGGTTTTGGATCTGAATCTGAACTGGCTGATATGGCCTCAGGAACTTCTGCCAATGAGTGATCTCCTTGGCGGGTGAGATAGAGGACGAATGGAGTCACTTCGAACTGCATTTTCTCGGATTCAGCCACCGTGCCTACAGGGCTGGACTTGAGCATTTGTAGGTGATCGTTCCACGGCTCGATCTTGATGCGTCCGCCGAGGGGCAGCGCGGCAATGACGTTAGCCGCTGGCTTTTCATCAGACGTCTGGGCGGAGAACACTGCGGAGAGGACGGTCCAGCTTGCTTGGACTCTATTGCCCAGGTGAGGACTGATAAGGTTGGGGATCGCCTTCGACCGCTCCTTGAGCGCTTGGAGAAACAGTCGGGCGGTTCCGGACTGATCCTTGTATGGCGAGTTCCTCAGCAGTTCCATCCCCTTCTGGTTCGCTGCCTGTTCCTCTTCCGGTGTGCGAGCAAAGCCAAAGTGTCGGAACGTCTCCTTTTCGTCGAACCGCACGCGATTGAAGAACGCGAATTGGGAGTCCATGCGATGTCCCAGCACCACGTGACCGAGCTCGTGCGCGAGAATGGTCGCAAGGCTAGCCTCGTCAGGAAGCACGTCCACCAAGCCGCGACTCAGGACGATGGTGTGGCCTATTGTGAAAGACTCAAGCGTTGAGATCATCAGCACACGGCAACGGACCTCCGGCTGAATGTCCAGGCCATTGGTGACTTCCAGGTTGTTGACCACCGTCTCGAGCACCCTATCGACGTCCCCATACACTGCCATCAAGCCCAACCGTTCCATGCTGTCCACGACGTTGTTTTCAGCCTGACGGCCCCAGGAGCGTTCTGCTTGAACCGGCGAGTAGTCGTTGGCCGCTTCTGCCTCATCGTTCACCGGCGCCTCTACCAGGATTTTGTTCAGCTCTTGCTCTTCCCGAGCGTGGCCAAGATCGTAGCCCCATAGGCGTGTCTGCGCCCTGAATGGCTTGAATCCCAGCCTCTTCGTCTGTGGGTCTTGGGCATCGCCCTGTTGGCTGTAGATGAAGGCCGGGAGCCATTGGTTCTTTCCCGCATTTGTGCGCCAACTGTCGAAATTGAAGTAGTTGCTGATCAATGACGAGCCGCCATAGGCCCCGTTGAAACGCACGATGTGATAATCCTGATCCTCCACCCAGATCCGGCCGACGAAGCGTCCTTTGTCGTTCTTCCTTACTGGATCGACGTCGAAGACCAAACAACGAACTTCGCCCAGGAACTCGCGCCGAACGAACTCGAAATTGTAGTGCTGGCGATCGAAGCCATACATGTCCAGGTAGATCATCTGTAGGAAGCCTTGCGGGAGAAATTCCATAGAGAAGAAGCTTCCCAAGCCGCCGAATATCTTGTTGTGCTTGGTTCCACTGCCGCGGCTCAGCGGTTCGAGTTCAACACCCTTCGCCAGCTCGGCGCGGCCTAGAAAATACTTGTCCCCATCCGGCACTGAGCCCAGATGCTTTTCCGGGCGAAGGATCTGGATGTAAGTCTCCACCAGTGGCGAGTACTGGCGAAGCGACTGCATTTCCACCTGCTCTTGCGTCACAATTTTGTCCAACACTTGGCTAAGTGTCGTCGCTTGCTGTGCGGCTGCCGCCAGCGGCAACGCACCAAGCGCAAGGGCCCTAGTCAAGATGTTCAGGATACGCATAATGGCTTCTAAACCCGCAGGTGACAGATACAACCCCTCTTGGCAGGCTACCCTCCAGAGGGCAAGCTGCCATCTGTACAGAGGACCAGTTTAGGAACAGCGTACTCGTCGTTTGGCGACCTGGACGAAATGGTTACGCTTTGATGGGAAAATTGGAGCAATCTAAATTGCGGTCACTTGCTGTTACAAACCAGTAGTGACATCGCTGAGCTATTCACTTACGAGGAGGTACGCCATGAGGTAGGCCACCAGCTTTCTTGCCACCGCCAGCGTTGCGCGATTGGCATTGCCGTTGTGCTTTTCCGCACAAATGCGGCACAGGCGGAAGCAATCCATATGCCTGATACCGCGCTAACCGGGCATTTGAAGTCCTGGTACGGCAGATGTCCAGTATTATCAGAAGTTCGAGGTTCCGCGGAGTGTTATGCCTTTATGAAAAGAGGTGCGGAGGGATTTTGTATTAGATCTCGCTTCTGCGGAAACTGTCAATCAAGTGAGCGCATGCGCGGACGGTCACGGCCATCATCGTGAGCGTCGGGTTCTGGCATGCAGACGACACAAAGCTCGCCCCATCCATCACGAACACGTTTTTCACGTCGTGCGCTTGGTTGAACGCATTGAGCACAGACTTCTTCGGATCGCTCCCCATGCGCGCTGTCCCCAGTTCGTGGATGGCCATGCCCGGCATTTCGACCTTCGCCTGCACGCGGATATCTTTCGCGCCCGCCGCTTCCAGCATTTCTGCCGCAGTGGCCCCGGCGTCCTCCATGAGCGCGGCTTCGTTGTCGCCATGGGTCATGGAAATGCGCAATGCGGGAATACCCCAGGCATCTTTCAGATCGCGGTCGATCTCGCAGTAGTTGTCCCGCCGCGCCAGCGATTCACCGAAAGCCCCAAGGGAAATCCCGTGTACGCCTTCTTTCACAGCGTTCTTGAGCGTCGCTCCGTACCCTTCCGCGCTGAAGTTGAATTCGGCTCCGGCCCCGCCCTGGAAACCATAGCCACGCAAGAACCGCGAATGCTTGCTGCTCGAAGGAGTGTTCCGGAAGCGAGGAATGTAAATCCCGTTGGGCCGCCGGGGCTCGTTTGCATTGGGAAGAGCTTTGAACTCTGGCAGACGCCCCGAGGCTCCCGCCCCGACGACATGATCCATCAGATAACGGCCTAGCGTGCCGCTCGAATTTGCCAGTCCATTTGGATATTCCCGCGTCGCGGAGTTCAGCAAGATGCGAGTGGATTCCAATGCCTGCGCGCAAAGGATCACCGCTTTTCCGCGGACTTCCTTCACCTGCCGCGTTGCGCGATCCACATAGGTCACTCCGCGCGCTTTGTTTTCCGCATCGTCCATGTTTACGTGGCTTACTACGGCGTTGGTGATCAGCGTGCAGTTGCCGGAGCTCAGTGCGTCCTTGACGGTTGTAAATGGGCTGCTGAAATAGGAAAACGTGCTGCAACCGCGTTCGCAAGGCCCACAATAGTGGCAGGCGACGCGTCCATTATGATTTTGCGTCAGTACCGCCGCCCGCCCGATCGTGACCGTGTATCCGAACTTGGCTTTGACGCGTTCTCTTAACAGAACTTCCCCGCAGCTCATTTTCATTGGCGGCAGAAATTGCCCATCGGGCAGCATTTCATTGCCCTCCGCCGCTCCGCTGATACCTACGTAGCGCTCCACGATGTCGTAGTAAGGAGCGAGATCGGCATAGCTAATCGGCCAGTCATCGCCGTACCCGTCGCGCGTCGCCGCCTTGAAATCGTTATCGCTCAGGCGGTAACTCTGACGGCCCCAGACCAGCGATCGCCCGCCGAGCACGCGCAACCGTTGCCATGTAAACGGCTTGCCCGGGGGCGTGCTGTATGGATTTTCCAGATCGTTGACGAACCACTCGTAGTTATATTCCATGCACGCGTAGCACTGCTTTTGGATGGGCCGCGTGCGCACGACCTCGGGCGAGTGATCGCGGTATTTGAGCTTGTAGGACGGCATGTGCTCGGTAAACTCTTTCGGGGTGACCGCGCGGCCTGCTTCGAGCAAGGCGACTTTCAGCCCCGCCTCGGCAAGTTGTTTCGCGGCCCAGCCGCCCGTGGCGCCCGATCCCACAACCACGGCGTCGTAGGTTTGTTGTAGAGCTTCTTGCGCTGCGTAATTCATGCTCACTTGTGTTTCCCTTCCGGATGCTCACAGCCTTCATAGTTGCCGTGCGCAAAGGCGCCGTCCCACCCGAGCTCCCGCTCGCCAATCTGTGAGCTGTAATAGGCCGTCATGATGCGCCGTTTTAGCGCTTCAAAATGAGCGTGCCCCGGATCGGGCACGGCATTCGTATCGCCAGCCCATCCGCTCCCCGTGCGGGGATACGCCAGCCCGTGCAGCAAATCATCTTGTTCTTCTCGTGACACGTAGCGAAAAGCAGCTTGGGAACGACGCATGCTTTCACCATCCAGATAGCCAAGAGAATTCAGGAACGCCCGTTGTGTCTCGGGCGTCTCGGCAGCCAGCACCAGATCGATGTAGCGATTCACCAGTGCTTCCTTGGCGCCGGGAGTGTCCGTCGCGGGGATCGAGGCGTCAACCCCGCTTTGCGCCGGCGTCAGCTCGGAGGACTGTGCTGCACTCTGCGCCATTGTACGTGGAGGGCGCAGCGCAGCGGCTGCACCCATTAGAACACCAGCACGGATCAATTCGCGTCGTTTCATGGAACTCCTCGCGCGCAACCCCGCCGTTTCCGGCAGGCTGCGCGTGCGCATGTCAATTTGCGCAGGTACCGCGGATTCACTGTCGGACGAACCGACTCCCGCCGATCGTAGGCACCGGGAAGTCTACACCAAAGGAAGCGAAAGTTAGACGGCTAGCCGGGAATATGGATCAATCGAAGGTCAGTAGTGGTGTGCGCGCGGCAAAGACTTTGTCAAGCAAATCCGAAATTGTTGGTGCAGGCTCGGTGCTGTGGTTTCAAAGGCCGACAAGATGGATGCGCTAAAAGATGGTTCTGCACTTAAGGTCCCCTTGGCTGAATTGGTGCAATCAAAAGAAAAAGTTCGTTCCGCACTGAATCGTGCAACTCGGAAAGCTGGACGTCAGGTCGCGACCGCCAGCGACACCAATTTCTTGTACGTGTGG
>WNFQ01005293.1_pt1 | contig 10595 bp, 9 predicted proteins | sample 5400171 | NCBI WGS metagenome assembly WNFQ01 (sample SAMN13153356, study PRJNA577476) | soil metagenome | isolation source: 20 cm soil under Madrone tree | place: USA:California | collected 2016-06-14 | reverse complement strand
CGTCTGGCGCGGCCACCAGATGAGCATTGCGGCCGACGCGCCCGCGCCTTAGTGCACGCTCAAGCGCGGCGCGCCCATCAAACCCACCGCCGCACCCGCCCCTTGTAGGCCCGATACGCATCCCCGAACTTGCGCTCCAGATAGCGCTCCTCCCGCACAATCACGCCCACATTGATGACCCACAGCAGCGGGACCACCAGCACGATCGCCCACAGGCTCCCCGCCGCGACGCTTAGCCCCAGATAGAGGAGGGTCGTTCCCAGATAGAGCGGGTTTCGGGTCCGTCCATAGATGCCGTCGACGACCAGCGCCGTCGTCGGCAGGTTCGGCGGAATGTTGGTGCCGGCGGCCACAAAGCGCCGCATGCCTATGCCGACCAGGACGAAGCCGCAGGCCACGAACGCAGCCCCGGCCAGATAGCGGGCAAGCGCATGCGCGCCCAGCACCGGGAACGGAACCACCGCCTCCAGCACGGTGGCCGCCACCAGGAAGCCGAGAAAGATGAACGGCGGCAGCGCGATGACGCCGGCCACGTCGGACGCTGCGCTTGCAGGCATCTCGCCACCATCCGATCGCAATGTCGGCGTGGCGCCCCCCGCCACAGCCCGCATGGCAACGCGGGCGCCGAAGAGGATGGCGATCACGGCGGTGCCGACCGCCAAGATGAGGACTGTTTCGGACATGCCCATGTAACGTACCTGCTAACGTACCTGCCGCAGGGCGCCAGCGGCCAAACGCTGAGGATCTATTAAGCTCGTTTCGCTCGGAGAAACTTCTCTGGCCCTGCTGAAGTGAGGATTCTTGGTGCTAACGTGTCAACTTTAGTCGAGCGCGTCATTCCGGGGCGCCGTAGCGAAGCGGAGGCGAGCCCGGAATCCATACTCCGTGACCTGTGGTTATGGATTCCGGGCTCTCGGCCTGCGGCCGAGCCCTGGAATGACTGGGCAAAGGTTTTGCCCGAAACACGCCTCGTCGGTCTGAGCCGAAACCTCAGCGTAGCACGAAGACTTTACCGGGTTAATACCCTCAGGCGGGGCGTTTGCTGGCTCAACTGCCGCCGAGCCCCAGCGCCGTTGCCATGATTCGAAACACCCGCGTGTTGTCGATGCGTCCGTGGAACATCTCCGCTCCAGGTCCGGTCGCCGTCAATACCACGTCATCGGCAGCATGAACGCCGCTGTTGACGTTGAAGGGCAGATTGCCTGCAGTATTTTTCATTCGCCACGAAGTCGCGGTTCGGTCCTGAAATCGCAGGGACGTTTTCCCCGTCGAGGTAGGGATGGCCGGTGTCGCAATAGTCCGGGAACGCGCCGAATACGAACGCAAGGCGCCGCGACACGTCGACCCGCTCGGGATAGCCGGCGGCGTTCGGCGCCGGATAGTTCGGCAGGGTGGAATTCTGATAGAGGCCGAGCTTGTCGCGCAGCTGCTGACCGGGGCGGTCGTCATCGTAAGTGCCGACGAGCGCGGTCGGGTGCGCGTGATCGGCGACAACGATGATCATGGTGTCGTTGCGCGCGGCCGCAAACTCTTTGGCAAGCTTCACGGCGTTGTCGAGCATGATGGTATCGTAGACAGAACGCTCCCAATCGAGCGAGTGGCTGTATTTGTCGATGCGCCCTGACTCGACCATCAGCACGAAGCCCTTGTCGTTTCTCGACAGGATATCGAGGGCCGCACCGACCTGGTCGGTCAAATCCGGCTGATCAGGAAACTTCGCCACCGTGCCCTTTTTCAGGAAAAAGCGATCGAGCGCTCCGTCGATGTTGCCGGTGTTGAACAGTCCGATGAGCTTGGGCGCACCGCCTGCCGCCGCGAGCTCCGTCTTGGTCGAGACCAACTTGTACCCGGCGTCCGTGAAATTATTGAGATAGTTTACGTTGTCCGTGCGTTTTCCGCCGGATGATACGGGGAGGAAATTCGGTGAGCCGCCGCCCATGATCACCTCGGGCTGTACCGCGAAGAACATCTTCACGATATCATCGTAATCCGCGCGCTGACGGGTGTGCGCCACCATGCCGGCGGGAGTGGCATCCTCGATTTCCGTGTTGGTGACGACGCCGATCGACATGCCGCGCAGCCGTTTCACGATTTCCGCAATGGTTTCCACGCGCGGGTGTTGCAATGTGTTCTTGTTTTTGGCGCAATAGACGCCCATCGCGTTGACGCAGGTCTTATGTCCGGTCGTGTAGGCGCTCATGCTGTTGGCGCTGTCGGTCACGACTGAATCCGTTCCGGACGTGGAGACGAGCGCCATGTAGGGCATGTCGTCGATCGCAAGTTCGCCGCCATAGCGGCCCTCGACCAGACCTTTCGACAAGATGCGCGCCGCCGTCCGGTGCGCGATGGTCAGTCCGTCGCCGATGAAGAGGATGACGTTCTTGGCCTGCGCGCGCGGCGTATCGAACACGTTCCAGGTCACGCTCGCGGTGCTGCCGTTCGCGGTAGCCTCAACCACATATTTGCCCGCCTTGGTCAGGGCGGTATCGCGAATCCAGAAGGCCGAATAGTCGCCGCCGTCCTCCCGCTCGATGACGGATGGGCTTTTGCCGACGACCGACGCCGCGTCTGCGCCGTTGATGGTGACCCGCATGGCTGCGGCGGGTGGCGCACCTGGAAATTCGACCTTGAGATCGAACCTCGATCCGGAGAGGATTTCAGCCCTGTTCAACGGATAAATTGTCTGGGCGTCGGCCGCTCCGGTCGCGGCGAGAAACAAGGCCGTTCCGAGGCAAATGGCTGCTCTTCGTGTCATCTGTGATGCTCCTTTACCGGTCGGGGGGTAGGGGCGCCGATTGGTTCGTCGCCCCTCCCTCCGAACCGGACGGCGGCGAAGCCTACTCCCCGCGCTCCGCCATATCTTCAACCTTGTCGACGAGCCTGCGGGCGCGTTCGATGAGGTCTTCGTGCTCGCGAAGGCGCTTGTTGGCGAACGCGGCGCCGTTGAGGAGAGCGATCATATCGCTCGCCAATTCGTTGCGTTCATCGGTGATCTTGCCGATCTTGGCAAGAAATTTCCCGTAGGTCTTGTCATCGCTCGTGATCGCCTGATTGGCAGCCACCAGGCTGTTGCGGCCGACCGAGCCTTTGGTTGCATTGATCTGCTTAAAGGCTCGCGCCAGTTCGATGTACTCGTCGCGGCTGTCTTCCAGGGCGTCCGGCAGCGCACGCGACTCAAGCTTCTCGACCAGCACGCGGCCGTCGTGGACGTAGTCGTCCTTCAGGCCGAGAAGCGCCATGATGGTCGGGCGAAGGTCGGTGTGATCGGAGAACACGGCATCGTTTCTGCCCTGCTTACGCACCCCTGGACCGGCCATCCCGAACCAAGTGCGTGTGATGTCTTTTTGGAAATCGCCGTGGTTCCAGGCAAATCCCGGATTTTCGAACACGCACGCCGGGGGCTGCGAGCAGTCTTTGCCCTGACCGGTCGACGCGCTCGAAGTCTGATTGAAGTAGTCCTCGTTGCCAAACATCGTGAACGTTGGAACCCGGTCGGGGAGCGACGGGATCATATGTAGGAGCTTCATTTCCGCGCGGTCGGCAAGCAAGGCCGAGAGGCGGTCGGTCTTGCCAGTGATCGGATTGACCGCCGTGAGGGCGTTGACGTCATGCTCCAAAGTGCGTGTCACCGGATCGGTCGGCGCCGGATTACCGATGATGTAGAAGTTCCGTGCATCATCGAAGTGAAGGGCGAATGGCGTCGTATTGCGCCTCTGGGTAAGCAGGAGCCGATCGACGAGGGTGGTGATCTCGCCGATGTTGGCGTAGGTGCACGGCACCTGGATGCCGTCGCAGTTCGACGGGCTCGGCGGGCCGCCGACGAAATGGTCGTTTTCGTCCGCCGTGACCACGAACAAGGTGTTGTCCTTGGTGATGCCGTCCGCCGCCAGCCGATCGAAGAATTTCTTGAACGCCGCGTCGTAGGAGGCAAGCTGGGCCACATATCCGGCCTCGCCGGGGCCGAAAGCGCGACCCGAGACACGGTCGTCGTGCGCATCGGCAATGTAAAAGTAGACGACCGGAACACCTGCTTCCAGCATCGTTGCCACATAGCCAAGCGATTGCGAGGCCGTCGGACTGAAGCCGGGGAATCCGGGATTGCCGGAGTTCGCGATGACGTTGCCGTCGAGGTCCTTGATCGGACCGCTCGGCGAGATCAGCGGCTGCACATGGAAATTGCCAAAGAGCGCGTTGAAGCCGGTATAGCCGCCCGGCTCATCCGGGAGGAGATCAGGCCTGCCGTGGCTGTTGTTGCAAAGCGCGCTGCCCTGCGCGCAATGGATGGCGATGCCCTCAAAATCGGCGATTGCTTTGTTTCTCTGCTTGGGGTCGTTGGCTTCGATGCCTTCCGGCGAGGTCGCCCCGAACACGGTGTTGACATCGGCCGGAATGCTTTCGAATTCGATATTGGCGGTCGAAAATGCGCCGAAGTCGCAGCCGGCGCGGGTGTACGCCACCCAAGGGGCCGGCGCAATCTTGCCCAGCTCGTTTGTCATTTGCGCGTGCCCGTCCGCGGCCGTCGCGGTCCAGTACAGAAAAGAACCTTGGAAACCCACCGATCCATCGGCCCGGAAAAAGCCGTAGCTGTTCGCGACCGCCCAACCGAACCGCTCGCCATAAAGGCCGGTCAAGGCCGTCACGATGTCCTGCGCCGTATGCGAAATAAGCGGGGTGAAATGATTGCCGCTGACGGTGCCGTTGTCGAGCAGGAAGTTGAGCAGATGCGGCATCTGCTCGAGATTCGACGGTACGTTGGGATTGTCGCGCCGCAGATGGACGTTGTCGAACTGGAGATGAACGACCCGCTTGATCTTGTTGCCGGCCGATTGCAAATGGCAGGACGCCTGCGACGGCGCCGCGGCTTGTGCATTTCCGCATGCGATCGCAAGAGCGGTGCCCCCGAGCAGGACCGGCGCCAGCAACTTGCGAGAGAAACGTAAGCAATTCATCGCGCTCTCCCGTTTTTTCAAAGCTTGTTAGAAAAAGATTTGATGTAGGTATCCCTACGCGGGTATTGGAACGGGATGATGTTGCGATGGGATGACACCCTCGTGACGCCTGCGCGAAGGGCCCGTTAGTTCGATTTATGCAAAGCAGGTGCTCGACTTCTCACCGTTGATCTCGTGGTACGGCAATTGCGGGAGACGCCCCGGCGAAAAGCCCTCGCGGGAAGTGACCTCCAACAGCTTCATCTCGTTTCGGCGCATGAAACGCGAGACGATGATTCATCGTGCTGTCGCATAAGTGTTGAGTCGCCGTCAGAATCAGCAGGTAGCTTCGGAGAAATTAATTCGCAACGAGTTAAGAACCGGTCGGCTCGGTGCGTCGGCAATCTCCTGACGCGTTACGAACGAAATGCGGGCATCGCGGTTTACTTGAAACATGACGCTTCGCCGGCTTCTCCGGAAGGGCCGCAATGGATAGCGAATTCCTGCTGACGCGCCGGCACTTGGTCAAGGGCGGCGCGGCGGCCATTGCGCTTTCCACCGCAACGCCATCGAACACGACTGCGTTCCCGGTCGACAGCGGTCGACGTCCTCAACGCATGGTAACCGGCGTGGTCTTCGAGGACCTTTCCGGCGCCGGTTCGCGTCGGCCGTGCGATCCGGGGATTGCCGGCGTCCTCGTATCGAACGGTCGCGACGTTGTGCGGACCGACAGCGAGGGCCGATACCGGCTGCCGGTCGACGACGAGACCATCGTCTTTGTGATCAAGCCGACCGGTTACAGCGTGCCGATCGACCGCGACGGCATGCTGCCGCGCTTCTATTATATTCATCGGCCGGACGGGACACCGGCAGAACTGCGGCTGCGCGAGGGCGGCATCGATCCGACCGGGGAGCTGCCCCACTCGGTCGACTTCGCACTGAGAAAGGCCGATGAGCCGGACCGATTCGACGTCATCTTGTTTACCGACACCCATGCGGACAGCGCGGCGGCGATCGATTACGTTCGCATGGACGTGGTGAATGGATTGATCGGAACCGGCGCCGCATTCGGCATGACCTTGGGCGACCTGATGTCCGACGATTTGTCGCTTTATGATCGCCATAACCGCGTCATCGGGCAGATCGGCATACCTTGGTACAATATTGCGGGCAACCACGATCTGAATTTCCATGCGCCTGGCCGTAAGTATTCCAGCGAAACATTCAAACGCGTGTTCGGTCCGAATTACTATGCCTTCGAATATGGCGGCGCACTCTTTCTGATGCTCGATAATGTCGATTATCTGGGCGGCGGCAGGTATGAGGGGCGGTTCGGAGCGCAGCAGCTTGCCTTCGTCTCCGCGGCGCTGAGGGAGACCCCGACGAACCGGCCTGTCGTTGCCGCCATGCACATTCCATTGCGCAGCTATCTCGACCCGAACGATCCCACTATCAACACGTCGGACGGTTCCGAGCTCATCAAGATCATCGGCGATCGCCCCAGCGTCAGCTTCTCCGGGCATACCCATACGACCGAGCACCACTATTTCGGTTTCGAAAACCCTATGGCGGCACGCCGGCCGCATCATCATCATGTGATGACGGCGCTCTCGGGCTCCTGGTGGAGCGGTCCCTACGACCATCGCGGGGTCGCGGTCGCGGATTGTCCCGATGGCAATCCCAACGGCTTCCACATCCTGAGCGTCGACGGCGATCGCTTTACGACCCGGTTTCGCCCTGCCAAGGAGCCCGAGGGCCGGCAGATGCGCATCGTTCTCGCCAATGCGGACCATGCTCTGACCCAAGACGAGTTCGAGATGGGCCAGTTTTTCGGGGCTCCGATCCGCCAGGATCGTGTCGGCATGACCGAGGTGATCGTCAATGTCTTCGACGGCGGTCCGCGGACCGCGGTCGAATACCGGATCGGCGAATTCCCCCCGGTGACGATGCGACGCGAAACGCGGCCGGATCCTTTTATCCGAGAGGTATTTGCCAGAAACCAGGCGACGAAGAAGCCGTGGGCGCAAGTGGAGCCGTGCTCTCACATCTGGACGGCGCGTCTTCCCGCCGATCTTAAAGCCGGTACGCACTGCATCATGGTGCGCGTGGTCGACGAATACGGCCGCGAACACCGCGATCGTCTTTGCATGGAAGTGACTGGCGCACCTGCGCTGCGTGGATGATCCGGGCATCCTCTGGCAGCGGCCCCTCATGCATTGCACAATTCGCCCGTGCCCCCGCCCCCGCCCCCCTCGACGCCGCGGCCCCATGGAGTAAGATTGGCGCAATCAAGCTCATAAGAAGGCTGCAAACAATCGGAGGATCGGCAAATGCCACGAGGGGTTTTGGCTGCGGCATTCGTGGTTGCATCGGCATCGGGGGCGCTTGCGCAGGGCGCGCCCGATGCGTCGTTCAACGATGCCCAGCGCGAAGGATTGCGCCTTTTCAGCCAATCCTGCGGCGTCTGCCACACTGTGGTCCAGCAGCGAACGCGGCAATACGGACCGGTATTGTCGCGCGAGACCTTGGGCGGCGACGAAGAGCTGATCCGCGAATACATCAGCAACGGCACGCCTCGCATGCCGGGCTTCCGCTATTATTTCGAGCCCCCGCAAATCGGCTCCATCGTCCAGTACATCAAGACCATCGCGCCGCCGCCCGCACCGGCCGGTGCCAGGTAAACGGCTGAAGTAAACGGCTGACGGTAAGCCGTTAAGGCCAGCGTGTAATCCCTCGACCTAACTCCTTAACGATCCGTGCCACCGGTTAATCAGGAGATCGATCCATGAAGAGTCCGAGAACTTTCACGATAATCGGTACGGTATTCGCTGCCGCCATGTCGGCGACGGCGCTCACGCCGATGACGGCCGGCGCTGCCGATGCGGTGCTGAGCGGCACCATCAAATCCGCCGACGGCGTTGCGTTGGGCGGCGTCACGGTTTCGGCCCGCCTCGACGGCTCCAACATCGTCACTTCAGTTTTCACCGATGACAGCGGCAACTACTATTTCCCGCCGCTCGCCACCGGCAAATACAAGGTATGGGCGCAGGCGATCACCTTCGACACCGGCCGCGGTGATGTCGACCTTGCCGCCGCCAGGCGGCAGGACTTCGCGCTCAAGCCGCTGAACGATTTCGTGCGCCAGCTGCCGGGCGACATGGTGCTGGCGGCGCTTCCCGATGCGACGCCGGAAGACGCCAACATGAAAACGATCGTGCAGAACAACTGCACCGCCTGCCACACGCCGAGCTACATCCTGCAGCACAAGTTCGACGAGGCCGGCTGGAACGCCATCATCAACCTGATGAAGCATGCCAACGTCTACGGCATCTATCAGGGGCCCGAGCACAAGGCGAGCCCGGTGCTCGACCACAATCAGAAGCAACTCGCCGCCTACCTGGCGCGCGCCCGCGGCCCCGGCGAGACCTCGATGAAGTTCAATCTGCGGCCGCGTCCGGCCGGCGAGGCCGCCCGCGTGGTGTTCACCGATTACGAGGCGCCGCCGGATCCGGATGTCGGCATGCCCTACAAGGTGCTGACCAACAACGGCACCGACTGGTCGCTCGGCACCCCGTCCTACGTCTATCCCGGCTTCGGCGTCCACGACGCCTGGATCGATGCCGACGGCCAGAGCGTCTATTTCACCTGCAACGTGCCGAACAACGTCCTCACGCTGGGCAAGTTCGACCTCAAGACCGGGGCGTTCAAGCCCTTGAAGGTCGCGGCCGCCAACGGCCTCGCGGCGCCGGCGCACGGCATGACCCGCGATCCGGGCGGCACCATCTGGTTCAACGTCAACCCCAGCAAGGGCGGCCTCGGCAAGCTCGACACCAAGACCGACAGGATCGAGGTGTTCATTCCGCCGGAAGGCATGGCGCCGACCGGAGGCGCCACCACGGTCGACTATGACGGCCGCGGCATGATCTGGGTGTCGTCGCCGACCGGCGCGCTGCGCTTCGATCCGGCGGCTGAAAGATTCACCGAGTACAAGTCGCCGACGCCGAAATCCGCCAACGGCGGCATCGGCCTGACCTATGGGGTCGCAGCCGACCGCGACGGCAACGGCTACTGGGCCCAGATGGCGATCGATACCGTCGGCATCGGCGACGGCAAGTACGGCACCGCGAAGGAGATGAAGCTGCCCCCGGTTGACGCGGCCCGCGCCCGGCTTTCGCCGCAGGACATCGCCTTCTACGAAGCCAACGGCGCCCCCGACTTCTCGAACCCGGCCCCCTATGCGCAGGGGCCGCGCCGCATGGGCACCGACAAGAACGACGACGTGCTCTATGTGGGCAATTCCTGGGCCGGCACGCTTGCCAAGATCAACACGCGCACCCAGGAAACCAGCACCATTGCGCTGCGCCGCTGCGCAAGCCCTATCACGTGGCGGTCGACTCCCACCACAACGCCTGGCTCAACATCTGGATGACCGACCAGGTGCTGCGATACGACCCCAAGGCCGACGCGTTCACGGCCTTCGACATCCCGACGCGCGGCTCGGAGGTGCGTTACGTTTCGGTGTACGAGAAGGACGGCAAGATGCAGGTGGTGCTGCCGTCCTACCGCACCCGCAAGGTCACCGTGATGGCGTTCCGCGGCGAGGCGGACATCGCGGCGACGAAGGCGCAGGCGGCGCAGTAAGGCGGGCGCGCGTCTTACATGGGGTTGAGGGTGGCCGGGCATGCCCCGGCCATCATCTTCAAGCTTGGGAGAACAGGCCATGCATCCTTCATCTACGCGACACCCCATCAACTCCAAGGCTGAAACATCGCACGGACGGCGTTGGATATTGGGCGCGCTCGCCCTTGTAACACTGGCGGGCATCGCCCCGTGCGGCACAACAAGCGCGCAAACCCCTGCACCCGCCGTCAAGCTCTACATCTTCGATCTCGGTCAGCTCAAGAGCGCCAATCCGCAGCCCTTGCTCGATCGCGGCGTCACCGTGACCGACATGTCGGTCGTCGCCTATCTGGTCGTGCATCCGCGCGGAACGCTGTTGTGGGATTCCGGAACCATTCCGGACGAACTCGTCAAGCCCGAAGGCACCACCGTCGCCCGCGCCACCGTCAAGAAGACGCTCGCCGGACAACTGGCCGAGATCGGTTACAAGCCGGTCGACGTCACCTACCTGGCGCTGTCGCATTATCATTATGACCACTCGGCCAACGCCAACGCGTTCGCGGGCTCGACCTGGCTGGTGCAACGGCCCGAACGCGCCGCGATGTTCCCCGAGACGCCGCCGGCCAATCCCATCGATCCGAACGTCAGCGCCAAATTCAGCGCGCTCAAGACCGGCAAGACCATGCTGCTCGACGGCGACCATGACGTGTTCGGCGATGGGTCGGTGGTGATCGTGGCGACGCCCGGGCATACGCCGGGGCATCAGTCGCTGTTCGTGAAGCTCGCGAAATTCGGGCCGTTGGTGCTCTCGGGCGATCTCTATCACTATCCGTCCGAGCGCACCTTGAAGGATTTCCTCCCCTTCGGGGGCCGCGGCAACGACGCCCAGGAGGCCGCCTCCAAGGCGAAGGTCGAAGCGCTGCTCAAGGACAAGGGCGCGACGCTGTGGATCCAGCACGACATCGTGGCCGATGCGAAGCTGAAGAAATCGCCGGCATTTTACGACTAGTTCATCGATTCCATGAAACCAATCATATGCATGGGATT